>Ga0193750_1000034_pt1 | contig 74672 bp, 64 predicted proteins | sample L1c1metaG_FD_160569 | JGI IMG/M metagenome (GOLD analysis project Ga0193750, IMG submission 160569) | Soil microbial communities from a riparian zone of the East river system, Colorado, United States - L1c1 | ecosystem: Environmental > Terrestrial > Soil > Riparian zone | place: USA: East River... | reverse complement strand
AAGGATCAGTCGCGAAAACCTGACCATTCTCCCGCCGTCGGGTCGTAGTCCAGCAGTTGGTAAAGTTCCTGGCGCGTCTGCATCTGGTCGACCCAATCCTTTTGAGTGCCGCTCTTTTTCAAGGCGCGCAAGAATTCGTCGCTCGCTTTCATCGCAACCCGAAACGCGCTCTGCGGGAAAATCACCATCCGATAACCAAAATCGGAAAGATCTTTAAAGGAAAGCAGCGGACTTTTGCCGAACTCGGTCATGTTCGCAAGCAACGGCAGATCGATCTCTTTTGCGAAATCGCGGAACTCATCCGCGCTTTGCAGCGCTTCCGGAAAAATCCCGTCCGCGCCGGCTGCGAGATATTCGCCGGCCCGCTCGACCGCACCATCAAAGTCTTCCACCGCCCGCGCATCCGTCCGCGCAATGATCATGAAATCGGGATCCCGCCGCGCCGCCAGCGCCGCTTTGATTTTTCCGACCATTTCTTCAACATCGACAATCGACTTCCCGGAAAGATGACCGCAGCGCTTTGGAAATTCCTGGTCCTCGATGTGACAACCAGCCAGACCGGCTTTTTCCAATTCCTGAATTGTGCGGGCAACATTTTCCGATCCACCAAAACCGGTGTCCGCATCGACAATCGCTGGAATCTTCACCGCGTTCGCAACGTAGCCGGCCAAGCGCACCACTTCGGTCAGCGTCAGTAAACCAATGTCGGGAACACCCGCGGTCGCGTTCGCCATGCCCGCGCCGCTTACATAAACCGCATCGAAACCGGCGCGCTCGACCTGTCGCGCCATGGCTGCATTTGGCACGCCCGGCATCATCACGGTTCCCTTCGCGATCAGTTGCCGGAACGTTGTCGTCACGCGCTCGGTTTTTTTCATGCTCAATGAACTCGCACCAGCTTCATCAAATGATGGACGTCCTTCTGTTCGTCCAGACTCCAGACGTGCTCAATGATTTTAGCGGCGTGATCGCGGGTGAACGTCGGAACGACCAGCGACAAAAACTTCTTTTCGACTTCAAAATCTTCGAGCGGATTCTTGGCGTGCCCGAGCGGATAATCGACCCGCTTGGTCATTCGCTTCCCGTCTGCAAGATCGACATGAACGATGTTTGCAACCGCGCCGGGATACATCGCGCTTAGCTCCGCATTGCGCTCGACTTTCACGTCCTCGAGAAATTTCCAGATCTTTGGATCCATGAAACGCTCCGGTTGAAATTGCTTCTCGGTTACCTCGCCGTCGATCAAGGCGATAGCGGTGATGTAGGGCAAACTGTGGTCCGCGGTCTCACGCGTCTCCGGTTTCCATTTTTCCGGTTCGCTTCCGATGATATCGACCGACGCATCATGACTTTCGATCGTCATCGACTTCACCTGCGCCGGATCGAGAAGTTGCTGCCGCAGAAACAACGCTGCTTCGATCGCGCTCTGGCTGTGATATTCGGCCGGCCAAAACTTTATGCTGGTGTTGAGGATCATCGCCGCCGTCCCTTCATTGGGGCTCTTTACATCCGGCCGCTTCACAAATCTTTCGCCGACGTTGCCCAGCGTCACGCCAAGTTGTTTCTCGAAACCCATTTGGCCTTCGAAAATCGGTGCGGGTCCGGTCATTCCCGCGCGCGCGAGTAATGCCGAGTAAACTCCATGACGCGCCGCGTTTGCGAACGCGACGCCTTTCCAATGCGAGAGTTCGCCCACCCGCGCTTGTCGCATCGCAGCGCAGGCAACGCCGGCAATATTCACCGCGTGTCGCGCTTTTTCAGGATCGAGGTTCATCAAATTTGCGCACGCGAGCGCGGTGGAAAAATCGCCGTAGGTCGGATGGTCCCACCCGCGGGCGCGAATACTGGCCGCGTCACAGAAGCGGCATTGCACTTCATAGGCCAGCGCAATTGCGGTGATTAATTCGCGGCCGGATGACCCCAGGCTTTCTGCGATCGCCAGCGCCGCGGAAATATTATCGCTGGGATGCGCCGGTTCTTTCGAAAGATAGGTATCGTTGTAATCGAAATAACGAATGCAGCAGCCGTTGGCGAACGCGGCCCAGTCCGGCGGCGCTTGGTGGGTCGTTCCAATGATTGTCGATCCTCGTTTTGCCGAAAACTCTGAGGCGACGTTGCGCGCAATCACGCACGGCTCCTCATTCCACGCGCCGAGCGCGCAACCCAAAGAGTCGATCACGCGCCGCTTTACTTCGTGAACGACTTCCTTCGAGAGATCTTCGAATTTTAACTCGCAGGCGTAGTTGGCGAGTTGATGCGCGAGCGTGTTGGTCATTGGAAAATTGAAACTCCAATCTGCCGATGAATTCTGCGTCGGCAACTCTGGACGACGCCGTCTTGCTCGCATTCGGATAATCCGTGGTTAATCTCTCCACATGAGCAAAGTCTACCCTGACGCGACGGCTGCGCTTGACGGCCTGCTTCACGACAACATGACCATTGCTGCCGGCGGATTCGGGTTGTGTGGAATCCCGGAGAATCTCATCGCCGCCTTGCACGCGAGTGGCGTCAAGGGCCTCACCATCGTCGGAAACAACGCCGGCGTGGATGGTTTTGGCATGGGAGTTCTGCTCACGACAAGACAGGTGAAGAAGGTCATGGCCTCTTACGTCGGCGAGAATAAGGAGTTCGAGCGCCAGGTGCTCGCTGGTGAACTCGATCTTGAACTCATTCCGCAAGGCACATTGGCCGAGCGGTTGCGGGCGGGCGGCGCGGGAATCCCCGGATTCTATACCCGCACCGGTTTCGCCACCAAATTGACCGAAGGCAAGGAGACGAAAGTTTTCGACGACAAAGAATACGTGCTCGAACCCGGCATCACGGCCGAGCTCTCGATCGTGAAGGCATGGAAAGGCGACAAATCCGGCAACCTCATTTATCGAAAAACGTCGCGGAACTTCAATCCGATGATCGCCAGTTGCGGCAAGGTGTGCGTTGCGGAAGTCGAGCAACTGGTTGAGATCGGTGAGCTGGATCCCGACCAGATCCATACGCCAGGCATTTTCGTTGACCGCATCATCCAAGGCGCGAAGTACGAGAAGCGCATCGAGTTTTGTACCGTGCAGGGCAGCGCGATTGCGAAAAAAGAGAACCCAATCCGCGAGTTGATGGCGAAGCGCGCTGCGCAGGAATTGCGCGACGGCTATTACGTCAACCTTGGCATCGGCATCCCCACGCTAGTGGCCAATTACATTCCTGAAGGGATGAACGTCACGCTCCAGTCCGAGAACGGACTGCTCGGCATCGGCCCCTTCCCGACCCAGGACGAGGTAGACGCCGACCTGATCAACGCCGGTAAGCAGACCATCACGACAATGCCCGGCTCCGCCTTTTTCTCGAGCGCAGATTCGTTCACGATGATTCGCGGCGGGCACATCGATCTGGCCATTCTCGGCGCATTCGAAGTGACTGATAAAGGCGACATCGCAAATTGGATGGTTCCCGGGAAAATGGTTAAAGGACCGGGCGGAGCGATGGATCTTGTCGCCGGAGTGAAGCGCGTCGTGGTCGTAATGGAACATACTTCGAAGGACGGCAGTCCGAAGATTTTGAAAGAATGCACGCTGCCAATCACGGGCTTGGGGGTCGTTAATCTTATCATCACCGATCTCTGCGTGTTCGAGGTCAAGAAAGGCGGCGGGCTCGTCCTTACTGAATTGCATCCCGGCGTCAAAGAGGAAGACGTTCGCGCCAAGACGGGCGTCCCGTTCGAAGTTGCGCTAAGTCGTTAGGCTTAGCCGGCCATTACATTTCGAAGTAGAGATGATGATGTCTGGCGCAGCCCGGATTGAACTGACGCTGGCAATGCGGGCAGACGGATTCGCATTTGAGATATTCGCGAATGGTCAGTTGCTCTCGGCAGTTTCCGCACAGAACCGCGCGTTCGCCGAATTCGTCTTTCGACCAAACCTCAGGCGGGTGTCCGGCAAGCGTGGCATGACATTGATGACACGAAAACCAGTTGCCGCAGCATTTGAACTTGATCGCGATGATGTCGCGCTCGTCATGATAATGGGCGCAGCGCGTTTGCGGATCGACATCCACGCCCATGACGGTTGCGTCGTGAATCTTCACGGCGCGTTACTGAATTCTTTCCCGCGGGCAGAGCAACACCAGCAGTGATGCAATTACAAAGCACGCGATCATAAAAACGAATCCGGTGTTGAAGGAGCCGGTGCGTTGACTGAGGTCGCCGAAAATTTTTGGTCCGACGAAACCACCGATGCTCGCCGTGCAATTGATAAAACCCACCGCTGCAGCCGCGGCCGAGCTCGTTAAAAATGCGCTCGGCAGCGCCCAGAACGACGGCAGATACGCGATGGTGCCAAATGCGACGAATGTGAAAACCACAACCAACAGCACGGCGTTGTGCGGCAGGAAAAACCAAACGCCTAGTGCGATTGCGCTCGTTAACTGCGGAATCGCGAAATGCCAGCGGCGTTCACGTGTTCGATCGGAACTCCATCCAAGCACGAGCATGCCGATCAGGCCGGCGATGAACGGGATTGCTCCGACCCAACCAATTCGTTGTACGTCGGTCCAACCGGTCAACCGTTGAAGCATTGTCGGAAACCAAAACCAAAATGCGTAGCCGCCGGTGTAAGTAAAAAATAGTCCGACCGTCAAAATTAACACCGCCGGATGTCGCAACGCCTGCAAGATCGACATCTTCTCTGTGTCCGCTTTGGCTCGGTGCTCTTCCGCGAGACGTGCCGTCATCCAATCGCGTTCGTCATTCGTTAGCCATCGTGCATCCTTTGGGCGATCCGGCAGCACAAAAAACGTCGCTGCACCGAGAACAATCGCCGGAATGCCTTCGAGCAGAAACAGCCAACGCCAGCCGGGAATATTGAGCCAATGCGTACCGAGAATGGCCCCGGCAATCGGTCCGCCGACGATGAAACCAATTGGAATCGCCGCCATAAATCGCGCCCCTGCCTTGGCCCGGTCCTGGTAGATGAACCAATGCGAGAGATAAACAATTACGCCGGGGAAAAAACCCGCTTCGGCCGCGCCAAGCAGAAATCGAGCGCCGTAAAGCTCCACTGGTGTCCGAACGAAACCGGTCAGGGTTGTGAGCGCGCCCCATGCAATCAGCGTTAGCGACAACAACCATCGTGCGCTCCACCGTTCCACCAACAGCGCCCCGGGAATTTGCAGCGCGAAATATCCGATGAAGAAAATTCCGCTCGCCGTGCCAAACACCGAATCGCTTAGGCCGAGGTCGCCCTTCATCCCCAGCGTCGCATACGCGATGTTCGTGCGATCGAGATAATTCGCGACGTAGAGAAGAAAAAGAAACGGCAGCAGCCGAGTCGCTATTCGAGTGCGCGCACTCGCTCCAGCCTCTATCTCCCCAGAAACCATGACTGCGCGCAGCATATAATGCCGTCCGAAACGCTCACAATACGAATTGAGGAGATCCCATGCGTTGCATTAGGTAGGGGCGATTGACCCTAATCGCCCGCTCTTGATAAGGTGCGTTAATGAAACGACGAATTGTTCTCCCATTGTTGGCGATCGCTGTTGTCACAGCTGCCATTGCCGCAGACTCGGCAAATTTCACCGGTGAATTCACAGACAAGAAATTTTTGAACGGTCAAGCTGTGTTTCAAATGAGCCTCGAGCAAACTGGGAATACAGTGACGGTCTGGTTTAGCGCGGGGTACTCAGACGGACATGGCGCGGCGCCGGAAGCAAACGGCACCGGTAAGGTGGCCGGCAAAGGCCCAGTCGAGTTCACATTTCAAGACAGCTACAAAAACGCCGGCACAGGAACCATCGCACGCGCCGGCGAAGAGGTGGTCGTGTCGATCAAAACAACGCGCGTGGCTGACTCCACCTGTCTCGAGTTCTACAAGCAGAACATTCGCCTCAGGCGGGTCGCGAAAAAATAGGCGCAAGAATCGGGTGTTTGATGACGGCAGAGTCGTTGAACGTCTCGTCATGAAAACAAATTTTCGAATTGTTGGTTTGCCAGTGGCGCAATTTCAGTCGCTCTTTTCGCTCGATGATAATGAGCTCGCGCAAAAAGACGCGCGACGTCTGGTTGTCGATGCAAAACCGGGATTTCCATGTCGAGTGAGTTTACAAGACGCGGAAATCGGTGAGCGCGTCATTTTGGTGCCATTCGTCCATCACGACGTTGAATCGCCGTATCGGGCGTCCGGTCCGATTTTTGTATGCGAAACCGCGAAACAAATCGAACTGGCGCCGGGCGAGATTCCCGACGTGGTAGCCGGCCGAATAATGTCAGTTCGCGCCTACAATGACAAAGGAATGATGGTAAACGCCGCCGTCACACCGGGTAAGGAATTGGAGTCGCAGATCGAAAAGTTTTTCGGCGACGCAAAGATTAGCTACCTGCACCTCCACAATGCCGGCGCGGGATGTTACTCCTGCCGGGTCGAGCGCGCCTGATGAAATGTGGGAGGGGCCCTCAGCGCCCCGACTGCTTAGTCATAGACCCAAGGCTATGGATCAGTAGTCAAGTCTGTCCTCTTCGCTGCTTGCATTCCAGTCCTCGGGTCTTTCAACGAATCCCTTCGTCACGGGATTCTGTTCTATGTAATGCGCGATAATGCGCGACGAACTCGAAGGTTGCACGAATGAACGTCTGACCTCACAGAAATCGGGACACTAAGGTCCCTCCCACATTGGAAAGTTAGACCATTGGCCGGAAGCGGCCGACAACTTCCTGCAGGCGGCCAGTGATCTGGCCTAACGAGCAGATCTCGACGGCCTCGAGCAATTCCGGAAAACAATTCTTCCCGCTCTCAACCACAGCCGCGAGCTTATCGAGCGCCCGTTTTGATTTTTCGGCGTTTTTCTTTTTGAATTTCGTCAGCCGATCGACTTGCAGTTGCTGTTTTTTCCGCGGCGTGCGCGCGAGCTTCACTTCGGGCATATCGTCGCTGCCATTGCGGTAACGATTGAGCCCAATGATCGGTCGAATGCCTTCATTAATCTGTTGCTCGTAACGATGCGACGCGTTTTGGATCTGGCTCCGCTGATAGCGGTCCTCCACCGCCGCGAGCACGCCGCCGAGCCGTTCGATTTCGCGAAACTCCTCGAGAATCGCGGCTTCGACCGCGCGCTCGACCGCTTTCATGCCGGGCGAGCCGCTCAACATGTTCATGGTGTGTTTAAAAATTCCCGATTCTTCGAGCAGGATGGCCTGGCCATGCGCAGCGAGCCGGATCCATTCTTCACTCGGAGTGGTAAACGGTTCATCCGCGCTGTTCGAGTGGCACGAATTGGTCGCGTTCATGTAAGCGAGCATCAATTCGGCGGCGGTGCGAGTTAGATTGTTTTTGAATTCCGCGGCAATGAGCGAGCGCCCGCTCGTCTGGGTGTGCAATTTGTAAAGCTGCGCTTTCGGACCGGCGCCAAACACCTCGCGCATTCCGATTGCCCAGAGCCGTCGCGAGACGCGCGCCAGAGCGATGTATTCGACATCGAGACCGCAATCGAGAAAGAACGAAAGTCGCGGGCCGAATTGGTCGACCGGAATTCCGCGAGACGCGAACATTTCCGCGTAAGCAAATCCGTTCGAAAGCGTGTAAGCGGCTTGTTGCACCGGTGTCGATCCGGCTTCGCCGATGTGATAGCCGCTGATCGAGATCGGATACCAGCGCGGCATTTCGCGCGTGGTGAATTCCACCATGTCGGTGAGAAAACGAAGCGACGGTTCAATCGGAAAAATCGTTTCGTTCTGCGCCTGGACTTCTTTGAAAATGTCGGCCTGAATCGTGCCGCGCAATTTCGGAACGACGCTGTCTCCGAAGCGCCGTTTCGCCGCCGCGATGTACATCGCCATGATGATTGGCGCCGGACCGCTGATCGTCATCGACGCCGAAAAAGTTGCCGAGCCGAGATCGAACCCGTCGTAGAGACGCACCATGTCTTCGACGGTGTCGATGGCCACGCCGCCCTCGCCGATTTTTCCGAAAACGCCGTCCGCATCACTGTCGATCCCGTAAAGTGTCGGACCATCGAACGCGGTGCTGAGCCGATGCGTGCGCTGATGCCGCGTCAAATAGTGGAACCGTTCGTTCGTGTCTTCGGCCAGCATCAATCCGGAAAACAAACGCGTCGGCTCTTCGGCTTGCGGAATTTTCTTGTCCGGCGCGCTCGGCGATCGCGCCCTACCATTGCCGCCGTTTTTCTCGAAACTTTCGATTTCGCGAATGGGCTCGAGATACATTTCGCGATAAGCGCCGTTTAAAAATGGAAATTCACCGGGCAATCCTTCGCCAAACAAAAAGCGCGCGATTTCACCGGGCTCGTCGATTTCGGGAAGCGCGAGTCGCGGCAGTGGCAAACCAGTGGGCGCACGTGTCGTTGGAATTTTTGCTTTGATGTCGTTCCAACGGCCGAGCAGATCGCGCCCGAATTTTTGATCGGTGCGCGCACGCTTCACCTGATCGAGAACGAACTGGTTATATTTCTCAACCGACTCAACGACTTGCCCGAGCTTGCTCATATCCTTCCTTTCAAATTTCTGTCATTCCGAGCATGACAAAGGTTTGCTCCTCCTTATTTGCTTTTCCGGTGCGTCGCTTTCGCGTTTCCCGAAATTAACCCGAACAGTTTGTCCACGCCAGCGTCGCGATGTCGTTTCGCAACCGTGTCGACGAGTCGCTGGCTGCGGCGATTTTGCTCAAGCCGTTGTTCGATCTCCGCGTGCGCAGTCCGAGCGCGCTGCAAATCGCTTTTGTTCACGACCACGATATCGGCCAGATCGAGCATCACGATTTTCTGCAATTGCAAGCGGCTGCCGTAGTCCGGATTCATCACCAGCACGGTTTGATCGACAATTCCATTTTTCTGAAACGGCATCGCTTCCTGGCCGGTGCCGACAGTTTCAATGATCACGTAGTCGAACCCTGATCGCGCGAGCAGCGCGAGGCAATCGCGCGTCGCCGGTGAAAGTCCGCCGGCCTGTCCGCGCGTGGCCATGCTCCGCATAAAAACGCGGTCGTTTTGCGAATTAATCATCGTCGCGCGATCACCCAGGAGGGCGCCTTCACCGATCACGCTTGGATCGTGCGACAAAATCGCGACGCGCGATTGCCGATCCTTATTCAGGAATCGCAGCACTAACTCGTCGATCAATGTCGTCTTGCCAGCGCCGCCCGGACCGGTAAACCCGATGACGCGCGTTTCCGATTTCGACGTTGAGCGTTGAGCGTTGGATGTTGAACGTTTGCGTTTTACATATCCGTCTTCGATTTCCGTAAGTTGATGGGCGAGCTCGATGTCAGGTGATTTCGCGCGCGCGCGTTTCGCCCGCGGTTTGCCATAACGCTGATGGACGAACTTCACCATCTCCTCCAGCGACGTGCCGGCGAAAAAGATTTCGTCCACGCCTTTGCGACGCATTGTTGCCGCATCCTCATGCGTGATCGTGCCGCCGCCGCCACCGAAGACTTTGATGTCAGCCGCGCCTTTCTTGCGCAAAACGGCGACAACTTCCGCGAAAAACTCAATGTGCCCGCCGTTGTAACTGGAAATGCCAATCGCGCGCACGTCTTCCTGGATCGCCGCGCGCACGATGTCGCCGACGGAGCGGTGATAGCCTAGATAAACGACTTCGATCCCGTGACGGATGAACTCGAGGTTGATGGTGTTGATGGCGCTGTCGTGCCCGTCACAAATCGGGACGGCAGTCAGAATTCGAATCGGAGCAGCCATTGGTTAGGGTGAAGAGAATGCACTGACTACTTCTGACTTTCTACTTTCTAATTTCTACTTTTTACTTTGGCCATGCCTGACTCTCTCGATTTCACCAGCAAAATCGTGCTCGTGACCGGCAGCTCGCGCGGCATCGGCGCGGAAATGATCAAAGCTTTCGCCAAACGCGGCGCGACCTGCGTGGTCAATTATTTCACGGACCCGCAAGGTCAGAACAAAGCCGACGCCGAGATGGTCGGCAAGGAATTGAAGGACCCTCTGGTGATTGATTGCGACGTCACCCAGCCGCAGCAGATCGAGGCGATGATGAAGCAAATCCAGGATCGACATGGTGGTCTCGATATTCTCGTGAACAACTCCGGGATCATTCGCGACCGCACCATCAAAAAGATGTCGCTGGAAGAATTCGAGAGCATCGTGCGCGTCAACCTGACCGGCACATTCATCGTGACGCAAAAGGCGATGCCGATTTTGCGAAATGGCGGGCGGATTGTGAATCTGTCGTCGGTCAGCGGGCAGGTGGGTCTATTCGGCCAGGCCAATTATTCCTCGAGCAAAGCCGGGATCATCGCCCTGACCAAGGTTTCAGCGCGCGAGCTGGCGCGTCAGAACATCACCGTGAACGCGATTGCGCCCGGATTCATCGATGTTGGAATGAGCAAAGGCATGCCCGACGAAGTGACTGAGAACTTCAAGAAACAAATTCCGCTCGGTCGCCTCGGGGATGTGCGCGAAATCGTCGATGCAGCGTTATTTCTCGCATCGCCGATGGCGAGTTACATCACGGGACACGTGCTCAACGTAAACGGCGGATTCTACATGGGATAAGCTAGCGGCCGTGTCACGCCGTAGCCTTGGCGAAGGCGGATCAGTCCCAGGTTTGCACTAACAACCAAACGAGCGCCGAAAGCATTCCGGCAAAAGTCGAAAGCACCAGCGCCGCGCGACGCGATTGGCGAACCTTGAATTCAGGTCTCGGGACGTCGTCATGAATGTGGCTGCCCTCGTAGAGTTTCATCAGGACAAAGGCCACGACGAAGCCAACCGCAGCCCATTTTAGACAGCCGACGATGAGTCCAAGCATCCCGTTCACAATTTAACTCCCGCAAAACAATGCGCAATTTTTGGGCCGCGCCAACCGATCTATTTGCCAACTGGACTGATAATTGATTGGTGGGCTCCCGGTCCGTCACTCGCTACCCATCGCCAGCCTGACCGTCTTGTCGGCGGCTACCCTGCACGCTGAGTTGATTCGTTGGCTCCCGCCAACTCACTTGCTACCCATCGCGAGCCTGATCGTCTACCCGCCGGCCGCCCGGCACGGCGTGTTCCCAGCGCTGTTCACTTTCCGCCTTGGACGGAAAGTTCCCAACGATAGCCATCGGGATCGTAAAACCAGAGACCCATGTGCGGCGAACCCGGTCCTTCCGGGCCAATCTCGTTCCCCGGATCTTCGAGTTCGACCTTCTGTTTTTTCAAATGCGCTAGCGCCTTTCGCAAGATCGACATCTTGGGCAAGTGAAACGACATGTGATCGAGAGTTTTTGGCGAAGGCTTCCCTTTAAACAACGCGATGGTGACGTTGTCGTTCCCGATCGCGATTCCGTTGTCAAATTCAAACTCTTTGCGCAAACCGAGGACTCGTTGAAACCAGCGGGCACTTTTCCTCGGATCGCGCACAGCGAGACCGAAATGCCCGACCACGCCAAGCGTAAATGGTGCTTTCATAATCCAAATAAAAGTTGGGAATGGCGAAATTAAAGCGGTAAAAAACAGACATGACTGCGTTGACGATAATCCTGTGCGCATTCATCGCCGCAATGGGCGTGCTCATGATTGTTTCACCCGCTCGAGCAAACGATTTGACGCGCTTATTCGTCGATAAAACCGGGCTTTGGGTCGCTACCGCGGTTCGAGCGATTTTAGGTTTGGGTTTGTTGGCCGCTGCGGGGGATTCAAAAGCTCCCGCTCTCCTGCGGACTTTAGGCGGACTCATTTTGATTGTCGCCATCGCCATGCCGCTGCTCGGTTTCGATCGACATCGACGCATGATTGATTGGTGGCTCGCCCGGGATCGAAAAATCCAAATAATTTGCGGCGCAGCAGCCTTCGTTCTTGGCGTGGTTTTGATCTACGTAATCCTCTAGCAGGCATACGCGCGAAATCGCGCCTGAGGGGTCAGCACGGGAAATGCTCTTTGATGCTGCGTGCCTCTCGCAATCAGCTCCGCCGCAGCGGCAGCGAAACCGGAATCGCGCCACCTCGCAAAAACCCTCAGTCCGACATTCGGATCAGCTTATTCCGTCGCCGAGATCAACGCCTACATCGCGATCCGCGACCAGCTACTCGCCGAAGCGGAAGAGCTTCGAACGGCGACGAAACTAGCGAGCACGGGATTGGCGAATGATTTTGTGCTGGGCTGCTTGCAGCCGGCGCGGTCGCCCTACCAAGCTCAGTGTTTACCCGAAATCGACGCCATTCGGGAACGCAAACGCTGCGAAGCCATACGCGACCGAATCGCGCAGCTCCGTGAAGCTTTGGTCTAATGTCGGCGGTTAATGCGCCGCGCGACATCCATCTGGGGCGGATCGATTCTTTAATCGCGGCCCCACACCATCGCGACTGACGTCGTCAAACTGCCGCCCATATTGAACGTTAGATAACGCCTCGCGTTTGGAATCTGACGAGCGCCCGCTTGCTCGGTCAGATGCTGATATGCTTCGAACACCTGGCGCACGCCCGTCGCGCCAACCGGATGACCGTCGCCAATTAGTCCGCCGCCGGCATTGACTGGAATTTCAAACGGAAACTTGCTGTGCATTTTCTCATGTCGCACTTGCGGCAGCGTGGTCGCGCCGCTCTTGGCCAGCTCCGCCCCCTTACCCGGTTCGGCCAAACCGAGGATTTCATAAACGACAATTTCGGTGATCGAGAAGCAATCGTGCACATCGGCGCCGTGGAGCTCGCGCGGCTTCAAATTGGCCATGCTAAACGCTTGCTCGGCCGCTTTGTGCGCGATTGAAAACGTCGGCGCATCTTTTTTATCGAGCGGCAAATAATCGGTTGCGTGACCAAACCCGAGCAATCGCGGCGTTTTGTTTTTGTCGCGGCCAATCTTCTCCAAGTATTTTCCAGACACGAGCACGACCGACGCCGCTCCGTCGGTGATCTGCGAGCAATCGGAAACCTTGAGCGGCGGCGCGACGCTCGGATTTTTGTCCGAAACTTGCGAGGCGCAATCGAGCGTCAGATCAGCGTCCCGCATCTGCGCGAGCGGATTCAGTTTCGCGTGCGCGTAGTTTTTCCAGGCGACCGTCGCCAGGTCCGACTCTTTGGCGCCATACTTGTCGATGTAAATTTGTGCAATGCGCCCGAACAGCTTCGGGAACATGAAATCACCGTATTCCGGTTTCTCATTGTGATAGTCGGCGGCCGCGCCGAGAACATCCGAGCCATCGAGCGACGACATCGTTTTTTGCTGCTCCGCGCCGACGACGAGCACCGCATCGTAAAGCCCGCCCATGATCCACTCCGCGCCGAGCAAAACCGAAAGCGCCCCCGAAGCGCAGGCCGCTTCGGTGTGCATCGTTGGAATGCCGCGCAGTTTCGGGTCGATCTCCGGAATAAAAGCGCCGAGCTGTAATTGTTTTGTAAATTGGCCGGCGTTGAAATTTCCGACTGCGCCGGCCTTAATCTCGCCCGCGTCGATCTTGGCGTCATCGAGCGCCTTCTTGCCGGCTTCGATGATCAAATGCCGGATCGTTTTGCCTTCCTTCTTCATATTGCGCTTAAAATCGGTGCGCCCGCCGCCGAGAATATAAACTGGCTCGTTCATAACATTGTTAATTTAGCTAATCTCACCGCGCTGTCATCCCGAGCCGCGCTGTAGCCGCCTCGCTCTGTCGAGGCGTCTCTTCTGAACGCGGCGACGGAGCGACGCGGCTACAAATTCAACCGCCGAAGGCGGTGATTCCGGTGATGTCCTGGCCAACGACCAGGGTGTGGATGTCATGCGTCCCTTCGTAGGTGTAGACGCTCTCGAGATTCATGAGATGTCGAATGACGGAATAGCGATCTGTAATTCCAACGGCGCCTAGTATGTCGCGCGCTTTCCGCGCGCATTGGAGCGCCATCCAGACATTGTTGCGCTTGGCCAAAGAAATCTGCTGGGGCCGCGCCGAGCCCGCTTCCATCATGCGGGTGAGACGCAACGCCAGTAATTGCGCCTTTGTTATTTCCTGCACCATCCAGACCAGTTTTTCCTGCACCAACTGGAAGCCGGCAATCGGGCGACCAAATTGCTCGCGCGATTTGGCGTAGGCAAGCGCCGTTTCGTAACAATCGATGGCCGCGCCAATCACGCCCCACGCCACGCCCACCCGCGCTTGCGAAAGACATGAGAGCGGCGCGCGCAACCCCGAAGCTTTGGGCAGCCGATTCTGCGCCGGTACACGGCAGTTCTCGAACCAACACTCCGACGTGCGTGACATGCGAAGACTGAATTTTCCCTCAATATCCTGCGCCCGAAATCCTGGCGCATCTTTCTCCACGACGAATCCGCCGACACGTCCGTCGTCATCTTTTGCCCAAACCACCTTCACGTCCGCGATGGATGCGTTGCCGATCCAACACTTGCTGCCGTTCAAAATATAATGATCGCCGTCGCGTTTGGCGCGAGTCTCCATGCCGCCAGGGTCTGAGCCGTGCCCGTGTTCCGTCAGCGCGAAACAACCAACGCGTTCGCCCGAAACCAGTCCTGGTAGCCAGCGCGCGTGCTGCTCGGTCGTGCCAAAGGAATGAATTGCATAGATGGCAAGCGCGCCTTGCACCGACGCTTCCGAGCGCAAACCCGAATCGGCCCGTTCCAACTCTTGCATGATGAGGCCGTAAGCCGTGTAGCTCAGCCCCGCACAGCCGTGCTCTTTCAAGTGCGGCGCAAAGAGACGTAATGCGCCCATGCGCGGTCGGAGATGTTCCGGAAATTTCGCGGCGCGATGGCAGGCAACAACTTCGGGCATCACTTCTTCCTGCACAAAACGCCGCGTCCGATCCCGCGCCGCGCGCTCGTCATCAGTGAGAAGTTCTTCGATGGCGTAGTAATCTAGCGAAGTCATGTGGTATCCAGAGTCCAGACCATCTCACATATATTCCAGGCAGAATTGACAATAGCCCAGCGTTTTAACGCTGGGTCAATACGGGTTCCCTCTTTGTTGAGTCCCATTGGGACGACAGAGAGTTTCTTTCGTCCCTCGCGGGACTCGATCTTGATTTCATACCAAACCCAGCGTTAAAACGCTGGGCTACTATCGAACATCGGATCGAGCCGGAGCAGTGCGGGAGTGAGTGGCGGAATTTGTCCAAAAAATTCTCGCTAGTTCTTCGGCGCTAACGAGCTAACGATTTGCTCGAAGCGCGGATCACCGCGAAGCGGGTCCCAGAAGGGCAGCAGTTTTAGGGCGCCGTAACTCAGCACGAGCGAAGCGTCGGGAGCACGCAGTCCCGTTTCCAGTTGCTGCAACGCTAGGTCCTTGTCGCCTGTCCAGGCTGCTGTAATGGCGAAATATTGAATGACGCGACTGCCATTGTTGACGTCTTTTTCCATCGGCGTGAGCGCGATCGCCCGACGACCTTCTTCCAACGCCAAGTCTTTATGTCCCAAGGCAGCGTCGATCATGGCAAGCACGCAGAGCGCCGGTCCGTAGTCCGGCTGCGCCTGCACCCTTTTTTCCTGCTGCGCTCGAGCCGCTTCAAAAGCAGCGTGCGCGCGTGCCTCGTCTTTGGTCATCCGCGCCAGCAACCCTTCGCCAAAGCTGCGGCTCAGAATAATCGGGGTCTCGCCCCAGCACGGATTGTCGCCCAGCGCGACGAGCGCTCGTTCAGCCGCAGCCGGATCGCGTTCAGCCAGCGCGCAAGCGAACCACGTATCCGCGGCGCTAGCAATGGCGCTCGGTCCTTGTGCGAGAATTGAGTCAATCGTCTGGTGGAGCGGCCGAGTGTCTCCTTTCCAGAAGAGTTCATACAGGTCACGATTCGCCCGCGTTTCGACGTTGTCGGGCACGATGCTGAGCGCCCGATCTAGCGCAGCAATCGCCTCGGCATAACGCCCCAAGTATTGATAACTAAGCGCGATCTGTTGCAGAGTATAAAAGTTGCGCGGATCAAGCTCCACCGCGCGCAGTAAATTGCTCAGGCCTTCTTCCTGCTGACCGCGGCGGCGCAAAATGTAGCCGGTTAGTTCGAAGATACGCGGATCATTCGGTAAAGCTCGGCGCACCCTCTCCAACTCAGCCAATGCGCCGGCATAGTCGCGCCGCCCATAATAAAGATATTGCGCGCGCGCCAAATGCGTTTCGCCAGCATCCGGCCGCAGCCGTGTCGCGGCTTGGAGAGCAGCTTCAGCCAGCGCGAGCCGGGCCGGAGTATGATCGGAGCCTTGCGCTGCGTAGAGCTGTTCGTGCGCGCGGGCTAGCTGGCAGTAGGCGTCAAAAAATGAGGGATCGCGCTTCACCGCCTCATCCATTAGCTCGATTGCCTTGCGCACGTCTGGGCCGTTAGTCGCGCTGAAACCTGCCGTGAGGAGAAGTGACTTCGCACGGCTATAAAGGTCGAAAGCCGCCAGATCAGTAGTGGGCGGCTGCTCAATCGCTTTCTTCTCGTTAGGCGAGAGCTTGGCCTGCAATTGGTCGGCAATCGCTTTGGCAATCTCGCTTTGAATGGCGAAGACATCCGCCAGGTCGCGATCGTAGGTTTGCGCCCAGAGATGCGCGTCGTTGCGCGCGTCGATTAACTGCGCGTTCACCCGAATCTTGTTGGCCGCACGTTGCACGCTGCCTTCCACCACATGTGCGACGCCTAATTCCTCGCCAATCTTGCGGAGATTACGTGCGACTCCGCTCTTGTATTGCATCACAGAGGTGCGGCTGATGACTTTAAGGTCCGCGATCTTTGCCAAGTCGGTTAGAATTTCGTCCTGCACACCATCGGCGAAATACTCGTTTTGCTTTTCCTCGCTCAGATTTTCAAACGGCAGAACCGCGATGCTTTTATCCAAAATCGCTGACATTGAGTGCGTGGGTCGGCGGAGAAAGAAGAAAGCGCCGGCGATTATCGCGCCCAACAGAATGAGCGCAGCCGTAATCTCCGTCCAACGCACACGCGCGCGATGTTTCCTGACCGCCTGGAGTTTGCTCGGTAGTTTCGGATTACCAACTTCATCCGAGTAAAGATTGGTGACGCTCACTCGGGCGTCGTGCTTCACCCCGAATGTGCCGATGTCGTGCAGGAACGGTCGCCAGCGATCGTAGTTCTCCAGATCTTCAGCCACGTGCTTCGAGAGAAGGATGTGTCCGGCATCGCCACAATCCATCACCCGCTGCGCCATGTTGATGCCGGCGCCGGCCACGTTTGTGCGCTCGTTCACGTCGACCACACCGCTGACCGGGCCACTATGAATGCCCATGCGCAGTTGCAGGCGCGGGTTGCCCTTGAGCGCGCGGCTGATCTCAAAGGCACACTGCGCCGGTTCCTCCGGGCTCTTGTAAAAGACCAGCGCCATGCCGTCGCCGGTCGGGATTTTTAAAATGCGGTTGGCCGCTTCCGCTTTTCGGAATTGCTTGGATGGACGAACAATCTCGTTCAGTTCCTCAACCCTGGTATGTTGCTCGTTAACTGAAAGCTTCGAGTAACCGACAATGTCGATGAAGAGAACGTGCGCGATCTCAAGCTCGATTTCTTTTTTAATGTCACTCGGCATTACAGACGAATTGAATCATCGTGCCTCATTTTACCGGCCAAGAGCAAGCCACTGATGTGACCATTGGCCGGGTCACCGCAGCGCACGGTTGCCGGAACCCCCGGTTGAACGTTCGGCGTTTTCATTCGAAATAGCAGTCAATCCATGGCCCGACTTCACGAATATCAAGGCAAAGCGATCCTCGCCGCCAACGGATTCAAGATTCCGCGCGGCCGCGCTGTCTCCAATCCTGACGATGCCGTGATTGCCGCCAAAGAACTGGGCGGCCAAGTCGTGACAAAGATTCAGGCTTGGACGACCGGGCGCGCGGGAATTGGCGGCGTGGCTTTCGCCAAGAGACCGGCCGATGTCCGCGGTCACGCGGCCCGGATGCTTTCGATGAAAGTCGGACAATTCCCCGTTGAAACCGTGCTCGTCGAGGAAAAGATCGACATCGAACGCGAATTTTTTTTGTCGCTCGCGATTGACGACGCGGCCCGCGCCCCGGTGATTATTTTCGCCATCGGCGGCGGCAGTGGAATCGAAGAGCGCGCCGCATCCACGCGGCGCATCGCCTGCGACGTCAATCGTGGACCATTGGATTCGGAAGTTAGCGAAGCTGTCTCCTCGTGTGGGCTTTCACCGGCACACACAAAGCAACTCGCCGAAACAATTCAAAAATTATTTGACGCAGCGCGCAGTGTCGAAGCCCGCTCGCTTGAAATTAATCCGCTGGTGTTGACCAAAGATGGCCAGTTCGTCGCCGCCGATTGTCGCATTACGATCGATGATTACGCCGTCGTTCGGCATCCCGAATTGAAAATCGAGATTGCGCGCGAGTTCGATCATCCGCCGACCGCTCTCGAGCGCGTCGCTTACGCGGTCGAGCAAAACGATCATCGCGGCACATTTTATTTCGCGCAGTTGGCGACCGCAGCCGCCAAAGATTCCAAAGGTATCGTCGGTTTTCACGGCGCCGGTGGCGGTGGATCGATGATGTCGATGGACGCGATTGTGAACGCCGGATTTACCATCGCGAATTTCACCGACACCAGCGGCAATCCGTCCGCGTCCAAAGTGTATCGCGCCGCCAGAATCATTTTGGCCCAGCCCGGGTTGGTGGGATATTTCGGTTCCGGCTCCGGCGTTGCGAGTCAGGAACAATATTGGTCGGCGTACGGGCTGGCCAAAGCATTCTGGGAACTCGATCTCGATATTCCCGCCGTGATTCGCTTAGGGGGGAATACGGAAGATCGCGCCGTCGATATTTTAGGTCGAATGTCCAAGCTGCTTCGCGCGCCGGTCGAGGGTCATCGCAAGACTGACACACCGGCGACGATCGCAGCGCGCTTCTCAGAACTTGTCGCGAACTCGGGCGGCACCAAGTGGAAACCCCGCGCGCCACGTATTCCGAAGTTCGTAAAAGATAAATCGGCCACAGCACTTTCGGTCAAAAGTGGTCGTGTCTGGATCGACACCGCAAAATGGCCAGAGATTCGGCGCGCTGTCGAAACGCACTCCGGCGGATTAATTGTTGATCATAAGGGTTCGCCCGCCCCGCTAAGCGGGGAAGAGTTCGCCAACAAAGATTCCGAGTTACTCGCATGCGATGTCGAGTGTCGACTCGCCGGAGTCGACGGCTTCTACCTTGAGCTCGATATTCCCGGCCTGGACGAATTAATTGGAGGCGCGCGCTAAATGGCAATTTTAATCGACGAAACGAAGCGCGTTCTCGTGCAAGGGATCACTGGCCGCGAAGGCCAGGCGCGCACGCGTCTGATGCGCGAGTACGGAACCAACGTTGTCGCGGGGGTGACGCCGGGAAAAGGCGGGCAGACCGTTCTTGGAGTGCCGGTGTTCAATACGCCACAGGACGCAGTCAAAGCTCTCGGCAAGATCGACATCTCCGTCCTTTTTGTGCCTGCGGCCGGGGTGAAAGACGCTGCCATTTCGGCGATTGAAGCCGGGATCAAGCTCGCGGTGTTAGTGCCCGATCGCGTGCCGGTATGGGACGCGATGCAAATCGCGGCGGCAGCCAAAGCCAATGGCGCAATGTTTGTCGGGCCAAACACGCTTGGTGTATTGAGCCCGGGCAAAGCCGTCGTCGGCATGATCGGTGGTCGCGCGGAAAGCGCGAGGCAATGGTTTAAGCCGGGAATTCCGAAAGGTGTCGGCGTGATCAGTCGCTCCGGCGGAATGGCTTCGAGTACCGGTTATTATCTGGGCCAGTCGGGAGTGCGCATTTCAACCATCGCGCACATTGGCGGCGACGCGGTCCTCGGAATTCGCATTCCTGACGCGGCGCTGATGTTTGAAGCGGATCCGCTCACCGAAGCAATCGTGATCTTTGGTGAAATTGGTTCGTCCCAAGAGGAGGAACTGGCGCAGCTGATTCGCGATCGAAAAGTAACCAAGCCGGTGATCGCATACATCGGCGGGAAAGCGGCGCGCGAAGGCACTCGCTTTAGTCACGCCGGAGCAATCATTGAAGGTGGTCGCGGCACGCACGCCGGCAAAGTGAAAGCGTTGCGCGGAGCCGGCGCGACCGTGGTCGATGCATTCGGTGAACTGCCAGATGCGGTCGTCAATATTTTGAAGCAAATGAAAGGACAGAGCCTTATGAGTGAAGCCGAGAAGAACGCGGTTTGGAACACTGCGGTAACGCGGATCGAACCGAATCGAGTCGCGGTGCGCGGATACGACATCGCCGAATTGATGGGACGTGCTTCGTTCGGCGCGGCGGTTTATTTAATTTTGACCGGCGAACTGCCGTCGCCCGCGATCGGACGATTGATGGACGGGATTTTAGTGTCGTCAATCGATCATGGCGCGACGCCTCCAAGCGCATTGGCTGCACGAACAACCGCATCAACCGGCGCATCGTTGAGCGCGTCCGTCGCCGCCGGCATCATGTCGATCAATCGTCATCATGGCGGCGCGATTGAAGATTGCGCCCGGCAACTGAAAAAAATCGCGGATCGCACAACGACCGAATCCATTTCAATGGACGAAGCCGCCACGCGCACGCTCGCGGCGATGAAGGAAGCCGGCGAGCGAATGCCGGGATTTGGTCATCGCTATCACACCAAGGACCCGCGGACGGCGCGTTTGTTCGAATTGGCGCGCGAAGCCGGCGTCGACGGCCCGCACATGAAAGCGGCGCGGGCCGTGGAAAAATCTTTCGCCGACGCCAGGAAAGCGTTGCCGATCAATGTGGACGGCGCCATCGGCGCGATTCTCGCCGATTTAGGAATGAATCCCGCAGCGTTCAACGGTATTTTTATGATCGCGCGAACGCCCGGACTGGTGGCACATGTGATTGAAGAGCAAACACGTGAGAAACCGATGCGCCGGATCGATCCGGTCAACCACGGCTACGACGGGCCACCCACGAGATCTGTCGGAACAACCACGAATGAACACTAATAAACACGAATTTATAAAACGATTCGCTCCCACTCCAATTTGGCGTGCTTAAAATTAAGGATAACTCCAACGCGCAGGTTCGTGATTCGCAAATAGTTCAACATCAACCCGCGCTCATGATCAGTGATTCTGTCGATCACCTTGGTATCCACGACAACAGCATCAAATGCGATCAGATCGGGGATGAAGAGACCGACCTTGTGTTCCTTGTAGAGGACATCGAACAAAGGTTGTTGCCGGAAAGGAACGTTTCGGAGACCAAATTCAACTGTCAACGCATTTTCATATGGCTTCTCAACCAGTCCGTGACCAAGCGCGTTAAGAACTTCAATGGCACAGCTGACAATTTGAAAAACCTCTTCTTTGGCCAATAACTTTCCGCTGTTCGTGTCCATTGGTGTTCATTAGTGGTTAATCATGAATTAGAGTTGATGTCACGACCATGACAACGACCCAACGAACCAGTTACGGCGTCAAAGAAATCGCGAAGCTTTTTCCCAGCTTGATGAAGATCAAGCAGAAGTCATTGCGCGAAAAAGTAGCCGCGGTCTGGAGCGAGGCGATCACCACCGGTTGCGGCGGGAAAGGTTGGACGTTCGCCGAACTGCGCGCAGTCAAGTTCACGCTACTGGCCGGCGACATCGACATGAAGTTCGTCGAACATCTCAATTCCTGCGCACTCCAATGCATCGCGATCGCGGATGTCCTGAAGCGCGCGTTCCGCTGCAGCATTCCTATCCAACGTGATTATCTCATCGCCGGCGCCCTTTTAGCCGACGTGGGCAAACCGCTCGAGTACGACAAAGACGCGTCAGGCAAGGTCGTTCAGGGAAAATTTGGACAGCAAGTGCGGCATCCATTCAGCGGAGTCGCGCTCGCGTTCAAGCACGGTATTCCCGGCGAAGTCATGCACATCATCGCCACCCACAGCCATGAGGGCGACAAGATGGAGCGCTCGATCGAGTCGATCATTTTCCATCATGCCGATTTTGTAGACTTCGATATCGCCAAGCTCCTTGGCAAACGCGCTGCTAAGAAATGATTCTTGCCGCTAAACACCCACCTTCGCCGAGGCTTCGGCGCGGCAGGCGCGAATTGACGCGAATTTTTCGTTTATCTATTATTTCTTAATCGTCCTTTTAGCGTGATTCGCGTGATTCGCGGGTAACTTTATTCGGAGAAAAAGAACTGAGATATGGGCCTCACTCTCGTCGAGAAAATTGCCGCGCGTCACGCTGACGGGCTCGCTCCTGACGGGGTGGTGCGCGCGGGAGATTTCGTTTCGATTCGGCCGCGTCATGTCATGACGCACGACAACACCGGCGCGGTAATTCCCAAGTTCAAGCAGATCGGCGCGACGACCATCGCCGATCCGGCGCAACCGGTTTTCGCGATCGATCACGATATTCAAAATGTTACGCCGAAGAATTTGGAGAAGTACGGCAAGATTGAAGCGTTCGCTGGCGAGCACGGCATCGACTTTTACCCGGCGGGCACCGGCATTTCGCACCAGGTGATGGTGGAGCAGGGTTACGTTGTTCCCGGCGCGTTGGTGGTGGCGAGCGATTCGCACTCCAATTTGTACGGCGCGATGGCCGCGCTGGGCACGCCAGTGGTCCGAACCGACGCCGCCAGCATTTGGGCCACCGGAGTTACCTGGTGGCAGGTTCCCAAAGTCGCCAAAGCGTTGCTCAAAGGAAATCTGTCGCCCGGCGTCACCGGCAAGGATGTCATCATCGCGTTGTGCGGACTCTTTAATAAAGACGAGGTGCTCAATCACGCCGTTGAATTCCTGGGCGATGGCGTGGCGAACCTTCCGATGTCGGCCCGCATGACCATCGCCAACATGACCACTGAGTGGGGCGCGCTCGCAGGCGTGTTTCCGTTCGATGAAGTGACAGTGAATTATTTGCGCTCGCGCGTTGGCGAATTCACGAATCCGAAACGACCGGGAACACGCGCTCCGAAAAGTCGCTCCGGATACACGAACATCGCCATCGATGAGTGGTGGAAAAATCGAGGTGAGTTGAGCGCGGACCCCGACGCCGAGTACGCGATTGAGCTTGAGCTTGATCTTGCGACGGTGGTTCCACACGTGTCCGGACCTAACGAAGTGAAGACGATGGTGTCGTTGCCGGAAATGCAGCGGAAACATGTGCCGATTCAGAAAGCGTATCTGTTGTCGTGCGTGAACGCGCGTTTTGAGGATCTGCATGACGCCGCGGAAGTCGTGCGCGCTCGCGGTGGACGCGTTGCCACGGGCGTCGAATTTTATCTGGCCGCCGCCAGCGCGGAAGTGCAAGCCAAGGCCGAGTCCACTGGTGATTGGAAAACTTTGGTGGACGCGGGCGCAATTCCGCTGCCGTCCGGTTGCGGAGCATGCATCGGCCTGGGTCGCGGTCTGGTGCAGAAAGGCGAAATCGCGATCAGCTCGACCAATCGCAATTTCAAAGGCCGTATGGGCGACCGCGATGCGCTCGTGTATTTGGGTTCGCCCGCGGTGGTGGCGGCCAGCGCGTTGGCTGGATTCATTTGCGGGCCAAAAGATTTCGCGGAACGCGCCGCGGGCACAGCAATTCGGCGCGCCGAAAAGAAAACGCAGCCAGCAGGCTCGGTCGAGATCATTGCCGGTTTTCCACCGAGTGTGCGCGGTCGCGTTCTCTTCGTTGATAAGGACAATTTGAACACGGACGGCATTTACGGCAGCAAACACACTTACCGCGACGATATGACGCCGGAAGAAATGGCGGCGGTCACATTTGAAAATTACGATCCAAACTTCAACGCGCTCTATCAGAAAGGCGACGTCGTGGTCGGTGGACTCAACTTTGGCAGCGGCTCCAGTCGCGAGCAGGCGGCCACAGCACTCAAGTTCAAAGGCATTCCGTGCGTTATTGCCGCCAGTTTTTCCGAAACCTACAAACGTAACGCGTTCAACAACGGCTTCGTCGTGTTTGAATGCCCCGAATTGGTCACGCACTTGCGCGAGAGGCTGAAAAATGGCGCGCCGACCGCGGTGGCGTCCGAGATCACGATTGATTACGGCAAATCCGCGCTGACAATCGATGGAAAATCGTTCGCCTTTCCGCCGCTGAGTCCCGCCGCTCAAGAATTAATTGTAGCCGGCGGCGCCGAAAATCTGGTGGCATCGCGGCTTCGTGCGAAGCCGCAGAAAACCGAAATAGTCCGCTAAACACCCGCCTTCGCCAAGCCTCCGGCGCGGCAGGCGCGAAACAACGCCAAAACCGAGCGCTTAATTTCTGAGCTTTCGCGTTTTTTAGCGTGTTTGGCGGACGTAATCCCCCTCCTCCGCGACCGAACTTGCGGGCGATTACGCTCGTCGATAAAGTCGCAATCCTATGCCTAAATACAAAATCGCATGGATGCCTGGTGATGGAGTCGGCCACGATGTCATGGAAGCAGCGCGCATTGTCTTGGATCGATTGAAACTCGACGCCGAGTACGTGCCTTGCGATATCGGCTGGGAGTTTTGGTGCAAGGAAGGCAATGCGCTGCCAGATCGCACCGTCAAAGTGCTAAAGGAAACCACCTGCGGTCTCTTCGGCGCGATCACGAGCAAACCGCAAAGCGAAGCCAAGAATGAATTGGCTCCGGAACTGAAAGACAAAGGGCTGGTCTACTTCTCGCCGATCGTAGGGCTGCGCCAGATGTTCAACCTCCACACCAATATGCGGCCGTGTAAAAGCTATCCCGGCAATCCGCTGAACTTCCGAGGTAACAAGATCACAAATCCGAGCGGCGAAGATGTCCCGATCGATCAGGTCGTGTTCCGGGAAAATACCGAAGGCATGTACGGCGGCGTCGAGTTTTTCCCGTTGCCGGAATCCGTTTACACCGCGCTCTGCGCCAATCCAAAGATGAAGAAATGGAAAGACAAGGCCGGATTGGAGAACATCGCGCTCTCGACCCGTATCATGAGCAAGCAAGGTTGCATCAACATTTGCAAACAAGCCTTCGAGTTCGGCAAGAAAACCGGCCGCAAACGCGTCACCTTGATCGAGAAACCAAATGTGTTGCGCGAAACCGGCGGTCTGATGATGCGCTGCTTCCGCGACGTCGCCAAAAGTTACCCCGACATCCGCGCGGACGACGCGAACATCGACGCCATTTGCATGTGGATGTTCAAGAACCCGCAGGATTACTCAGTGCTGGTCGCGGAAAATATGTTCGGCGACATTGTTAGCGACTTGTGCGCCGGCCTCGTCGGCGGACTCGGCTTCGCGCCAAGCGCCAACCTCGGCGACAACTACGCCGTGTTCGAACCGACGCACGGATCGGCGCCGAAATACGCCGGCCAATACAAGGTCAATCCCATCGCCATGCTTTTGACTGCAAAGCTGATGCTGGACTGGCTCAGGGAAACCGAAATGGCCACACGACTTGAAAGCGCCATTGCACGCGTGATCGCGGAAGGCAAAGTGCGCACTTATGACATGGGCGGGAAAGATTCCACCTTAGACGTGGCGAAGGCGATTGCAGACTACGCTACTTGATGTCCTGTCGCCGCGGCGACACGGACTCGTCCGGTGGCGAGGGCGGTAAAGATTCACCCTCGACGTGGCCAAAGCCGTCGCCGACTACGCGAGTTCTCAGGTTCGAAATCGTGGATCTAGAATCTTAAACTATTATTTCTCGCAAGTGCTCGCCATTCGAAGAGCTTTTGTTTTGAATCGCGCATCACAATCTTCAATGTAATGGATGCGGTATAAATCAGCACATTTTGAATGCTTCTTTATTCGCACTCTTTAAGCGCGGCCGCTATTTCCGATTCCCTCCGGCAAGTGATAACGACGATGCGGAAGTACTTCGAGTCCGCAGCGAAGCTGAAAGATTTACTGCTGCTGCGATCGGATTTTGTATGCGCCACAACGCGAAATTCGCGCGTTTTTTCTTGGAGAAGATTTGCGATATGGCGGTGAATGCTCCAACAAGGATCGACGTTGAAGTAGAACCCGAGAGTTGGGCTGACCTGCTTATTCGTGTTGGTCGCGCTGTGTGCGTTGTCGAGTTCAAACTAGGTGCGCCATTACGGCCACACCAGAACCCAAGTAATGAATCGTTTTGGAAGGAGGGCTCGGGATATGGTGCGAGATTTCAATTAGCTTACCCACGACTCAAAAAGCGTTTTGTGGTGCTCGGCTATCCGAAGTGGATTTTCTTCCCCCAACGGCCGACTTGGGATTTTGCCCAAGCGCCATGGGGTTCGCTGGCAAAAGGATTTAAGGAGCGATTTGGCACAACGAAGCTGATATGCGATCTCAAGGATTGTCTCGCGCAGTTTGAGATCTGGGAGTTCGCTTCAATGAGAGCCCGTGAATTATCCATTTATCCCCAAAGCGTCGTGAACGGCGCCTCCGCTTGGGAGGTCTTGCGGCAAGCCTATCTTTCTCCGACGCTTCAGTTTTCCAGGGGCACATCGGCGTACCATCTGGATGCGGAAATCAGCGAGCGCATCGGATGGCACTTCGGACTAGAAGTCCAAAGCGGGGCCAGCAAAAGATTACAGGCTTTGATTCGCCCTCGTGTTGGCGGGCCATTAATGTGGTTCGGTTACGAATCGGAGCGGCGAGGAAAAGCATGCCGTAGCGTTTGGCTTTATTGTGAAAGCGAGAAGATTGCCGATTTCATCGCGAAAGAACTACGCCCGTCGCGCCGTTCGTCTTATCGACTGCTAAGAAAAGACGATGACCGTGGTAAGCGTTCGTACATCTGCATCCGCACGGAAGCTCTGTACGGCAGACGGGACTTCGACTGGTTTTCCGGATGGTTAGACACTTGTTACGGGCTTGCGGCTCGTTTTGCTCCAGCGGAGGCTCCAAGCAATCAACAGTCGCGACGCATCAGTAACCAGCACGGAAAATCGCGATCGCGACGAAGCTTTCTTTCGAAGCTCCAAATGTAACGCGCAGGCAGAGCGGAAATTATTGATCATGTCGTGTTCTGCAAAGATTTCATCGTCAGCGCTTGAGAGCATTGGTTCAGTCCGCCTTACGCCGTGACGCTACGCCCAGGAGCCTCCTGTGATCATTCGATGGCAACGCCTAAGAATTTTCAGCGAATCATCATATAATAGACAATCAGCGCCACGATGCTCGCCAAGAACATCAAACAGCCTTGACCAGACGACGAGGTCAGCGCCTTGGCACTTTTTCTGGTGCAATCGGGAACAGTAGCCTTGAGCGTCGTGTAAAAGGCATGAGGCTCCCGTTTGTCCCAATCCGGCGAGGCTTTGTCCAACACCTCAAGAATATCGATCACCTCTTTGTTCGTTGGAATTTTGAAGTAGCGTCCGTACGTCGCGTACAAGCTATCGATCGTATCAGCGAAATCGATAAGACGGCTCTCCTCGTCGCTTAGGATCCAATCCTCTTTGAACGTTGCTTTCCAAAAGCCGATGCGGCTTGATCGAGCATCCTTCAACTCCGTTTGTGCATCTTCTAACTCGCCTGGAAAATCGGCCGACTCAGATTGCGCATTTTCCAAGTCGGCTTTGATGTCGTCGATCTGCCGCCGAATGTCGGCCTTGTCGTCGTCATTTACGGCTTGTTCAAACTTCTTCTCCGCTGCCCTCAGCTCTTTCGCCTTAGTTGATATCTCTTTCTTTGTTTTGTCGCGACGATCCTTAATCTCTTCGAGGTCGCGAGAGGCGCGGACGATATCCGCTTTCAAATAATACGATGGGAAAGCGGCACGCTCGCGTGTCCCTTCTTCGTATCGGACTTGCCTAATCTGATTTTGCCGCGCCAGAGCTTCTGGATCGTTTGTACATTGCTCGATTAGATCTGACGCTTCGCCTTTCGTCGGACCCGGCTGCGCCGTGACGCCGAAGCTCGCGAGATAATTGATCTGTTTCTCGGTTGCGGGATCCAATCTCCAGTCATGGTGAGGCTTTGGTTCCGTTGCCTTCGCCGTCTTGGCGGATTCGTCTTGATCGGAAGGATTGTATGTCGAGACAAGTGACCAATCACTCATTCCTTCATGATAAAAGTAGTCACTCGGCAAAATCTGTCCGCTAGAAATCCGGTCGCGAAATTCGTCTTCGGGCCAACTGCCTATATCTTGACCGTCACGGCAAACGTAAATCTTCACTGATCCCAAACTACAAATATGAGGTCAGAGTTGCTAGGCGAGAAATGGATGCAAAATGGAGGGATTACGGCTTAGTTCAGTAAAGCGCTGGCAAAAATCGGGCTAATCGACACCATGCCCCAACCGCTTACCCTACTGTGAAGCCAACCGATGCCGCAACAGCGGAGCGAAGAAAACTCGCTGAGTTAGTCGGAACGCGAGAAAATGCCAGCCTCTTATTTCAGTCCAAAGTTGTAGGCGAGGATGTAGTATGGGCGGGTGGCGTGGTGTTACAACGGTTGGATTTCGTAAACGGGGTCAACTCGCTTTATACCAACTTCGATCTTATGTCCGATACCGACGTGACCGATTGGGGCACGCGGTGTTGGGCCAACACCGTCGCCCATCTTTGTGAAGGCGACACTGAGGTGAGAACCACGGTTACGATTCATCGGTCTATATTACCGGACGACCCCGCGACCGTGCAGTTGATTATGGGCAAGGTTCGTGCGGCATTCCGATTCTTTCTATGGGCTTTGGCTAGCCCGACGCAGCCTCTTACTCCGGAGAACTCCTGCTGCATAAAGTTTATCGTTTTGAGCGATGTGATCCTGTTGGAGAACATTCATGCAAAACGTGATGGAGCTTTTGGGGGTTGGGGCCTACTGGATAAAACAATCGCCGGCCTACGAGACGTGGCAGAAGGATTTGGGATCAGCCGAATCAAGGCTGTCGCCACAAACTCACGGGTTTATGGCGCCTTCCTTCGACGTGGGTTCCACGACCAAGATCAAGTCGAAGGCCTCCCTTACTATGTGGAGAATTATTCCAAGCCGGTAGAGTTGCGGTGGCAGCCGTGACGCATTGGATTCACAGTTATCTCCAGCAGCAGCCTTCGCTAATGCGCGCCGACCGGTGACCAGTCGTTCGCCATAGGCAAAAATCCGTTACTTCACATTTGCGATCTTTACGATACTGCCCTTGGCCTGCGGGTCCTTTGGACCCTTCGCGGAAGCCAAGCGCAGCAAACGCCCAACGCTCAACGCCGAACGATCCAACGTCCAATTTCGGACGTAGACCGGGCGTTGTTGATCTTCCAAAGTTCGTAATCAGTGATGTTCGAAGGAAGTGGCTTGAAAATCTGCGCGGCCCAATCAAGTTCACAAACCCGCACAGATCGACATCGTCATGGCATCAAAACCAACTGAATCGAAGCGTCTCTTGTCATACATCATCGCCGAGTGGGCGTGCGCGCTGAAGTACGAGCATCTTTCGCCAGAGGCGATCCAAGCAGCGAAATTATTTTGGTTCGATTCCATCGGCTGTGCGCTCGGTGGCAGTCAGCAGGATGACGCGAAGATTTTGCTGAAGCATTACCGCGCAATGTCCGCCACGGCGGACTCGTCCGGTGGTCCCGCACGCGGGAGCAAAGCCACCGCGTTCGTCTCCGGCTTCAAAACCAATCCGGTCGATGCGGCGTTTCTGAATGGCCACATGATTCGGGCCATGGATTACAACGACATCTATTGGAAAGCAGATCCGTGTCATCCGAGCGATCTCATTGCGGCGCCGCTCGCGTTGTGTGAAAGCGAAGGTCTGAGCGGCAAAGACCTGATTCTCGCCACCATCATCGCCTACGAAATTGAAATGCGTCTCTGCGAAATCGGTCGACCAGGTGTGCGCGAGTACGGCTGGCATCACGCGACGTTGAGCGCGTTCGCAGCGCCGGTCGCGGCCGGACGCGTTCTGAACCTCACGCCCGAACAAATGGTGTCCGCCATCGGCATCAGCGCGGCGCGGACATTTTGTCCGGGCGCGGTCACAGCGGGCAAGTTAACGAACATGAAAAACACGGTCGATCCGTGGGCGGGACGCATGGGCGCGGAGAGCGCGCTCCTGGCGCGCGATGGATTTTCCGGTCCGGAACACATTATCGACGGGAAAGAAGGGCTCTTTGCCGTTTTTCATCATGTGCAATACAAGGGACAACCAGCCAGTTTCGACGGCGAGGCGTTGGTTAAAGACCTACCGAACTCAACGAAATCTCATTACCGCATTCTTGATTGCGGAATGAAAAGTTTCCCGATCGAAGCGCTCAGTCACGCGCCGCTCACCGCCATGATGAAGACGGTCAAGGAACACAAGATCAGGGCTGACGACGTGAAGGAAATTAAAGTGGAAGTGATCGCGCGCGCCGCCGACATTCTGGGCGATCCGCACAAATACCGGCCGGACTCCAAGGAAACCGCCGATCATTCGCTGCCTTATTGCATGGCCGCGGGACTGGTCGACGGCATGGTGACGCCGCTTCAATTCAAAGAAGAACGCGTGCTCGACAAGAAACTGATTCCGATCATGGACAAAGTGAAAGTGGTCGCGAACGAAGAGTTCGAAGCTCTCTTTCCAAAATTCCAGCCGAGCCGCGTGACGATCACGACCAACGACGGCAAGTCGCATTCCACCCGTGTCGATGTTCCAAAAGGCGATCCGCGCGATCCAATGACCGAGGATGAAATCGCGGTTAAATTCACCGCACTCGGTGGCGACGTTATCGGCAATGATCAATGCAAAAAATTGCAGAAGTTCATCATGAGCATTGAAACCGCCCAGAACTTGGGCGGATTGTTCGAATTAACGACGGGGCGGTAGCGTTTTGCGCTGTAGGGGAAGCTGCTAGCTTCCCACCTGTGAAAAATGGGACGCTAAACAGCGTCCCCTACAGAATTTACGCGGCTACGCCGCCGTTCTGATCATCGCATTGATGGACTCTTCGAGCTCACGACAGCTCGAAACGGTTAGCGCCAAAGAGAGTCAACTCCTCACCCTACCCTCTCCCCTTCACAAGGGGAGAGGATGAAGGTGAGGGGTTTGCGTTATGCGTTCGCGCTACCGGCGTCGCCTGCTCCGAACTGAATTCCCTGCGCGAGCGGGAGCTCGCTTGAAAAGTTAATCGTGTTCGTCTGGCGGCGCATGTAACTCTTCCAGGAGTCGCTGCCGCTTTCGCGCCCGCCGCCGGTATTTTTCTCACCACCGAACGCGCCGCCAATTTCCGCCCCGCTCGTACCGGTGTTCACGTTCGCGATCCCGCAATCGCTTCCGACCGCGCTGACGAATCTTTCCGCCTCGCGGACGTCGTTTGTGAAAATGGAACTGGTCAGCCCCTGCGGAACCCCGTTCTGGATCGCGATCGCTTCGTCAAAATCGCGATAGGTCAGCAAATACAGCAATGGGCCAAACGTTTCCTCCTGCACGATTTTTAAATTCGCCTTTGCGCCGGCGAGACACGGTTTCATGTAACAGCCGCCGGGCAAATCCATCCGCTCGCCGCCGTAAAGAACTTCGCCGCCTTCATCTTTCAGTTTCTGAATCGAATTCTGCACCATGTCGACCGCGCCATTGTCGATCAAAGGCCCCATCAAAGTTTTTTTATCGAGCGGATTTCCGATGGGCAGCGATTTGTATGCGGCCAGCAGTTTGTTGCGCACCTTGTCCGCCACCGACTCATGCATGATGACGCGCCGCGTCGAAGTGCAACGCTGACCGGCGGTCCCGACTGCGCCAAAGAAAATTGATTGCGTCGCCATTTCCATGTCGGCAGTTGGGCAAACGATTAGCGCGTTGTTGCCGCCAAGTTCCATGATCGTCCGGCCGAGCCTCCCGTGGACAGCTTTCGCGACGTTTAGACCCATCGCGACTGAGCCGGTGGCCGAGATCAGTGGAATCCGGGCATCGTCGGCCAGTTTTTGGCCAACAGTTTTGCGGTCGCCGATTAGCAGACTGAAGATCGCTGGATCGGCGCCGGTGTCGCGACAAACGCGCTCGGCAATTTTTGTTACCGCGATCGCAGTGAGCGGCGTTTTCTCCGATGGCTTCCAAATTGTCGCGTCGCCGCAAACAGCCGCGAGCGCAGCATTCCACGACCAAACTGCGACCGGAAAATTAAACGCCGTGATTACGGCAACGAGTCCGAGCGGATGCCATTGCTCCATCAAACGGTGACTTGGCCGTTCGGATTGAATCGTCAGACCGTAAAGCATGCGCGATTGGCCGACGGCGAAATCGCAGATGTCGATCATCTCTTGTACTTCGCCTTCGCCTTCGGCAACAATTTTTCCGGTCTCGAGCGTGACGAGCTGACCAAGCTCATGTTTTAGTTCGCGGAGCGCATTTCCGAGGCGGCGAACAGTGTCCCCCCGAACGGGTCCCGGAGTCTTACGCCATTTTTCGAACGCTTCCTGCGCGCGCGCGATCGTCGTTTTGTAATCTTCTTCCGACGCGGTTCGAATGCTCGCGATCTTTTTTCCATCAATCGGCGAGATCTTGTCGATCTTTGCCCCGCTGCCACGCCATCCACCGGCGAAGACGCCGGCGTTTTCTTCTCCAATCCCAAGTTTTTCTAACACAGATGTCATAGGTGGATCGGCCGCTCCTCTCCGAGCCGTAGGCGATTCCGAGCCGGAGGCGCGGGCGATGCTAAAATAATGGCGGCGAAGCCGCGTAAATCTAACATTGAGGTCCGAGCCGGACGGGCACTCACTGCTCGATCCACCTTTTTCGCGGTTATCATTTCCGCTTTCGGCAATATTGCCGGATCAAGCCCATCGCTTCGTCCACAACTTCCGCGGTGATATCGAGCGCCGGACGAAAACGGATCGAGCGATCGCCGGAACGCAGTGTCAATACGCCGAGATCGAACAGACCCTTCCAAAATCGCTCGCGGGTCTCGCCGTCCGGTAGATCGAACGCCAACAATAAACCGCGACCGCGCACTGCAGAAATCGTTGGCTCATAGCGTTGCAGATCGCGGAGCTGATCCAAAAAATAAGCGCCGACCTTGGCCGCGTTCTCCACCAGAAATTCCTCTTCAATGATGTGCATGTAATGGGTCGAGCGGACCATGTCGGTCAGGTTTCCACCCCAGGTCGAATTCAAACGACTCGGCAAACGAAACGCATTGTCCTTCACTTCATCCAAGCGCGGCCCGGCCATCACGCCGCAGGCCTGGACCTTTTTTCCAAACACGAGCAGATCGGGCAGGACATCGAAATGCTGGCCACACCACATCTTTCCGGTGACGCCCATGCCGCATTGCACTTCGTCGAAGATGAGAAGGATGTCGTTGTCGTCGCAGATCGCGCGCAACTTCTTCAGCCACTCCCCGCGGAAATGATTGTCCCCGCCTTCGCCCTGGATCGGCTCGATGATGATGGCGCAGATGTCGATCTTACCCCGCTTAGCGGGGTCGATATAATCCCGGATTTCCTCTTCCGCTTTCTTCTCACGCTCGACGACGTCGCGATCGCGCTCGGATTCCGGCAAAGCGAAATCGATGAACGGACAGGAGACGCGCGGCCAATCGAATTTGGCGAACAAATCCGTCTTGCGCGGATCGGTGTTAGTCAAACTCATGGTGTAACCGCTGCGGCCGTGGAAAGCGTGACGGAAATGCAGAATTTGGGTCCCGCGCTCGCCAAGACCGGCAGCCATGTTCTGGCGGACCTTCCAATCCATTGCCGCTTTCAGCGCGTTCTCGACCGCGAGCGCGCCGCCTTCGATGAACAAATATTTCTCGAGCGGCGGCAAACCGGCAACGCGCGCAAACGTTTCCACAAATTCAGCGTAGGCCTCCGAATAAACATCGGAGTTCGCCACTTTCGCTTTCGCCGCGCGGAGAAGATCGCGCTGGACATCGGGCTGATCGAAATATGGATGATTAAAACCGATCGGCATCGAGCCGAAGAAACCGTAAAGATCGATCAAACGATGACCGTTGGCCGCGTCGTAAAGATAGGAGCCGCGGCTCTTTTCCTGATCGAGAACGATCTTAAATCCGTCGAGCAAAATATGATCGCCCAGGACGTGGAGCACACGAGACGGGTCGACAGATTTTTTATTTTTGCTCTTACTCAAACGCGGCCGCGAAGTGCGGGCCGCCTCCGTGAGCACGGGCGGCATACTCATCCGTTGAGAGTAGCTTTCGCCGCGGACTTGGTCAACCGGTGCGGTGACGCCCTACTTTTTTTGCTCCGAGAGCGAATTTCGTTCGTCGGTCGCCTTTTTCAGAGCGGCGTTATACTGCGTGAGTTCGACCATATATGCTTCATTGCCCGCAACATCGCTGTGGAGCAAGTCGCGTTTTTTCAGTCGTAACGCGGCGTACCAAGCGTTAAGCCGTTCGAATTCGCGATTACTAGCAAGCCGACGGTCAGCGAGACTTGGCGCTGGCGCCTTTTGAGGAGGTTTTTCCAAACCGTAATGGTTCGCCGGCGCTGATGGCACTTCCTTATGTTTAAAAAATTTATCGAATTCCGATCCGGACATCGCACCCGGTCGCAGCACGAAATAAGCAAGAATGCACGGTAGCGCTACCAATCGGAACGTTTTCGATAATGGCGCGAGGTCTGGATAGTTCAGCCGGAAGAGCAACGGTCCAAACGGCAGAAAGATGCCCAGTCCCCACCAAACGCCGACCCCAAAAGCCGCGCGGATGAGAAGAATGCGGCCGATCAACATGCATACCAATCCGATCGCGAGAAAAATGAGGGCCGCCACACGCTGATTCAAGCACGACGGGTGCCATTACGGGCGACTCGCGAAGGCAATTGTCGACGTTAGTGAACGATTCCTTCGCGCAACGTGGAATGCTTGCCCGCCAGCAGTTCCTGGGTGAGCTGATAGCCGCGCTTGTCCACATTTCGTCGGGCACCGGCAAAGTAATTGTCGATCCGCGCCCGCGCCGAATTGCAAAAATAATTCGCGACCGACAGGACTTCGTCCGCGGTCTCGCCGTGATCGATTTTGTATTGCGCAAAGGAGCACGTCGCGCTGATGGCGAAAAGTTCGGTGGCAATTCCAACGAAGCGCGAGAGCAAAAGTTGCTCGCGGTCTAGCTTCGGACCGAAGCGCGCCATTGCGTGAAACAATCCACGCGCCAGTTTTTTGCTCGTCCGCGCGCCGTAATCGACATGCTTTTGCAGAGCGCGATGGAGATTGTCGATCTTACCGGCGCCGCTCGAGAACCACTGTCGCGGATACCAGCCGGCGTAGAATTTTCCGGATGTGAAAACCGCTTTTACCCGCGACGACATCGGCAGCTGGGTATTAAAAATCGCGCCGCCAACTTTCAAATGTGGATCGAGCGCTTCGCGCGCGATGAACAGCCTCATAATTTCGCTCGAGCCTTCGAAAATCGTATTGATGCGACAATCACGCAGAAAACGCTCGACCGGAATTGCTTCTTCGCCGCGACCGGCGAGCGACTGGGCCGTTTCGTAGCCGCGCCCGCCGCGCACTTGCATCGCATCATCCGAAATTTTCCAAGTCGTTTCGGTCGACCACATTTTGCACATCGCGGTTTCGATCCGAAGGTCGCCGGCTTTGCGATCGACCAGGCCCGAAGTTAGAAATGTCATCGCTTCCATCGCGAAAGTGTTACCGGCCATCTCCGCGATTTTTCCGGCAATGGCCGAATGTTGTCCAATCGGAACGCCCCACTGGATCCGCTCGCTCGCCCATTTTCGCGAAATTTCGAGCAAGCGTTTCGACAATCCAACGCACGCGGCCGGAATTGTCAGCCGGCCAGTGTTCAAGGTCGTGAGCGCGACTTTCAATCCCTGGCCTTCCTTCGCGATCATGTTCTCGCGCGGGACGCGCACGTTGGTGAATTTCACGATCCCGTTGTAAAGCGCGCGCAATCCCATGAATCGGCACCGATAAGTGATCTCGAGGCCGGGCGAATCGACATCGACGATGAACGCGGTGATTTGCTTGCGCTCTTTGCCGTTCACAATCTTTGGCGCCGTCTTCGCCATCACCACCAGCACGCCGGCTTTGATCAAATTCGTGCACCAAAGTTTTTCGCCATTGAGAATGAATGCCGAGCCGTCTTCGGTCGGGTCGGCGCGCAGACTCATGTTCGCGGGATCCGAGCCCGCGTTCCATTCCGTCAGCGCAAACGCGGAAATTTCGTGTCGCGCCACGCGGGGCAGATATTTTTTCTTCTGCTCGTCGGTGCCGAAAAGGAGCAACGGCTGCGGGACGCCAATTGACTGATGCGCGGAAACCAGTGCAGTCAGATTTTCATCCCAACTGCCAAGCAGCATCGCCGCACGCCCGTAATTGACCTGCGATAATCCGAGTCCACCGTACTGCTTCGGAATTTTCACCCCGAACGCGCCCATCGCGAAAAGATCGTCGATGTTTTTCTGCGGAATCTCGCCGGTGCGATCGATCTCGTCGGCATCAATGTTTTCTTTTAAATATTTTTCCAGACTCGCGAGAAATTCCTTGCCCGCCGCGCGATCTTCCGCGCTTTGCTCCGGCCAGGGATAAATCCGGTCGAAATCGTATCGGCCGATGAAAAGATTGCTCGCGAAACTGCCGCGCTCATCGAGCGGATCGCGCGAAGCTTCCGCCAGCTCGAGCGCCTCGCGCTTGCCCTTCGACATTTTGGAGGTGTCGATGACCGATGCCGGCGCCTGCTTTTGCGGCTTTGCGCTTGTTTCTTCGCTGATTTGCTTCTCGGGCGCTTCCAGTGACGATTTCATATCAACGGTGCGCGCGCAGCGATTCTGTCATGTCGAGCGGCAACGTGACGTTGCATCCATTTAACAGCGGCGCAGCCGCCATATCGAGAGCCTGCCCTGAGCGAGCGCAGCGAGTCGAACGGGAGACACCTCTAGATATTTCCGGATTCAGAAATAGTAAGAGATTCCTCGACTCCGCTCGGAATGACAAAAAAGGAAATTCCAGCGATGATTTCATGACTCGTAAAATTTTGTCCCGTCGCGCGCGTGTTTCCTCAAAATGTCGCACGGTTCGAATTTTTCGTCGTTCTGCGCCAATCGATTCATTTCTTCGACAATCTTCTTCAAACCAACCTGTTCCGCGAAACGCAACGGCCCGCCGCGGTGTGGCGCAAAGCCCGTTCCGAGAATCATTCCGTAATCGGCGTCTTCGGGCGACTCGACCACGTTTTCTTCGATGCAGCGCGCGGCTTCATTGACCATTAGGAACATCAGGCGATTTGCAAGATCGACATCGTACTTCGGAGAACCATTCCGTCGCCATTGCGTGAGCGAGTCGTTAGGGAATTGCTCTTTGCCTTGGTATTTGTAAAAACCATTGCCGACCTTGCGGCCAAGCAGCTTTGACTCACGCATCCGCTGCAAAATCTCTGGCGCGCGATCGCGGCGACCGTAGGCTTTCTCGAGCGTCGTCGCGATATCGATCGTGACGTCGATCCCTATTTCATCGATCAAACGCAACGGGCCCATCGGCATTCCCCATTTCATTAACTTCTCGTCGATTTTCTCCGCTTCCACACCGGCTTCAAAGAGCTGGGCCGCCTCGAGCAAATACGGAAACAAAACGCGATTGACCAAAAACCCGGGGATATCGCGCACGACGACAGGCAGTTTTCCAATTTGCCGAACGAACGCGAGCGCGCGCTCTTTCGTTGCGTCCGAAGTTTCTTTGGCCACAACAACTTCAACCAGTTTCATCCGGCTCACCGGATTGAAAAAATGAAGACCGATCACGCGGTCGGGCGAAACCGTGCAATTCGCCAGCTCGCTGACCGGAAGCGCAGACGTGTTTGTGCTGATAATTGTCTTCGGTCCCGCCTGCATCGAGAGTTCCCGGAAGATTTCCTTCTTGATCTCGATCTTTTCCGAAGCGGCTTCGATCACGAACTGGACATCGCGCAATTCCATCGGCGCGGTCGAAGCAACGATGCGGGAGCGGCCTTGCTGGGCTTTTTCTTCCGTCATCAAGCCGCGCTTCACCGCGTCAACGTACGTTTTTTCGATGTTGGCCAGGCCGCGATCGAGCAATTCTCGATTCACGTCCCGCAAGATTACGGTCACACCGCGTGAGCTCAGCCATTGCGCGATGCCTGAACCCATCACGCCGGCGCCGATCACCGTCGCGTGCGCAACTTTCTCTAACTGCAATTTCGAGCTTCCTTTTTTGTATTTCTCCGCCAGGAAAAAATTGCGGATCAGATTTTGGGTTGATTCGCTTTTGCCCAAATCGACAATCGCGTCCAGCTCCAGCTTGAGCGATTCGTCGATCGGATTGGCGCCGCCGGTCGTGATGACGCCGAAGGCACGCGCGCGCGCAGATTTCGGATCGGACGGGACCGGCGTTTTTCCTTTGGACGGGGAAGTTTTTAGAGGTGGACGTTTTCCTTGGTCGATCAAGCGCCGCGCCGCTTCGAGCAGCTTTTCTCGCGCCGCGACTTCATCTATCAGACCGAGCTTTAACGCCTCGCTTGCGGAATAAAGTTTGCCTTTCAAAATCACTTCCGCGGCGTCGTCTTCGCCAATCAAACGGGGCAACCGCGTGCTGCCGCCCCAGGCCGGGATCAAACCGAGCGTCGTTTCAGGCAATCCGATTCGCGTCGCAGGATCATCAGACGCGACGCGCCAGTCGCAGGCGAGCGTGATTTCGTAGCCGCCGCCGGCGCATGCGCCATGGATCGCAGCCACGCTCGGAATCTTCAGCGCCGCAATGCGATTGAAAACGCGCTGCCCTTCAGCGATGAACGGGCCCAGCTCGCCGGTTTGCGCTTGCTTGAGCAGCGTCTTCAAATCGGCGCCCGCGATGAAGATCGACTTTTTCGCGGAGGTAATGATCAAACCGCGCAAAGACTGATCGCGCTCGATAACATCGACATGTTCGCTCAGCTCGCTCATCGTCGCGGCGTCGAAAATGTTCGCACCCGATTCGGGCCGATCGAACGTGAGCACGCACACGCGATCGTCACCGATCTCGCGCTGAATTAGGGAACGAGTTGCAACTGCTGGCATGACCAACACTTTGGAATCGTTTCGGTCAAATTCCAAGCGCGGAACGATTGCTCTTGGCCGGTCGCAATGTTAAAACTCGGGCGCGGCGGGAACGGAGGTTCTCATGGTCGGCAAAATTCTCGTACCCGAAATCAAGAGCCTGATCGACGCGCGCAATTTTGCCGCGTTGCGCGAGATGTTTCGCGAATGGCCGCCGGCCGATGTCGCGGAAGTGATCCTCGACATGGACGAAGACGATCAGGTGATCATTTTCCGCATTCTCCCATCGGCGCTGGCGGCGGACGTGTTTGAATATCTCGACGTCGACGCGCAGCAAAAATTGTTGCGCGGAATGGCGCACGAGCAAGTCGTCGGAATCTTGAACGAGATGTCGCCGGACGATCGGACCGCGCTCCTGGAAGAAATGCCGAGCGCGGCTGCGCGGCAGTTGATCAAACTGCTCACGCCGGAGGAGCGCCACATCGCGCAATCGCTGCTTGGTTATCCCGAAGGCAGTGTCGGCCGGTTGATGACGCCGGATTTCATCGCCATCAATGAAGATTGGACGGTTAAGGAAGTTCTGGATCACGTCCGCGAGTTCGGACACGACAGCGAAACTCTCAACGTCATCTACGTGGTCGATGATCGTGGCAAACTGATCGACGACCTGCGGATCCGCGAGTTTTTGCTTCGTCCGCTCGATGCGCGCGTGAGTGATTTTCGCGACCACACCTTCACTTCGCTCAAGGTCAATGATTCCCAACAGGAAGCGCTGAATGCTTTCCGAAAATACGACCGCATCGCCCTGCCGATTGTCGATTCCAATGGCGTGCTTGTCGGAATCGTGACCAGTGACGACATGCTCGACGTCGCTGAAGAAGAAGCGACCGAGGACATCCAAAAGATCGGCGGTATGGAAGCGCTGGATGAGCCTTACACGACCATCCCGCTGCTGCGCATGGTAAAGAAGCGAGCCACCTGGCTGATCATTCTTTTCCTGGGCGAAATGCTGACCGCGACCGCGATGCAGGGTTACAACGGCGAGATCGAGAAGGCCGCGATCCTCGCGATGTTTTTGCCGTTGATCATTTCCAGCGGCGGCAATTCCGGGTCGCAAGCCACCACGCTCGTGATTCGCGCCATGGCCCTGGGCGAATTGCGTCTACGTGATTGGTTTCGTGTGGTGCGCAAGGAACTCCTCTCGGGACTTTCACTCGGCCTGATTCTTGGAACGATCGGCGTTTTCCGAATCTCGCTTTGGCAATACCTGCACATTTTTGATTACGGTAAGTATCATTGGCTTGTAGCCGTGACCGTTGGCGCTGCGCTAGTCGGAGTCGTCTTGTGGGGCACCATCAGCGGAGCGATGCTTCCATTCCTGCTGCGTCGGCTTGGACTCGATCCGGCAACCTCATCGGCGCCATTCGTCGCGACGCTGGTCGATGTAACGGGACTAATTATTTATTTTAACGTGGCGCTGCTCATCCTTCATGGCACGCTGCTTTAAGAACGCTGCGACTTATGTTGTCGATCCAAAAACTTTTCGGCCAAGATCAGAAGTTTTTCGATTTGCTGGAGGCGAGTGCGCAGCAGGCGGATGCGAGTGTCCACCATTTGATCGACCTGCTCGAAAAACTCGAGCAAAAAGCTGCACCACCAAACCTTGAGGAGTTCGTTCGTAGCCGTCGCAAAGACAAGCAAATTACTCAGGAGCTAACCGAACAACTTTGCAAAACTTTTATCACGCCGTTCGAGCGCGAAGATATTCAGGCACTTTCGGCCGCGCTTTATAAAATACCGAAGACGGTAGAGAAAATCGGCGAGCGCGTTTTGATCTGCCCGCAGGATTTGCACGGACGCGATTTCCGCACGCAAGTGGAGCATCTCGATCAAGCCGCTGAAACGGTGCTGGCGATGGTAAAACAATTGCGCAAAGGCACCGACACAGCAACGGCGCGCGAGATGAACGACAAACTCCAGTTGATCGAAGGCGAGGCCGACAAGCTTGAGCTCGATTTGCTGCGCGATCTATATCAGGGCGATTACAAAACAAAACAGGTGATTTTCTTGCGCGATCTCTTTGAGTTGATCGAGAAAGTGATCGACCGCTGTCGGGATGCGGGAAATATCATCCTTCAAGTCGTGCTGAAAAATTCCTGAACCGACAGTTGAGCGCGTTATGTTCGCTTTCAAGATCGACATCCTCGCGGCGATCATCTTGAGATAACAACTCGCCGCTGTCGGTATGCTTTTTCTTCTCATCGTCATCCTGGTCGTTTTGGTTTTCGATTACGTCAACGGCTTCCATGACGCCGCCAACGCGATTGCGACCGTTGTCTCAACACGAGTTTTAACGCCGCGCGTTGCGGTCCTCTTCGCCGCGATCTTCAATCTAGTCGGCGCGCTCTCGGGTGAGGCGGTGGCAAAAACCGTCGGCGCGGGGTTGATCGACACGGCCTACGTCACGTCGCTCACGATCCTGGCCGCGATGCTCGGCGGAATTTTCTGGAACCTTTTCACATGGTGGTTTGGATTGCCGACCAGTTCGAGTCACGCGCTCATCGGCGGACTGTGCGGCGCCGCATTGGCGTCGGCTTCCGGAAACTGGAACGTGATCAAATGGTCGTTGACCAAAGTCGATCCGCACACTGGAGCGGCAGCTTGGGACGGGCTTCTGCCGAAAGTCGTTTTGCCGATGATCGGTTCGCCCATCGCCGGCCTTATCGGCGGTTATCTGATCATGATGCTGCTTTTCGTAATTGTCCGGAAATGGACGCCGTGGGCCGTTAATCAAACGTTCGGCAAACTCCAGCTGTTGAGCGCGAGTTACATGGCTTGGGGGCACGGTTTCGCCGACGCCCAAAAAACCATGGGCGTGATCGCGCTCGCGACTTTTGCCGCCACCAAATCCGGAAAGTTGGAACACTTGCCGCCCATGTTTGGATTTTTGTACACGCCGAAGTTTGAAATTCATTTGTGGATCAAAGTTGCGTGCGCGGTGGTGATGGGCCTGGGCACTTGGGCCGGCGGCTGGCGCATTATCCGAACGCTCGGCCATAAGCTAATAACGATGCGGCCCGTCCATGGTTTCGCGGCCGAAGCAACCGGAGCGACCATCTTGCTCGTTGCCGGCAGATTAGGACTGCCAGTCTCCACCACTCACGCGATCACGACTTCGATTATGGGAGTCGGCGTAGCTAAACAGCCCGGCGCCTTTAATAAAGTGGTCGCGGAACGAATTGTCTGGGCATGGGTCTTTACGATCCCGGGTTCGGGAGGTTTGGCTTACCTGCTCTTCCGAGTCCTCCATCCTTTTATCGCGACCTGATCGATAACGCGCTCGAATGCGCCGCGGCGGGTTTCGAATCCTAGGTAGGGGCGGTTCACCGAACCGCCCGCGGGCGATTGAGGTCAATCGCCCCTAGCAAAGCGTTTATAGATCATCCGGTGGCTTGATCCCAAACGTCTCGAACATCAGGCAAAGAAATCTACGTCATCGACGAACTTGTGAGATCCCTCGGTCCGAGCCGGACTGGCATTGTCTCCGCTGACTCGTGATGACAGAGCGATTATTTCTTAATCGCGACCCATTCGTTGGTCGCGCGGGAGTCGGCCACGGCTTGGACGACGCGCATGTAACCGACGCCGTCCTCAAAACTGGGTCGCGGGCGGACCCGGCCTTTTGATTTCACCGCCGAGATGAAATCGTCTTCCACCCGCCATTTCGTCACTAACTCCGGCGGAACATCGATATCTTCCATTTCCTGGCCGCCGTATTTGATGCTGCGTAAACGTTCCTTGGTGAAATCGTAAACCAGCGCCCCGCGGTCGCCGTAAATTTCCAAGCTGTCGCCCGGCTCGCCGGCATGGACGCCGCTGAACTCGAGCACCCCTTCGGCCCCATTTTCAAAAACACACAGAACGTTGAGCATGTCGGGAACAATCACGCGATAACCACGCCGCTCGGCGTGCAAAATTTTTCCGCGCGCGAAGACGCCGGCGATATTGCCGAGCCAGCGCTGTAGCACTTCCACATAAATCCCAAGCGTGAGAACATTGAGCCCGCTGATCTCGATTTTCTGCCGCCAATGGGCCGGCGCTTCCGGATTCAAATATGCGCCGGTAAAACTTTGCAGGCGAACGTCGTGCGGCGTGCCGAACGAATTTTCCGCCAGTAATTTTTTCACGAGCAAATCGGCGCGCATCCCGAACGGCGGAGGACACAGCATTGTGACCAGTTCCGGAAAACGCTTCGAGGTAGCCAACATCTCTTCCGCTTCGGCGAGGTCCATCGACATCCGCGCCTGACAAAAAACGTGTTTGCCGGCTTCGAGGGCGGAAATCGTCACGGCCGAATGCATGTAAGGCGGCGTGCCGATCCAAATGATATCGAGATCGGGCACGGCCAGGAGATCGGCCCAATTCCGCATCGGCGTCGCGCCCGGGCAATGTTCCTTGCAGAATTGTTCGCTGCTTTCGTAAGTCGAGTTCGAGACGGCGACGATCTCGGCATCGGGATTCTTTTTCAAGGCGGGCAAATGCCGGGTGCGAACAATGTTGCCTGCACCCACGATTCCGATCCTCAATTTGTGATTATTTTTTTGTGCCATGTTTACAATTACAGATGTCGATCTTGCACAGTCGTCGCGGATTTGCGCGAGTAAAGTTTGACCTTTATATGAAATTTCCGTTCAACAACTCCGAAAGCCTTCGCGAGTAAGTCGCTTGACAATCAGCGCGCGCGCGGCACCTTTTGCGCCCCCGTTTCAGCACCATGTCGAAAGTTTGCATCATCACCGGATCGAGGCCCATGCGCGGCAGCATCATTCACCGCCGCGGTATGGCTAAGAAGAAGGGCGGCGTCGGCCGGCACGTGACCAAGAATGTGTCGCGGCTGTTCATGCCGAACCTGCACGAACATCGTGTCTGGGTGCCGGAGCTGAAAAAGTTTGTCCGCGTTCGCATGACCGCGCGCGGGTTGAAGACGATCAACAAAAATGGCGCTTACAAAGCGCTGAAAAAAGCCGGCGCGATTTAGCTCCGCGATTGGTGGATCGGCCGCTCCGTCGGGCGATGCCGAAATTAATGCGGCTTCGCCGCCAAAATTAACATCGAGCAAGGGACTGCTCGATTCCGCCCAGTTAACTGCCGCCGATTTCGGTTTCACTTTCAGGTAGGGGCGGTTCACCGAACTGATCCGAGCCGGATTGGCGTTCGCGGTCGATTGGGTCAATCGCCCCTACCTCAGCATCTTGCCGATCTTGCACCGGCGATCCTTCTGCCGCCGAGACGGCGGCAGCTACAACTTCTTTGTCCTCCGCGGCCGGCACGGCCGCCTCTACAGTTTCAGGGTTTGCCGCCGAGACGGCGGCCTCTACAGATTTCACTTTCGCGCGCGGCAAATCGAGCGAGCCGTCGTTGAACTCAATTACGTAGCCTTCGTTGATCAACCAGCGAAGATCGGAGGCAAGCGCCATTTTCATGCGCTCCGCTTCATCGGCGGTAAGATCGACAATCAATTTATCGGCCAGCTCTTTGCGTCCAATTCGCGGCTTCGCTGCAATCGCATCCAGAATTGTCCGGACTTGGGGTGAGACACCGGTCTCATCGTGCTTAAACGCGCGCGGATAAATCGAGGAAACAAAAAGCATTCCCCGTCGATGTCGAAAAACGTGAACGCCGGCTTCACGAAACCGCGCGGCAAGTTCCTGCATCATCGGCGACGGCGACCGCGTCTCGCGCGTCCATTCGGTTTCAATCAGTCGGTTCAAGGCGCGATCGTGCAAATGGCGGCTGGCGGGTCCGTCGATGATCAATTCTGAGACCGAGCGAACGAGATCCGGCAAATAATGCTGCTGAAAATGCCGCTCCGTTTCCGTTGCCGACGAAAATGTGGCCGGTGTTTCCTCGCGCGACGTCGAGTAAGTTGTCACTTTGCGCGCGTCTTCCTTCCATTTCTCGATCTCGGCCGGATCCGTGACGATCTGGATTTGGCGTTGGTAATCGGAGAAACTCATTCGCCGGCTGAAACGTTGCTCATACAAATTCCTCAGCCGCCGCTGATAATCATGATGATTCGTCGGGCCGAGCAACGTGCCGCTCAATCTACAGCGCGCTACGTTGGTGAAATTTCCTTTGAGCGGCTCGGTTTCGGTGATGTCGATCTTGTAAAAATCGTTCTGAGCAAAACGAAATGCGTTGCGCTCGAGAAATTGTCGATCGACTGAGACGGCGCCGTTTTCGCCCAGTTGAAACAGCGGCGATTCCGGTGGCGCCGTCAGTTGAACATCGTGACGGGTCGCTTTTTCCAGAAACAGCCGGGCGAGGGCGAACAACGAATATGCGACCGAGCCGGATTTGATTTGCGCGACCACGTTGTCGAAAGCAGAAACGCGCGGCAAAAATCTGACGGCAATTGGCGGCAACGGCCGGTCCGAGGTGCGAGCCGCACTGGCATTTGACTGGCGATCAACAAACCCCCGTCGATCTTTCCCACGCCGGTCCTGCGGTCGCGGAGCAGGTCGATCATGTCGACGCGGGCGATCGTCCGGTTTTCCTTTCGGCGTTGGGCCGCCGAAACCGGGCCGAGGTCCCTTTCGATCCGGTTGCCGTTTGTCGCGCGGTCGCCGATCACGCGAGCGCCGGTCCTCACGATCTCCGCCTTCATGTTGCGCGTAACGCTCGGTCGGCGCCGGCTCACTCACCCACGCCGGCAGCATTTTCAGGTCGACCAATTCGTCTAGCTCGACAGGGGATTCGGGCACGAGTGTGTTCTAGCCCAAGCGCCAAATAAAACCAGCATGTTGTCGAATTTTGGTTGCGCAATTTTGGCCAATTCTTTTACTTGCGGTGCGGCAGTGGGTGGGGTAAGCGTTGCGCTCCAACCCAAAAATTTTTTATGGCTGAGAAAACGATCGAGGAAAAGGTCAAGGACATCATCGTCGAGCAGCTCGGAGTGAATCCGGAGCAGGTTACGCCTCAGGCGTCGTTCATCGAGGACTTGGGCGCCGATTCGCTCGATATCGTGGAACTGGTGATGGCGTTCGAGGAAGAATTTTCCGTGGAAGTTCCGGACGAAGACGCCGAAAAATTGCAAACCGTGGGCGACGTCATCAATTACATCAAAGAGCGCGCCAAGACGCAGGGTGGCGGCGAAGGCAGCGGCAGCTAGTTCGGGTTCATTTTCTTAAATTGGAGGGACGCGCTCTGTCGCGTCCGACGAATAGATGGGACGACACTGAGGTCGTCCCTCCACCAGTTTCGCGGTTGCGCGGGCGCGCAACGCGCCCAGACTAACGACAATGGATTTCGGGCTGCTGCAAAAACCATTGCTCCACGTTTTCGGCCACGACGTATCGTTTCTCGGCATCGTCGCGTTCGTCGTTTGGTTTTCCATCGGCGTCTTCGCTGCGCGCGCGCTGCAAAGCGATGCTGTCCGGCGTTTCTTCAGCCGGTTCAAGATCGACACCAACCTGATCGCGATCCTGACTACGATCCTGAGCGTAGCCGCGCTCGCGTTTTTCACGGTAAACGCAGTCAACGCCGCCGGTGTCCCGTTGTCCTGGAATGCGCCGTTACCAGGCGTCACTCTGAGCCTCTTTCAAATTTTCCTGCTCATCGCGCTGCTCATCGCGGTTTTCTGGATTTCCTCGCGGACGAAACGTTTTCTGTTCAATCGATTTCTCGCCAAGAGCGGACTCGATCGCTCGCTGCAATACGCGATCGCGCAAATCGTCAGCAATATCGTTCTCATCGTCGGCATTTTTATTGTTCTCGATAACGCCGGGATTCATCTCGGGGCGCTGACAGTCTTTGCCGGCGCGGTCGGCGTGGGCGTTGGCTTCGGTTTGCAAAATATCGCGAGCAACTTCATCAGCGGTCTGGTGATTCTGGCCGAACGGCCGATCACGGTGGGCGACCGCGTCGAAGTCGCAGGCATCGCCGGCCAGGTGCAGCACATTCGCGCCCGCAGCACGGTCATCGTGACCAACGACAACATCACCATGATCGTCCCGAATACGAAATTCATCGATTCGCCGGTGACGAACTGGACCTACGGCGATCCGCGGGTGCGGTTTCGCATCCCCATCGGCGTCGCTTATGGCAGCGACGTCAACAAAGTGCGCGAAGCGCGGACTGCCGCCGCGCGCGAACACCCCTCCGCCCTCTCCGATCCAGCGCCGAGCGTTTTCCTAGATAAGTTCGGCGACAGCACGATCGACTTCGAGCTGGTGGTCTGGAGCATGGAAATGAGCTACCGGCCGCGCCGATTCAAAAGCGATCTGAACTTCTTGATCGACAAACATCTGCGCACGGCCGGTATCGAAATTCCAAATCCACAACGCGATCTCCATATTCGCAGCGGTGTGCTCAAAGTGCAGAACGTCGACGCGGCGCAAGATCGATCCTCCACTCGGACGGATTCGTCCCGTGGCGAACATGGCCGGTGACGTTGTCGTTCCGTTTGCTCAAGGAACGGCCAGAATCCTGACGCTTTCGGGCGTGCGAAACCTGGACGCCTGGAAACGCGCGTTTCAGGACAAATGCAAAGATCACCGCTACTACGAGCTGATTGAAGAGACACTCGCCAACGATTTCGAGTATCATTACGCACTGGTCGAAGACGGCTCGGGAAATGTTCGTGGCATCCAGCCGATCTTTTTCGTTCGTCAAAATCTGGTCGAAGGAATGCGCGGAGCTTTCCGCAAGATTGTCGATCTTGTTCGAAAAATATTTCCGCGCTTTCTCACCATGCGCGTGTTGATGGTTGGCTGTGCGGCCGGCGCCGGCGATCTCGGTGAATGTGATGCGAAGGATGAGCGCTGGATCGCGGAAGCGCTAGGCGCGACGCTACGCAATTACGCGCGCGCGAGCAGAGCTTCGCTTGTTGTCTTCAAAGATTTTCCGGCGAGTTATCGCTCGGTGCTGGCGATCCTTTCTAACAACAGCTATGGCCGCGTCCCGAGTATGCCGATGACGCGGTTGGCGTTGTCGTTTCAAAACTTCGACGAATATCTGCAAACGCTCGGCTATGTCAGCCGCAAGAGCTTGCGGCGGAAATTCCGGAAAACGGAACGCGCAGTCAAGATCGACCTGGAAGTCGTCAACGACATCACGCCACACATCGATGGGGCATATCCGCTCTATCTCCAAGTGCACGAGCGGTCGCCGATGAAATTCGAAACGCTGACCAAGGAATTTTTCTGCCGCATCGCCCAGATCATGCCGGAACGAGCGCGGTTCTTCATCTGGCGACAGTCGGGCAAGATCATTGCGTTCAGCCTTTGCCTGGTTTGTGGCGATACGATTTATGACGAGTGCCTCGGCCTCGATTATGAGGTCGCGCTCGATCTCCATCTTTATTTTTACACCATGCGCGACGTCATTCGTTGGGCGATCGATCGGCGGTTGCGCTACTACTGCAGCGGTCCGCTCAATTACGATCCGAAACTGCATCTTGGCCACGAACTGGCGCCGCTCGATCTTTACGTGCTCCACACCCGACCGCTTTTAAATCCGATTTTTCGTTTCGCGGTGAAATACCTCGAGCCCACCCGGCACGATCCGATTTTGAGAAAATTTCCAAACGCAGATCAACTTTGAGTTAGGAGCGCTTTTATTGTCATTCCGACCGAGGTGGAGGAATCTCTTGCTATTTCTTTTGTCTAACTGCGGTCGGAAATATTAAGAGATGTCTCGACTTCGCTCGACATGACAAACAATAGGCCTTCCGGATTTGCTAATCCGTGGTTGCAACTCGCGCTCAGCGTCCTTTGCGTAGTAGCTTCCGAATTGCTTTTGAAGCGCGGCGCGACTCAAGTCGCGGATCCGAACAGCGCATTGTCCTGGACCGGAATCAATGGCCTTACTTCGGCTCTGGTTTGGTGGGCGATCCTTCTCGTAATCATTAGCTTCGCGAGTTGGCTCTACGTTTTAAAATATATTCCGCTGACAATCGCATTTCCGCTGTCGCGGGTGGTCGATGTTCTGGTGCCGATCAGCTGTTGGATCTTTCTCGGCGAAGTAATTTCCGTCCGGCGCTGGTGCGGCATTGCGCTGGTGATAATCGGATTGGCATTGGTCGCGAAACCGGTGGCGCGGTTGGAGGAAAAGTTGTGACGGTTCTTGCGCTCGTTCTCATTCTGTCTGCTCTAGTCACGTTCGTGGCCGGGCAAATTTTCCTGAAGCACGCAATGGAATCGACTACCCAGACCGCCTTTCCAAAATCGAGTGTCGCAATTCAGCTCGGGGCCGGCATTCTTTTGATGACGATCTCCTTTTTTATAACGCTCGGGCTACTGCAACGCTTCGACCTCAGCTATCTCTATCCGTTTCAGGGACTTAGCGTCGTGATCATTAGTGTAATTGCGGCTCTGGTCTTGAAAGAAAAACTCAGCTGGCGACTGATGATTGGCGCCCTCCTAATCACCGCCGGCGTGGTGCTGGTTTCAATCAGCTAACGCTGGCCATAATCGCTCCAGCGTGGCGAAGTTAATTTTTCGAATCTCATCGTCCGCCGGCAAATCGAGCTTGGGATGGTCCCATTCTGAAGCGAATCGTTGTTTCCATCGCGCATATTTCGGTTCCGAGTACGCGCCGCAAATATCGCCGCCAATGATCCGGCTCTGCCCGCGCAATTTCCCCAGCGCCCACTCGAGATCAGCAATTGTGAATCGCCCGTTCTCCCAATTTGTGATCGCGTCTTCGGCCCGAAGACAATCCAGATCAATCGTGACGTAAACATTCGCAGCGCCGAGATTGGCAACGAAAACTTCAAAATGGTGGCGCCAGTTGTCCCGCAAGATCGCGCCGCGACGTTGTCGATCTTTCAACGGCCGATCGTCGGCCCAAGGGTGGACTTCCAGCCGGCCTTCACGTTCACCGGCGCGATTGGCGAAAATATTATGCGGCCACCAGCACTCAAAATTTCCGCAACCCCAGATCGCAATGTGTTGGACTTGCGCGAGCTCAAGCGCGCGATTGATCCAGCCGCCGCAGCCCCACTTCGGGGGTCGAACATCCCAGTCCGGATGATTATCAAAGGAAACGAGAACGAGTGGCTGGGTCGGCCGGCGGAGCCAAAGCGCGCTCAAATAATGGAAGTCGCCTGAACCATAAAGCGTGAACGGCGTGAGCCGCGACGTAAATTCGCGATAAAATTCCTCGACTAATCTCGGCGGCGCTGAGAAACGCAGCCGCGCGCCCCAATCGCTGGCACCGACCAGCGGCAGGTTCAGCGGTTCATCTCGCCACGTGTCGTCGAGATTGAGATGCAATGCGCGAGCCAGAAAAATTATTTCGGCGCGCGCGACTTAAAGCGCGTATCGCTTGCCTTCGCAATGCGGAGGTTTTCTGCGGCCTCGGTAAGCGTCGGATCGATCCGCAACGCTTCTTCGTACTCGATAATGGCCTGCGAAGTTTTGCCCTCACGCAGAAGCAAACTGCCGAGATTGCTGTGAACATCGGCCCGTTTCGGATCGAGCCGGGCCGCTTCCAGATAATGCGCTTCAGCTTTTTGCGAATCGCCTTTGGTTAAAAGAGCCGTCGCTAACTCAGAATGCGCATCCGTCAGATTTGGATCGACGTCCAAAGCGCGTTGATATTGCGCAATCGCAGCATCGAGTTCTCCTCCCTTATCGAGAAATGCGCCGTAGGCGTAGAACAGGCGTGCCGATTTCGGGCTGAGACGGATCGCGTTCTCGTATTCGGCGCGCGCTTCGCCTGCCCGGCCGAGGCGTTCGAGAAGATAAGCATAACCGGAATGGACTTCGCCGGCGTGCGGATCCAGCTGGATCGCGCTCTCGTAATATTTTTTGGCTTCCTCCAGTTTCGACTTCGACATCGACAGGAGTGCCATGTTCACATGCACTTTCGCGTAGTTGGGATCGACCCTCAGAGCTGCTTTGTATTCCTTCTCGGCCTCATCGAGCCGGCCGATTTGTTGTAATGTCGCGCCGTAATTAAAGCGTGCCCGTGCACTGCCTGGCAGATCAGCGGCAACATAACCGCTGCGATCGACCGCTGGAGCTGCGCGGTACACTTTACCAAACGACATTGCCGCGAGCGGAATGACAAACGCGACCGCCCACTTGCTTGCGTGCAACGCCCAACCCGGTAAAAAACCGCCCAGGCTCACGTCCGCCGTGCCGCCGGCGAGTCCAAGTGACTGGCGTGTCGATTTCTCGCGAACTTTCCAGATGAAACCGTCGTAGTAAAAATGCAGCAATCCTGATGCCGCTACCACACCGGTGAGCACGCGCGTCACCGTTTCGAGTCCGATTGTCGAATTCAAGTAACCGATGGAACCGTAAGCGAAGACCAATCCGACATAGAGCCCGATTAAGGATCCGCTACGACGGAAAATGAATCGCATGAATCCGCCGATGGAGCTGTCTTTCTCGACCCGGGTGCGGTTGTAAATCCAAACCAAGGACAGGTATTGCACGTCGTGAAAGACTTCGAACAAAGCGATACCGGCGAGAATGTTCGCCACGCCGTTGTTGCAATACCACCAAAACGCAATGCTCGTGATAAAGAGCGCCAGCTTTACCGGATTCTGTCGGGTTCCGGAAACCCACATCCTCACGTAATTCGCCAGCCAAAGAATCGCCACCGCTACCGCGGCAAAGAGCAGAGTTTGCTGGAGAGCGTGAATCCCGGTCGGTGAAATAAATGGCAGACCGCATCCGTAAAATCCCTCCAGGGTATCGGTCATCCGGGGGGGTGAAAGAATCACTCCCGCGGCGAACCAGATCCCGCAGGTAGCGAAATCAAGCCGCCGAGTCAGAGCGGCAAACGACCCGGTCTTGGCGTCATAAATCCGGCCAAAGCCATAGGTCTGCATCATTCCGTGCCAGACGCCCCAGAGAAATACTATCATCACGACCGGATTGGTCTTGATGTCCCAAAAATAAAAACCGACGCAAATCGCGAGTAGAAAAATTGGAGCGATAATAAAGCGCCACCGAAACCGCTCGAACAATGCGCGATCGCCATAGGCGCGAATCATCCCCGGCAAGTGATGTCCCATTGCGCCGAAAGCGGCTACGAAAAGATAAATTTCCTGCGCGCTCCAGCGGGCTTGAGCAAGCGTGAAAAGCGGAATGATCAGCAGCGGCGTCCCAACATAAAGAATCAAATCGCGCCAGCTATTCAGGATCCAGACATTGCGTTTCGGCAATGTCGTCGGGACCGGTGGAACAGTTTGCGGACGCGAAAATGCGGTGACGTGCTGCATGGGGCTGCGGGACTCTATTTTCCGCAAACTGACTGGAAAATCAATCCCAGGCTATGTCCGACAGGATTGCAAGATCGATCCGCCAAAGGACGGATTCGCCGTGGCGAACATCTTCCATGCGCGCGCTTTCCCCGTTCCACGCGAAAGTAAAAGGACGCTTGTGAATCATAGCCAAACCGAAAAACTAAAAGAGCACGAAAAAGAGCGAGACATCTTCTGCGTTGTCAGTGACGCGTTTCGTATCTTCGCCCGCCGGTCGTCGGCCATTCTTGGCAGCGCTTGGGCTTTTGCTGGCGCAATTTTGATCATTGTCGTTTGGGCCCTGACTGGACCGACTTTTCATTTTTCAGACACCTGGCAGCTGATCATCAACACTGGAACGACCATCGTTACCTTCCTGATGGTGTTCCTGATCCAAAACACCCAGAACCGCGACGCTAAAGCGATGCATTTGAAACTCGATGAAATCATTCGTGCGCTGAAGAAGGCGCGAAATGAGTTGGTCGACCTGGAAGATCTCTCCGACGAGGAATTGGACAAACTGGAGAAACAATTCAAACAGTTGCGACAAATCGCCGAGCGCGACGGCCCCAACACGCGTCATTCTTTGCCGGCGGAATCGCGCTGATTCTTCAGGCAGTAGCGGTTTCCGGTTTTCGCGCGACGCCCGTTCTCAGAAAAACTTTGCCGCTCGGGCAGAGGCGAAACACTTCGCAGTTGGCGCAATCCGGTTTGCGCGCGAAACAGCGGCGCCGGCCGTGCCAGATCAACCAGTGACTCCAAACCGCCCAATATTTTTTCGGAACCAGCTCCATTAAATCGCGCTCGATTTTTTCCGGGTCTTCCTGTTTCGTTAGGCCAAGTCGTTGCGACAAACGAATCACGTGGGTGTCGACCACGATCCCTTCGTTTATGCCAAAGGCGTTTCCCAAAACCACGTTCGCGGTTTTTCGACCGACACCGGGCAATTCTCGAAGTTGCTCCATCGAAGCGGGAACTTTTCCGCCGAACTTCTTCACGATTGTCGATGTTGCCGCGCGAATACTCTTGGTCTTGTTGCGATAAAATCCGGTCGATTTGATCGCGTTCTCCAGTTCCGCCTGCGGCGCGTCCGCATAACTTTTCGCGCTCCGATATTTCTTAAACAGCGCCGGCGTGACCATGTTGACACGCTTGTCGGTGCATTGGGCCGAGAGAATCGTTGCGATCAATAGCTCGAGCGGATTGTTGAAATTCAGCTCGGTGTGCGCGTTTGGGTAAACCTTTGGCCAGATTTTTATCAACTGCGCGACTCGTTCACTGGCCTTCATTTACATTGCGGTGTCATCCTGAACGAAGTGAAGGATCTTCGACAAGCTCGTTTGATCACGCTAGGTAATTTGCGTGGTCCGGACTTCGATTGTGAGATCCCTCGCTCCGCTCGGGACGACAGATCAAGCCTGCTCCGCGTAGCGCTCGAGTTTCTGCGCGAGCTCCGGCGGAACGTGAGCTACGACCAAAGCACCTTCGCCTTCGTAACGCAGCTCGAGCACGTGACCGACGCGATGAATCTCAGCGATCATCGCCGATTCGCTCGCGGGAATACGGAAACGCGAACGCAATCGCCACGCGCTCAGCGCATCCTGCAGCGCCTGCACCAGTTTGTTCACGCCTTCGCCGGTGCGCGCCGAGATCGCTACACTTCCCGGAAATCGTTCCGTGTAAGTATCGGCAAGTTCTCGGTTCTTGAGATTGTCGATCTTGTTGAAAACGATCACCGTCTGCTTTCCGAACGCGTCGAGTTCCTTGATCACGCCTTCGACGGCTTCCATCTGATCGTCCACGCGCGGATGACTCAGATCGACGATGTGAATGAGAAGATCGGCTTCGCTCACTTCTTCCAGGGTCGCTTTGAACGATTCGATCAAAGTGTGCGGCAGCTTTCGCAAGAACCCCACCGTGTCGGTGAGCAAGACGCGTTGTTTGTTGGGCAAAACAAAACTGCGCGTCGTCGGATCGAGCGTGGCGAAAAGTCTGTTCTCGGCCACGACATCTGCGCCGGTGAGCAAATTCAGGAGCGTCGATTTGCCGGCGTTGGTGTAACCGACGACGGACGCGACCGGCCATTGATGGCGCTTGCGTCCCTGTCGCTGGACCGCGCGCGTTTTTCGCACGGCTTCGAGCTCGCGCTCGAGTCGCGCGATCCGTTCCTGTACGCGACGCCGGTCCACCTCCAATTGCGTTTCACCAGGGCCTCGCGTCCCGATGCCGCCAGTCTGGCGCGACAAGTGATCCCACATTCGAGTCAATCGCGGCAGCAGATATTGCAATTGCGCCAGCTCGATCTGCAAACGGCCTTCGCGGCTGCGTGCACGCTGCGCGAAAATGTCGAGAATGAGCTGGGTGCGGTCGAGCACTTTGCGGGCAAGTAAGTTTTCCAGATTGCGTCCCTGCGCCGGCGAAAGTTCGTCATCGAAAATCACCGAGGTGACTTCTCGCTCGAGGAACGAATCTTTGATCTCCTCGGCTTTGCCCTTACCAATGTAATATGGCGCGGTCGGTTTCTGCAGTTTTTGGGTAATCGTATCGACGACTTCCGCGCCGGCGGAGTTGGCCAGCTCTGCCAATTCTTCGAGCGAATCCTGTAGATCCCATTTCGAGACGCCTCGTTTCTCGAGACCGATTAAGAGCGCGCGCTCCTGAGTTTTTTTCGGACGTGTTTCAATCATTCCCTTGCGCTACCCCGAAAGATCTCGCGAGTTGCGAAATCTTTTTCACAGCTTCGTTCTGACTTAGAAGCGATAAATTCAGCGGTTGAAAATTAGTTTGTCGTCTAAACCAGGTCAACTGCCTTTTGGCGTAACGACGAGTCGCTTGTTGAATCGCGGCCACACATTGTAGGATCGACATCTTCCCGTCGAGCAACTCGCGAGTCTCGCGCAGCCCAATCATTTTCGACGCCGTTTCGCTCATCGCGCCGGCCATGCGCACTTCTTCGATCACTCCGGCATCGAACATCGCTTCCACGCGGCGATTGATCCGTTCATAAAGCTCACCCCGTTCGCGAAAAACAAAGACGCCGCGCGTTGTAGCTGCCGATGTCCTCATCGGCAGACTGCCGCCAGAGACGGCGGCAGCTACAACGTTCTCACTCCATTGCGTGCGTTGCGACGAAACAGGTTTTCCAGTCAGCAAACAGATCTCCAAAGCACGCACAACACGTCGCCGATTTCTTAAATCGATCTTCCGTACCGCGTCAGCATCGAGACGAAGGAGCTTCTGACGCAATTCCTCGAGACTTAACTCGTTGAGCCGCCCGCGTAGATCGGGATCCGCCGCCGGTGCAGCCGACAATCCATGAGTCAACGCCTTCATGTAAAGTCCACTTCCGCCGGCGACGATCGCCAATTTTTCCCGCGATTGGATTTCGCTGATTGCTTGGAGCGCGAGTCGGCGATACTTCTCCGCGTTCATGTCCTCCAGGATCGAGCTCGTGCCGATGAGATGATGCGGAGTTTTTGCCCGCGTCGCGGTGTCCGGCTTTGCCGTCAGTAAATCGAGGCCGCGGTAAATTTGGAACGCGTCCGCGCTGACGATTTCCGCGCCGAGCTCGCGGGCAACGTCAGCTGCGATCTCGGACTTGCCAACTGCCGTCGGGCCAACAACGAAGAAGACGTCTTGCAGTTCTGTCATGTCGAGGAACGTCGAGACATCTCTAGATATTTCTGAGTGAGGGACGCATCGCCAACGTCATGATTCTGAAATAGTAAGAGATTCCTCGACTTCGCTCGGAATGACAAATAGCGGTCCGCCTCGCGATAAAAAGGAGTCTTTCTAAACGCACAATGCGACCGTCATAGACCGCCGCTACAGAAAAAGAATCGGGAGACGCGCGCTTCAATCAGCGCCACGTCTCCCGACTAAAATCACAGGCCGCGATTAATCGTGCGAGTGTTCGCTCGATTTCGCGCCGCTGACCACGAGCTTGCGGCCGAGGAATTCCTTGTCGTGCAATTCATCCACCGCGCGCTTGGCTTCCTCGATCGTCTGCATTGAGACGAACGCGAAACCTTTTGAGCGCTGGTTGTGCCGATAGCTCACGACCTCGGCGTTTTGGACATGACCGACGCCATTGAATAACTCAAAGAGATCGCTCTCGGTCGCGTCGAAGGACAAGTTGCCGACGTAAAGACGTGGCGAGGTGACTTCTACTGACTCGGGTTTACGCGACGGCCGCGGTTGCTCAGGCGACCGCTGGTGCTGCTGCTGTTGCTGACCGTTGCGCGATTGTGTCGCTGGCTTTCGTGTGTCGCCGCCGTCTCCAAAAAATGCGACGATTCTCTGCCAGAATGTTTTCTGCTTCGGAGCCGACGCGCGTTCCTCTTGGAAACGTTCGCGACCGCCCCTTCGTCGAGACCGGCCGCGCCCATGGCGCTGGCGTCTCCCCTGTTGATAAGAGTTCATGATGATCCTCAGTATTGACCCAATTATTTAATGGGCGGAGCGCATCCAACGATGCACGGTCCGTGGCGCGCGAACCTTGAAAGGTCCACAAATTGCAAACACTCTGCGACGCCGCCGGAAACTCCGCCTCGTCATGCCGGAAATAGAATCGTCTTAGGATGCAATCCGCCGTGGTCGGCCAATCAAATCGCGAAGATGAGAAACCTCGCTTCATAACTTTTAGCTTCGACTTTGAAAACGGATGCTCGGAGGATCGAATTAGATTCCCGACATCTACGGGCCGATTATCGCCCGCCAGGCTGGCGATTGCAAGTGGAACAAAATGTCGACCCTAGTGACGGGTCCAGGCGGCGCAAACGGAGTAGATTCGCGATTTCAGATATTCGCGCGGCCGTTCACCGTGAATCGGTTTGGTAAAGTGCCGCAACGCGCGCGCACTCAACCGCGGCTCGTATCCAAACTCCGGCATCAAATCGCGGCAATGCCATTCCACCCAGCCGATCTCGTCCTCAGACAGCTCGTGCTCCCAGCGCGACGCTGGCTCGGAGCTGACCTGCGAAAACGCGATTTGTGCTGCCGAATTTCCGCCCCACGGCTGGCCAATTTTCGTTGGAATCAGAACAATTTCGGGATCGTATCGAATCTCAAGATAATCGCAGACATTTTTCATCGCGGTCGACGGTTTGCTCAGCAGGTGCTCGAATTGAACGAACAAACCGGGAATGTCACCGTCGCGCACGCGCTTCGCTAACTTCGCCGCAGCTCGCCAGTGTGCGATCACGTAATAAACCGAGAACCGTTTTGTCTTTCGCGCTTTTTCTAACGCGATTTGCGTCGCCAGAATCGCGCGCGGGTCGCGTAGCGTAACGAGAAACTTTGCTTGCGGAAATCGTGAGAAGATTTCATCGGCGTGGTTTCGATTTGCCGGCGTCTTCTCGATCCAGCGTTTGGCGCGATCGAGCGGCATGCCGATTGTCGCAGCGTACGATTCCGCCATTACCCCAAGCAAATCTCGGTCGGCACTGGCTGGGTCGAAGGCAATGCGTTCGAACGTTTCGAGAAATTTTTGCTGCGGAAAACCTTTGTACTCGTGTTCGCGCCATTTCGGTTCGCCTCCGAAAAGCACGCGCGAGAACGATTTCTGGGTAAGATAATCGAACTGCGCACGGCGCCCGCAGTCGCGATACTTTCTTAGGACAGTCGGGAAATAAGCTGTTTCCTGCGGCAAAACGAGCAGCTCGGGATGATTATCAAGCAGCGCTGCCAGTAGCGTGGTCCCTGATTTCGCCTGGCCGGCGACAAAGCAAGCGCGCTGATCAAACGGAAGATTTTCCATCGACATCTACAAGGCGATGGGAGACCGCTGAATCGACTGCTCACCCTCCCCTCTCCCCTTCACAAGGGGAGACGATAAAGGTGAGGGGTTGCCAATCCCTCTCATTTTGCGCGCCCAAGAAACCAATCGATGAACTTCGGTAGCCCCTCGCTGAATTTCGTTTTCGGATCGTAGCCAAGAAGTTTTCTCGCTTTGGAAATGTCGGCACAGGTCAAGGGCATGTCGCCCGGTTGTTCAGGCAGTTGATTGATCTTCGCTTTTTTGCCGAGCGCGTTCTCGATCGCCGCGATCAAGTCTTTGAGCTGAATCGTTTCACTCTCGCCTAGATTAAAAACGTCGAACATCGGGCCGTCGTATTTCAGAGCGGCCATCGTCCCCTGAATGATGTCGTCGATGTAAGTGTAATCGCGGCGGGTAGTACCGTCGCCAAATTGGTCGATTGGCTCGCCGCCATGAATTTTTCGCGTGAATTGATGGATCGCGAGGTCGGGACGCTGTCGCGCCCCATAAACCGTGAAGTAACGGAGCGCAACGATGCGCAGTGTGTTAAGATGCGAATAAGTTGAGCAAAGAGATTCGCCAGCGATTTTGGTTGCCGCATAAGGACTCAACGTTTGGGTAAGATGTTCTTCTTCCGAAAACGGGACTTTTTTGGCCGCGCCGTAAATCGATGAGCTCGAAGCGAAGATAAATCGCGCGAGGCCGCTCGTGCGCGCGCCTTCCAGCAAATGCAATGTGCCGGCGACATTCGTGTCGTAATAAAGCTCCGGTTGCTGAATTGACGGACGAACGCCCGCACGAGCGGCGAGATGCACGATCGTGTCGAATTTTTCGTGACGAAACAAACTTGAGACTCGGTCGCCATCGCGAAGATCGACATCGTGCAGTGCGATCCTCTTTGCTACGGCGGAAATGTTGTCCCGCTTGATTTGTGGATCGTAAAAGTCATTGAAATCGTCGAGGATGGCGACGTCCTGTCCGTCAGCCAGTAGTTTTTCGACCAGATGGGAACCGATGAATCCAGCTCCGCCGGTCACGAGAATCCTCATTAACCACGAATAAACACCAATGGACACTAAGAACAGCAAGTTGTTTGTGATTCGTGTCGATTCGTGTCCATTCGTGGCTGGTTAATGAAGAAATGGATAGTGCTGAGCGTCGCTATGTTTGCATTATCATTTCTCGCGACGGTCGCGTTGAAACTTGGTCCCGAACTAACGCGGCCGAAATATGTCGATCCCGCGTTTCGGATTCCATCGCCGCTCGAGCTCGCTTCCATTCCGACGGCGACGCATTTTGATTTTCCGCTCGGGAATGAGAACGGCGCGATGGCCTACAACGCCCAGCATTTCACCGAAAACCGTCATCTCGGCGACGATTTAAACGGCATTGGCGGCGAAAACAGCGACTTGGGCGATCCGATTTACGCCATCGCCGACGGTCGTGTCCTGCTCGCGCGCGACGGCGGACCAGGCTGGGGCAACATCGTTATCTTGCTCCACGCCTATCTCGAAAACGGCGAACGCAAATATGTGCAGTCGTACTACGGGCATGTGCAAGACATGCTGGTGCATCCGGGCGAAACGGTGAAACGCGGCCAAGAAATCGCCACTGTCGGCACCGCCAACGGCCGCTATTTCGCCCATCTCCATTTTGAGATGCGCGAATTCATCACCCCGTTCATCGGTCCCGGTTATCGCGAAAACACGAGCGGCTGGATTGACGGAACGAAGTTCATCGAGGCGCACCGCTAATCTTTCTCATGTCGACCGAGGTGGAGACATCTCTAGATGTTTCTGAAATAGTAAGAGATTTCTCGGCTTAGCTCGAAATGACAGAACATGAAACTCGACGGATGTAGCGCGCTGATCACTGGCGCCTCGGCTGGAATCGGCGATGAATTTGCGCGCCAGCTGGCGATGCGAGCGCAATCGCTCGTTCTGGTCGCGCGGCGCGAAGAACGGTTGAATGAGTTGCGCGAGGAACTGCAACATCGCAATGCGCAGCTGAACGTTCACGTGCGCGCTGTCGATCTTTGCGACAAATCGCAAATCGACGACCTGATCGCATGGCTCGAACGCGACAAGATCAATATCGACTGCTTGATCAACAACGCCGGACTCGGCGACTACGGATCATTTGCCACGAGCGATCCGGAGCGAAACGGTCGAATCATTCAAGTAAACATTGTCGCACTCACATTGCTCACACGCCGTTTGCTTCCACAAATGATCGCAAGAAAACGCGGCGCGATTTTGAACGTGAGCTCATCTGCCGGTTTTCTCCCAATCCCCGGAATGGCTGTTTACGGAGCGAGCAAAGCATATGTGAACAGCCTCTCCGAAGCGTTGCGTGCGGAACTTCGTGGCACAGGCGTTACCGTGACCGCGCTTTGTCCCGGCCCTGTCCACACCGAATTCGGCGACGTCGCCAAACGGCCCGGTGGCCAACCGGAGCGCGGTCCTGAATTCGTTTACGTTTCATTAGAGAAAACCGTGCGCGACGCGTTCGCCACGGTCGAAGCCGATCACCCGCTCGTAATCCCCGGCTTTGCGATGACACTCGGGATGTTCCTCGTCCGTATCACGCCGATGCCGATCTTGCGGCTGGCGTGGCGATTGGGGGCGAAGCGCCGATAGCAACAAAACAAAACGGCGGTCGAATGCGACCGCCGCTTCGAGATCTTCTACAAAGAGGACACGACGGAGCGTGTCCCTCCAAAATTATGAGGATTTGTATTTGACCGAGCAGCCGTACGGCTTGGTTTGCGCGTTGGAAACCGGCTTGCCGGCGAGTGATTCGTCGAGCGCGGCTTTAACGTAATTGGTCGAGCTCGGGATGTCGGCCGGATTGGGCGATGCTTTACTGTCGATCGCGCCTTCGTAAACGATTTTACCTTCGGGATTGATCACGACCATGTTGGGCGTGTTTTTCGCGCCGTAAAGTTGGGCGACTTTACTTTGAGGATCGAGAAGGAGCGCGGTCTGCTTCGTTTTCCACGAGGCCATGATTTTCTGCGCCTGCTCGGGGGTGATATTGCCCTCGGTGCCGGGCGCGTTGGAATCGATCGTCAGCCAGACGACACCTTTGCTGGTGTATTCCGATTGCAGCTTTTGCATGTTGTCGCTGCCGTAATGTTTTTTCACGAACGGGCATTCCGGGTTGAACCACTCGAGGACGACGTATTTGCCTTTGTATTGCGAAAGGGACTGCGTCTTGCCGTTGGCATCCGGAGCTGAGAAGTCCGGCGCGGCGCTGCCGACCGGTGGAACATCGGCGGCATAAAGCGCGCCGGATGCGAAGGCGGTAATTGCGGTGAGAAGTAGTTTTGTTTTCATAGGTTATTGTGAAGCAACTGCGGTTGAAATGGTTTCGAGTTTGTCGAGTAGGATACTTTTGGTGAGCAATTCCGGAAATACAATCGGTTCCTCCGATTTGCCCGGATAAAGCACATACAGTGGGACACCTGGACGGCCAAATTGTTGAAGCAATTTCGTGATAATCGGGTCGCCGTTGGTCCAATCGGCTTTCAATTTAACAACGCCGTGGCGCTGGAAAGCTTCGCGCACCGGCCCTGTCTCGAGCACCGTCTTCTCATTAAACTTGCACGTTAAGCACCAGGCCGCGGTGAAATCGATGAAGACGGCGTGGCCCTGATCGCGCTCGGTTTGCAAACGCTCGGGCGTAAACACCTGCCAATCGCCGGGAAGATTTGTCTGGCCGATGTCGATCTTCGCTGACTGAAACTTGTCGCCGATGAAATAGACGCTACTCGCGATCACGAGCGCGAGCATGATCACAATTGAGATCGTTCGCTTCGCGGCGGATGCGGTCGGCACGATGAAAGCGCCTTTCATCCAGCACACGATGGCGACGATAAGCAAAAAGCAGCTCGCCCAAATCGCGCCGTCGAGGCCGCGTTGCGCGCCGAGGACGTAGAGCAGGAAGAGCAACGTCGCGAGCAGCAGAAAGCCCATGAATTGTTTTACGTGCACCATCCACGGGCCAGGCTGCGGCAGAAATCGCATCCACGCCGGTTGGGCGCTGAGCAACAAATACGGCGCGCTCATTCCGGCAGCGACGGAGACAAACATCAACAGGATGATCGGGACCGATTGGGTAAATGCGAAACCGATGGCAGTTCCGAGAAAAGGCGCAGTGCACGGCGTCGCCAGAACGGTCGCGAACACGCCCTGAAAAAATGAACCGAGATTGTCTTTACGCTCGGAGCTCGCCAGCAAACCGCGAGTCATGCTTTGCGGAAGCGAAATTTCGAAGATGCCAAAAAGATTCAACGCGAAGACAAGCACGATGATGCTGAGACCCAGAACGAAGTAGGCATTGGTGAATTGGAACCCTCCCCAGGTTACGTCGCGACCGCCCGCTTTGAGCGCGATGAGCAGCAACGCCAGCGCTAGAAACCACGCGAAAATTCCGGCAGTAAAAGCGAGACCGCTTCGGAAAATTTTCTGTCGACTTTGCCCAGCTTGCTGAATGAAACCGAAAATCTTGAGCGATATCACCGGCAGCACGCACGGCATCAGATTCAAAATGAATCCACCAACGAAACCGAAGAGGAGAAACGTAAAGATTCCACGCGCAGGCTGCGCAGCCTGGGCCGCGGCGATCGTCGGCGTTTCAAGCTGCCAGGCTGTGCGGTCGTTGCCGTTCGGAAATTTCGAAAAGACGATCAGCCCCGGCATCGCCGACAAATTCTTATCGGGCGATTCGATTGGGATCCGGAAGACAATTTCGTTCGGCTTGCGCGATTCGATGCTGGGATGGCCGACAACGGTGTTGCCTTGCGGCAGCGGGTAAAAGTCGATGGTCGGATAATTCGCCAGATTCTCGTTCACGATTTTGAGGTGAAGATCGGAACCGGCGTGGCTCCACGTGACAGTCGCAGTTTTTGAATCGGGAAATTTCTGCGAAACTAAACGGCGATAACGCGCGAAAAGATCGGAGTTCTTCGGCTCGGCGGTTGTCGATGTTGGCAGCTCGAGCTCGAGATTCGCACCGCCTGGGATGCAGATTTTTTCGCAAACGAGCCAATTCGCCTCCGCCGAGAGCTTCACCGGTGAGATGTCGATTTTAGCCGGCGGCGTAATTTCCTGGAGTAAGAGGATCTCGTCTTGGTAACCGTAAGTTTGGATGTCGCCGGGATCGTTGGTCTTAAGTGGAATCGGCCATTGAATCTCGCCAACTTTCCAGCCGGGCGGCAGTTTCCATTTAATTTCAGTGGGCAAACCAGCGTCGCCAGAGAACTTCCAATAGGTATGCCAGCCCGGGGCCATTCGCAGGAACAAGCCGGCAGTGAATGGTTTGCCAGGAACAACTGCCGCCGTATCGGCTAGGAGCGTAGCTTTGACCAGCTCCCGGCCCTGATAGTTTTGAGCGGACGCCAAGGGAGCGAGGAAAATCGCCCAGAGTGCAATCAATAACGGCCGCCACGAACTCATCCTGACAATTACCATTGACCGAAGTTTGCGGCAACGACTCTGGCGCGGCGCATGCTGCAAAGAAGGCGTGCGAGGTTTGCTGACATTTCTCGTTGTGGCCGGAATCGGCGGTGGACTGTTCTTTCTCCAAAAGCGCAGTCAGCAAAAAACTGTGGCCGAAACTTCCGTCCAATCCGCTCCATCACCGAGACAAACCTATGAACACGATTGGGCAAAGCATTCGCTCGACACGACGCACTCGGTCATTGAAAAAATTCAGCAGCAAAGAAAAGACGATGATCTGAAGGACGCAGTCGGGCGCCGATAAGGTCGATCCACCACAGGACGGATTCGCCGCAGCGAACAATGGAAGTATCGCCAGCGCGAGTTATTGCGCTGGATGACCGGCCTGATTCGTCAGCTGGTTTTGAATGGCGGACTTAAATTGAGCCGGTGAGAGGGCTTCCGCCGCGCTCACTGATTCTTCTTCTCGACCAAACTTTGTTACATCGCGAACTGGCTCACCTTCACCATTCAAGACGATGTCCCGGCCCGTTTGCTCGTCGCGCTGGACGTGAAAACGCCCGTTGTTGATCCCAACAAGCGGAACGAACTGGTCGTTATTGTGCTCGACGAAAAGAATGTCGCTATCGCCCACTTTGAATTTCGGCGTGTCGGTGACTTCCATTGTCTCATCGCCCACTGTGCCGCCGAGGATCCGGATTGTGTAGGAGGAACCTGCATTACCTTTCACATTCTCTCCGATTTGAAACGTGATGTAGGTATCAATGTGTCGCTGAGCGCCCTCGCCTTCCCAGATCGAACGCACGTCGGTCACCGTCCCCTGGAAAATAAGCTCGGCCTGCTGAACGAGCTGATTGAAGGTGGGCGGAATGACGCTGGTGCCAGTAACTCGACTAAAGGCAATGGCGAATGTGGCAAGCAAGAAGAAGTATTTTGCTTTCATGCGGTGTAAGGAAAATCTGTTATCTGGTGATTGAAATGGTGGCGCGAGCCGGAGCCCCTAAACTGTAGCCGGTTCCGGAAATCAAAGTCATTGTGGCCGTCTTCGTTCTCTTTTGGCCCGCCGATGTGGTCAGAGCGACATCGGCTGAACTCGTGCCAGCCGGAATTGTGACGCTGGCTGTAGGACCGCTGAGACCGCGCTTTTTCTTCGAGTTCGCGGTGCCACCCATGGAGTAGCTCACAACGACCGCATTTGTCGGATTCACCACGGACACGGCAATAGTAAAAGTGGCGGTCTCGCCGGCCTGGACGATCGGCGGTGCGACCGAGACACTAACCGCAGGTGTCTGCGCCGGAGTCGGGGTCGGAGTAACGCTCGGCGTCGGCCTGGGCGTTGGTGTTGCCGTCGGTGTCGGAGTCGCGCTTGGCGTCGGGGTAGGTGTTGCTGTCGGGGCCGGGGTCGGTGTGGCGCTTGGTGTGGGTGTGGGCGTTACTGTTGGTGTTGGCGTCGGTGTCGGGGTTGGACTCGATGGAGCGCCGTAGAGCGATTGGCCGCCTGCAATATCGTCCGCGGAAAGCTGGTAGCGATCGCTGATGACGGAATTCATAACCGCGTCGACTTTTTGTCCGGCTTGGTCGGGGTGAGCCAGACCGAGGACATGACCAAGTTCATGTAACGCTATGCGCTGAATGTCGTATCCCGAGCTGAAGCTGAGCGGACCGCGGTAGGAATCAAACGACTGCGCGGTGTTAAACAGAATATCGGCTTCGAGCATGGTCGAGCCGGAATAACTGTAATAGGTAACAGCCAAAGTGCTCGAACCGAAGCTTTGCCCGAAGACAGTGTTGGAAAAGGCCATCGAATTGACACGATCGCCCGAGGCAACAGGGGCAGTAGAGTCCATCACACGACTAAACTGTATTCTGTCCAGGACCTGATTCCACATATCGAGAGCCGGCGAGACCGCGGCGTTCCAAGACGTATTACGGTCGATCAAAGTTCTTCCGGCAGGGCCAAGTTCCAATTGCATCACAGGATTGGCGCCGTTCGGCCACTGCGAACCTTCGAGCGCATAAGCGTGGAGAGCCTTCGGCGCACAAAGGCCCAAAACCAGGATCGCGGTCAAAGCCGAAGCAAATTTGGAGGTAAAGCCTGAGATCAGATTTTCTATGATCTCCATAAAAACAGTCTCCGTGCATAGGCTGCAAAAAAAATGGCGCTGATTCCTGCGAATCCCGGGAAATACCGGGTTTATTCTTCGTTCAAAGTGAGGCTTTTCTTTGAACCCGCGGCGCGGAATGGACTTTCAGTTCCGACCGCGAACGCCTCGCCAGTTCAAATTCAGGGAACGATAAAGATCTGCTGCGAAGCGGGATCCTTTACTTTGCTCCCCGGGGCATAGCCGCTCACGTCGATGTATCCACCACTGGCGTTGAATGGGCTGAAAACGAGACCCGGCTTGCCTGGAACTGGTTTGGCCACTGGGAACTGTGTGCTGCTAGCGGGCTGCTGCACGGACGGCGAAGGCTTCGCCGACGGTTTGTTCGCCATAACTCGCGGCGTCGCATGCGTCGATGGTCGATTTGATTTGCCCGAAGCGGCCCGTGACTTGGCGGTCGGAGAAGGGACGACGACAGGCTGGCCTGGATTTGTCACATCGGATGTGTTCGTTGCTGGCGCAGACTTTGGTTCGTTAAAAACGTAACGCACCGGTGCGGTGATAGCGCTCCCAATCTCGTGCGCTGTTTCGCAACTAACGAAAGAAATTGCAATCAGCGCGATCGCCCAGCGGCTCCAATTCATCGCGATTCATTTTATACGACGTCTTTTCGTCAGCGCAACATATCGCCGACGAAACGATCGATTTCTGTCTCTGTCGTCGCCCACGAGCACATTAGGCGATAAACATCGGGCTCAATGAATTTGTAAAAATGCCAGCCGCGGGAGTTCAAATCGTGAGTGAGCTGTTGCGACAGGCGAACAAAAACCGCGTTTGCCTCAACTGGGAGGACAATCTCGGTCTTTGCACCTACGCGAAGACGCTCGGCCAGTTTGCGCGCCATCGCATTTGAGCGCTTCGCGTTCTGCAGCCAAACATTGTTCTGTAAAAGGCCAAGCCACTGCGCTGCTAAAAAACGCGCCTTGGACGGAAGCTGGCCCGCTTGCTTCAGGCGATAATCGAATTCGCGAGAAAATTCTTTTTTGAAAAATATCACGAGCTCGGCCGCGGCTGCTCCATTCTTCGTCCCGCCAAAGCAGAGAACGTCCACGCCAATCTTCCAGGTAATTTCTTTCGCCGAACATCCGAGCGAAGCAATCGCATTCGCGAATCGAGCGCCATCCATGTGCAAAAACATTTCGTGCTTCCGCGCCAGTTCAGCGATGGCGCCGATTTCATCGTGAGTGTAAACCGTGCCGAACTCGGTCGCCTCGGTGACGCTGATGACGCGCGGTTTGTGCGCATGCACTTCGGGCTGACGGGCGATTACCGCGTCGGCTTCGTCGATGTCGATCTTGCCCGCATCACCGCCAACCAGAAGCAGCTTTGAACCGCGCGTGAAAAACTCGGGGGCACCGCATTCATCAGTCTGGATGTGGGCGTGTTCATGACAAACAACGCTGTGAAACGGTTGGCAAAGTTGCGCCAGCGCGAGCGCATTTGCGGCCGTTCCATTAAAAACCAGATAAGCATCGCAAACAGTTTCGAAAAGATTCCGGACCAATTCCCGCACCTGACTCGTCCATTCATCCGCGCCGTACGATTCTGCCGCGCCATGATTGGCCTCTTCCAAAGCGGCCAACACTTCAGGACAAATTCCCGCGGTGTTGTCACTCGCGAATTGGTGATGCTGGCCGCTCGACTGCATGTCGATCTTGCTAGCCGAGTTCGGCACGAGAGCAAACGGCAATCCCACAAAAAGGAGAAATTGCCTGACGAACCCGAGCCCCAGGGCCTGCAGGGCCCGCCAGGCAAATCACTCTAATATTCCCCTGAATCTAATCCGCTTTTGGAGCGGCTTTTCACCCCCACTTCGAACTTCACCCTTAAACTGACCGTATCCTGACGGCATTTTTTTTTGGCCGGCCTGAGATTGCTTCGCCTTTACCTGGGATTAACGCGCGATTACTTTTTAGTTATGGGCGCTTTGCAAGCGGAAATCGAACAACGCGGCGAACGCATCTTCGATCTGGTCGATCAGCATCCGGAACCGCTCTTCAGCAAAGCCGGTTTTTATCAGCGGATGATGGCGCTCTCAATGCGCGACGAACATTTCAAGGTCCAATTGTTTCGATTTGTCGACGTTTTGGCGTCGCTCCATCGCGGCACCGATATCGTGCAGCATCTCGACGAATATTTCGCGGACATGCGCAACGGCTACGCGCCGTTGATTCGAACCGGCGTCCGCGCGGCGAGAATTGTCCCGTGGGTCACCGGCCAACTCCTGCGCTGGAACGTATCCGGCATGGCGCGCCAGTTCATCGCGGGACGCAATCCGCGGGACGTGATGAAAACGCTCCGCAAACGTCGCGCCCAGGGAATCGGCTTCACCGTCGATCTGCTTGGCGAGGCGGTCGTGAGTGAACGAGAAGCGGGTGAGTACGCCACGCGCTGTTTGGAATTACTCGAGCATCTCGGACAGGAAACCCGCGGATGGACGGATCCGCTCGGCAAAAACACGGAGCTATTTCCGGTCGTTAACCTTTCCGTAAAAATTTCCGCGCTCTATTCGCAGATGAATCCGGCCGATCCGGCCGACGCGATCGCGCATCTCGCGCCAAAGCTGCGCCCGATTCTCCGGCGCGCGAAGGAGCTCGGCGCATTCGTGAACTTCGACATGGAAAGTTATGTGCACAAAAACGCGACGCTCGAACTTTTCAGAACGCTCTTTACCGAAACTGAATTCCGCGGCTGGCCGCACGTCGGAATTGTAATTCAGGCTTATCTGCGCGATGCCGAAGACGATTTGCGCGATCTGCTCGATTGGGGCCGCACGCGCGGAACGCGATTCGCCGTTCGTCTGGTTAAGGGCGCGTATTGGGATTTCGAGAAAATAAAATCGCGCCAGAACGGATGGGCTTGTCCGGTCTTTCTGCAAAAACCGGAGAGCGATCTGAACTTTGAATTGCTCACGCGAATAATGCTCGAGAACGAATCCATCGTCACCTCTGCGTTCGGCTCGCACAATGTTCGCAGCATCGCGCACGCGCAGGCGCTGGCCGATCAGCTCGGCATCGATCGCAGCCGTTTCGAATTTCAGTTGCTTTACGGCATGGCCGGTTCGGTGAAACGCGCTCTGGTCGAAATGGGTTATCGAGTCCGCGAATACAGTCCGGTCGGCGAGCTTTTGCCCGGAATGGCGTATCTCGTTCGTCGTCTGCTCGAGAACACTTCGAACGAAGGTTTCTTGCGAGCGAAATTCTCCGAGAACGTTTCCGAGTCAGAATTGCTGCGCGATCCGGCGGATCTCGTCGCGCAAAGTCCGAATGGCGCCCGCCAGATCGATGTTATGGGCGACGGCGCTTCCCTCGACACGTCCCCGGGTGATACTTATGAAAACGCGCCACTTGTGAATTTCGTTTATCCGCAAAACCAGGAGCGAATGCGAGAAGCGCTCGCGCATGTCCGCACGCAGCTCGGTCAAAAATATCCGCTCGTCATCAACGGCGAAAAAGTTTGGACCGGCAAAACGATCGCTTCAATCAATCCGACCTCGCCTGATGATGTCGTCGGTCACGTGGCCGAAGCCGGAATTCCGGAAGCAGAACGCGCGGTCAAAGCTGCCCGCGACGCGTTCGAAAAATGGAGCCGCACTTCATTTGAAACGCGCTGCCGGCTGCTCGAGCGGGCCGCCGATATCATGCACCGACGGCGTTTCGAGCTTTCCGCGCTGGAGGTTTTCGAAGTCGGCAAAGCTTGGGCGGAAGCGGACGGCGATATTCGCGAGGCGATGGATTTTTGTCTCTTTTACGCGCAGCAGATGCGCTTGATCGGGCGACCGCGACTCACGCAGCACGTTCTCGGCGAAGAGAGTTATCAGCACTATTGGCCGCGCGGCGTGGCAATGATCATTGCGCCATGGAATTTTCCGATGGCGATTTTGTGCGGGATGACCACCGCTGCGCTCGTCACCGGAAATACCGTCATTATGAAACCGGCCGAGCAATCAGCCGTTATCGGCGCGATGTTGATGGAAATCTTCGAGGAAGCCGGCGTTCCGCCGGGCGTTCTGAATTATTTGCCCGGCAAAGGTTCAGTGATGGGCGCGCATTTGGTCGATCATAAAGATGTCGATCTAATCGCGTTCACCGGGTCACGTGAAGTCGGGTTGCGGATCTGGGAGAGCGCCGGCAAGACGCGCGAAGGTCAACGTGAGCTTAAGCGGGTGATTTGTGAGATGGGCGGCAAAAATGCCGTCATCATCGATGCCGACGCCGATCTCGACGAAGCGATTGTCGATACCATCTATTCCGCCTTTGGTTACCAGGGACAGAAGTGTTCGGCTTGCTCGCGGCTGATTATTCTCGAGGAAATTTACCCGCGCGCGATCGAACGCCTGCTTAACGCTGCGGCCAGTTTGCGAGTTGGAAATCCGGAAGACCCCGGAATCACGGTTGGTCCGGTGATCGATGGGACAGCTCACAAACGAATTCTCGAGTACGTCGAAATCGGCAAAAACGAATCGCGACTTGCTTTCCAACGGGCCGATGTCCCAGCAAAAGGATTTTTCATTCCACCGACAATTTTCACAAATGTCAGTCCGAAAACGCGGATTGCGTGCGAAGAGATTTTCGGTCCGGTCCTCAGCGTCATCAGAGCGCGCGATCTCGATGAAGCGTTCGAGATCGCCAACGGCACCGAATTCGCATTGACCGCCGGGTTTTTCTCGCGCAGTCCGGCCAATATCGAGCGCGCCAAAGCCGAGATCGTCGCCGGCAACGTTTACATCAATCGCTCTTGCACCGGCGCAGTCGTCGGCCGTCACCCGTTCGGCGGTTTCAAAATGAGCGGCGGGGGCACCAAAGCCGGCGGGGCCGATTATCTTTTGCAGTTTGTGGTGCCACGCGTGGTCACCGAGAACATTACCCGCCACGGCTTCGCACCGGAAACAACACCGCAATATCGCGACGAATTTCTCGGTCCACGCTAATTTGCAGCTATCGATCGAGCGGACGACCTTTGTGCAGCAATTGCACGACCGTTACGATCATGTAAATCACCGGCCAGGCGGCGGCGACAAGAATGATGGCGAACACGGCCATCTCTTTCGCCCGTTCGCGTGCCGCCTCGATTAAATATTCGCGACCCAAGTTGTAACGGCGAAACTCGCCGTCGTCATTGGACCAGTAGCCATGCCATCTGCCAGTACCGGCCTGGAAAAAACAATCGGTTCGCGGAAATCGATTATCGTCGAACTGAAAGTTCGGTTTCACGGCATCGGATATAGCTTGGATCGTTCCACAGGTCAGCGATGCATCCAATCGATGATTTTGTCGTGCGCGTGATTGAGCACACTGACGTGATCTGCGTCCTCGATCGCGAAAAATTCGACAAACGGAAATTCGCGCGCGAGTTCGCGCCCCATTCGGACCGGAATCACTTGGTCACGCGTACCGTGAAAAATTGCGATGCGCGCATGCGGATTGAGTCTCGCCACTTCCGCCAGGTTTGCCCGATTGTCATAGCTTTCGATCAGCAATCGTGCAATCCAGCCACCCAAAATTGTGGCGGCTTCCTCCCGGAGCGTTGTGAATGGAGCGATCAGAACAACTTTTTGGACGCGATGATGTGTAGCAAAATCGAGCGCGACCGCTGAGCCTAACGAGTGACCGAGGGTGCAGATCGTAAGTTGGTCTTCGCTCAGTTTTAATCGCTCGCTCAGCGCTTTGAACGCCGCGTCCGCCGAAGCCCGCGTGCTCGCGATCGTCGCGTAGCCGCCGTTCTTTCCGTAACCGGGGTAATCGATGAGGAGAAACGCGTCGTCGTTCCCCGGATATTCGCGGAGAATCTTCGTCCAATCGAGCGCAAGCGAACCGTTCCCGCAAAATGCAATCCAAAGATGTTTCGGCAATGGTGCGGTTGCCGGAATGTAATACGCACAATATTTCGCGGCCGCGACCGTGTAATTAATTTCCACCCCGTCTGCCGGAAATGCATACGCATAGCTCTCGTCGTACGGACGCGGATGATAAACCATCACGTGCTGCCGAAAATAAAGGATCGACAGAACAACCAGAAGAAGAAGGCAAACGCTAAGGAGTGCGCGACCTACTCTGCGCGGCCAGAGTCGAATAAAACCGCCGTTCCGCGTTGCTAACGGATTACGCATCGCGCCGCAAGAACGTGCTCGCTGCGACGCGATGCAAATCCGATTTGCAGACTACAGGTCGTTTATCGCCAGTGACCGGGAACCCAAACCCAGCCTGCACCTCTGCTCACCCAATGTCCTGGGACCCAAACAGCCGTGGTACGGGGCGGCCTGACCCAAGCGCCAGATGCCCATACATAATCCCGGCCCGACCATCGCCAGTAGCCTGGTGTCCAAATGTAACCCGGACCCGGCGCCACGGTTTGCGCTTCGATTCGAACCGACGGCGGCGCCTGCGGCACTACGACCTCGCGCGTCACAACCGCACCAGTCGGAGCTCCCGTAGTCACCTCCTGCGTGGTCGTCGTAGTTGTCGTGGTCGTAACCGGCGGCGTTTCGTCGGCACAGCCAATCAATGCGAACGGCGTTAACGCCAACACCCAAATGCGTATTCTCATAGTAATCCCTTCTGTATACGTTCGTTTCTGGTTAGACGTGTTGGTTTTGCTCAAATTCACCAAATGCTCTACATCGTCGCTACGCCAATTGGAAATCTGGGCGACATCACGTTGCGAGCGCTGGAAATTCTGAAAGATGTCGATCTTGTCGCGGCCGAGGACACACGGCATTCCGGGATTTTGTTGAAGCATTACCAGATCCACAAACCGCTTCTTAGTTATCATGAGCACAACGAAGCGATGCGAACCGCGCAGTTGGTGGAGCGGCTCGCGGCCGGTGAACAAATCGCGTTGATCACCGACGCGGGAACACCGGGCCTTTCCGATCCCGGCGCGCGACTGATTCGCGAATGCATCAAACGCGAACTGCCGTTCACAATTATTCCGGGACCCTCTTCAATTTCGACCGCGTTGGTCGGCTCCGGATTTTCGGCAGAGAAATTTTTCTTCGGCGGGTTCTTGCCGAACAAAAGTGGTCGCCGCGAACGCGAGCTCCGCGCCGCCGCAACACGGGAAGAAACCTCGGTCTATTTCGAATCGCCTTATCGCTTAACGAAAACGCTCAAGGCCTGCATCGAGATTATGCAAGATCGACAAATTTGCGTCGCCCGCGAGCTGACGAAGAAGTTCGAAGAATTTCGCCGCGGGACCGCGGACGAATTACTCGCGCACTACGAAGCACGACCACCGAAAGGCGAGATTGTGTTGATAATCTCAGCGTTGTGGCTGCCGATGTCCTCATCGGCAGACTGCCGCCAGAGACGGCGGCAGCTACAATGATTTGCGCTTGCGCACGACAGGCTTCTGTGGGACCTTGCGCGGCTTTTTCTCCCCGGAATTAGCACCTTATGACTTACGCAATCATTAAGACTGGCGGACGGCAGTATCGCGTCGCGGAAGGCGACACGGTGGATGTCGATCTTCTCGATCTCGATGAGGGCAAAACCGCGACCTTTGGCGAAGTGTTAATGTTCGCAGACGGCAAGCATGTCACTCACGGTGATCCGCTGATTTCGGGCGCGAAAGTGACCGCCGAAGTTGTCGAGCAGCGTAAGGACAAAAAAGTCATCGCGTTCAAATACAGACGGCGCAAAGGTTATCACCGCACGGTTGGCCATCGCCGCAAGCTGACCCGGGTGAAAATCAACAGCATCACCGGCGGCTCAAAGTCGAAAAAGGCTTAGCCTCAACATCGCAACTCCTCAACCTTTCAACTTCTTCCAATGGCTCACAAAAAAGGACAAGGCAGCGTTAAGAATGGCCGGGACAGCGTCAGCAAACGGCTTGGTGTAAAAAGATTCGGCAGCGAGTTGGTCGTGGCCGGCAATATCATCGTCCGCCAGCGCGGAACAAAGTTTCTGCCCGGAAAGAACGTCGGCCTTGGCCGCGATTACACAATCTTCGCGCTGGTGGACGGCAACGTCCGCTTCGACCGCGGCGGGCGACGGGTCAACATCGATCCGGTCCCTGCGAAATGACTGACTGAGTTTCCCTTCCCGATTCACCCCGGTTGCGGTATAACGAGTCGCCTCCATGAAATACCGCACATTCATTTTGTTTGGCGCACCCGGCAGCGGGAAAGGGACTCAAGGGCAAACGCTGGGCACCATTCCACGGTTCTATCATTGCCCGTGCGGCGACGTCTTTCGTTCCATCGACACCCGCACCAAAGTTGGCAAAGCGTTTTTGGAATATTCGAGTAAAGGCCAGCTCGTTCCGGACGACATCACAGTCGAACTTTGGAAAGAGGCGATCGACGCCGCGGTCGACGCGCACAAGTTCAAGCCGGACATCGACATTCTCGTGCTCGACGGCATTCCGAGAAATGTAAATCAGGCAATAATCATGCGAGAGCTGATTGATGTGGAAAAAGTTTTTCATCTCGCCTGCCCAAACCGTGAGACGCTCTTTGGCCGCCTAAAGAAACGCGCGCTCAAAGATAATCGCCTCGATGACGCGAACGAAGAGGTCATTCAGAAACGGCTCGATATTTACGAAAGGGAATCGAAGCCGGTGCTGAGCCATTATCCCAAGGAATGCATCGCCGTGATTGACGCCATGCAGCCGCCCGCGAAAGTGTTATTCGATATCTTAGCGAGCGTAAACGGCGTTAAACATGAGTCAGCAGCAGTTTGAAAATTTCACAGCGTCGACCCTTTATTGCGAAAAATGCCGGGCGACGACCCCTGTCCGTGAGAAGCTGCTGCTAGTTTTGCCTGATCGCGAGATTTTTGATTATCTCTGCACCGAGTGCGGGTCGTCGGTCGGACAACGCGAAGTCACCGCTGGCGAAAAAATGATGGCCAAAGCGGTCGCCGGCCGAAATCGCAGGAGCTTACCTCTTCGATCGCTTGGATAAACCGCAAATGCGGATCGTATTCATCGGCACGGGCGAGATCGGCGTGCCGACGCTCCGTGCGCTGCAAAAATCCGAGCACCAATTAGTCGGAATTGTCACGCAACCCGACAAACCGGTTGGCCGCGATCAAACAATTACCCCGCCTCCAGTTAAAGCCGCGCTCAGCGAAAGCCAGATATCGATGTTGCAGCCCACACGGATTAAAGATCCGGAATCGATTGAAGAAATTCGCCTGCTCGCACCGGACGTAATCGTGGTGATGGCCTACGGACAAATCTTGTCGCGCGCAGTGCTCGAGATCCCAAAAATCGCGTGCCTGAATTTGCACGCATCGCTTTTGCCGCGCTGGCGTGGCGCTGCTCCGATTCAAGCTGCGATCGCAGCCGGCGACCCC
>Ga0193750_1000033_pt1 | contig 75710 bp, 54 predicted proteins | sample L1c1metaG_FD_160569 | JGI IMG/M metagenome (GOLD analysis project Ga0193750, IMG submission 160569) | Soil microbial communities from a riparian zone of the East river system, Colorado, United States - L1c1 | ecosystem: Environmental > Terrestrial > Soil > Riparian zone | place: USA: East River... | reverse complement strand
CCATGATGGTCACCTCTGCCGTGTTTATGCTCGCCAGACCTCGCGAATCCGTGACGCTGAGTGTCGCTCCATAATTGTTGGCCGCAGTATAGGTGTGGGAAATAGTCGGCGTAGATTGCGTGACTGCGGCTGAGCCATCGCCGAAATTGAATGTGTAGGACGCGATCGTGTCGCCATCCGAGTCATACGAGCCTGAGCCGTCGAAGTTGACAGCCAGCGGTGCGGTGCCCGAGGTGGGTGTCGCCGTTAGAACTGCTGTAGGTGCAACATTCGGCTGACAGAACTGGTTGTCATTCACGGTGTAACTGCCAGTGAACGCCAGGCTGTCGGGCATCTGATCATAGAGAGCGGTCGCGCCGGTGCCAACGGTAGATCCGGGATCAGTGGACTGTGATACTCCCGAAACAAAGCCGCTGATGGTATCGCCAGGAGCCAAGCCGAGGTCGCTCGCCTTGACCACGATGACGACCTTGTTGAATGGCGGAGCGTAACCGCTGCTCGCCTCGGCGGGTATCTGGCTGCCGGAAGTCACAAAGCGGCCGTCAACGCCACCACTGGTATTAGCGCTCGGGGTATAGGACTCAAAGACGGGCGTGGTAGGCGATGTGGGATTCCAGGCCATGTGCACACCCTTATAGGTCGTGATGCCGTTCTTTATAATTTTCATTGCTACATACCACGCGGAGCCGGTGGGCTGCGGTGACTCACCGTTATCGGTGTTGATGGTGAACGCCAGCCTGATGACGTTGTCCTCAGCATAGGGTTGTGAGATCTGGAACGAAAGCAAATCTGATCCAGGTGGGGCCGGGGTATTGACGATGCCCAGAGCAGCGCTCGTGTCACCCGACGGATCCGTTAGCTCGGTGAGACCCGGCAGCGCGCAGACGTTTTCAGGCGGCGGGGGTGTGACTACTGTCAAATCAATCTCGTTACTTGCATTGCCGGTGCCGATTGCATTGATCGCCTTGACCACGTAGAAGTAGTCCGTCACGGAAGGATCGGCTGTGGTATCGTCGTAGGTGGTCTTGGCATCGCCGGTCTGACCCAGCAATACCTCACTGCCTGACGACGTTCCGCGAAAGATCTGATAATTAACGATGTCGGACCCGCCGTTGTCCGGCGCCTTCCAAGTCAGGTGCGAAGCAGCGGCATCGCGCGTCCCAGAGAGGCAGGGAGGTTTCGGAACCAGGGCTGTGGTTGTGTCGGTGTTTGCATCATTGCCAGCGAACAGGGTCTTGCCGCCTGATTGGCGTGCTACGCGCATGTAAGCGACAAAATCGTTGGGTGCGGTACCGGCGATGCAGCCCGCGGTGACGCAGCCGTCGCTGTAGCCATAAAGCGCTCGGCCCTTATCGTCCACCGTGATTTCGTTGAAGTCGAGCAGGTTGCGGTCCTGTTCGCTACCACCTTGCTGCCAGACGCCGGTCATGCTTTGCACAGGATCGTTCGGCGTCGCATTGACCGTCGCCCAGGTCGCGCCGCCATCGTAGGTGGTGGCGATAAACGCATACCATTTGCCAGGGAAACTTATCGCCTGATAATCGCCCGCGACATTAGTGCCGAGGAACCCTACCGCCGCGCGGCCGGAGCTGCCGCCGACTGCTTCGATCTCGGCTGCATTCACAATACCGTGAGTGGCTCCAAGGTCGAAGTAGTTCGTCCAGCTGACTGTCGTGCCGACTCGATGGCCAACTGCTACGCGAGCGTGACCTTCTGGCGGATTGCCAACTGCTACAGGCTCGTTGTTAACGTAAGAATAATAGATTGTGCTGTCTGAGTCGATCGCGATCGAAGGATCGGCGCCTTGTGCCTGAGAAATCGCGTTCGGCACAGTAAATGTATTCCAAGTAGTGCCGCCATCGGTGCTGAATACGCCACCCTGCAGACCACTGCATTGATTAACTGGCAGCCAGGCAGTTCCATCTGGCGCGACGTGGATATGGCCATGCAGACCGCCGCACGTCCCGCCGGGAACACCCGAGCCCTGACCGTTGTAGGCGAGCACGGACGGTCCATAACTCGTCCCCAAAGTATCGCTGCGGTAACATGCAGCAGGGCCGACAACGTCTTGGGAGCAATAATAGACGGCTTCCCCTTGGTTAACCGATGTTGCCAATGCGCTCAGCAAAGCCGGATACGGACCAGAACCTAGTGTTTCATGGTCGGCGCCGCCATTGGGTGCAGCAATTCCGACAGGTACCCATGAGTCGCCATCATTGTCGCTGTACCCGTAAACCGCATTCGCGCCGACAGTGGAATTGGACACCAAGGTGCGTCCGCTTTTCTGGTCGATCCACAGGATTGGATCCAAGCCAGTGTTAGTCGAAATATTCGATTTATCTTCCCAGAGTGCCTCGCAGCAAGCCGGCTGGGCCGGGCTCAAAAGCTCCGGCGGAGTCAAGCGCCAGATCGGCCCGATATTCATGGTCATGATGCGGCCACTCTTAGGATTGAAACCAATATTGAATTCGCCGCTGCTGCTTTGGGCAGAGGTTCCCGCGGGTGCATAAAAATTCTGATAGCGCGGAACGCCTGGCGTCGTTGGGTCGGGGCCTCCGAAACCGATGCTGCCGCCACCACCGCCGGAACCGGGCAGCAATTCGATCTTCACATTTACACTTTCGCCAGTCGGAGTGTAGGGCACGACCACCACGGTGTACTTCTGGGTGCCATCGACCAGTCCGCCGATATTGGCAATCTCGGGGTTGCTGCTGCTAGCCGATTGGTAATCGGCCGCCTGACTGCCAGTTGTCACGGTGCAGTCGTTTGGGCTGCAATCGCCACGCGGATTTTTGTAGATGTAAAGATCGTAGTCCGAGTTGCCGCTGCCGGTATCGGTCCAGCTCAACGTGACCTTGACTGAGGCGTTCGGATAGGTCGTCGTGTAACCTGAGGGCAGCGTCACCGTGAGCGCGTAATCATCGCAAGGCTGGGCGGGGTTGTTGCACTCTGGGCCGCTGTCGACCTCGATTAGCGGCGTCGGGTTGGCTACGAAAAAGGGACCGGCTGTGTAGGTGAGTGGGCCGGAGGTGTCGGTCAGCGTCCCACTCGATGGTGTGGAGGCAAAGCTGAGCATGGCCAGCATGACGCCGGCTGAACAAAGTAAAAAAGCTGCAAAGGCTCGCGGATTGAAGGCACCGACCTCACAACGGGGATTCGTTCTCATAGTTATTCAATAATCGTGGCTCGACAACAAATGGACGCATGCCGGAAGACGTTTTACCGGGCGTTCCGGTAAGTGAGAGTCTGAGAGTTGTATCGGAAGAAGCCTTAGATAGTTCGGACCGGCCTAAAATAACTCGGCGCCCAACGTTGAAAGTTGGACGCCGAATGAAACAGATCTACCCGACGCTACGGCGTGATCGTAACTGTCGCGGTTTTAGATTTGCCTAATTTGTAACCTGCTCCCGATTGCAGCGTCATAATCGCTGTTTTTTTCGTCTTGAGCGCTTTATTTGGCGCAGCGTTGAGGGTAACAGTGCCCGAAGTTTGCCCTCCAGGGATGGTGACCTTGCCCGGTGTGCCGCTAAGGGTGTAATCACTTCCCAGCTTTGCCGTGCCGCTCATCGAGTAGTTCACCGTGACCGACTGAAACACGGCCGACGACACTGTGACCGTATAGGTCGCACTTTGCCCTTGGTGAATTTGCGTCGGATTAGCAGACACGTTGACGGTTGGCGGAGGACTGAGTGCTTCAACAATCACTTGCGCAACATTCGTGCTCTCCAAACCGTGCGAATCTGCCACGCGGAGGTAAGCTACATAATTGTTAGCCGTACTGTAGGTGTGCGAAATTTTCGGCGTGGATTGCGTGACCTCCGCTGATCCATCGCCGAAATCAAAGGTGTAGGAAGCTACCGAATCGCCTGCATCCGGGTCATATGACCCTGAGCCGTCAAAGTTAACGGTCAATGGGGCAGTTCCCGAAGTTGGCGTGGCATTCAAAACTGCGGTCGGTGCATTATTCGCCGGCACACAGACAGCCCAGCTTTGGCCAAAGCCAAGATCAGCGTCAGGAGCGCGGTCCATTGGCTGAACCCAGGATGCCAGCGTCCCTCCGGCTATCCCTTCGCCGCCGATTGTTAGCCCGTAAGGATTTCTCACTGCCGGTGTCCCGTTTACATTAGTAATCGGGATTGTGATGGGCGTTGCCGGATCTTCGACACCAGTGATGGGTACATCAACCGTGATTGTGCCATTCGGGCCGGAATTAAAGGTGCCCGTAGTGCTATTGAAAGTAGTGAGGCGGTTGTTGACCGTGTCGAACTCACCCCAGTCGTAAACTTCGAGACCGGGACTCACATCCACCTCTGTAGCATAGGTCTTACCATTGTTGGATGTCCAAACGACAAAGTAGGTTGTTACGCCGTTGCCGGGCGATGGTATGTCGCTGAGGTTCTTCAGCGTCATCGCTGTCGTGATTGTCGTCGCCGGGGTGTCGGCTGAAAATGAAATCGCGGTAATGTCGGCCTCATCGGTCGGTCCCTGGCCACCCGGAGCAGGATTTATCGCATCTCCAGCCACGTCGGTCACCACATTCACGCCACTACAGGAATAAGCCGGCGCCGGCTGCGGAGGCGGACTTACTTTTAGGTCTATCTCTTGGCTTTGAGGTCCGGTGCCAACAGCAGTTATCGCCTTGACCACGTAGTAGTAGTCCGACACCGAGGGATTAGTGGTCAGGTCTTCAAAGGTCGTCTTAGCATTCCCGGTTTGTCCTATCAACACCTCACTCCCGGATGAAGTACCGCGGAAGATCTGGTAATTGACGATGTCAGATCCGCCGTTATCCGGCGCTTTCCAACTGAGATGAGTGGAAACGACATCACGTGTCCCAGATAAGCATGGAGGTTTTGGTAACAACGCTGTAGTCGTATCCGTATTTGCGTCATTATTTGCGAACAAGCTCTTACCGCCTGTTTGTCGCGCAACGCGCATATAGGCGACAAAATCGTTCGGCAGCGTGCCCGCAATACAGCCGGGACTCACACAGCCGTCGCTATAGCCGTAAAGAACCCGGCCTCTGTCGTCCACGGTGATTTCGTTGAAGTCGAGTAAGTTGCGGTCCTGATGACTTCCACCCTGCTGCCAGACGCCGGTCATACTCTGAACAGGGTCATTCGGTGTCGCGTTCACCGTGACCCAGGTCTTTCCTCCGTCGTAAGTGGTGGCGATAAACGCATACCATTTGCCCGGGAAACCGATCGCTTGATAGTCTCCCGCGACATCTGCGCCAAGGAAACCGACGGCGGCACGGCCTGAGCTGCCACCTACCGCTTCGATTTCGGCTCCGTTCTTGATGCCGTGGGACGCGCCGATGTCAAAGTCGTTCGTCCAGGTGATGGTGTTATCGGAATTTAAATGACCTACCGCTACACGGGCGTGTCCTTCGGGCGACTGTCCGGCCGGGACCGGTTCGTTATTAACATACGAGTAGTAAATGGTGCTATCGCTGTCGATGGCGATCGAAGGATCGGCGCCTTGCGGCTGAGAGATCGCGTTCGGCACAGTAAACGTATTCCACGTGATACCACCATCGGTGCTAAACACGCCACCTTGCAGACCGCTGCATTGGTTCACTGGCAGCCAGGCCGTTCCATTGGGCGCAACGTGAATGTGCCCGTGTAAACCGCCGCAAGTCCCGCCGGGAAAACCCGAGCCCTGACCGTTGTAGGCCAGAACCGACGGACCATAACTAGCGCCGAGAGTATCGCTGCGATAACAGGAAGCGGGACCGACAACATCCTGCGAACAATAATAAACCGCTTCACCCTGGTTCACTGACGTGGCCAGCGTACTTAACGAAGCGGGATAAGGACCAGAACCTAGTGTTTCATGATCAGCTCCGCCGTTGGGCGCTGCGATTCCGAAAGGTGTCCATGAATCACCGTCGCTATCGCTGTATGCATAGACAGCGTTCGCACCGACCGTCGAATTAGAGATGAGGGTACGTCCCGTTTGCTGATCGGTCCAGAGAATCGGGTCCAAACCAAAATCGGTGGTAGGATGCGACTTATCTTCCCACAATGCCTCACAGCATTCGGGTTGTTTCGGCGTCGAGAGCTCCGGTGGAGTCAAGCGCCAGACCGGCCCTCTGTTCATAGTCATGATTCGGCCTGTTTTCGGATTGAAACCAATATTGAACTCGCCGCTACTAGGCCTGGCTGAACCTGGCGGAGGGTAAAAGTTCTGAAAACGTGGAACTCCCGGCGCTGTCGGATCGGGACCACCGAAAATAGCGCTGCCGCTGCCGCCACCGCCAGAGCTTGATGGCAATTCGATTCTTACGTTAACAGTTTCGCCGGTCGGAGTGAAAGGCACGACCACAACCGTGTACTTTTGGGTGCCATCGCTCACCGGAATAGTGGCGATCTCAGGATTGCTGCTGCTGGCAGATTGGTAATCGGCGGCCTGGCTCCCGTTTGTTACGGTGCAATCGTTTGGGCTGCAATCGCCACGCGGGTTTTTATAAATGTAAAGATCGTAGTCCGAGTTGCCGCTACCGGTATCGTTCCAACTGAGCGTGGCTTTGATGGAAGCGCCCGGGTGATTGGCGGCATAGCCGGCGGGCAGAGTGACCGTCAGCGCGAAATCATCGCAAGGCTGGGCCGGGTTGTTGCACTCTGGGCCGCTGTCGACCTCGATTACCGGCGTCGGGTTCGCCACAAAAAACGGTCCCGCTGTGTATGTCACAGGGCCAGAGGTGTCGGTCAGGGTTCCACTGGAAGGGGTTGCCGCAAAGCTGAGCATGGCCAGCATCACGCCGGCTGAACACAGCAAAAAAGCTGCAAAGGCTCGCGGATTGAAGGCGCCGGCTTCGGAACGGGAATTCGTTTTCATAATTATCTACAGAATCGGAACTCGAGAAAAAGTGGCCGCATACAGGAGCTGTTTTGCCGCGCGTTGCTAGTAAGTGGGAGTCCGAAAGTTGTATCGGAAAAAACCTTAGATAGGTTCGTCGCCCTCAAAACAATTCGGCGTTCAGCGCGCGCGCTGAATGCCGAATCAACAACCCATTCTGGTTTAAGGTGTGATAGTAGCGGTCGCTGAGCTCTCGGCGTTGGAGCGCTCATTTTTTGCCATGAGGCTTTGGCGTCGGCGTTGGAGTTGGACTTACTGTGGGAGTCGGCGTCGGCTTTCCGTGTGGCTTTGGAGTTGGGGTAGGCGTCGGAGTAGGAGTTGCTGTAGGAGCTGGTGTAGGTGTAGGCGTCGGAGCAGCACTGACCGAGATCACGACCAACGCAGGGTTAGTGCTCGCTTCGCCGAGCGTGTCGGTAACTGTCAACCGGGCGGGATAGTCGCCGCTGGTGCTGTAGGTGTGAGAGAACGTCGGCGTAGTTTGCGTGACCGCCGCGCTGCCATCGCCAAAGTCCAGAGTATAGGAGGCGATCCTGGCGCAGGCAAAAGGATCGGTCGATCCGGAGGCATCAAAGCTCACTGGCAATGGCGCATATCCAGAGGTCGGATTAGCCGTGAGTTGAGCAACGGGCGGCTCGGCGCCGCAAGAGAGATTGCCGACCCTGGTGTAACTCCCATTTGCACCAGTAGTCTGCACGGTCTCGAGGAATCCGGCTCCGGCACCGGCCAAGACGAAGGTGTTGCCGACAATACCTCCCAGTTTGGCACCGGGTTTACTTGCGTCCCAAGTAAACGCAACCCCGGTCGCGCCCGTCCCTGGCGCTGAGAAACTAAGCGGCGCGCTGACGTCGAGTTTAAAGGTGATTGTTCCATCGGCATTAGAAGTCGCTGAGATCTGCGGACAACTTGATGTCGCGCTGGCACTGCACACTCGTGTATCGAGAGTCCCGGTCGTCGTTGGATCTCTTCGTCCAATCGCCACTCGGGGGGTGGCCGGAGTATTGGGGCTGAAAGTGTCCATTTCGAGGAAGACTGTCTCGGGATTGCCGGCGTCGTCGGTGATGCCAAAAAGGATCTGCCACTCAGCGTTTGGTGGCAAAACGGCGGTGCCGGTGCCAGTAGGATCCAATGTTTGCACCTGCATAACGAAGGTAAGTGAGTTATCGGTGCAGGCGGTAAAAGGTTCTCCGATATAGACGTTCTCGATCGTCAATTCTCCCGATGTTGGATCGGTCGGCACGTTGCCAGCGCTACCGGCGCCATCTACTTGAATGTAGGGAAATGTGCATGCGCTTTGCGCCACGGGAGGAGAGGTAACAGTGAGCTCCTGACAGAAGCCCGATTCACCCTGCGCGTTTACGGCAGTGACATGGTAGAAATAGCTTGAGCCGGTTGAGCTAGCCGTGGTGTCGAGATATTTCGTGTGTATGTTGGTTGGGCTGTTTGAGACGGTCGCGAGAAAAGTCTCGCCGCCGCTTGTAGTCCCGCGATAGATGTTGTAGCCCGTGATGGGCGATCCACCGTTGTCTGGCTCCAGCCATGAGACCAGCACCGACGTTGAATCTTCCCGAACGGCCGAAAGTGCTTGCGGTGTAGCCGGTGACGCAGGCTCAGTCGGATCAAACGCTGCAAACAGCCTCGGCCCACCCGATTGCCGGAATACTATTCCCTGAGCAGCGTTTGAATCAGCGGAAGCCGAGCTGTTGGTGCAGTTGACGCAACCATCGGAAGCTCCAAACAGTCCGCGTCCCTGGGCATCAACATCGAACCCGTTAAAGTCGAGCAGGTTTCTTTTAGTAGAGCAGGTAGTCCCGGCGTTACAAATGGGACCGACTTGGATAGGATCGTCAGGAGTAGCATCGATCGTGACCCAGGAGTTACCGCCGTCATAAGTTGTGGCAATATAGAGATGCCATACGCCGGGGAAGTTCGCGTCTAAGGAAGAATCCCCAGGTGTCGTAGTTCCGAGGAATCCGAAAGCGGCGCGGTTATCATCTCCGGCAACCACTGCCGGGAAGGTTGAGTTAATAATACCAAACGGGGATCCAACATTCTGCGGTGTGCTCCAGTGAGCCCCCTGATCGTGCGACGCAGTGATTTTCGCCGTGCCGTCGCTGTCGATGTAGCCGAAGTAGATGGTGTTTGTGGTCTGGCCCTGAGGCTTACCCACATCGTTTAGACCGATGGCAACAGAGGGGTCGACTAATCCCGGCTTAGGACTGCCACTTCCGGGCACGTTGAATTCATTCCAAGTAAGGCCATTATCAGTCGAAACAGCCACTCCCTGATTACCCGTCGCCTCAGTGCACGAATAGTTCGGCACGTAGACGGTGCCATCGCGCGCCACCTTGACGTGGCCGTGAATTGAGCCGGTGCATTGCGTTGGATTGTAGATGGGAACGCCCGGGCCGAAGGTAAGACCGCCATCGTCGCTGCGAGAGCACTCAGCTTCGGGCGCGATATTCTGGGTGCAATAGTAGATGGCGTTCGGGTATACCGTAGTGGGAGGCGGTGCAGGCGTTGAATTGGGATTGTACGGGCCGCCTCCAAAGGTCTCGTGGTCTGGCCCCTGTGGTATTCCGCCGCCTTGTGAAGGCGTATGCGTCGCTCCGTCATCATCAGTGTAAGAGGTATTGCTATCTCCAGCTGTAAGTTGTCCGTGAAAGGTACGCCCCGGCGTGTTCGGCGGCGGATAGGAAGTACCTAACGCGGCAGTTGTAAAGTGGTCAGTGAAACCAATGGCATCGAGAGTGACTATCTGTTGGGCGATGAAGGCTATGTCTGTCCAGGTATTGATGGCTGGCGAAGAGCAATCGTCAAAGGCGACTCGGTATTGGTCAAAGGTCGCGGTAAACATCGTGATTCCGCCCGTGTTGAGCGATGTCGGCCCTATCGAGGCGCTACCGGGCGCGGTTTGTTTCAGGCTGGCCACATTCGGGTTCCAATCAACGCCGATGGAAGGTTCACCTGACTGGGTAGCAACGCCAGCCGGCGCCTCATAGGCCTGGTAGCGTGGAGGGATACAACCGTTACAAGTAGTTTGCGCGCCGGAAGTCTGCTGTAGCTTCACAGTTGCTGTGTAACCCGTACCGGGCGAGCCGATCTCCAGAGTCGTTACAATAGTGTAGGGACCGTTTGCTTGTAGATTTGGCGTCGTGACGGCAATGGTGATGGTTTCGGGGTCTAGCCCAGCCGTGTTCGACGCGATCACTTTGCCGTTCTTATCTTCGATAAAAGAGCCATATTGATAAATTGAAGGCGACCACGAGAGCTGGATAACGATGTTGGCTTTGGTGGGGTCGTAGCTCCCGCTGGCAGTGAAAATAGATGGATCGAGCGTGAGCACATAATTACTGCAATCAACGCCGTTGGCGGCGCAAGTCGGCCCCGGAATGCCATTGCCCTCGCCGGTCGCGTTCGGCACAGGTCCGAGCGGATCGGTATAAGTCAGGGTGGGATTGCTCGTGCTGAGCGTTCCGCTTGTCGGAGCCGGCGTCGCCAAAGTGAGCATCGCGAGGATGCCCCCGACTGAACAAAGAGCGACGGCCAGTAAAATGTGGGGATTGAAAAGCCCCGATTGGGAAGCAGGATTTTTTTTCATAAGATTTTCCTGTGTTACGTATGAGGAATCGGAATCCGGGGTGGATCGGACGCCTCCTTGGCAAAGATTTTTCGCAATTCCGACGAGGATTATATCGACAATTATTTTCGCTGATCGCGGAGAAGTATCTGGACAACAAGGTCGCTCAGTTTTTGAAAAGAAAAATTAGTCCCGAGTCGGGCACAACAACGTCACAAGGCTGTTGTTGGAGTTGCGGGGCCAGAGTCCGAGAGCAGCGGCAGCGACGCTGGAGCGCGCCGTTGAAACGCCGAGCCAGGATCAAGGCGCAAGATCCAGCGCGAGCGATTCACGCACGCTATTGCGCAGGACTAAACGTGCAGCGCAGTTGAGGTGAGAAATATTCGTACGGATGTGGCGGATGGCTTGGATGAGGCTTTGGCGTCGGAGTGGGAGTTGGCGTTGGTGTCGGTGTCGGTGATGTACGAGGCCAGCACTCGCCCGTTACACTACGAGCAGGATGTTCGACAATAGCGGGGATAGCGGTCCACCTTTGGTTGTCCCTTCCTTCCGCCCTGTCGTCAGCCCGTTCTACATCTGCGACACTAGCGGAGTCGCGACTGATCAGATCTGCACTGGCCCAAGGCTGAGGTTCACAATCTTGATGATGTACACGCCGCTTTGCGTTATGGGGGCTTCGAGAATCGCGACTCCCGATGAACTGTTCACGGTTTGCACCACGGTTCCCGAGGGGTCGATCAGCACCAACTGAATCGGCACCGCGACACTCGGCTCAGCCGCAATCGAGATTGCTTGCGTGCCCGTGGGCAGGGTGATGCTGCTTAGCAGCGCTTGCTGGCGCCGTTCGGTTCTATTGAGCGCAGAAAGAGCTACTTGTGGATCTGAATATTGCCCGCGATTAAAGTCTTAGGTCCGTTCGAGTAGCTCGTCGTTGTGATGCCGAACCTGTCCGAAGTCCCAGGCTCGCCGCAGTCGTCCACATTGACCGTGAAGGACTCGGTAGTCGTGCCAGTAGAACGGGTAACCGTAGCCGTTCCCGTGAACTTGGAGTGGCTGTTCGGGCCGCAAGTGCCGCTATTAATGATCAGCGAACTGTACGATATTACTTTTATCCGTACCCCGGCCGCTTGATCGTTGTAATCTAAGTTCCCACTCGGCGACGATGCGCCGCCTTGCACGACGAAGCCGAAACTGGCCTGCGAGTTGGGATCAGCTAGGCTGGGAATCAAGGCTGGCGCCGAAAGGAGATCGCCCGTGGCGGAGAAGACCGGATCTCCCGAAATCTGGCCGCCACCGGTCACCTTGCGGGTTGAAGGAGTAGGAGTGGGTGTCGCCGTTGGAGTCGGTGTTGGAGTCGGCGTCGGTGTTGGTGTTGGTGTAGGTGTAGGTGTAGCGGTTGGGGTCGGCGTCGGAGTCGGAGTTGTCCCGGTGCAGGTGACCGAGCTCGGATTCGTTAGCGCGAGCGGGCCGCTGGTCTGGCGCGCGAATTCCGGATGTACCGGTCCTGCCGAATCATCGGCGTAAACAACGTTCGCCAAGCCGTCGGGCCCAATCGCGACTTGGAAAAAGTCGAGCAGGTCGCGCGTGCCGCTGGCACACAGGAGCCCCAGGTTACAAATTGGGCCGACGTGGTTCACATGATCACTGGCTTGGACTGTGGTGAAGACTGGCTCGCGCGCGGCTGCGTTAAGTGATTGCGCGAACTTGACCGTCCACTGATCAGTCGTGCTCGTATTTGGATCCTGTGTGTCATTGGTTTGGTAGAAGACAATGTCCAATCGGCCCGCGTCGCCGGCTGCGATCCATGGCATCACAGCATGCCCGGGGCCGGAGCTGATCTGGAATGGTCCGTAGAAGGTTTTGCCTTGGTCATGAGAGATGGCATACCAGATGTTGAAGTGATTGATGCGTGCATCATTCATCGCCCATGCCACATAGATATTGCCCGCCTTATCCACCGCTGCGGTCGGGAAATCGTTCGCTGTGTTGTTCCCATAAGTAGTAGCTCCAGGCGGCGGCGTTGGCGCAGTCGTAGGTGAGTCCTGCACGCCTTTGAACACCGGGAAGTTAGTGAATGGGCCGGGCGCTGCGTGCGCGGTAATTGGCGCGGCGCCGATCGCGTCCCAAACATTCGGCAGTTTGCCGAAGGGCGGCTGGGCCTGGTTGGTGCGCACAGTGGAGGCGCAAAATACGCCGCCAATCTTGTGGCTGTTGTCCGTAGGATCGACAAACGTAAACGCCGGTCCGGGATTAGTGTTAGGAATCGTGCTATCGGGAGGCAAAAATAGCTCCGAATTGGTAATACCGACTGTACTTGTCCAGGCGGCGTCGTTGGTCGATGCGGAGAAACGGATCACCTCGGTCGCGAGCTCATGGTCCATCTCGTACAGCGTCGTGTCAGTCGCGGCCGGGACGTGATCAAACGCCAGCCACTGCCGGTCGGAAGAAACCGACACCTCGCCTGCTACTCCAGCTGTGCCCGGCGCAAACCACGTCGCGCCGCCATCGGTTGACTGCCTAATATGTACCGAGCTGATGCCAAGATCGGCGAAGTAGAGAATATCAGGGCGCGCACCGGAAAATTGCGGGATGGGAAGAATGTCTTCGTCACCGCCAATAACTCCAGTTTCATCGGCGACGGGATTAACTGGAGCGAGCCAGCTCGCCCCATTGTTCACTGATTTCCAAAAATCGGGGTTCCCCGGTGCAGCAGAGAACATGCAGTTATGGCTATCCACCTTTGAGTTGGGCTCGGCGCCACCGCCACCGTTCTCTGCCACGTTAACGTTAGTTCCAAAGGTAGCCGCAGCCGGCGGTGCGGGTGGCGCGAAGGCGCTCGCACCTGTGGTTTGTTTCACGAACCAGGCGTTGTTTATGCAGGTGCTAGCCGGGCAATCTGGCGTCAGACTGTCTGGAAAGGCGATGTTTGCGTTGCCGTCCGGATCAACTGTAATGGTGTAATATTCCAGGAGGTCTCTGTTACCTGGACTCATCCGTGGGTTATCTGCGCAACCGCTCCCGTTAAAACAGATGTCCTGGTCATGGATACTCTTACTTAGCACCTTCTGCTCGTTGAAAGTAACACTGGTCGTCGAGAGCGCGTTACTCGTTTGTGCGAAGTAAACAAACCAGGCGCCGGGAAATGTGTTCGGCGAATTCGGCGAGCCGAGCCAGGTGATATCCACCACACCTGGGCTACCGGCTACTACCCATGGCATCACCCCAAAAGTCGTGTCGCCGGTTCCACTATCTACCTGCACAGCCGGCAGCCAGGTCGCTCCCTGGTCGGTTGAGCTCGTGAGGTAAACGTGAAAGCTGCCGTTCGCATTGCTTTGGCTAAAAACCAAATGAAGATTGCCGCCGCGATCTACCGCCAGGATGGTGAACTTGTGGCCCGGATTCGAGCTGGCCGGCGCCGTGTAAGCGGTCGTCTCCGTCCAACTCGCACCACCATTCCCCGATTTTAACAGATGGATTTGGTTAGTGGCATTGGTCGGAATTGTAGTCGTATAAAGGTTTCCGTTGTAGGGATCGACTACCAAATTACCTTCCGTGCTATTTCCGGTTCGCATCAGCACGGGCGTGCCGAAGGTCTTACCTGCATCAGTGGACTTGTTGAAGAACAGATCCCCCGTGCCGGGCGCTTGCCGATAGGTCATGTTCAACGTCTCTGGGCCGTAGGCAGCGATCCACTGCCTATCATCGACAATTACACTCGCGGCCGCTGGATTAACCTGCCACGCTTGCCCGGGCTCGGTCCCGCCAGTTCCGCCGTCCATCGAAGTCGACACGGTCACGTTGCCGATCGACAGACTCGAAACATACAAGTAGCCACCCGGCGAAACATCCGTGGAATCGTCGCCACCACCGACCCCGACGCATTGCGGTAAGGTGCTGCACTTATCCTGCGCGCCATCCGGCTCGCCTAGATAGACGAAGGTCGCTCCCTCGTCTGTCGATTTCCACAGATCGGTTCCACCTGGTACGCCATTGATGGCGGTGGCGTAGATATCGCCATACTTATCCACGTGAATCTCAGGCTCGCCGTCCTGCTGGAAAAAGATTGGACTAATCGGCGTTTTGGTTAATTCCACGGGGTTGGCGAAGTTAAAGCCACCACTGACGTAGGTGGCAGTCCTCGGAGTTGCGGCAAAGCTAACCATGGCCAGCCACGCGGCACCTGAGCAGAGCGCGAGCGCGATGAAGATACGCCAGGTGAGCAGGCCGGATGCGGATGCGCGATTCTTTTTCATGGGGTTTCCTTTTGTTCGGCCAGCAAGGCCATCGTTGATTGAAATCGAAGGATTCAGATCAACTGGATGTAAACTGGCCCAGAAAAATTTTTCGACTTGTCGATCTTAGTTTGTTCGTTGTCGGGGCCGCCGACGCTGATGGAGATGAAAGCGTCGTGCTTCAACACATAGAGCATGCCGCCGAAGCGGTTGCCGGTCCAGTAGGCATCATCGCCGATGTCTTCAATTTTTTTCGGCGGATGCGATTCCTCTCGTTCTCCTTTGCGCACCTGAGTTGCAGTTCGAGTTGCAGTTGGTGTCGATGACGTACGAGGCCAGCACTCGCCCGTTACACTACGAGCAGGATGTTCGACAATAGCGGTGATAGTGGTCCACCTTTGGGTGTCCCTTCCTTTCCGCCCTGTCCGTCAGCCCGTTCTACATCTGCGACACTAGCGGAGTCGCGACTGACCAGATCTGCACTGGCCCAGCGCTGAGGTTCACAATCTTGATGACGTACACACCGCTTTGCGTTATCGGGGCTTCGAGAATTGCGACTCCCGATGAACTGTTCACGGTTTGCACCACGGTTCCCGAGGGGTTGATCAGCACCAACTGAATCGGCACCACGACACTCGGCTCAGCCGCAATCGAGATTGCTTGCGTGCCTGTCGGCAGCGTGATGTTGCTTAGCAGCGTCTGCCCCGCCGACTGAGTAACTAGTGACTGAGATGTGGCGCCCGGATGCGCCGCCGGTGTCCCGGTCGGAGTCGCAGTTGGGGGTAGACAGAAGCCGTCGATAAAGACCCCATCGTGAATGGGCCTGATCTCCAGCGTGTGGTGCCCTCCCATAGTTGGTCCATAAGTGTAAGTCTTTGGAGCAACGGCGAACACAGGTGCACGATTCGAGCCTGACGGGCCGTTGTAATTAACACTCCCCATGTCTTGGCCATCCAGGAAGACTTCTGCGCTACCGCCTTTCGTACTGGTGGCGTAGAAGTAGGTGACTGAACCCGTTAGCGCGGTGTCGTCGAAAGTTAAGACGGCGCTGTGTATGTTGTTCCCGCCTTCGTTAAGCCGGTAGTGGCCAGCACTGGCCGCCGAGTCATTGATCAGGTGCCAACCGTTTGAGTAGGCGATGTGCGGGTCGTCGTCCTCAACCGTCGTGCCACTGCAAGGCAAGGGACTCGGCCCTCCACAAGCGACATTGCCGACTACCGTGTATGTCGCAGCCGGAAACGCGTTATCGGTCTGCGCTTTGACGAATGTATGGTCTATCAGAGCGGTCGAGCGCTCGAGGGTGTTAGTCTGCGGAGTATCACCGGTGAATGTCCTTCCGTTCACCGCGCCGAGGAGGTCCCCGGGCTGTGGATTTCCGACTGCGGACTTTGGCACGAAGATGGTGATCGTCCCATCAGCATTGAAGTTGCTTGCAGGCAAGGCCGCCGCGACAAAGGTCTCCGTAGGAACACCAACCACAAGACCAACCACGGCGGTAGCAATCGTACCGTAGTCAAAGGTCACCGCGCTATTTGCGTCACTCCTCATCCCAACATAGTATTGCTGGCCTGGGGATGAGAACGAGTCCCAAACCATCCTCCATCTGCTGTTAGCGGGTACGCTGGAGAGGTTGGATACTTTCATCTTGAACATTAAGTTGGTTGTCGCGGTAGGCTCGCCAACTGCAACATAGTCGATGGCTAACTGGGGGTTCGCACCGTTTTGCACGGCTACACTTTCCGGATGGCTGGGGTCATTCCGGTGGATAATCACACCACTACACGTGTCACCCACAAAAGGCGCAGCAATTTCGTTGTTCGCGCACGACATGCCTACACCGTTTATCGCGACCACTTTATAGTAATAGGTCTTGGTGCTGTCGGTTGCCGTCAGGTCATCATAAGTCGTCTGAGTTCCCCCGACCGTTGTCAGAAGAGTCTCACCGCCACTCGCGGTTCCCCTCATTATCTTATACTTCGTGATCGTCGAGTTGCCAGTATCGGCTTCGGACCACCCGAGGTGGACCACTGGACCGACTCGACGCTCTGTGATAGAAGGCATGCCCGGTACCGATGTGGCAGTGGGTGGGTCAAAAGCAGCGAGAAGCCGTCTGCCGCTGGACTGGCGCGCGATTGTTGCTGTGGCGCTATATGCGTTCCCCGTTGCAGTGGGCGCCGCCTGGGCGCAATTGCCGCCAGGGCATCCGTTAACGTACCCAACCTCCACGCGACCTTGCTTGTCGATGGTAACGTCGAAGAAGTCGAGCAGGTTACGACAGATATTGGCGCCGCCTTCCGTCCATATACAACCGCGTTGCATCGGAGCGCCAGGAGTTACATCGGATGTTGTCCAGGTCAATCCGCCGTCAAAGGTATGGGCAACGTAAAGATGCCAGAGGCCATGGAAGTTGCCTGCATTAGCGCTTCCAGCCGTGGTCGAGCCGTAGAAGGCGACTGCGGCGCGACCGGCGTCGGCCGCTACGGCGGCAGGGTACCTGATATTCTGGAGCCCGTAAATGGAGCTAACATTGAACATGTTTTGCCAGGTACTGCCATGGTCGTCAGATGTGGCGACGATTGCGGCAACGTTAGCATCAGCCATGGTGAAGTAGACACGGCCATTATTGTCGATGCCAACGGCGGGGTCGCTCTTGCCGGAGATGGTGTCAAGAGTCGTGTTTTGAACATGACGAACGCGCCAGGTTATTCCGTTATCCTCTGAGACTACTACGGCCCCGTCACCACCACAGTTATTGTTCGGTAGATAGACTGTTCCATCTTTAGGCGAGACTTTTACGTGGCCGTGCAATCCGCCGCATTCCGTTGTGTAAGTGTCTACAGCAGGTCCCCAGGTGGCCCCTCCGTCATCGCTCCGCAAACAAAAGGCTGCCACGAGGTCTTGCGAGCAGTAATAAACCGCATTTGCATAGGTTGGATGCGGCGGCGGCGGTGGTAGGGCGTTGTTGTTATACGGGCCGCCGCCGATAGTCTCATGGTCAATGCCGGAGCCGAGCGTTCCAGGCAACGGTGTCCATGTGTTTCCATCGTCGTCCGAAAAGGAAATTTTGCACGTGGGTGATGTCGCAGTTAGCTCTGCCGCGAATACCCGACCTGTTTGACGATCGGTGAAGCCGATCGGATCAGAGTCAATGACCACAGATGTCGGTGCCGGCCGGTTGGCCCAGCTTGCTTTGGGGTTCGTGAGTGAGCAGGAGTCATCGAATGTGACAAACAACGTCTCGAGGTCAGATTGGAAATTTGTCACGCCGGTCACATTGTTTGGTGCAAGTGAGTTCCAATTGACGCCGATCGATGGTTCGCCAGCGCCACGTCCCATGTATTCCACGGTGGGCCCGGTGCTCACTGTAACCGGTGTGAGAACTCCGGGCGCTTCGAAGTTTTCATACCCTACCTTTGGGCCCGTATCCGCCGGCGCCGCAGGAGGAAGGTTCGGCGGAGTAAGTGGAACCACGGTTGCCGCACCCTGATACTGGTCGCCCGGAACGGTCGCAAAATAGATGACGTGCACGGTAAAGACGCCGACACCATCCGTTGCCGGGCTGATATGCGCTACTTCCACTTCATCTTGGGTGACGCCCGCGCCGGCGCCTGACGAATCTACAATCGGCCCGTTGACATCGCCCTGGTGAATAACCAGATCGTAATCATCCGCCCCATTAGGCGCCGTGGTCGTGACCTCAATCCGTTTGCCCGCCGCCGCCCAGTCTGCCGACGTGTCGCCAACAGTCAGTGTAAAAGTGTCGCAGCTGACACCTTCGACGCATGTGCTCTCCCCGTTCGCAGCTCCTGTTCCAAGGGCTGTGCCGACCCAAGCGAGAGGCGACGCAGTCGGGCTGGCCATTGTCCCCGAAGAAGGATTCGCCGATCGCGAGCTGGGCGCAAAGAGCGCGAACGCAACCAGGCCAATGCTGGTTATCAGAAAGAGTGTGCTGATGGTGATGCGAGCTGTTGCTGAAGAAGAACTTTTTTTCATAGCAGGTTTCGTTGTCTGAATCGGATGGTTTTCGATTTCGGATGCCTCCGCGCAGAAAAACTAGGAATGAGATCTCGTTACCGGCGATTGCTTTGACATCAAAGATCGTGCGACGAACATCGAAGAGCCGATGAGAATTTTGATGATCAGCGCGGAAGGTCCGCCGTTGCAGCGCGCCGGTGCTCTCATCGATGTGATGGATGCGTTGCCGCACGAATTGCGGTCGCGTGGGCACGAAGTCGCTGTCGCTCTGCCGTTTTATCGCGAGATCCGCGAGAACCCGGCGTTCAAAGAAGAAGACACTGGCGTGACTGTCGATGTTCGCGTCGGCGAAAAAACTTACATCGCTGAATATCTCCAAGGCCGTAGCCCCAGCGGCGTCCAATTGTTTTTCGTCCGTTGCGACGAGTTTTTCGATCGCGACGGAATCTATGATGAGCACGGCACTACCTACGAAGACAACGCCGCGCGTTTCATTTTTTTCAGCAAAGCGGCCGTTGAGCTGGCACGCCGGCTAACTCCGCCACCGCAAATTTTGCATGTGCACGATTGGCCGGCTGCGCTGGTGCCGGTTTATGTGCGCGCACACCATTTGCCCTTCTCGACTGTGCTCACGATTCATCACGTCGCCGAGCAGGGGAGCTTTTGGGGACTCGATTTTCGCCTGACCAATTTGCACGAGCGCTTCTTCACTTTGCGCGGCGTCGAATTTTTTGGAAAACTCAATTTTCTCAAAGGCGGAATTCTTTTTGCCGACAAAGTCACGACTGTGAGCGAGCGGCACAAGCGCGAGATCCAAACCCCGGAGTTTGGTTGTGGTCTCGATCTGGTCTTGCGTGAAAATGCCCACAAGCTCAGCGCCATTCTGCACGGCGCCGATTACGCCCGCTGGAATCCGGAAACCGACAAACTGCTTCCGGCCGATTACACTTCAAAGACGCTCGCGGGCAAACAACTATACCGCGATGCGCTTTTGAACGGGTTACGGTTGGCGCCCCAACCGCGCGGCCCAGTTTTTGGAATGGTCACGCGCGTCGTCGGTGAAAAAGGTTTCGATATTTTGGTGCCGTTGCTCGATCGACTTCTTACTGACGACGTTCGGCTCATCATTCTCGGCGAAGGCGATCCGGCCTACGAAACGGCGCTCGCCGTCGCGACGCGAAAATTTCCGAAGAGGTTTGCTTACCGCAAAATCTACGATGAAAAAAGCGCGCACGTTATCGAAGCTGGAATAGATATCAGTTTAATTCCGTCCCGGTTTGAGCCGGCGGGTTTGAGCGCGATGTACAGTTTGAAATATGGCGCGCTTCCGGTCGCGCGCGCCACCGGCGGAATCCAGGAAATCATCGAGGACTACGATCCGACGACCGATAACGGATATGGATTCCTTTGTTACGAATACTCGACCGAGGCGTTTTGGGATGCGATCAAGCGCGCGCGAAAGATTTTTCGCGATCACGCGTTGTGGGGAGAGCTGATGCAGCGCGCGATGGCGCAAAACTTCTCCTGGGCGGTGGCCGCGCAGCGCTACGAACAACTGTACCGCGAACTTGCCGCCGAGAATGAAGAGGCGGCCGCGTAGATGCTTGCCGCGCCGTAGGGCCGCGAATAAATGTCGGACGCCGCCGTCCAATGTTTGCCTTGTCACGCAAGGCGGCGAATCACTCTAATCTATGCTATCTCAGAACGCGCTTGCCCGGGAGGCGACTAGTTCTTGCAATCCCGAAACCTTTGGTTTCTCCTCAGCCCTCCCAGGTTCTGACGACGTGATCCGCACATTTTCGCTACTTCGGCCTTGGTCGGCGGGGCTCCTGTTGACCCTCCTCCAATTGGTGGTGGCTGTTTTTTTGTTGGCCCCCGAAGGTCCGCTTTCTTATCGCTACCAAAGTTTGGTCCAGCACGATGGTTATTGGTTCGCGAATATCATCGATCGCGGATATCAGACGATCGTTCCGCCCATCAATCACAAGGTGATGGAAGTTTCCAACGTCGCGTTCTTTCCTGCTTATCCGGTGTTGGCCAGCTTGTTTCGCGCCGTTTTTCGCGTCGAAACTGAAACCGCACTGTTGATTACTGCGCAGTTCGCTGCCTGGGGTTTTTGGACTTACTTTTTTCTTTTCTGCGAGCGTTGGAAACTTTCCTCAACGCTCCGTTTTTTCGGCGCGCTGACGATCGCTGCTCATCCAGCCGCGTTTTTCCTGATCGCAGGCTATTCCGAGTCGCTCTTTTTAATGGCGCTCATCGGTTTTATCTACTGGAGCAGCTCAGAAGGTCGAACCTCGAAGATTTTAGCTGCGCTTCACGGAATCGCGATGTCGGCGACGCGAATCGTTGGCATCCCGTGCGCCGCATTTCCAGTCGTGCGCGATCTGTTTAGCAAAGGTTGGAATGCGCTGCGCGATCCGCGGCGTTGGTTACGAAGCTATGGAACCGCAGTTGGGGTGATGATTTCCGCCATCTTCGGCGCCATTTTCTTTTTTATCTACTGTCAATGGCGCTGGGGTCGCTGGGACATGTACATGCTGACTCAATCGGCCGGCTGGAACATTGAGCCCGATTACTTGGCGGTTTTTCGTCCGTCCAATTATCGCTGGTTGCTGCCGCAGCTGAACGATCCGACGCAGATGAGCCAGATGGCGATGACCTTCGGCGCGTTGCTCTTGATTGCGATGGCGGTCGTCGAATTACTCCCGGCAATTCGACGCCAGACGGAAATGAGCACACGCATCGGCATCTATTTTTGTGCCGTGATTATCTACTATATCTCGGTCAGCGGCGTGGCCTCGCTCGATATGGAAAGCATGCTTCGCTACGAGTTCTGCGTGCACGCACTGATCGTGCTCGCTTTTTTGCATTTTTTGCGTCAATTTCGCGTCCCGCCACCGGTGCTGCGCGTCTTCGGGATAGCTACCGCGGTGTTAATCAGCGCCCTTGGGCTGAGCGTGCAGGTTTGGTATGTTTGGAATTTTACTCGTGGGAACTGGGTGGCGTAACGAAGAATGAAATCAACTGTCGCAATTATCGGAGCCGGACCGGCGGGACTGACTGCCGCGTATCTGCTTTCGAAAAACAAGGTCGACGTGACCGTGCTCGAGGCCGACCCGGTTTACGTCGGAGGAATTTCGCGCACCAGCACTTATAAAGGTTTCCATTTCGACATCGGCGGCCATCGCTTTTTCTCCAAGTCGAAAGCGGTCGAAGATCTTTGGACGGAGATTTTGCCTAACGACATGCTGCAGCGCCCGCGCTCGTCCAAGATTTACTACGACGGCAAATTCTTCACGTATCCGCTCAAACCGTTCGAGGCGCTGATCAAGCTCGGCATCCTAAGATCGACAATCTGCGTTTTGTCGTGGCTCAAGGCGCGCCTCTTTCCGGTGCGCCATCCTCGAAACTTTGAGGAATGGGTCAGCAATCAATTCGGCAAACGCCTCTTCAATATTTTCTTCAAGAGCTATACCGAAAAGGTTTGGGGGATGAGTTGCAAGGAAATCTCGGCGGATTGGGCCGCGCAGCGTATCCGCGGCTTATCGCTAGGCAGTGCGATCAAAAACGCACTCTTGCCGCAACGTTCCTCGAATGGCGACCGCACGAACGTTATTAAAACGCTGATCAATTCTTTTCGCTACCCGCGCAAAGGCCCGGGGATGATGTGGGAGGCGTGCGCCGAAAAAGTGAAAGCGATGGGGGGCAAGATCGAAATGGCCGCACGCGTGAACGGCTGCGCTTATGACGAAACAAGATCGATATGGACGGTCCAATTCAAAGACCGCGACGGAAATGTCCAGTCGGTCGAAGCCGAACACGTGATTTCCTCGGCGCCGATGCGCGAATTGGTTTGCGGCATTCGCCCGGAAGTTTCCGAGCGCACGCGGCGCGCGGCGGAAAGTCTCAAGTATCGCGATTTCCTTACGGTCATGCTGATTTTGAAGGAACGGAACAAATTCTCCGACAACTGGATCTACATTCACGATCCGCGCGTCAAAGTTGGCCGCGTCCAAAATTTCAAATCCTGGTCGCCCGAAATGGTGCCCGATCCGGACAAAGCTTGCTACGGCTTGGAATATTTTTGTTTCGAAGGCGACGGCCTTTGGGAATCCAAAGACGAAGAGTTGATCGAGCTGGCGAAACGCGAGCTGATCCAGATCGGTCTTTCCCAGGAAGGCGACGTTGTCGACGGAACCGTTGTGCGCCAGAAAAAAGCCTACCCAGTTTACGATGACGACTACGCGCTGCACGTCGCCGCGATTCGGCAGGAATTGGACACCCGTTATCCGAATTTGCATCTCGTCGGCCGCAACGGGATGCACAAATACAACAACCAGGACCATGCCATGATGACGGCGATGTTGTGCGTCGAAAATATTCTGGCCGACGCGAAACTTTACGATCTCTGGCAGGTCAACGCTGATGCCGAGTATCACGAACAAGGCGACGAAGTCTCTGACGACAAAAGCGGTTCAGGGCTACGCCTTGTTCCGACTCGCGCCGCGCAGGATCGCGACCGCGAACCCGAGCTCGCGTCCGAAGCTTAAGATTCGCTGAACTCTTCGATGGGCGGACAGGAGCAGAATAAATTCCGATCGCCGTAAACGTTGTCGATCCTTGCGACTGACGGCCAGAATTTGTGTTCGCGTGTCCAGGGCGCGGGAAACGCGGCCTGCTCTCGCGAGTAGTCTCGGTCCCATTTCTCGGAAGCGATTTGCTGCGCGGTGTGCGGCGCGTTCTTGAGCAAATTGTTTTGGCGATCGGCTTTTCCATTCGCGATCGCGTCGATCTCGGTGCGGATTGAGATCATCGCATCGCAAAAACGATCGAGTTCTTCTTTCGATTCGCTCTCGGTCGGCTCGACCATCATCGCGCCGGCGACCGGCCAGGAAACTGTCGGCGCGTGAAATCCATAATCCATCAAGCGTTTCGCGACGTCTTCGACTTCAATGCCCAGACTTTTCCATTGGCGAAGATCGACAATGCACTCGTGCGCAACGAGTCCGCGCTTGCCTTTGAACAAAACCGGAAAATGGGGATCGAGCTTTTTGGCGATGTAGTTCGCATTCAAAATTGCGATCTCACTCGCGCGCTTTAATCCGTCGGCACCCATCATGCAGATGTACATCCATGAGATTGTCAGGATGCTGGCGCTGCCATATGGCGCTTGGGCGACCGGACCGACCGGCGAATTGCTGATTGCTGATTGCTGATTGTTGATTGAAGGAATGCCGGGCAAAAACGAAACGAGATGTCTGGCAACACCGATCGGCCCAACGCCAGGTCCACCGCCGCCATGCGGAATGCAAAACGTTTTGTGAAGATTCAAATGGCAAACATCGGCGCCGTAATCGCCCGGCCGGCAGAGCCCGCACTGCGCGTTCATGTTCGCGCCATCCATGTAAACCTGGCCGCCGTGTTTGTGCACGATTTCGCAGATCTCGCGAATGGTCGGCTCGAAAACGCCGTGAGTGCTCGGATAAGTCACCATCAGCGCGGCGAGATCTTGTGCGTGCGCGTCCGCTTTGGCGCGCAGATCGGCAAGATCGATATCTCCATCTTTTAATGTCGCGACCGCAACAACTTTGAGTCCGGCCATGACCGCGCTGGCTGGATTGGTTCCGTGCGCGGAAGTCGGAATCAAACAAATGTTGCGATGCGCCTCATTTCGCGATGCATGATATTCCCGAATCGCGAGCAAACCTGCGTACTCGCCTTGTGAGCCAGCGTTCGGTTGTAACGAAACCGCAGCGAAACCGGTGATTTCCGCCAACCATTCCTCCAGTTGCTGACACATCTCGATGTAACCCGTTGTTTGATCCTGAGGCGCGAATGGGTGCAGCTTGGCAAACTCGGGCCACGAAATCGGAAACATTTCCGCGGTTGCATTCAATTTCATCGTGCAGGAGCCGAGCGGAATCATCGAGTGGCACAGCGACAGGTCGCGCGACTCGAGTTTTTTCAAATACCGCAGCATTTCGGTTTCGGTGTCGTGCGTGTTGAAAACCGGATGAGTGAGGAATTGCGAATTGCGGACTGCGAATTTCGGAATGCGGACAGGCGACTCGCCAAGGTCGTCATCAACAAGATCGCGCACGGGTGTACCGCGAAAGATCGACATTAGCAGTTCGATGTCGCGATTCGTGGTCGTCTCATCCAATGAAACGCCGACCGCGCGCTGTCCAAGAACGCGAAGATTGCATCCCGCTTTCTCCGCATGTTCGATCAACGTGCCGCTTGATTCTACTTCCACGCGGATCGTGTCGAAAAAGTTTTCGTGCGTGATTTTCAATCCAAGTGAGCGAAAACCGTCAGCCAGTTGACTCGTTAGGCGATGGACGCGCCCGGCGATTGCGCGCAGACCGTGCGGACCATGATAGACTGCGTACATCGATGCAATGACGGCGAGAAAAACCTCCGCCGTGCAAATGTTACTGGTCGCTTTGTCGCGGCGGATGTGTTGCTCGCGCGTTTGCAGCGCAAGGCGATAAGCGGGCCGGCCTTCGGCGTCGTGCGAAACGCCGACGAGTCTCCCGGGCATGTGGCGTTTGTATTGATCGCGCGTCGCGAAATAGGCTGCGTGCGGTCCACCGAAACCAAGCGGAACGCCGAATCGTTGAGTGTTGCCAACCGCGACGTCAGCGCCGAATTCACCCGGCGGTTTTAGCAACGTGAGCGCGAGAATGTCCGCGGCGACAACAACGAGTGCACCGGCTGCGTGTGCTTGTTTAACGAACTCCGTGTAATCGTAAATCCCGCCGTCAGTCGCGGGATATTGAATGAGCGCGCCGAAAACAGTGTTGTCGAATTTGAAGCGCGAGAAGTTGTCGATCTTGATTTCAATTCCAAGCGGCTTGGCGCGAGTTCGGACAACTTCGATCGTCTCCGGGTGGCAATCGTTTGCGACAAAAAAAGTGTTCCGATCCGGGACAGATGCGTGACAGAGCGTCATCGCTTCGGCGGCGGCGGTGGCCTCGTCCAACATCGATGCGTTGGCAATGTCGAGCTTGGTAAGATCGACAATCATCGTCTGAAAATTGAGCAGCGCTTCAAGACGGCCTTGCGCCAGCTCGGCTTGGTACGGCGTGTAAGCAGTGTACCAGCCGGGGTTTTCGAGAATGTTCCGTTGAATCACCGGCGGCGTGATGCAATCGGAATAACCGGCGCCGATAAACGATTTCGCAATCTTGTTTTTCTTCGAGATCGCGCGCAGCTCGTCGAGCGCTTCGTTTTCCGACTTCGCTTCCGGCAAATTTAATTCTCGATCCAGCCGAATGTTTTTTGGAACGGTCGCGTCAATGAGCGCGTCGAGATTTTCATAGCCGATGGCGCCAAGCATTTCTTCAGCCTCGGCTTCATTCGGACCGATGTGGCGTCGCGCGAAGTCCGAGCCGGACTGGCTGTTGTTGATGTCGATCTTTTGCTCGCGCGCGTGCATGCAACAGACTACGGAACGCGACTAATTTTTCAATGTGGGAGGGACCTCAGTGTCCCGATAGTCGCGGCGCCAAGGCCGCTCCCACATTTATTTCGCGACGAAGGACAGGGCGAATAAAAAACAGCGCCGCCTATGCGATCGCGCGCGGCTTCGATGTCTTTGAACGTGATCACGCGATTGCCAGTCTTGCGCAAGATTCCGCCTTCGCCGAGGCTACGGCGTGGCAGGCAGGGCAGATGGATTACCAGTTACGCGTCGAGAGCTTCGCGTACTTTGGTCGCCAGTTGCTCTGAATCGAACGGCTTGGGCAGGAAAAACATCCCCGGTTCGCATCGATCGCCCGGTTGAAGCGATTCTTCGAGATATCCGGAGATAAAAAGAACCTTGATATCGGGATGAGCCGCGCGAAGCGAATCGGCGAAAGTGCGTCCGCTCATTTGGGGCATCATCAGGTCGGTGAGCAGGAGATCAATCCTTCGTCCGCCGTTTTCGCTCAGCAAACGACGCGCGTCATTGCCGTTGGCGGCTTCGATCACTTCATAACCGAGGTGGCGGAGCATGCGCACGGAAATATGGCGAACGCTGATGTCGTCTTCGAGAACGAGAACGGTTTCGGTGCCGCCGCGTGGTTTCTTGTCACTTGATTTTTTATATGAGGGCCGCGGCGGCGCGGGCACGCGCGGGAGATAGATTTGCACAGTCGTGCCTTTTCCCTGCTCGCTTTCGACGCGCAGATGTCCGCCGCTTTGATGGACAATCCCGTAACAAGTTGCGAGGCCCAGTCCGCTTCTGCCATCATCGCCTTTAGTGGTGAAGAACGGTTCGAAGAGATGAGCCTTGGCTTCTTCGCTCATTCCAATCCCGGTATCGGCGAGATTGATTAAAACATATTCACCGGGAACAAAGTCCCCGCAGTGGAATGGCGATTTTGTTTCCTTGGTAAGATCGACAATTGCTGTCCCGAGCGTGAGCTGGCCGCCTTTTGGCATCGCGTCGCGCGCATTGACAGCGAGATTGAGAATGATCTGGGTAATCTGACTCGGGTCTGCCTTGATATGCGCGCTTTCCGTCTCGGGATGAAGATTGCAAACAACGGAAATATTTTCGCCGATGAGCCGGAGGAGTGAGCGTTCAAGATTTGTGATAATGGAATTGACCTCCACGATCACGGGTTCGAGAGGCTGGCGGCGACTGAAGGCGAGAAGTTGTTGAGTCAAAGCCGACGCGCGCCCAGCCGCGGCCCGAATTTCGGTGACGTGATCAGCCAGAGTTCCTTTGATCTGGCGTTCCTGCAAAAGCAAATCGCCGTATCCGAGAATGGTGGTCAGAAAATTATTGAAGTCGTGAGCGACGCCGCCGGCCAATTGGCCGAATGCTTCCATCTTTTGAGAGCGGCAAAGCTGATCCTGTAATTGTTTGCGGGCGGTGACGTCCATCAGCGAACCGATCAAGCGTTTGGGTGTGCCGTCGCCAGCGCGCAATATCAACGCGCGTTCCAGAACATTGATGTAAGTTCCATCGGCTCGGCGGAAACGGTATTCGCCGCTCCAATGATCGGAAGTCCCGGCCAAGGCATAGTGAATTGCCGGCGCGACGCGAGCGCGATCACCGGGGTGAACATTTCTTTGCCAGAAACCGATGTTGCACTCGGTCGACGAGCCGTCGTATCCGAGCAGAGAATCGAGACCTTGCGGCCAGGAGAGCGCGCCGTTTTTTACATCCCAATCCCGAACTGCATCGTTTGTAGCCCGGGCAACAAACGCAAAATAATCATCGCGCGGCGGCGAATCATTTTCAGACGAGGTGAGAGCTGTTTTACTTTCATGAGAGATTTGTTCTAGATGAGTTGCGACCAACCGATCGAGCGAAGGCGATGGGAGCGGCGTTTTTGTAATTTGTTTCCCTTCGTCCAATCGCATGCGTCACAACAATCAAACCCGCGTTGTTAAAAGCTAGTTCCATGCCCTTGAAATCTTGTCCGCGGGTGCGTGCGCGCAGCGATTCATGACCCGCGATTACGATGAAAACCGCCGAATTCTACTTGGCCGGGAGCGCCGCGACCGAGGCGGCGGCGATTGTCAGGTCAAGACCGCGTTCATGCAATCTGTTAAAATTTGAATTGAACGCTGCCGTGAGGACGGAACTTCCGAATGGGTCGCAGATCCGAGCGGACCCCTGGTGTTGCCCCTCGACCTTGAACGAGAGCCGGACAAATTTTGTATCCACGCCCAACATCGACAATTCAAAAAGGCGTTTGTGGGCGAATGGGACGATTCCATCCACTTCGGTCCATTTCGGGCTGTCTGACGGAAGAGGTGATTCGGAAACGGCGATTCGAAGTTCGCCGCAGGCAGCCGCGTTTTCGTTCAGGAAGGTGAAACGATCACGTGGCGAATTTTTTGGTAGCTCGATGATGAAAGTCGTTTCGCCTTCTCGTAAAACACAACTCACGGTGTCGTTGTCGACGAATGCGGCGGCCGGCGAGTGAGAGGCAAGATGCGCGGCGCTTACAGAAGAAAATTGCCCATCGGGCGAGATGTATTCAATTTGTGCGCTTTTCTTCGCCGGACTCTCGGCTGAGCAATAATGACTGGCAGCAACAAATCCGACAAAGGCGAGGGCGGAGATAACCAGGAAAATCTTGGCCGGCTGAGATTTAGAGCGCCCTAACCCGGAATCCATGTCGGCAGTAACAGCTTAGAGCGGGCCAAGCCGCGAAGTTTTGCGGCGATAGTCCCGTCGCATCGTCGCCCGAGAGTGCGCCTTTCTTCTACAAATCCCGGTAAAAGGCATTCCTTCGATTTCTCTTGCTTCGGCGGAGGGTTTTCTTGTAAACAGAGCACCGAAAAGAACTGATAACCAGACAAGAAATTACGGTCTCGGACTGAATGCGGACTTGCAGTCGACGTGCGTCACGGGCTTGGGATATTTGAATTGGTACCACAACTGCTTAAACCTTAATCTGATCACCTGCCTATGATTCGCTGCCGTGTTATCTCTTTTCATCGCGATCAGTTCCGGAAATCGATCACGCTTTTGTTCGCGTTGTCGATGTTAATCGCGATGGCAGGTGTGCACGCGCAAGATGCGGTGCGTCCGTCACTAGCTGGTCAGGAGGCGTCCGATGCTCGAGAGCAGGATGTCTCGCGCATTCCTTACAATCTCCTCCTCGGACCCGTTCGATTCCGAGTCGGTGCTAGCGTCGGCGTCGAATACAACGACAACGTTACCTACGCCGAAACTAATACGCAGGATGATGTTATCGTTACGCCGAACCTGAGCCTGGACGCGATCTGGCCAATTACTCAGCTCAATACCCTGCGCCTTGATCTTGGCATTGGATACTCCTTCTACCTCGATCATTCCCAATACAATACCGACAATATTTTAATTGCGCCGAAATCGCAGATTTCTTTCGATATTTTCGTCAGCGATTTCCGCATCAACATTCACGATCGAATGCAATTGCAACAGGACCCGATTCAAGAGGGCGCTCTGAGCAACGTGGTAGACTATGGACGCTTTGAAAATACCGCCGGCCTCTCGGTCCTGTGGGATTTGAATAAGGTCCTCTTGCAGCTCGGCTACGATCATTATAATTTCGTCTCCACCACAACCGCCTTCGATTATCTGGATCGCAACGCGGAAATCGACAGTGGTTCGGCGGCTTTTATCGTGACTCCGACAATTACGGTTGGCGCTGAAGGCAACGCCGTCTTTACGCGCTATGACCAAACCGTTCTCAATGACAACGAGGATTATAGCGTCGGTGCTTTTATCGAGACCGAACTGACAAACAATCTAAAGGTGCGGGCGGCTGGCGGATATCAATGGATCGATTTCGATCATAATTTCGTCACCTTTCCCTTCGGTCCGTTTGTCTTTATCGTGCCGGACCACAAGAACTTGGAAGATTACTATGTTAACGGATTGATCGCACATCGAATCAACGCGACGATCAGTCAGACCCTTAGTGCGGGACACGAGAATCAGCTCGGCGTGAATTCAAATTACATCACCCTGAACTATGTCCGCCATACCTTGAGTTGGAACCTGATCCGTAACACTCTTCTTTCGACCGAATTTTTCTTTGAAGACGCCAAGGAGTCCGGCGGATTCGCTGGCTTTGCCGGTGGTCAATTAGGCACGCCTGAACATTTTCAGCGCCTCGGCGGCGCAATTACCCTGGGCTACCAGTTGACGCCCCACGTCACGCTCGGAGCGCGTTATCAGGGAACGACCAAGGATTCCAACCTGTTATTGCGAGACTACAATCAGAACCGCATTTCTGTCGACGGCACTTACAGTTTCTAGAAACCGCAAAAGGGGTAAATTGGGGGCTAATATGAGAGTCTGTTTGTATGCATTGGTCGGTGCTGCCTGCGTCCTTTCCACCAATTGGACATTCGCGCAGGACCTGAACAGCTCCCCGCCTGCTACGCCAAGGCCGCCTTCGTCCGACCAGCCCTCCACCGCGACCAGTACGGTGATGCGGACAAATTCCATGGCGGTGCTAGATGACAAAAAGAAACTCGGATCGAACGATTATGTGAGCTTCAGAGTAGTGGAAGATCGTGATAATGATTCCCAACGATTGCGAGTGAACGATAACGGCGAATTAGAGGTTCCGTATGTAGGACTCGTGCCGGCCCGCGGCAAATCGTGCAAGGAACTTGCTTACACGATCAAATCATTGCTGGAAAAGGAGTATTATTATCACGCGACCGTGATTCTGGCGGTCGACCGGGTCAGTGAAAAATCGCGTGGCAGAATTTATGTTTACGGCTCAGTCAAAGGACAAGGACCACAGGAAATCCCGGCTGATGAAAGTTACACCGTCAGTAAAGCGATCATTAGAGCGGGAGGCTTCGGGGACTTCGCTAATAAACGGAAGGTGAAACTCACACGTAAGACAGGTCAGGAATTTACGGTGGATCTTAAGCGTGTGATTGAAGAAGGAAAAACCGAAGAAGACGTGGAGCTTCAGCCCGATGACCAGATCTACGTGCCGCAGCGCTTGATTAACATGTAGTATGCAGGCATCCACAGCTGTTAAAAACCTTTCTACGTCTTGGTCGGCCGCTTTCGTCACGCGGCTGCACCGCTACAAATCGCTCTTTTTGCGACGCTGGTGGATTCCGGTCTTAACAATCTGTCTTGGACTGTTCGTGGAGGCATTTCTGATTTATCAGACGCCGCCTTCGTACCAGTCCAACAGCAAAATGATGCTCGCGGGCAAGTTGAACATCGCCCAAGGCGCAGTCTACAGCGAGGACAGCGTGAATTTTTACGGCACGCAAACTCAGCTGATGCAAAGCGCGGAAGTAAAGCATAGCGCGGAATCACTGGTTCGCTCAGCCCATCCCGAATTGCAGCCGGTCCCGGTCGAAATCTTTGTTCTCCAGAAACCGCGCACATCGATTTTCGACCTTTCCGCTGTTGGCAGTGCTCCGGAGTACACCCAGGCCTATCTCAATGCGGTCATGCAGAAATATCTCGATTTCAAGCGAGGCATGCGTGAGGACCGCGGCCACGAAATGACCACCGGCATTACCGAGCAGCTTATCCAGGTAGAAAAAGATTTGCGCAACAGCGAAGACGAAATGCTCGAGTTTCAGAAGCAGAATAACATCGGCTTCATCCAGGAACAGGGGAACAGCGCCGCCCAGTATTTGGTCAAATTGAATCAGCAGTACGCTCAATTCAAAACCGAGTACGACTTGCTCAACCTGCTCGATCTCGACCAAAACCTCGACCGCGCACAAAGCAAGACCGACACGGGCGCCAGTCAAGGCTCTGACAATCAGGGTCTGCCATTTTCGGATGTCGGTCCGGAGGCCGATTACTTAAAGGCGAAGCAACAGATCCAGCTTCTCAAGGCGGAACGCGACACACTCGCCAAAGATTTGCGACCAAATCATCCGAAAATTCTCAAGCTCAATGATGAAATCACTAAACAGGACAAGTTGATTGGGCTTTTCCGTGCCGACACTCTGGAGAAATTAAAAACACGCCGTGAATCGATCGGCAAGCAGATGGAAAACCTCCAGGCCAACATCAAGGAATGGGAAGCGAAGGCACTCGATCTGAGCCAGCGGCTTGCCCAGTTTAATCGGATCAAGGGAAAAGCGGACCGCCTGAAAACGTTGTACGATCGCCTGACCAACAACCTCAAGGAGATTGACGTTTCTCAAGTTGTCGGCGGCGAAGATCAGGTCTCGATCATGGAAATGGCGACGCCGCCGATTTCAGTTCGACCGGGCCTGATCAAGAGTCTGTTGATTGGATTTGGGATCGGTGCGCTCGTCGGACTGGCGATTCTCATTCTGCTCGACCGCATCGACGACCGGATGGCTTCGTTTAGCGAATTCCAACATCATTTTTCGGAAAATGTGCTCGGCCAGATTCCGAAGGAGAAAACCAAGGGGAAAGTCGATCTGCTCCAACCCGACGACATGCGCCACGTCTTCGCAGAATCGTATCGCAACATTCGTTCGTCGATTTTCTTTATGCCTTATGAGGGTCCGCGGCCAAAAAGCTTTTTGGTCACGAGCGCCGTTCCAAGCGAGGGCAAGTCAACCGTGTCCGCCAATCTTGCCATTACCATGGCGCTCTCTGGCGCGCGCACCTTGTTGATTGATTGCGATCTCCGCCGGGGCGCGTTGCGCGAAGCATTTGGAATCACTTCAAAAATCGGGTTCTCCGAAGTGTTGAAGCAGGAAGTGAATTGGCGCGAAGTCGTCGTCCCAACCGCGGTTTCCACACTTTTCGTTTTGCCGCGTGGCAAAACTTTGGGTCAACCCAGCGAGCATCTCTTGCGCGAGTCTACTGAAACGATCTTGAAAGAAATTTATCAGCACTACGATTACGTTATCATCGACAGTTCGCCGGTTTTGGCGGCCGACGATACGACAAGTCTTGCCCCGAAAATCGATGCCACACTTTTTGTTGTTCGGCTTTCCTACACCTCAGCCCGTCTGACCAAAAAAGCGCTTGAGCTTCTCTATGGCCGTCAGGTCAACATTCCGGGAGTGATTTTGAATTTTGTCGATACTTCGCTGCCCGAGTATTACTACTACCAATACTCCGAATACTATTCGACGCCGACTGTTCCCGATGGCGAAGTGGTGGCTCCCGTGCGTCGAGAACGCCCCAAGCCGATCGAGACCGCGTAACGCGGCCGCGAATTTTAGATCGACATCTCGCGGGCTGGCGGCAATCGAAGAAGCCGCAGATTCCTCTTGGCACTTGGGTAGCTCATTGCTCTCTTGAACACATGATTTGCCCATGAGCTTCTTCGTCCCTGTCTCCACGCCTGTTTTGGACGAAAGCTCGACTCCGATTCTCCGGCGAGCATTCGACCAGGCCCGCCGCATCGGAAATTACGCGCTTGTTCAGGCCGCCGTCCAAATCATCGCCTTCTCGAGTGGAATTCTTCTCGTGCGTTGGCTGCCGCAACGCGAGTACGCCTACTTCACGATCGCCAACTCGATGCAGGCGACGCTGATGCTGCTCGCGGACATTGGCGTCAGTGTTGGGCTTGTTTCTATCGGCGGTCGCGTCTGGCAAGATCGACATCGCTTCGGCGAATTGATCAAGACCGGTTTGGCCGTGCGCAAGAGACTTGCGGCCGCAGCCGCCATCATCGTCGCCCCAATTCTGTATGCGATGCTGGTCCGGAATGGCGCCTCTTCAGTTTACACTTTGTCGTTGATTGCCTTCGTGCTGGTCGGTTTCTCGATTCAGATTTCGGTCGACATCTTCAGCGTTGTGCCGCGGTTGCGCTCGGATATCGGCCGCATTCAAAAAATCGATTTCACCTGCGCGATCGTTCGTCTGCTCCTGATTGTCGGATTGGTTTATTTGTTTGCCACCGCCGGACTCGCCGTTGCCATCGCCAGCGCCTCTTTCTTTTTGCAATATTTCTTGCTCCGTTCTTATGCCGCGAAGGTGGTCGATCTAAACGCGAGTGAAAACGCAGAAGATCGGCATGAGATCGTTCGGTTGATCAAAAGCCTGGCCGCGAACACGCTCTTTTATTGTTTTCAGGGACAGATCACTGTGTTTCTGATCAGTTTTTTTGCGCGCCGGGCTGCTTCAGTTGCCGAAGTGGGAGCTCTTGGACGTCTCGCCATGATTTTCACCGTCCTGACGAATTTGCTCATCAATATTTTCGTCCCGGCTTTTGCGCGCTGTCAGGATAAACGCAAATTGCGTTACCTTTATGCTGCAATTGTCGGCGGCGTGATTCTTTTCAGCGCGGTCGTGCTCGGTGGCGCCGAATTGTTTCCCGATCAATTTCTTTTTGTTCTCGGCAGTCGTTACACCCATCTCCACCGCGAACTCCTCTTGATGATCAGCGTCGCGGTGATCTCCGCATTGAGCGGCACGCTCTGGCTGCTCAATGCCTCTAAAGCCTGGGTCAGCGGTGCGTGGCTTTACATTCCGATTACACTCGCCACCCAAGTCGCGCTCATTCCGTTCACCGATTTCTCCAGTGTCGCCGGCGTCCTGATTTTTAATCTGATATCGACGGTGCCGAGCTTGCTTCTCAATCTCGCTCTCAGTTATCGCGGGTTTCGCGTTTTCGCTCCGGCAACGGCATGAACGTGCCTTACCATTCGGCGCGGCTTGAAGGAAAAATCACGCGCTCTCTTTATCGCGCCGCTCTGCCATTGATTGTCCGACGATCAATTAATATTGAACGTAAGCTTTCGTTCAACGTTTTCTCCTATTCAGGTGAAAACAGTTTGCCCGAACAGGTCGCATCAATCCGGTCCTTTCTAGTCCATGCCGGACGGCCGAAACAATTTACAGTTGTTTCCGATGGATCGTACACAGCTGCGAGCATTCAGTTGCTGGAAAAGATCGACCGCTGCGTGCGTGTTCAAACAATAGCGCCCTCTTTGCCGTCTGGGTTACCGGAAAAAGTTCAGTCGTATCTCACGAATCATTTTACCGGGAAGCAACTTGCTCTCATTATGTCGTTACCGGCGAACGGGCCGACGCTCTACACTGATTCGGACGTTCTCTTCTTTCCGGAGGCACTGCAGCTCGCCGATTTGTCGCGCACCCAGTCCGTCTCCGCTTTTTATCTGGTCGATTATCAATTCTCGGGCGACGAGCGCCTTATCCATGATTCGACTGAAACGGAAAATCCGGCAAACATGGGCTTCCTCATGTTGTTTCAAAAACTCGACTGGTCGCTTGGGCTGGAGCGATTGGAAATGTTAAACGATGCGCCGACTTTTTTTACAACTCAAACCGTGACTCATTTATGCTTGCACGCCAACGGCGCGGTCGCATTCGATCCGGGCAAATTCGTTTTGCAGGTGGACGATCAGTTTATTTACCGCGACCGATACGCCGGCTCTTCAATCGCGATCCGGCATTACGTCAATCCGATCAGACATAAATTCTGGACTGTCCTCGCGCGTCGCTTTCCCGAATAAATCCGTGGACAAACCGCTTCGCATTCTCGGCATTGTGAATCTTCCGTGGGATCCGCGGTTGGGCGCCGCTCGAGTCTGGTTCGAATTGTCCGAACAATGGACAAAAACCGGGCACAAGATTGACAAATTCTGTCTCAGCGACGCGTTTCCGAAGCCGACGCGTTCGCGCGCCCTCTCGGCCTGGCGCCAGGCGGTTTTTCCATATCGAGCGGCTCGTTACGTTCGCCGCAATGCCCGGAGATTTGATGTCATCGATGGTTTGATGGGAACACTTCCTTTTTCGAAAAAATCATTACGCTTCCGAGGTCTCCTGGTTGGCCGCTCGATTGGATTGTATCTGGCTTACGACGAATTCATTCGATTCAGTCGACAACGCTGGCCCGATCAACCGCGTGGAAAATTTATTGGCCGGATCTTCTACACCTTCACCTCATGGCTGCTGCGGCGCAGCGCCGATCGCGCGCTCAGGCATTGTGATCTGTTCAACGTTCCAAATGATGACGAAAAGCAAACGCTCGAGCAACGTTCGCTTGCTGAGCAGACGATTGTGCTGCCGTATGGCTTGAATGAAACCGAGCGCACCGCGCTTGCCGGCGCCGCGCAATCTGCGTCGCAACGTTTGGCCCGAAAGGAGATTTGCTTCCTCGGAATGTGGAGCCTGCGGAAGGGTTCTCGCGACTGGGCGGAAATTGTTCGCGCCATTTTGAATTCAGTACCGGCGGCGCGCTTCGCGTTTCTCGGCACCATGACCGATGAACAAACAGTTCTCCGCGATCTCCAGCTCTCGCCGAGAGGGTCGATTCGGTCTCTCACCAGCTACGATCCCAAAGAGCTTCCACAGTTGATCGGCGGCTCGGTGGTGGGACTTTTTCCAAGTTACATTGAAGGATTCGGTCTTTCCGTGCTCGAACAGCTAGCCTCCGGCATCCCGACGATCGCTTATGACGTGTCTGGCCCGCGGCATATCTTCGATGCCGCTAGCGCGGAGTTTTTGGTTCCGGTCGGAAACACGAAAGCGATGGTTGAGCGCGCCCTGGAAATTTTGCGGATGAACGAAACCGACTACACCGCGCTCTCGGCCAAATGCCGCCAAATCGCCGCGCGGTTTCGTTGGGAGCAGATCGCTGCTGAGACGATTCGGGACTACACCGTCGCGCTCGCTCGGCAACAATCGAGAAAACAGCAGCGCCAAGCGCAAACCGTTTCAGTTTGAGCACGCTTCTCCAGATCGTTCCCAGAGTTCCCGGAGGAATCGATGGCGTCGGGGATTATGCCCTTACCATTGCCACAAGACTGCGGGATAAATTCGGGTGCGACACTGTCTTCGCCACTTTCAAGAATTCGTCGGTGGAAAATGCGGGCGGCTTCGAGGTTTCGTCGCTCGAGGGTTTGCTCGACGACGCATCCCGAAAATACGACCACACGCTCCTGCATTATGTGAACTACGGATTCCAAAAGCGCGGCATTCCATTTCGTCTCTTGTCGATCTTGCGCGCCTTGCGCCGGCAAGATCGCGGAAGATTGCTCACGATTTTTCATGAGTTGTATGCTTCCGGCCCGCCGTGGACGAGCGCGTTTTGGTTGCGACCGTTGCAAATGCATTTGGCAAAATCGGTCGGCCGCTCATCGGATGCATGCATCGTGAGCAGCGATAATTTCCGTTCCGAGTTGAAACGCATGGTCCCGAACGTAAAGATTGAACTGCATCCGGTGCCGTCGGGATTGGGAGAGCCGTCGCTTTCACCGAATCAAATTGCCGATCGCGATCCGCACCAGTGGGCGATCTTCGGTGGCACAGCTCTGGTTGAGCGCTCGCTGCGATCGTTTCGTCAACTTCTGCGGCGCATTCCGGATTCAATTGCTCCGCGCCGCTTGTTTGTTCTCGGCGGCGTCGATAATCCGGTGACGCGCGCTCTCCTTGTCGATCTTGCGGCTCACTCCGATTATCGCCCTCGCATTGCCGCGGCCGATGCATCGGAAATTCTCAAGACTTGCTCGTTCGGGTGGTTCAATTATTTCCATCGCCCTGACGTCGAGACCTCAGTCGTTTTGAAATCGAGCGCTTTCGCCGCCGTCTGCGCGCACAGCGTGATTCCGGTTTTTCCTCATCGCGGCTCCGTCATCTCCGTGGAAGGCGATCGTTTACCCGGTCCGTTTTTTGTTGAACCAGATTGCGTCGCGATTCCTGATGGACCAGACCGGGCCAAAATCGCGGCGGACATTTACGGTTGGTACCAGCGCCACGCATCCTCGGAGCATTTGGTCCAAGGCATCGCCAGGACACTTGGTTTGGGCGCATGAAGATTCTGTTTTCTTCTTATCTCTTTCACCCCAGCGTTGGGGGAATCGAATCGGTCTCAAAAATTCTCGCTGAAAGGTTTGCGGCCGTTGGCAACGAAGTTCACGTCATCACTCAAACGGCTGGTGATGCGATCCCTGGTGCAAATTATCGATTAACTCGGCGACCATCGATTACGAAATTGATTGGCCTGCTTCGCTGGAGCGATCTTTTTTTTCAGAACAACATCAGTCTCCGAAGTTTGATTCCGGCTTTGTTTTTGCGGAAACCAATCCTCGTTGCTCATCAGACTTGGCTTCAAAACACGCGCGGCGGAATCGGTTGGAACAATCGGCTCAAGCACGTCCTGCTTCGGTTTGTCACCAATGTTGCGATTAGCAGAGCGGTGGCCGACCGCATCAGCGGATATTCGCTTGTGATCGGCAATCCGTATGACGACACCGTCTTTCGATCGATCCCGAATATCTCTCGCGAGAGGAATTTGGTTTTTGTTGGAAGACTTGTCTCCGACAAAGGCGTCGATCTGCTTTTACAGGCGATGAGACTTTTGCAAAACGATGGCGTAACACCTGATCTCACGATCGTTGGCAGCGGACCAGAGAAGAAAAATCTGGAAAGCCTCGCAATTGAACTCTCCCTGGACCGGCAAGTAATTTTCGCCGATCAAAAATCTGGCGGCGCGCTGGCTGAGCTTTTGAATCGACATCGGATTCTGGTCGTACCGTCGCGCTGGGCCGAGCCGTTTGGGGTCGTTGCGTTAGAGGGAATTGCCTGTGGTTGTGTTGTTCTCGGTTCGGAAAATGGCGGATTCAAGGAAGCAATCGGTCCGTGTGGCGTAACTCTCGAAAACGGAAACGTTCGCGCGCTGGCCGACCAACTAAAGCGCCTGCTCAATGACTTAGCTTTGCAGGCGAAGCTACGAGGTCACGCCGCTGAACATCTGACCAAATTTCAATCGGACGCGGTCGCCGCTGCTTATCTGCGGCTGATGCGAAAGTTGGTAGAATGATTTTACTTTCGCATCCGACCGGCAACGAATTTGTCCGCGCGGCGCTAGCGGCGTTCGATCGCGCTGGAATGCTCGGTGAGTTTTGGACGACACTGAGCTGGAATTCCAACTCAGCGATCAATCGAGTCCTGTCGCCACGATTTCGTGCGGTTTTGCAGCGCCGTTCCTTTCCGGATTCGATTCGTTCGCGCACGCGCACGCTTCCGCTGCGTGAAACGATTCGACTGCTTGCCGGAGCAATTGGCGTTACCTCTAAGCATGAGACCGGCACATTCAGCATCGATACTGTTCTTCGCGAATTGGACCGAAAAGTCGCGCAGCGCCTGAGCAAGATCGACAACTGCAACGCCATTTACGCTTACGAAGATGGCGCGCTCCAAAGTTTTCGCACTGCGCGGGAGCGCGGGCTCAAATGCGTTTACGATCTTCCAATCGCTTATTGGCGTACCAGTCAGCATTTGTTGCGTGAAGAGGCCGGGCGTTATCCGGACTGGGAGCCGACTCTTGGCGGGACCCGAGATTCGGACGAGAAACTCGCGCGCAAGACGCAGGAGCTGGAGCTGGCGGAGCTCGTGGTCTGTCCAAGCAGATTTGTTTTGGAATCGTTGCCGCCGGACGCGCGCGCAAAAAAACAGTGTCTGGTTGCGCCGTTTGGCTCGCCGGTTATCGATCCAAACATCGACGCCAGAAAAGAAACCGGGCGATTGAGGTTGCTTTTCGCCGGAGCACTTACTCAGCGAAAGGGTTTGGCGGATCTTTTCGAGGCGATGAAACTGGTGAGCTCAAAAAATATTGAACTTGTGGTCATGGGCTCGCTCTTACGTCCGCTCAGTTGGTATCGCGATCGCTTTGCCGATTTCATCTACGAGTCGCCGCGCCCTCATGGCGAAGTGCTTCGTCTCATGCAAAACTGCGACGTGTTTGTTTTGCCTTCGATCGTCGAAGGGCGCGCGCTGGTACAGCAGGAAGCGATGGCTTGCGGACTCCCCGTCATCGCAACCAAGAACGCCGGCGCGGACGATGTGATTGTTGATGGTGAGACCGGCTTCCTGGTGCCCATTCGTTCGCCGGAAGCGATCGCGGAAAAAATAAGCTGGTGTGCGGCGAACCGGTCGCTCGTCGATGGCATGGGTATTGCAGCGAGGAAACGCGCGAGTGAATTTACCTGGCGCGGCTACGGCGAAAGCATCGTCGCCACAGTGCGCGCCTTGACCTGTCAATGAGCATCGAGAATCCCGAGGAGAAAGCAAAGCAACGTGTTCGCCAGCTGATCTGGCTTTATCTTTGGCTCCTCTTGATTGAAGGCGTGCTCCGTAAATGGGTCATGCCTCGGTTTTCGGACCCGTTACTTCTCGTGCGCGATCCGGTCATGCTTGGAATTTATTATTACGCGATTCGAGCTCACGTTTTCCCGCGGAATTTCTGGGTTAATTCTTTATGGGTCCTCGGCTTCTTGTCACTCACGGCCACTATTCTCTTGGCCAGATTTAGTCTGGTCTCTGGTTATGTGCCAACGATTCCACTCTTGGAAGTTACACTTTACGGCATGCGCACGAATTTCTTGCATCTCCCGATCATTTTCGTGATGGCGAGCGTTTTTGATGAAGAAGACGTCGAAAAATTCGGCTGGTGGATCCTTTTCCTGATGATTCCAATGGGCTTGCTCATGGCCGCGCAGTTTAAAGCGTCGCCCGATTCATTCATTAATCGCACAGCCGGCCTGAGCGAGGCTGAGCAACTCACGGCCGGCGGCGGCAAGATCCGGCCGCCGGGAACGTTTTCCTTTATTTCGGGGCCGGTTTTTTACATGAGCGTCTCGGCCGCGTTTCTAATTTACGGGGCGCTCCGGCGAACGGTTTACAAGAACTGGTTGATGATTTCCTCGGGCGTTGCATTGGCGGTCGGCATTTTTATTTCCGGCAGCAAATCTTCTGTGGCTTCGGTTCTTCTTGTCGTGTTTGCTCTGATTGCCATTCTAATTGTTCGGCCGCGCGCAGTGAACCGATTTGGTTGGACTGTCCTCATTGTCGTGATCGGCGCACTGATTGTAAGTCGCCTTCCGATTTTCAAAGAGGGTTTCCAAATTCTCGCAGACCGGTTCACCTCGGCGGCTGAAGCTGCCGACACAACCATCATTCGAGGGACGATTGATCGGGTCATCAACGACTTCACCGAAGGTTTTAAGAACATTGATACGTTTCCGCTCTTCGGTTATGGACTTGGTATCGGCACCAATGTTGGTGGTCGCATTCTGATTGGCCGTCCCGCATTTCTTCTGGCCGAAAGCGAATGGTCGCGCGTTTTAGGTGAAAGCGGTCCGATTCTGGGGCTGGCATTTTTGATCTGGCGAACCCTTTTGGTTTTGCAGCTTGGACGTTTGAGTTTCGTCGCGCTTACACGTGGGAACCTTCTTCCGATCCTGCTTTTTAGTTCTGGTTTTATTGTCCTCTTAAACGGGCAACTTGGTCAGCCCACCCTTCTCGGCTTCGCTGTGATTCTCAACGGTCTCTGTCTTGCCGCTACTCGGCCTCGCCTTAGCGATTCTGCCGCAATCACACTGCAGATGAGCGATCAACCTGTCCCAAAGCCGCTCCCGCGCAGATCGGTTTTCGCAAGTCGGCTTCACGGTCCCGAGATCGGTGCCGAACAAAACAATGGTTCTGCTGATCGGTAATTACCCGCTCGATCGGCAGCAAAGCATGCAGCGTTTCGGAACGATGATGCTGCACGGCCTCAACGCGTCCGGAATCGCCACGAAGCTCATCGCGCCCCAGCCATTCTTCGGAAAATTTCGCGGCGCCGGAACTTTTGTCGCCAAGTGGCTCGGTTACATCGACAAGTTTATTTTATTTCCGCGACAACTCCGAGCCACAATCGCGGAGGAAAATCCGTCCACCGTTCATATTTGCGATCACTCGAACGCGATGTACGGCCGCTGGATAAAGCGCATTCCCGTAGTTGTGACCTGCCACGATCTACTCGCTGTCCGGGGCGCGCTCGGTGAGGAAACAAATTGCCCCGCGTCCGTCACTGGAAAATTCCTGCAGCGCTGGATCCTGCGGGGCCTTCGTCGAGCGAACGAAGTTGTGTGCGATTCGCAAGCGACGGAGGAAGATGCGCGTCGTCTCGTTTCACGCGGCGCCGCCACGCCCAAAATCGAATTGGTCCGCCTCGGCCTGAATTATCCGTTTCGTAAATTGGCGGAAGCAGAAGTTTCAGCTCGCCTTGGCAAGATTCCGAAATTCGATCTGGATGTCCCATTTACTCTGCATGTCGGGTCCAACTTGCGCAGAAAAAATCGAGAGGGCGTTCTCCGGATTTTTGCGCATTGCCAAGAGAAATGGAATGCGCGCCTTGTCTTTGTCGGCGACGCGCTAACGGCGGAATTACTTTCGTTGGCGGACAGTCTTGGAATTTCCGATCGCGTGACACAAGTGCCGGACGCTTCAGACGAATTGCTTGAGGCGCTTTATAATCGCGCCGTAGCGTTGCTGTATCCGTCGCGCTTTGAAGGCTTCGGCTGGCCGGTCATTGAAGCGCAAGCCTGCGGTTGTCCAGTGGTCTGCAGCAACGCCGGTCCATTGCCCGAAGCGGCTGGCGACGCCGGTCTTTTCCACGATCCGAATGACGAGACCGGCTTCGCGAACGATCTCCTCCGGTTGCGCGATCCGGCGCAACGCGCGATTTGGAGTGAAAAGAGTTTGCGCAACGCAGAACGCTTTTCGACGAGCCAGATGATCTCGCGTTACATCGACATCTATCGCAATCTGGGAGCGCAATTGTGAAAACAATCCTGATGCTGCTCAGTTTTCTTTTGCCGTGGAACTTGCGGCGGTCGTTTCTCGAAAAGCAATTCGGTTACAAAATCCACTCAAAGGCGCGCATCGGATTGGCCTGGGTTTTTCCGACGCGCTTGATCATGGAAGAAGGGAGCTCAATCGGGGCCGCAACCGTCTGCAAAAACATCGATCTTCTCCACCTAAAAGCGCACGCTTCCGTCGGACGCGGCAATTGGATCACGGGATTTCCACTCGGCTCGTCGCGCCATTTTGCGCATCAAACAGATCGCCGTCCGGAATTGATTGTCGGAGAGCACTCGGCCATCACCAACCGTCACCTGTTGGATTGCACGAATTCAGTCACGATCGGCCGGTTCACCACCTTTGCCGGATTTCATTCGCAGATAATCACTCACAGCATCGATATCGAACAAAATCGACAATCCTCAAAGCCGGTGCGGGTGGGTGAGTATTGTTTTGTCGGGACTAATTGCGTTTTGCTGGGCGGAAGCGTGTTACCCGACTTTTGCGTTCTCGGCGCGAAATCTCTGCTCAACAAAAACTTGACCGATACTTATCAGCTTTACGGCGGCGTGCCGGCGCAGCCGATAAAATCACTCTCGCGCGACTGCAAATATTTTCAGCGGACGGAAGGTCTCGTTGTCTAGCGAATTGAAGATTCTGCAATTGGTCCACACCCTCGACCCGAGTGGAGGCGGGGTGGCGGCATCAGTGCTCGCACTCAGCCGTGGAATGGCGCGTCGCGGACATGAGATCGACATCGTGGTGCTCGACGCACCGTCCGCCTCGTGGATCCAGGATGCTGGTTTAACCGTGCATGCGCTCGGCTCCGGCCTGACGAATTACCGATACTCGCCCGTGCTTCTGTCTTGGCTGCAAAAACATGGCGGCGACTACGATCGCGTGATTGTGAACGGAATCTGGCAATACTTGAGCTTCGCTGCCTGGCATCGTTACGCCGGCTCGCAGATTCCGTATTACGTATTTCCCCACGGCATGCTCGACCCGTGGTTTAAAGAGGCGTTTCCACTGAAGCACTTAAAAAAATGGCTCTATTGGCCGTGGGCGGAGTATCGCGTCTTGCGCGATGCCGCTGTTGTCATCTTCACTTCCGAGGAAGAACGCTTGCAGGCGCGCAAATCATTCTGGCTCTATCGCGCTCGCGAGAAAGTTTCACCGCTCGGAATTGAAGCAGCGTCGATTTCGCCGAACGCGAAGTCGGAATTTCTCTCGCACTATCCCCAGCTGCGGAATACGCGAAATTTTCTTTTCCTCGGACGACTGCATCCAAAAAAAGGCTGCGACATTTTACTGGATGCTTTTGCCCGACTTAGCTCCCGTGAATCGAGTTCGCTGATCTTGGCCGGGCCAGACCAAATTGGTTGGGAAACCGATCTGCGAAAACAGGTCGAGCGGCTGAATTTAACAGAGCGGGTTGTTTTCACTGGAATGCTGCAAGGCGCCATGAAACAAGGCGCACTCGCCAGCGCCGACGCATTCGTTCTTCCATCGCACCAGGAAAATTTCGGGATCTCGGTGGTCGAAGCGCTCGCCACCGGTGTTCCCGTTTTAATTTCAAATCGCGTAAACATTTGGCGCGAGATCGACGCCGACCGTGCCGGCTACATCGAATCGGACGATCTCGAAGGCACGACTCGTTTGCTCGAACGCTGGATCGACACGTCGCCGGTGGAACGCGAAACGATTCGAAAAAATGCGCGACGCTGTTTTGAGCAACGTTTTGAAATCGATCACGCGGTCGATTCCCTTTTGCAGATCCTGAACGAACCGCGAACGGCTCAATGAAAATCACAATCGTCCTGGGTGCGTTCTTTCCGGTGCCGCCAACGATGGGCGGAGGTGTGGAAAAAGTCTGGTTTACACTGGCGCCGGAGTTCATTAAGCGCGGTCACGATGTCGTTATGGTCTCGCGTAAAACACTCGGACTTCCGCGCGAAGAAGTTATCGACGGAGTGAAACATTTGCGCGTAGAGGGTTTCGACACCCCGCGCTCGCTTATCTGGCTGAAATTTCTCGACCTGATCTATTCGCTCCGGACGATGTCGATCCTTCGCTCGCGACGAATGTCGGAGTTGCCCGATGCGCACATCATCGTAACCAACACGTTCTGGCTTCCGATTTTGTTGCGCGGTTTAAAACGGGGAAAGGTTTACGTGCACGCTGGACGCTATCCGAAAGGACAAATGCGTTTTTATGGCAGCGCGGCGCGTTTGCAGGCGCCGTCTCATCCTATCGCACGTGCGGTTGCTACCGAAGCACCGCGGCTCGCGCACAAGGTCGCAGTCATACCCTATCCAGTGACAAGATCGACGACCACCGGTTCGCCCCCAGTAATCAGCGATCGGCATAAGACCATACTGTTTGTCGGCCGAGTGCATCCTGAGAAAGGCGTCCATGTTTTAGTCGACGCGTTCGCGAGCGGCGCGCGGGCTGCTTTTGCTGATTGGGAATTGATGATCGTTGGTCCGACAGAAACGAAGCTTGGCGGCGGTGGTGAAGCCTATCTGGCTTCGCTTCAGCACGCTGCCAAGAACGCAGAAGGCAAAATAAGTTTTGCCGGGGCGATTTTTGATTCGGCCAAGCTCACTGATGCATATCGGAGCGCGCGCCTTTTTGTTTATCCATCCCTGTCCGAACGCGGCGAATCGTTTGGACTCGCGCCGCTTGAAGCGATGGCGCATGGTTGCGCCGTGCTGGTTTCAAATCTCGATTGTTTCCACGATTTCATTCGCGACAACGAAACCGGCTTCACGTTCGACCATCGAAAGCAGCCGGCCAGTCAGACGCTGCGCGATAAGATCGACGATGTTATTCGTGATGAAACGCTGCTGGCGCGCGTTGCCGCGGCGGGTTATGAGAAATCCGCTGATTACTCGCCTGAGCGCGTTGCCGACCAATTCTTGAAAGACTTCGATTCAGTGATTCACAATTAGCATGTCCGAGATACAAATCGTTAATCCGGAACAAAAATCGGCCTACGATTCGCCGTGGCCGGTGAGCCAGCGCTTTTTGCGCGTGCTTTGGGAATTTTGCTGGACCCTCTTTTGTGTGTGGACACCGAAACCGCTCAACGAATGGCGGCTGTTTTGGCTGCGCGTCTTCGACGCCAAAATTGACGGCACACCGTTCGTGCACCAGCGCGCGCGCATTGCCATTCCCTGGAACTTGACGCTGCATGATCGCGCCTGTCTCGGCGATCGCGCGAATGCTTATTCGTTAGGCGAAATCGAAATTGGCGCGCGCGCCACGATCGCGCAGGAAGTTTATCTCAGTAGCGGCACTCACGATTTTGATCGCACAGAAATCCCGCTGGTTGCGGCCAAGATTACCATCGGCGAAGACGCGTTCATCGGTGCGCGCGCGTTCGTTTTGCCGGGCGTGACAATCGGCGCACGGAGCGTGATCGGTGCTTGTTCAGTCGTGACGAAAGATGTTCCGGAAAATGTCGTCGCGGCGGGGAACCCGTGCCGAATCATCGAGTCGCGATCGCCGTCGGCATGAATTTTTCTGCCCTGTCTCGCCACGGGGCTTTCGTCGCTTTCCTCATTTTTTACGGCGCGCTTCTTGCGCTTGAATTCGATCACGGTCTGGCCAGCGGTGACGGCCATGGCATTGTGCGCGCGACCCAGGCGTTGGTGAACGGCGGTCAGCTTGAAGTATCGAGGCCTCCTGGTCATCCTACGACTGAGTTTTATCTTTTTGGGGCGACCGGCTGGATTTTGCAAAAAGGGTTCGGCGTCGAGTTTGGCGATCAAGTTTATCTCATCTGCCAAGGCGTCGCCGCGCTCGCCACGCTGATTATTTTCTACGAACTGGTCTATCAACTCGGCAAGAGCCGCCGGCGCACTCTTTTGGCCACCATCTGTCTGGCTTTTTCAACGCAATTCTTTTTCAACGCGGTCGATGGCGAGGAATTTATTTTCGGACTGTTGTTTTTGCTCGTCGCGATCCGGCTTCTAGTGGTGCCAACGGCGCCCACGAATTTTGGCCGGTTGCTATTGTCGATCTTTTGTTTCGCGTTCGCGACCGGTTATCGGCCGGAGCTCGTGTTCGGCGCGATTATTTTTCCGATCTATTGCCTGCTGAATTCGAAGCTTGGCTGGAAATGTGCACTGACCAGTGTCGCATTGACAGGGATAGCGATCGTCATCGTTTGGCTCCCGATCCTGTTCGTCGGCATTCGCTCGCCCTATACCGCCGGAATGAATTTGCGGGAATCAATCCTTGGCGGCGTTTACCGGATCATCTTTCAGGCCTTCACGCCGCCAGTATTTCTTTTGCTCTGCTGGACGCTACTCGGCGCACTACGCGATTGGCGGAAACAAATGCAGTCGAGAAGCTTCGTTTTCACAATCTCATGCATCGTCCCGCTTATTTTTGTTGCGGTGTTCTTTTTGCATCCTTCCAAAGCCGCGCACTTGCTCGTTGCTTTACCCTTCATCTTGCTGCTGGCCGCTAGTCGCTCGCTTGCTTTGGTTCTAGCACTCACTTTTTTTACTTTGCTTGGAGCCGTCGTTAACATCGACATCTTCAAAGATCGACAACTGGTGCGCCCGTTTCTCACTGCCGGAAGTTATTTTCAAGCCGTCCGGCAGAAGCCCTATTACAAACTGGATTATCTTCGGAAACTTTTAGACCAGTGTGACAACCGGCCGTCCGTCATAATTGGAAGCACTTGGCCATGGGACTTTGAATACCATCTCGATCGCAGCAATATGCCGGTGCGGGAAAAAGATCTGCACGGCGAAATTAAGCACGATATTTCGGCGTTTTTTTCAAGTGGCGACCGCTGCATTTTTTTGCCGCCGGATGCCGCCTATGAAAACGCATTGCTCCAAGAGTTGAAGCAGAAAGGTTACGCCATGAAGATAGACGCGAAACTTTATCGTACTCTATTCGCGCGCTATGATGTTCGCTCTGCGTTTTCGTCAACGAGCGCCGATGTCGGCGGGGTTTCTTTTGATTTGTTTCGGGTCGAGTGAGATAGCGCCATGCCAGAATCGCTCGCGATCATCGTTCTCACACATAACGAGGCCGAAAATCTACCTCGTTGTTTGGATTCCATCGCCGGCTTGGGCGAAATTATTGTGGTCGATTCCGGCAGCGACGACGGCACGGAGCAGATCGCGCAAAACAGTGGCGGGCGTGTCTACGAACATTCGTTTGAATCTTTCGCGCGGCAGCGGAATTGGGCGCTCGAAAATTGCGATCTGAAAACTGAATGGGTTCTTTTCCTCGATGCCGACGAAATTGCGACGCCGGAATTTCGCCAGGCCGTTGTCGATGCGATGCAAAGCGCGCACAATTCAACCGCCGGTTTTTATTGTTGCTGGAAGATGATGCTGGATTCGCGCTGGCTCCGGCGCAGTGATTCGTTTCCGAAATGGCAGCTGCGAATTGTGCGGCGTGGACGCGCCGATTTCATCGACAGTGGTCATGGCCAGAAGGAGGGACGAGTCGACGGCGAACTCGGCTACGTCCACGAGCCGTACCTGCACTACGCGCTGAGCAAAGGTTGGGAAGCTTGGTGGGCGAAGCACAATGAGTATTCCGATGAAGAAGCGGCGGATCGGTTATCGCGCTCCGCTTCCTGGAGCGAATTGTTTTCCAAAGATCCCTCGCGCAGAAATCGCGCGCTCAAACCGATCTTGAGCCGCATTCCCGGCTGGCCGCTCCTGCGCTTTCTGCACATGTATATTTTGAAGGGCGGCTTTCTCGAAGGCCGCGAAGGATTCGCCTACTGCGCCAGCATGGGCTGGTACGAACATCTAATCCGCGCGAAAATGCGCGAGCTGCGGACCAATCAGTAGGCGCTGCCCGGCGGCCGAATCAATTGCGCGAACGTGCGCAGAATGATCCCGCACTCGAGCGACAGGTTCCAATTCTCGAGATATTCAATGTCGCAGGCGACGCGGTTCTCGATATCGGCGCTGTTGCGTGCTTCGCCCCGAAATCCGCGCACCTGCGCCAAACCGGTGATGCCCGGCTTCACAAACGTGCGCACATGATAGTTGCCCATGAATTTCGAAAACTGCTGGTTGTGTTCGATTAAGTGCGGCCGCGGCCCGACGATGCTCATGTCGCCGCGGAGCACGTTCCAGAACTGCGGCACTTCGTCGATGCTTAGTTTGCGAAACCATTTACCCAATGGATAAACGCGCTCATCTGCGGCGCTCGCCTGACGTGATAGCTCGCCATTGTTGGCGTGCATTGTGCGAAATTTGTAGATCTTGAAGTGTCGATTTTGCATCCCGGCCCGGTTTTGCACGTGAAAGAGCGGACCCGTCGATTGCAATCGTTGCGCGATGAAGACGATTACGGCCAGCACCGGAAAAATCACGAGCATGACTGGAAGCGCGATTGCAATATCCATCGCGCGCTTGAGAAAGCGGTTCAGCGGATTTTCCAACGGCTCTTCGCGGAGTCCGATGAATCGAAAGCCGCCGTCCTCGAAGTGCGTCACCGAATGGCGCAATCGTTCTTCGAGGTCGCTCAGGATGAGAAGACGAATTCCGAGTTGATCACAAATTTGGATGACGTTTTGGTTTGCTTCCGAAAAAAGCGGAAACTCCAGCAGAATTACTTGCGTAATGCCCTGATCGCGAATGACATTCTCGAGTTGATCGCGCGATCCGAGCAACGGAACTCCGGCATTGTCGATCTTATCATCGTCACAAATTAAACCGACTGTGCGCAAACCGATTTCGGACTTGCGCTGAAGCCATTCGCGCAATTGGGCAGCCCGTTGGCCTGAACCGATCAGAAGTGTTTTGTCTTCACGGCGAAAAATTCCCCAGGATAAAAGTGAAGGAAGATAGTGATGGGAAAAGAGGAGGGCGATGTAGAGCCACGGCACGAAATTGAACAGAAATACGCGCGAAATAAATGCGTCCTTGGCGGCGACGAGATAGAGCACGAGCAGTCCGACGCTGGCCGCCGTTTGGCGCAGACTGAGCCGATGCGGGCGAAGCAGTTCGTTTTGGAGAAAGAAGTTTTTGGAACGACTCAGTGTTTCCAGAGTCAATCCCAACACGAGCATCCCGCAGTAAATGCTGTAGCGGCCCCAGGTCAGCGCGCCGCCGGCCGAATAAAACGTCACCATGATCCAGACGCCGAGCCAGAAAATTGCGGCGACGATGATGATCTGGCAAAACAGGAAGACGCGGTAAAGTCCTTCCGTGCGTTGCGTGACCATGTTCTATCTTGCTGCGCTAATCATGAGAGTACGCGATGGCCGGACACCTTCAACTCGTGGTAGCATTCTGGGCTCATGAGAATCCAATTTCCTCAGCGACTGGTCTCGAAGCGTAAAAGCGATTCCCATACCGTCGTTTTGCGCAGGTAATGCAGAATCCGACACACGAAGGCCCAGTTCACCTGCGCGACGATAGCCCTTCCGGCCGTTGGCTGAGTCATGCTTTTGTCGCCATGTTGCCGGTGCTCGCCTGTTTTCTTGGCGGCGGAACCCAAAAGTGGGGCGAGGGAATTGTAGTCGCGCTTCTCGGACTTTATCTAATCGCGTCCCCGCCGCGCTTTTCGCTGGGGCCAGCTATCAACTCCGTTTTGCTGGCGCTTCTGATTTGGTCGGCGATCGCCTTTTTACCAGCGAGTTGGTTTTATCAGCCGGCGTGGCGGGCTTCGTACGTCAACGATTTTGGCATTTCGCTTCCGGCAACGTTGAGTCCGCAACCCTGGATCACCCTGACTTGTTTGTGCAGTCTCCTCGCCGGGTTGAGCTGGCTCTACGTCGCCTGCGCGCAACAGCTCGAATTGCGCGAAGCGCGACTCCAATTGCGTTTGTTCACCGCCGGCATGGTCATTCTTGCTACGATTTGCATTCTGTTCTGGCTTCGCCACACCAGTCCCCCGTTCTGGCACAACGAACGCAATTTCGGACCGTTCCCAAATCGCAACCAAACTGGAAATCTTTTTGGCCTGACCGCGATCATGATTCTGGCCTGCGGCCAGGACGATCTTCGTAAGGGACGAAAACGCTGGATCCTTTGGGGCGTCGCGCTCGGGTTGATGATTGCCGCGATCATTCTGAATTTTTCGCGCGCCGGCATTGGCATTCTCGTCGCCGGAAGCGCGCTTTGGCTCGGCATCTTTTCGCTCCGTCAACGCTCGCCCTCACGCATCGCAGTTGTCATTTCGTTCTTGCTGCTGCTGTTCACGGCGCTGCTCCTCTTTGGCGGGGAAACGCTCGAACGATTTCATCTCCGCAATCTCGGCAGCGCTGACATCTCGAACGATTTCCGTTGGCGAATTTTTTCCGATGTTTTTCAACTGATTCGCGACTCACCCTGGGTTGGGATTGGTCTTGGCAATTTTGAAGACGTCTTTGCTATTTTCCGCGTTGTCTCCTACAGCGACCGGCGCGCAATCCATCCCGAAAGCGATTGGCTCTGGCTTTGGACCGAGCTTGGTTGGGTCGCGGTCGTTCTTGTCATCGCCGGTTTTGTTTTGATTCTTAGGAAAGTTTTTCCGCTACGTGAAGGAACCAATCAGCGCTATCGGCTCGCCACCTTGATCGCGGCAATCCTCTTCGCCCTGCATGGGCTTGTCGACGTTTCCGGTCATCGCGTTGGAACAATGTTTGCCGCGATATTTTTGCTCGGCCTCTCGCTCCATCGCCCACACTTATTCAAACCAAGCCGATCGATCTCGATCTTATTTCGCTTGGTCGGATTAATTTTGCTCGTCGTCGGCGCGTCGTGGGTCGTCACCGCGCGCGGGGAGAAATTACTGCCGGGCTCCGTCGGGGTCACCAACGCGAAACAACTTGCCACCATCGACAATCGTGAACGCAATTTCACTGAAACCATCGCCGTCACCACAACCGGCCTGAAATGGGCGCCGCTCGATTGGGAACTTTATTTCTCACGCGCGATTGCCGAAGCCGAAGTGAAGCAAAACGACAAGGCGCTCGATGATTTCCGGCGGGCCCGTTTTCTCGAACAGATCTCCTACGAACTTCCGTTGGCGGAAGGAAACGTCTGGCTCACGTCCCAACCCCTCCTGGCCGCGACCGCCTGGCGCGAAGCGCTGCGCCGTGCAGGGCCCGAACGCGCCGGAGTGTTTTCGAGTATGCTAACAAAAGCGTCGCTTCGCAGTCCTGCGGTCAATCGCATCCTCGCTGAGCTCGGCGTCAGTCGCCACGACTTGGCGCTCCCGTATCTCGCGCGAATTTCCGGCGCCGATTTCAATCGCGCGCTCGGCAAAGTCTTGGAGAACGATCCAGACCTGCGCTCATTCAGCGAAACTGAAAAACTCGCTCTCTTTGATTATTGGTCGAACCGTGGCGATGCCGCGGAACTTTCGCGCGCGGTTGAGCAACATCCGGATTGGTTGTCTTATGCCTGGCTCGGCGTCGCCAAATATGACGCCAGCAAAAATGATTTTCGGGCCGCTTACGAATTGACCGAGCGCTATGGCGAACCGGTTGCTCTCCCGCGCATCACTCCCAGCGCTTCACTTCAACAATTAGAAAGCCGGTTTCGCTCTGCGCCCGACAATTACGCGATTGGCTACGAACTTTATCGCGCGCAAATGCAAAGCGGCCGAATCGATGATGCGCTCATGACCGCACGGCATTTCAGCGAGCGCGCAAATTCGCCGGCCTACTTCCGCTACCTCGAAGCTCAATGCTGGGCCGAAAAACAAAACTGGGAACGCGCCTGGAACGCCTGGCTCGCATTTCATTCCGCGCAGTCTGCGGCGAAGTAGATTGCTTGCCGAAACGCGGAGGACAAGATCGACATCTACTCGGCGATGGCGGCTTGAGCGGCGGCGAGGCGGGCAATCGGAATCCGGAACGGACTGCAACTGACATAATCGAGGCCGAGCCGGTGACAGAATTTCACGCTATTCGGTTCGCCGCCGTGTTCACCGCAGATTCCAAGCTTGATGTCGGGTCGCGTTTTGCGACCGAGGTCGCGCGTCATTTCCATTAACTTGCCGACGCCTTTTTGGTCGATCGACGCGAACGGATTTGTGTCGACGATGTCGAGCTCGGCGTAAGCGGGGAGAAAACTGCCAGAATCGTCGCGGCTCATTCCGAGCGTTGTTTGAGTGAGATCGTTGGTGCCGAAGCTGAAGAATTGGGCGTCCCGCGCAATTTCATCGGCCAGCAGTGCCGCGCGCGGAATCTCGATCATCGTGCCGACGAGGTAATCGAACTTCGCCTTCTTTTTCTTGGCCACTTCATCGGCTACCCGCCGAACGATGTCGATCTGGAGTTTGAGCTCTCGCGGAAATCCGACCAGTGGGATCATGATCTCCGGTCGCACTTTGATTCCGCTTGCTTGCACTTCCGCGGCCGCTTCAAAAATCGCGCGCGCCTGCATCTCGGAAATTTCGGGGAAGGTGATCCCGAGCCGGCAGCCGCGATGTCCAAGCATCGGATTGAACTCGTGCAGCTCGTGCACGCGTCGTGAAATCTGCTCAGCGGGGACACCCAGTTTATTTGCCAGCTCATTTTGCTGGGCGTGATCGTGGGGCAGGAACTCGTGCAACGGCGGATCGAGAAACCGGATCGTGGCGGGGAGTCCTTTCAGCTCTGTGAAGATGCCAACAAAATCTTCGCGTTGGTACGGGAGCAATTTCTTCAGAGCTGCTTCGCGTTCCTGTTTTGTGCCGGCCAAAATCATCTCGCGCATCGCATCGATCCGGTTGCCTTCGAAAAACATGTGTTCGGTCCGGCAAAGCCCAATCCCTTCTGCACCGAAGGCGACTGCGTTGGCGACTTGTTCGGGCGTATCGGCATTTGTCCGGATGCCGAGTTTCCGAAATTCGTCGGCCCAACTCATCAATTTCGCGTATTCGCGATAGGTCAGGCTTTTTTTTGCGTCGAGCGATCGGTCGACCAGCACTTGAATAATTTCCGATGGCGCGGTCGTCACTTCCCCGGCAAAAACTTCGCCCGCGGTCCCGTCGATCGAAATGTAATCGCCTTGGGCGAGCGTCGTGCCATTGGCGCTGAGCGTGCGCTTTTGGTAATCGATCTGGATCCCGCTCGCGCCGCAGACACAAACTTTGCCCATTTGCCGCGCGACCAACGCGGCATGAGAAGAAACGCCACCGCGCGACGTCAGAATTCCCTCGGCCGCGATCATCCCGCGCAGGTCTTCTGGCGAGGTTTCGATGCGTGCGAGCACGACCTTCTGGCCCTTGTTCGAACGCGCGACCGCTTCTTCGGCGCTGAAGACGACGTGACCCGAGGCTGCGCCCGGTCCGGCAGCGAGTCCGCTCCCAATTTTCTTGGCCTGCTTCGCCGATTGCCGATCAAAGATCGGTGCGAGCAGATGGGCGAGTGAATCGGCCGGGATCCGGCGGACGGCATCCTTCTTCGAAATTAATTTCTCGCCGACCATATCAACAGCGATACGGACGGCGGCGTGACCGGTGCGCTTGCCGTTGCGCGTTTGCAAAATGTAGAGGCGGTTCTCCTCCACCGTGAACTCGAGGTCCTGCATGTCCTTGAAATGTTGTTCGAGAAGTTCGCGGACTTTCATCAACGCCTTGTGCGCAGCCGGCATTTCCTTCGCCAAATGCGCGATCGGATGTGGTGTGCGGACGCCGGCGACAACGTCTTCGCCTTGGGCGTTGATCAAATATTCGCCGTAGAAAACTTTTTCGCCGCTCGCCGGATCGCGGGTGAACGCCACGCCGGTCGCACTGCTTTCGCCCATGTTGCCAAATACCATCGTCTGCACGTTCACGGCCGTGCCCCAATCGTGCGGGATGCCATATTTGCGCCGATAAACGATGGCGCGGTCGTTCATCCACGAACCGAACACCGCGCTGATCGATCCCCACATCTGCTCCTTGGGATCTTGTGGAAATGATTGTCCAGTCCGCTCTTTGATCAGCGCCTTGAATCGCTTCACCAGCTCTTTCAAGTCTGCGACGCTCAATTTCACATCGGGGAAATCGTGCTTCCCGTAGCGCTGGTCCTTCAAATACTCGATTACACTTTCGAAAGGCTCGTGATCTTCGCCCGGTCGTTTCTGCACGCCCATCACCACGTCGCCGTACATTTGCAGAAACCGACGGTACGAATCCCAGGCGAACCGTGCGTTGCCGGTTTTCTTCGCAACGATTTTCACAACTTCGTCGTTCATTCCGAGATTCAGGATCGTGTCCATCATTCCGGGCATGGAATCGCGCGCGCCCGAGCGCACGGAAACGAGTAGCGGTCGCTCTTTGTCACCAAGTTTTTTGCCGACTGATTTCTCGACTTTGGCGAGAGCAGCTTCTACTTCGGCTTTGAGTTGGGGCGGATAACTACGGTTGTGCGCGTAAAAGTAACTACAGACTTCGGTTGTGATCGTGAAGCCAGGCGGCACTGGCAAACCGATCCGCGTCATTTCGGCCAGGTTCGCGCCTTTGCCACCGAGGAGCGGTTTCATCTTGCCGCTGCCGTCGGCGTGACCGTCGCCGAAGTAGTAAACGTATTGTGGCGTCTTCGATTTCTTGGCCGTAGCTCGTCCCTTCGATGCCTGCCGCGCCGTAGGTCGCCGTGGCGACCGTAGGCGGGTCGATCTTGCCGCCGTTTTCATGGTTCGCCGCGAAGTTCGCCTCATCAATTTGTGTTTTTTGGCCATGGAATCTTCCCGATTGGGCAGATTGCCAAACTAATTCCGCAGGTTGAGGTGTCAACGCAGCCTGCTCTGTGGTGGCAGGCGTCCCGCCTGCAAGAGGAAAGATTGCAGCCAAGACGGCTGCCTCCACAGAAGACCTTAAGCCGGGGCGCGTTCGGCGTGGTCGATCACTTCGTCAATCGCGGCGGTAAACTCCTCCACGCCCGTGCTCGGGACAATGATGGTATTACGGCGACCGTGTGCTTCCTCGGTAATGCGAAGGAATTTCCCACGATCGTTCTCGCGGAATTCCACGTGGAAATGCTTGCGCTCGATCTGCAGGTCCCTCGCCTCGATGAGATTGTCCATGTCTGCAAAAAACCGCGGAGTTTAGGCCGGTCGCGGCCTAAAAGGAAAGCAGTTTTTTTACCAAAAACGGGTGCGCAAAGGCGTTGCGGAAAGCAATTTCCGAAGCTCGATTAACGTCGTCGTGAACTTTTTCTTGGCGTCTGGTCAGCAATTGCGAAATCGATCTGACGTTTAAAGGTGTCGACTTGCGCGACGAACACGCGAATCTCGTCCCCGACTGAAAAGCGCCGATTTGTCCGGCGACCGACCAGACGGCGTTGGGCCGCGTCGAAGCGATAGAAATCGTCGCTCAGCGTGGAAACGTGAACGACACCGGTAACGAGCGCGTCCGGAAGCTCCACCACGAGCCCGTAATTTCGAACGTCCATGACCGCGGCTCGGAAGACCTGCGGATTGCGCTCCTTGAGCTGTTGCTCGAAAAACTGGAGCTTCTTCAACCGGACCGATTCAATCTCGGCCTCAGCCGCGTTTCGTTCGGTATCCGAAATGTGGCCGGCAAGGGATTCGATTTGTCCGATGTCGATCTTGGACCGTCTCGGCAAATTGCGTTCGGCCAGTGTGCGATGCACTACGAGATCGGCGTAGCGGCGAATCGGGCTGGTGAAATGCAAATAATTGGGTTTAGCCAGGCCGTAATGTCCGAGCGGCTGCGCCGCGTAACGGGCGCGCTTCAAACTTTTGAGCAAACCGATCTTGAGCGCCTGTTCCTCCGGTTTGCCGCGAATCGAAGCCAGGAACCGCTGCACTTCTTTTCGGTGCGACAGGTCGCCTACTTTGCAACCAAAGCTGAGAATGAATTCGCGATATTCCGCGAGTTTTTCTGGATCGGGATCTTCGTGGACACGATAAATCGTCGCGATGGATCTGTGTCGAAGCTCTCGCGCGACCGCTTCGTTGGCAGCGAGCATGAACTCCTCGACCAACTGATGCGATTCATCGTTCTCAACGCGTTCGAGTCTTATCGGTTTTCCCGCTGAATCGAGGTAGACCTTCACTTCCGGAAAATCCAGGTCGAGCGAGCCGTGCTCGAATCGCTTGCGACGCAGAAGTGAGGCAAGCTCCCACGCGGTGTGCAGCCGGCGGCTCAGTTCACCGTTCGGTTTCGTTTGCAAAATTGCGTAGGCCTCTTTGTAAGTCAGCCGCTTCGCGCTGCGGATCACGCTTTTGGCAAAACGCGCATTTATTGCGCGTCCGCTTTTGTCGAACTCAACGAAAACGGAATGAGTAAGGCGATCGACGTCCGGATTTAAACTACAAACGCCGTTGCTCAATCGCTCGGGCAGCATCGGGATGACGCGATCGGGTAGATAAACGCTGTTGCCTCTTCGGCGCGCTTCCCGATCCAAGGCGCTGCCCGGAGTTACGTAAGCGGAGACGTCGGCGATGTGAACCCCGAGCCGCCAGCCTCCCTGGTCGATCTTTTCAACGTCTACGGCATCGTCAAAATCGCGCGCATCATCGGGATCGATCGTGATAATGAATTTATCGCGCAAATCTTCGCGACCTTGGATTAGTTTTTGTTCGACCGATTGCGGAATTCGATTCGCTTCATCGAGAACGGCCTTGGGAAATTCAGTCGGCAAATCGTATTTGCGAATGATCGACAGCATGTCGATGCCAGGCGCAGTTGCGGCTCCGAGCACTTCGATGATTTCGCCTTCCGGATTTACGTGACGCGATTCCCACGCTTCCAAGCGAACAACCACCTTGTCGCCCGGGGTCGGTGCTTTCGGCAGCTTCTCGCGCGGTGGGACTTGAACATAAACGTCGTGGACCAGCCGCGGATCGTCCGGGACCACGTAATAAAAATTGCGCGAGTGCTGCAGCGTTCCGACGATGGTGTCGCGCGCGCGTTCGAGAATGCGAATCACGCGTCCTTCACTTCGATGTTTCAATGCCTGTCCGGCTCGGATTTTGGCGCGTCGAGTCGGCAAATCGCGACTCATCCGCGCGACGACGCGATCGCCGTTCATCGCAGTGCCCGTATTTTCCGCCGCTATGAAAACGTCCGGCTCGCCTGCTTTTTCGGGAACGAGAAAACCGTAGCCCGCCTGATGGATCGACAACTTCCCGGTGACCAGATCGGCTTCAGCGGGAAGGACGTAACGGTTCTTCCGAATGCGCACGATCTCGCCCGCGTGCTCCAATTCGCGCAGCGTTTGCCGCACGGTCACTCGTTCGCGGCCCTTTAGTCCGAGCGATTGCGCGATCTCGTTTCTATCGCGCGGCCGATAATCAGGCGCGCGCACCAAGGCCAAAACCTTTTCTCGAATTGTGCGACCGTCTTTGTTCATGTTGGCGAAAACATATTGGAGACTGTCGATTTAACGACCGAGTTTGAAACATGAAAGCAATTATTATTGTCGGATGTACGATCGCGGCGGCAACCCTGGTCGTGTTTGGCGCAGGAGGAGCGAAAATGAAAATTAGTAGCCCAGCATTTCAGGAAGGTGGAACAATCCCGGCAAAATTTAGCAAGAACGGGCAGAACGTTAATCCGGAATTGCGAATCGAAGGCGCGCCGGCTGAAGCAAAGAGTTTGGCGCTGATTGTGGACGATCCGGACGCACCGGTGGGTCTTTTCACGCACTGGCTGGTTTGGAACATCGATCCGAAAACAACGGAGATCACAGAGAACAGCGTGCCGAAGGGCGCGGTCCAGGGAACGAATGATTTTCCGGGTCGTGGCTACGACGGCCCGCAGCCCCCTTCGGGGACACACCGCTATTACTTTAAGATCTTCGCCCTCGATCGGATGCTCGATCTGAAGTCGGACGCGAAGCGTCGCGAAGTGGATGCGGCGATGCGTGGACATGTGATTGGGCAAGGTGAATTGATGGGACGCTATTCGAAGAAGTGAATTTGGGGGGTGCCGCGCTGTCGGCGCCCTAATATTTGGGAGACCACGGCGCGTGTCCCTCCGGTTCTTCGAATAGCCGACCGTTCGTGTTAGTCTCACCTGTGATGGGCGAGCGACTTTGGAAAATCGGCGGCGAGGTTGTCGATCTTTCCAAGCGGGGGATGATCATGGGCGTGCTCAATGTCACGCCCGATTCGTTTTCGGATGGCGGCGAATTCTTCGCAACTGACGCGGCGATTGCGAGTGGAATAAAGATGGTATCGGAGGGCGCAGACCTGATCGACGTGGGGGGGGAATCAACCCGTCCCGGCGCTGAACCTGTTTCAGTGAAAGAAGAATTGCGACGCGTGATCCCGGTGATCGAGACACTGCGCGCCAAGATCGGCCGGCCTTCGCAAGGTTACGGCGTGTCAGGCCCGCCTTCGCAACGCTCCGGCGCGGCAGCCATCTTCATTTCGATAGACACTTCGAAGTCTGAAGTGGCGAACGCGGCGCTGGATGCGGGCGCATCCATCATCAATGACATCACCGCGGGGCGAGGAGACGACAAGATGTTATCGCTCGCGGCGAAACGGACGGCAGCGATTGTGCTTATGCACATGCAAGGCGAGCCGCGAACAATGCAGAAAAATCCGCATTATGAAGATGTCATCACCGAAGTGGCTGATTTTTTTAGACAACAATATACCCGCGCCCTAGAGTGCGGCGTTGATCCCATGGCCATCGCGTTTGATCCCGGCATTGGTTTCGGTAAAACGCTGGAACACAATTTGACGCTGCTCAAAAATCTCGAGCGACTACGCGTGCACGATCGGCCGCTGGCCGTTGGTGTTTCGCGCAAATCTTTTCTGGGGAAACTAGCGGCCTCTTCCGAAATGAGTGAGCGCTTGCTGCCAACAATTGCGTTGACGGCGGCGTTGCGCGGTCGCGGCGCTGATATTATTCGCGTCCACGATGTCAAAGAAAACGTGACCGCACTGCGAACGGTGGAGGCGCTGCTGTCATGATGCAGGAACTCCTCCAGCTCTGGTTCAAAAGCTGGCGCAGCATTATCGAGATCATTTTGCTCAGCGTCGGAATTTACTACGGTTATCTCTACTTTCGAGGCACGCGCGGCGCCAAAGTGTTGACTGGGCTAGCGATCGTTTTTCTCACTCTCACGCTCATCTCCACCTTGCTTAACCTGGTCGTGATTGGCTGGCTCCTCCGCAGTTTCTCCGTCTTTCTCGCGATTGCTCTCGTTGTGATCTTTCAACCTGAACTTCGACGCGGCCTGGCCGAGCTCGGAGGCCATCCCATCTTTTCTCTGACAAGTGAGAAGCGTGAGACGGTGCACGATCTCGCCGAAGCCGTCACCCAATTGGCGAACAAGCAATTCGGCGCGCTGCTCGCGATCGAGCGCGATACTTCGATCCGCGTTTATGAAGAAACCGGAGTGACGCTCGATTCCGATTTCTCGGTCGAGCTCGTCTTGAGCATCTTCCATCCAAAAGCCGCGCTGCATGATGGCGGAGTGATTATTCGTAACGGCCGAATTGCCGCGGCCGCCTGCATTTTCCCGGTCAGCCAGCGCGAGACGTTGGATCGCAGCCTCGGCTTGCGTCATCGGGCCGCGCTCGGGATCACGGAAGAATCGGACGCCGTTGCGATTGTCGTCTCCGAAGAGACGGGTGGGATTTCCATTTGCCATCGGCGACGAATTGAGCGCAATTTCACGCCGGAAACGTTTCGCCAGCGGATCGGCGAGATTTTATTGCACGGACGTTATGAAGAGATTGCTCCTGAAGAACTGGCGGGCGAAGTTGATCTCCCTCTTACTCGCGACAACCCTCTGGTATCTCATCAAGAAGAACGTAGCAACGACTCCCTCGCCGTCTGAAATAAGTTCGCCGCCGCCGGCGTCCGAGAAACGCTGAGAGGTTTTCGACTCCGAAAGCGGTCGGAGTTAACGCAGGAAGCGCGCGAGATTTTGTTCTTCCCAACGACGCGCGCGATGGTAGCTGCGAAACTCGCGCTCCCGCCGGTTAAATTCCTCGGTGTGGACGCGCCGCCTGCCGCTTCGCAAGACTTGATCGGGCACGACTGAGTGAAGCATTTCGTGATAGAGCACGTATTTCAAAAACCACCGCGGTACGAATGCCTGGTCCAGCAGCGGATGAATTCGAATCACGCGGTCTTCTTCCTGAATCGTTCCAAAAACGAAATGATCCTTCGGCCGATGTTTCCGGCGACGTCCCCATTCCACTTTGTAATTGCGAAGCCGTCCGCGAAAGTAACGCTTCTTCAATTGATCAAAGATCTCGCCGAGATCGAAATGCTCACCTTCCTGACGAAGGTTGAAATGCCGCTGCATGGGCAGCGTGCGATACGCAACTTTGCGTTTTGTTTTCTTCGCCATAATCGGAACCCCGGCTAGAAGGAAACAATTCTAAGTGGGTTCGAACGGGTCGACAAGAAAAGGGCTTCTTTTTTCGCATTTTCTCTCTAACTCAATTATTTCCAGGAGTTTACGAATGGGTCCCCTGGCACTTACGGGAGGTGACCTCGGCCACGAAGTTAGCCCAGCGGCGGCGCCATTTTTCCGACCGGGACAGCCGAAACGCGGTTGCGAATTTCGCGGTCTGAGTATACTCGAAAATATTCCTCGTGAGTGGTTCAAGCTCGCGCCGGATTAGATCGACATGACGCCATTTCTTCGAAAACTGCTCGGGCTTAATTGGCTCTTACTCATTGTCATGCTCGCGCTCTCGATCTTCGGCGTGGTGGCTATTTATAGCGCGACTTACATGCGCGAAGACCCGGTGGCGGCAGATTTTTGGCGGAAGCAGGCCAACTGGATAGTGGTCGGATTTTTCGCCTTTATGCTCGCCAGTCTCGTCAATTACCACTGGGTCCGTTGGGGGGCGCTACCGATGTACATGGCCGGCATATTCTTTTTGGTTCTGACCAAATTCATGGGCCAAAAAGTTTACGGCGCCCGGAGCTGGCTCCATCTCGGTCCGATTAACTTTCAACCGGCCCAGCTCGCAGTCGTTGCCGGAATCATGGTGCTCGCCTTGTTCCTGAGTCAGTTCAAACAAATGCATCCGATGTTGCGTTTGCTCGTGTGTGCCGCGATCGCCGGCGCGCCCTGCTTGTTGATTTTGATGCAACCTGACCTGGGAGAAGTCATCATTTGGGTGCCGGTTCTGCTTGCATTGCTCTTCGTCGGCGGAATGCCCTTACGATACTTGATCTGCATCCTGCTGATTCTATTCGCCATGATACCAATCACGGCGAATCTCGTGCTTAAGCCGTATCAGCAGGCGCGACTCACCGCCTTTGCCCATCCCGACATCGATAAACAAGGCTCCTCTTGGGCGATCAACCAGTCTCTCATCGCGATCGGATCTGGTGGTTGGTCGGGAAAAGGTTTTAAAGCGGCGAACACTCAGATCGAACTCGGCTTTCTGCCCGCTACCGCGGTCCACAACGACTACATTTTTTCGGCGATTGGCGAGCAGTGGGGGTTTGTCGGGGGAATATTTCTCATTAGCGCATTTGCGTTGCTGCTCCTGACTTGTCTTTTCGTCGCGTTTTTTGCCGGCGATCAATTTGGGTTGCTTCTGGTAATCGGAATTACGGCGCTGATTTTCACGCATATTTTTCAAAACATCGGCATGACCATTTCGATTTTGCCGATCACCGGTGTGCCATTGCCGCTAATCAGTTACAGCGGCTCGTTCGCGCTCATGATCATGTTCGCGCTCGGCGTTGTGAACAGCGTTTGGGTGCATCGGCACGAAGTCGAGCCGTAATATTTCGGACTCAAGATCGACATCGCGCCTATCTCGCGCGATTTACTTCGAGCGCGCGCCATTTACAATTCGTTGAAGCATGGAGACCGATTACAAGGTTAAGCTCGAGGTTTTCGAAGGCCCGCTCGATCTCTTGCTTTACCTGATCAAGCGCGACGAGATCGACATTTACGATATTTCGATCGAACGAATCACACGCCAATACCTCGAGTACCTCCAGGCCTTCAAGGAACTGAAGATCGACATCGCGGGCGAGTTCGTGGTGATGGCGGCTAATCTCATTTATCTCAAGAGCCGCAGCCTGCTCCCGCTCGATCAACAGCCGCCAGAGGAAGATGCCGAAGAGGACGATCCGCGGTGGGACCTGATCCGCCAGCTGATCGAATACAAAAAGTTCAAGGAAGCAGCCTCGCAATTGCACGATCGCGCGCTCGACCAGGAACGGATCTTTACCCGCGATGGCGGCAGTGTCGCGGTCTCTGACGCACCCTTGCCTTTGCACGAAGTTGGAATTTTTCAGCTGATTCACGCGTTTCAGGAAGTAATTAAACGGGTCGAAGCGCGGGAGGACTTGCAGGAAATCTTTGGCGAGCGGTTCAGTGTGTCAGATAAAATTGAGAAAATTTTGGAACGAGTTGGCAGCGGGACGCCGGTGCGTTTTTCAGAATTGTTTGGTCAGATCGTCTCACGGCTGGAGATTGTGGTTACGTTTCTTGCGCTGCTCGAATTGATTCGCTTAAACCAGGTACGCGCGTTGCAGCCAAAGATGTTCGACGAAATCGAGATCGCGGCCGTCGCGGCGTAGGATCGACATCATGCCGCGCGTCCTCATTGCCGGATGCGGTTATCTCGGCCAGGCAGTCGCCGATTTGTTTATCGTGGAAGGTTGGGAAGTCGAAGGCTGGACGAGGTCGGCAGAATCGGCGCGGCCGCTTTCGACGAAACCTTATCCGGTTCACTCCATCGACATTTCGCGATTGGACCAGGTGCGCGCGCAAAAAGGAGATTTCGACGCCGTGATTCATTGCGCCAGCACCCGTGGCGGTGATGCCGATTCTTATCGATGCGCTTATTTGGACGGAGCGCGGAATCTCCTCGACCGATTTGCGAGTTCGCGAATCCTGTTCACCAGCAGCACGAGCGTATACGTTCAGAAAGATGGAGAATGGGTCACAGAGGAAAGCGCGGCCGAACCGGAACACGAAACCGGAAAAATCCTGCGCGATACGGAGCGATTGATTCTCACCAACGATGGCATCGTCGTCCGGCTGGGCGGGATCTATGGCCCGGGCCGTTCAGCGTTGCTAAGAAAATTTCTGAGCGGTGATGCGGTGGTCGATTCCCAAAAGAATCGCTTTGTAAATGAGATTCACCGCGACGACGCGGTCGAAGCGATTCGTCTTTTAATAAAGCGGGAAGGGTCGACCGGCGAGATTTACAATGTGGTCGACGACCAGCCGATCTTGCAGAGCGAGTGTTATCTCTGGCTGGCGATGAAGTTAAATCGACCGCTTCCGCCGGCCGGAAGATCGACCTCGACGCGAAAACGCGGCGAGAGCAACAAGCGCGTCAATAATGCGAAACTGCGGGCCATCGGCTGGGTGCCGCGATATCCCGGTTTCGCGGAGGGAATGGAGCAAAGTGTCCTGCCCAGTCTCGATATTGAGAATGTATAAAGCTCGATCGTGAATGAAAATAGGGGTATGGAAGCTGCTATTTTTTTCCACGTATGCGTCAGGTTAAACTTACCGGCCGGGAGGCCTCGGTTGTGCGCGCGATCGGGTTCACCGAATCGATGCTCGGTGCCGAAATTCAGGATTACGTGCGAATGGAGTCGGAAGACGTTACCGACACGCTCAACAGCCTTATGGCCGCCGGATTTGTCGAGAGCATTCCTTACGCTGAACAAGTGCAGCTCGCAGAAATGCCGGTCACCGCTTTCGAGTTGAATCCAGCCTATTCGCACGAGCTCAAGCGCGCTGTGATTCGGATCTGATTCTTAGCGCACGCTCGCCGCGTCTGACGGCACAGCCGTCGCCGAATGCTGGACACGGCGCTCACCAAACAGTTGGCGAATTACCTCTTCGACCGGCACTTCCTGCACGTTGATGTCGCTGACATCGCACGCCTGAAGAACTTCCCGGCAAGTTTCAGTAACTTTCGCGCGCGGGACTTTGAGTTGCACCGACATCGGGGTTTGCTCAATCACTTCGCCGAACCGTGAAAAATCTCGCGTGACCTGTTTGTCGAAAGTGAGGCTGAGAATCTTGTAACCGGAAAACCGGTCGATGATTTCATCGAGCGGACCGTCGAAGAAAATTTTACCATGATCGATCACCAGCACACGATGACAAAGCTCCTGGATATCTTGCATGTAATGACTCGTGAGCAGTGTCACGATGCGGTGTTCCTCGTTGTAAATACGCAGAAATTCGCGGACGCGCTTTTGGCTGACGACGTCCAAGCCAATCGTCGGTTCGTCCAAAAACAAAACTCGCGGCTCGTGGATCAGGGCGGAGATCAGCTCCATTTTCATTCGCTCACCGAGCGAGAGTTCGCGCACCATTACGTTCATTTTGTCCGTGACTTCGAGAAGCTCGGCCAGGCCGCCCACGACTTTATTGAAGCGATCGCGATCGATTCCATAAATCGCCCGGTTTAGCTCGAGCGATTCCTGCGCGGGCAGGTCCCACCAAAGCGCATTCTTTTGGCCCATCAGCAGGCTGAATTGTCGCTTCATTTCGTTGCGCCTTTCCCACGGAACGAAGCCGAGCACACGCGCATCACCGCTGGTTGGATTGAGCAAACCGGAGAGCATTTTCAATACGGTCGTCTTGCCCGCGCCATTCGGTCCGAGAAATCCGACGAACTCACCTTCCTCGATTTGAAATGAAACAGTGTCGGCCGCACGCGTTTCATCGTAGCGCCGCCGAACGAGTCCTTTGATTGCGCCCCAGAGACCGCTCTCTTTGCGATACGTGCGGTAAATCTTCGTTAAGTCGCGAGCTTCGATTGCAGGCATGCGTTAGATCGACAATCAACGTGTCGATCCCAGTCGCAACTACGCGACGCTTGTTTTTGGGGCGGGCTTTTTCTTCAGCAGCGGCAGAACCTTTTCCACCAGGGCGTCGGCGGTGATGCCGTGCTTTTTACGCAGCAGCGGAACCGCTCCGTGTTCGATGAATTCATCCGGCCAACCGATTCGCACGACCGGCGTGTTGATCATCTGCGAGTGGAGATGCTCCATCACCGCGCAACCGAAGCCATTGTGCAAAACATGATCTTCGATCGTGGCGACCACTTCCACGCTCCGCGCGAAAAACTCGAGCGTGCCGGTGTCCATCGGCTTGATCCAGCGCGGATTGATCAACGCGACTGAAATTCCTTTCTCTTCAAGTTTTTTGGCCGCTTCTTCCGCCACTTCAAACATGTTGCCAAGTCCGAAGATGGCGACGTCGCGGCCGTGCTTCACCACTTCCGCTTTCCCGATCTCGAGAAGCTTCGGTTCCGGCTTGATTTGCGCGCCGGTGCCAGAACCGCGCGGATAACGAACAGCGATCGGACCCGAATTGTAATTCGCCATCGTCCAAAGCATGTCGACAAACTCGTCTTCGTTCTTGGGCTGCATGTGCACCCAATTCGGGATATGTCGCAAATATCCGATGTCGAACAATCCGTGGTGCGTCGGGCCGTCGTCGCCACTCAGCCCGGCGCGGTCCATGCAAAGCCTGACGTTTAGTTTTTGAATGGCCATGTCGTGAATGGCCATGTCGTAGGCGCGTTGGAAAAATGTGGAATAGATCGTAAGAAATGGCGTCAGCCCTTGCGTCGCGATGCCGCACGCGAAAAGCGCCGCGTGTTCTTCCGCGATACCGACATCGAAATAACGCGCCGGATGCGCTTTCGCGAAATGGGAAAGACCGGTGCCGCTTGGCATCGCCGCGGTGATTGCGACGACCTTCTGATTGTTGTCCGCGAATTTCGCCAGCGTTTTTCCGATGATCTCCGAATACGTCGGCGTTGGCGTCGGCGCGGTCTCGCCGCTCTCAATCTTGTATTTGCCGAGTCCGTGAAATTTATCCGGCTGTTTGATCGCCGGTTCGTAGCCTTTGCCTTTTTTGGTCAGAATGTGCAGTAGCACCGGTTCTTCCTGAGTTTTTAAAAATTCAAATGTCCGGATCAGCAGCCGAATGTCGTGCCCATCGATCGGTCCGTAATAGCGCAAACCCAATTCCTCGAAGATGACGCTCGGCAAAACCAAACCTTTGACGCTCTCTTCGACCTTGTGCGCGATTTGCACGCCCGTTTTTCCAAGTATCGCCTGAACGAAGCTGCGAGCTTTATCGTGCAGGTGCGCGTAGGTCTCGCTCGTCACGATGCGGTTAAAGTAATGTGCAATCGCTCCGACGTTTTTGGCGATCGACCATTCGTTGTCGTTCAGGACAACAATGAAGCGTTTGGTCTGCACGCGGACGTTGTTGAGCGCCTCGTAACTGATCCCGCAGGTGAACGCCGCGTCACCCGCAATCGCGATGATGTTCTCATCGCCGCCGCGGAGGTCGCGTCCGACCGCCATGCCGAGCGCGGCGGAAAGCGCAGTGCCGGCGTGACCCGCGCCGTAGCAATCGTGCTCGCTTTCGGTGCGCAAGAGAAAACCGTTCAGTCCGCCGAACTGCCGCATTGTCGAAAAACGATCGAGTCGGCCGGTGAACAATTTGTGGACGTAACCTTGATGGCTCACGTCCATCACAAACCGGTCGCGCGGGGTGTCGAACACGCGGTGCAATGCAATCGTTAGCTCGACGACGCCGAGATTTGGCCCAAGATGTCCCCCCGTTTGCGACAAAACGCGGATCAGTTCATCGCGAACTTCCTGCGCCAGCTGCGGCAGGTCTTGCTCGCGCAATGCTTTGATGTCGGCCGGCGAACGGATTCCGTCGAGCAAGCGCTTCGGCGCCGCGGTTGTTGTTGTCTCAGAAGAGTCTAACTTCGTCATTTTTTAATTCTTTCTCGGCTGCTTTGTCATCGTTCGATGATTCGGCCGCGGGTTCAAAATCTTTCACTATTGGTTTACCGGCATTGTTGCGGGCGATGATCTCGATCTTTTGTTCGGCGTTGGTCAACCGCTCCTGGCAAACCTTCACCAGGTTCATTCCCTCTTCGTAGCGTACGATCAAATCCTCCAGCGGCAATTTGCCGGTCTCCATTTGTTCGACGATCGCCTCGAGTCGGTCCATCGCTTTCTCAAAATTCAATTCTGGGGCTGCGGTCTTGGCCTTACTGCTCATCGGCGAACCGAAAATTAAGCACAGCGGCGCGAAGATGAAAGGGAGGATTGGCAACGGCGCTTCGCATAGGTGACGATTCTAAACCCAGCCTCCTCTCCCTTAGGGAGAGGATCGAGCTGAGGGTGAAATCGCTGCTGCGGTCTCGCGGGTGGCTCGGTTATGGCATGTCCAATGCTCGGGAATGGGAACGTCAACCATTCACCACTATGAAGTTTCCAAAAAAAATCCTCTTAATCGATCACGAACCCGGCGTCACCCGTCTTATCCGGCGGGCCCTGGAACGCGCCGGGAAATATCTCATTCGGGAAGAGCACGACGATAAGCTGGCGCTCAACGCCGCCCGTTGGTTTCAGCCCGATCTCATCCTGGTCGATACCGCCGGCCAGGACCGGCGCAACATCGAACGTGAGATCACTAGCGACGCCGCGCTCAAAGGCACACCAGTCCTCTCATTGACGAGCCTTCGTCCGGAAAGTCAGATGGTCTCCGGCGGAATTCTGAGCGGTTACAGCTTCTTCGCTGCACCCATTCGCGTCGAAGAAGTTCTCCGCGGCGTGGACGAGCTCCTTTTCGGCAAAGACTGATTCAGCCGCCGATCTGCTTTTTGTAGGCAGCGGCGTCTTTCAGATTTTTGAGATCGTCGGCGTTGGCGATCTTCAGGACAAAGATCCAGCCCTGGCCGAACGGCTCGCGGTTGATCAGACCCGGATCGGCTTCGAGCGCCTTGTTCACTTCGACCACCGCGCCTTTGACCGGCGCGTAAATGTCGCTCGCGGCTTTGACTGATTCCACGACGGCGATTGCTTCCTTCGCATTGGCTTGCCGCTCCATTTTCGGCAGCTCGACGTAAACTACATCGGTCAGTTCAGATTGGGCGTGATCGGTGATTCCAACGCGGACTTTGTCGCCTTCGCGCTTAATCCATTCATGGCTCTCGGTGTAAAGCAAATTGTCGGGAACATTCATGATGAGGTTGTAGCTGCCGCCGTCTCTGGCGGCAGAGATGTTTTTCCTTTTTTGTAGAGCGGTTTTTTCTCGATCGTGGCTGGAAATTTCTCTCCGCGAATCTCGATGTCGATCTTGGCGCCGGTTTTCGCGTTGGGCGCGTTGATGTAAGCCATCCCGACGCCCCAATTCAAGCTCGGCGAAAGCGTGCCGCTGGTCACTTCGCCGATGCGCTCGCCATTTTCGAAAACCAAGTAGTGTGGCCGGGGCGGAGGACCTTTATCGTTCATTTTGAACGGAACCAGTTTTTCGCGGGGGCCATTTTCTTTCGTTTTCAGCAAAACGTTGCGACCGATGAAATTCGATTTCGTTAGATCGACAAAGAAACCGAGCCCGGCTTCGATCGGGTTTCGTTCCGGCGAAAGGTCGGAGCCGTTGAGCGGGTAACACATTTCCAATCGAAGCGTATCGCGCGCGCCCAGGCCGCACGGTTTGATCCCAAGGTCTTTGCCTTGTTCGAGCACGATGTTCCAAAATCTCACCGCATCGTCTTTACTAAAGAAAACTTCGACGCCGTCTTCCCCGGTGTAACCGGTCCGCGCCATCAAGATCTGCATTTCATCGATCTCAACGTCGACAATCTGATTGCGGGGCGGCAGGTTGACAAAAAGCTCGCTGACGCGCGGACCCTGAATGGCTACACCGCCAAAATGAGCGCTGCGATCCCCGAGACGGACATTGTTTGGGCGATGTCGATCCAGCCATTCGAAATCTTCGTCGGTGCACGACGCGTTCACTACCAACAGAAATTTCGCGTCGCCGATACGATACGCAATCAAATCGTCGATGATTCCACCGCGTTCGTTCAGCAAGAAAGTGTATTGGCCCTGACCGACCTCCAACCTGTCGATGTTGTTGGTCAGCATCGTGTTCAACCACCTGCGCGCGTCGCTGCCATCGACGATCAACTGGCCCATGTGCGAAATATCGAACATCCCGACGTTCTTTCGCACCGCCTGATGTTCTTCCACGATGCTCGTGTATTGAACCGGCATCAGCCAGCCGGCGAAGGGCACCATCTTCGCGCCTCGCTTCACGTGTTCGTCGTAAAGCGGCGTCTTTTTTTGCGCGGCTTCGGTCACGAATCCAAGGTAATCGGCGCGTTCGTCGCATGCAAAGGTGGATCGAGCAGTCCCTTGCTCGATGTTAATCCGACATGGCCGAAGGCCATCAAATTTTGACATCGCCCGCGGAGCGGCCGATCCACCTTGAAGCGCTTGTCGCGCTCTCTTACCGTCCGACCGAATGAGCTGGCTCGACAAACTTGAACGCCGTTTCGGTTTTCTTGGGATACCGGGGTTGCCGCGTATTCTGGTTGGCTTCGCCGCACTCGTGTTTGGGCTGGCCTGGATGCTGCCCGGTTTTACTTCAATGCTCACGCTCGATCCCGTGCGCATTCTGCATGGCGAAGTTTGGCGACTTGTCACTTACATTTTCATTCCCCAAACACTGAGTCCGTGGTGGGTCCTGTTTGCGCTCTGGTTTCTTTGGTGGGTCGGCGAAGGCCTCGAACGCGCGTGGGGCGCATTTCGTCTCACCCTTTACGTTTTGGTCGGAATGATCGGCGCGACCGTCGCCGCGTTTTTCTTCGGCAGCAATTTTTCCAATTCGATGCTGTTGATGTCTTTATTCCTGGCCTTCGCGCACTTTTATCCGGAGGAAATCATCTATATTCTTTTTGTTTTGCCGGTCAGAATCAAATGGCTGGCCTGGATTGCGGGCGCGTTCTTGTTGCTGGGATTTTTTACCAATTCGAATTCGTATCGAGCGGCTTTGGTCGCGGCGCTCGCGAATTACCTGATTTTCTTCGGGCCCGAATTTATTCATCAGGCGCGGCACCGTCACGAAGTCTCGGGCCGCCGGAAACGCTTTGAGGACCAAGCGCGCAGTGAAACCGAGTCGCTTCATAAATGCGCGGTTTGCGGCGCGACCGAGTTGAGCAACCCTAACCTCGATTTTCGCGTCGCGCGCGATGGCGAGGAATATTGCCTGGCGCATTTGCCATCGGCACAAACCGCTAGTCGGAGGTAGCGGCGGTTCACCGAACCGCCATGGCGACCGCCCCTACCAGCTTGACCGCAATTCTCCACAGCGGAAACTACGAACGATGACCGACAAGAACGCGACGCTCGTCCCCGAACAGGGCTGGCATTGTCTGCATTTGTTTTATCACGTCGAGTACGGTCAGTGGCAATTGCTCAGCCGTGATGAACAGAACGCAGCGAAAACCAATCTCTCAAAGCTCGTGCAGGACGTACGCGCGATGGACTCGACGCAGTTGCTGACCCTCAGTGTCGTCACACCAAAGGCGGACCTCGGCTTCATGTTGATCACGCCCGATTTGCAAACAGCGAACAAGATCGAGAAGCAGCTTTCGCTTTCGTTAGGCGCCGATGCGCTCACGCCGGTCTACAGTTATTTGTCGCTCACCGAAGAAAGCGAATACATCACAACCGAAGAAGAATACGCCGCGACGCTCGATCAGGAGATAAAACGCGATCCGGCGAAATTGGAGCAAGCGTTGAACACTTTTCGCGACCGGATCAAACATTACCGGCAGGAGCGCGTATATCCGACCCTGCCTGATTGGCCGGTCGTTTGCTTTTACAATATGAGCAAGCGGCGTGGCGAACAGCGCAACTGGTACGCGTTGCCTTACGATGAGCGCCGCAAGTTAATGAAGGGACATGCAACGGTTGGCCGTCAGTACGCGGGCAAGGTGAAACAGCTCATCACCGGCTCGACCGGTCTTGATGATGCCGAGTGGGGCGTGACCCTGTTTGCGCGCGACACGTTTCAGATTAAGGCAATCGTTTATGAAATGCGTTTTGATCCGGTGAGCGCGGAGTACGCGGACTTCGGCGAATTTTTCATCGGCATTCAGCTGCCGCTCGACGAATTGTTCCGCCGCTTGCAACTCTGATTGTCGATCTTACGATTCTTCGATCCGCCAGGATGGGTGACAGAGTGGTCGATTGTGCACGCCTGGAAAGCGTGTGTGCCGAAAGGCACCGAGGGTTCGAATCCCTCCCCATCCGCCAGCTCGATGACAACCGACTTATCGCGCGCGTGATCTCGCTCTGTTCAACCGCGTAACGGAGATTCGAACGCCGTTGGACCGGTGGGGCGCGTTACGCGCAAGGGTTAAGAAGCGAAGCTCTCGGACTGGAGCCAAAGCGAAGCTTTGGATAATCCACTTGCCTCCAAAGCTGACAAGCGTGGAGGCAACATCCATAAGGGGGCACACTTTCGGATCACCAGCGGGAGCGTAATCCCTCCCCATCCGCGGTTCTCTTCCGCTTCCTCTTAACCTTCGTCTGCTACTTCCCGCGATCGCGTCGTTCCAAAATCTGCAGCTCCTGTCGCAATTTCACCACGCTGCCTTCCGGCAAGACGCCGCGGAAATTCACATTGGGGTAAATAAAACAATCGCGTCCCAGAACTGAGCCGGGGTTAATCACCGCGTTGCAGCCGATCTCGGTTCGATCGCCGACGATCGCACCGAACTTGGTAAGGCCGGTGGCAATGTTACTGTCGCTCGCCGCCACCGCGATCTCGCTGTGATCGAGTTTCACGTTCGACAAAATCACGCCGGCCCCGAGGTGCGCTTTAAATCCAAGAATCGAATCGCCAACGTAATTGAAATGCGGCACCTGGGCTTCATCGAAAATGATGCTGTTCTTGAACTCACACGAGTTGCCCATTACCACACCGTTACCGACGACCACGTTCTCACGCACGTAACAGCCGCTCCGGATATGGCAATTATCTCCGATCCACGCCGGTCCTTTCAATACCGCGCCCTGTTCGACAATCGTTCCGCGGCCAACAAAAACATTGCTGCTGATGAACGGCCGGCCAACGAGCTCGCCGAGCACCGCCGGTTTCAAACGAAATTGCAAATAGCTCGCGATTTGTTTGAGCGCGTTCCAGACGTAGTTCTGGTCTTCGAACAATTTCGGATGGGCCGTATGTTCGAGACTGAGGAATTGTGCGGGCGCAAACATTTCGTCAAGCGCCGGCGCGTCGCGTAATCTTCTGTCCGTCCTTGGTGTCGCGCGCTTCCCAGCCGAGCGCATTCAACTTGTCGCGCAATTCATCGCTTTTTCGAAAATCTTTTGCAAGCCTCGCTTGCAACCGCGCTTCAGCCAGCTTCGCTACTTCCTCGGGCAACTCTGCTCCATCGCTTTCAAACGCAAGCACGCGGTTAATTCGATCCCACCAGGTAAACCAAGCGGCGGCTGTCTTTGGATCGAGTTTGTTTTCGTCCATTGCGCGATTGGTCTCGCGGATCGTTTCAAAAAGAAAACCGAGCGCCGCCGAAATGTTGAGATCGTCATCGAGCGCTCCTTCGAATTCGTGGCCGAACTGCAGGTCGATCTTTTCGATTGCTCCGCCGCGCCGGAGCCTTGGGGAAGGCGGGTCGATCTCACCTCCGGCGACTTCGCGCAAGCGCTCCAACCAATCATCAATTCGGCCTAACGACTCGCGTGCTTCCTTCATTCCGTCCCAGGTGAAATTCAGTTGAGTCCGATAATGTACCCGGATCAGCGCGTAACGGATCTCCCGGCCGGTGTATCCTTTCGCCAGCACGTCCGGCACTGTATAAAAATTTCCTAACGACTTGGACATCTTCTGACCGTCCACCAGTAGATGCGCGCAGTGCAGCCAATAGCGGACAAACTTTTTGCCGGTCACGCCCTCACTTTGTGCAATCTCGGCTTCGTGGTGCGGGAAAATGTTGTCCACCCCGCCGCAGTGGATGTCGATCTGATCTCCAAGCAACGCCGTCGCCATCGCGCTGCACTCGATGTGCCAGCCAGGACGTCCCGGTCCCCACGGCGAATCCCATTTTACATCGCCATCTTCTTCGTCCCATGCTTTCCAAAGCGCGAAGTCGCCGATGTGTTCCTTGTCGTACTCGTCGTGCTTTACCCGGCCGGTCGATTGCAACTCATTCAAATTGAAGTGCGCCAGCTTTCCGTAATTGGGAAATCTGTTGATCCGGAAATAAACCGATTTGTCATCGGCTTGGTAAGCGAGGCCTTTTGAGATCAATACGCCGATCATCGAAATCATTTTATCGATGTAATGTTGATCGGTCGCAGCCGGATAATCATTTGCGCGCTTGATCCGTAGCTTTTCTGCGTCTTCGAAGAAAGCATCCTTGAATTGCTGGGTAAATCTTTGGAGCGGAACCCCGGCGTCGTGCGCGCCGCGGATCGTTTTGTCGTCGACGTCGGTAATGTTCATCACACGATGAACGTTGAATCCGCGCGCTTCGAGATGGCGCTGAAGCAGGTCCTCAAAAATGTAGGCGCGGAAGTTTCCGATATGGGCACGGCTGTAGACTGTCGGTCCGCAGGTGTAGATGTCGATCTTGCGCGAAGCGGGATCGCACGGAGCGAACTCTTCCAGTTTTCGTGAATAGGTATTAAAGAAACGCAGCGCCATCGTTTGTCATGTCGAGCGGAGTCGAGACATCTCTAAATATTTCCAGGCTGAACAAGCGCGGACAACAGTAAGAGATTGAACTCGTTCGTCTCCCGACTCTCTCGCCGCTACCCTCGCGGCGCTACCGTCCATGTCGCTCGTCCCACTCGCTCCATTCCTCGACTTCGCTCGGAATGACATGGACTTAATTTTGTTCAACTGTCGCAATCGCCATTGCCGCGATGCCTTCGCCGCGGCCGATGGGACCGAGCCGCTCATTCGTTGTCGCCTTGACACTCACTTGCGTGTCGGAAACACCAATTGCCGCCGCAATTTCTTTTCGCATCGCGGGAATTTGCGGCGCTATCTTCGGCGCCTCCGCAATCACCGTCGCATCGATATTCAGCACTCGCGCTTTTTTATCGGCGAGCATCTTGCTTACGCGCTTTAAGATCTCGATGCTGCTGATGCCGCGAATCGACTCATCGGTATCTGGAAAATGTTGGCCGATGTCGCCCGCGCAAATCGCGCCGAGAAGCGCGTCTGCGATGGCGTGCGATAAAACGTCGGCATCCGAATGTCCCTCCAGTCCGAGCAAGTAGGGAATGCGAACCCCGCCCAGAATCAGTTGTCGATTCTGGCCGAGCCGATGAATATCGTAACCGATTCCGCAACGCGTAGTGCTCACAATTTCAAATCGATCACGCCATTAGAGGCGACAATGCTGTATTTCTCTTTCATATCTTTACGCGGCCGCAAATCGACCGTGCCACCGGCAGTTTCAACCAGAATCCATCCGGCGGCGATGTCCCACAAACTAATTCCACGTTCGATGTAAGCATCGAAACGTCCGCACGCGACGTAGGCCATGTCGAGCGCAGCGCTGCCGAGCACGCGGCATTTTCGCACGCGATGGATTATTGCCTCGAGCAGCGGCAGATTTGAATCGATCGAGTGATCGGTTTTGGCGAGGCCGACTGAAACCACCGCTTCAGCAAGATTCGTGCGATCGCTCACCCGAAAATGTTTGCCGTTCAAACGCGGCTTTTCTCCTTTTTGCGCACTCCACATTTCCTCGCGCATCGGATCGTAAATTACGCCGACGATGATTTCACCCTTCAAGCGGAGCGCGATTGAAACGCAAAAATGCGGGATCTGGTAAAAATAGTTCACGGTGCCATCGAGCGGATCGACCACCCACTGATGCTCGCTCGATTGATCGCCCACGATTCCTTCTTCGCCGTAAAGCGCGTGCTCGGGAAATTGTTTCAGTAGCGATTTCGTGATCAGCTCCTGCGTTTCGACGTCGATCGCGAGTTTGATGTCGTGTGCCTCGGCGACGTTTACGTGCTGAGAGCGATGAAAATTTTTGCGAAGCAGATCGCCCGCCGCGCGCGCAGCTTTTTCGGCGGCGTCGAGATAATGCTTCATGGAGAGGTTGAGAAGTTGAGCGGTTGAGATCGACTTCAGAATAGCCTCTCCTCTCAACGTCTCAACACCTCAACGTCTCAACGTCTCAACTTAAATAGAAAACCGGGAGGAAAATAAATTCTCCTCCCGGGTTGAAGTTTGGGGTTGTGACTTCGAAAGATTTTCGAAATCGTTAATTAAGCGACGGGCTTCAATGCCTCTTTCTTTTCTTCGCTTTTCTTTTTGCTGCTTTCTTTCTTTTCTTAGCCATCGACTTCTATTCCCCCTTTCAATCCG
>Ga0193750_1000032_pt1 | contig 76108 bp, 75 predicted proteins | sample L1c1metaG_FD_160569 | JGI IMG/M metagenome (GOLD analysis project Ga0193750, IMG submission 160569) | Soil microbial communities from a riparian zone of the East river system, Colorado, United States - L1c1 | ecosystem: Environmental > Terrestrial > Soil > Riparian zone | place: USA: East River... | reverse complement strand
GTGAACTGCAGCGTGTCGCCGTTCCGGCTGAACTTGTAGGTGGCTTGACCTTTGCAGACCTTCGGCGTTTTCGAGCCATGCGATTCCTGGATCGTCATTGTGTCGCCTGCGACGGTATATTTGCCCCAGACGCTGGCTCGATTGCTGTTATTGAGCGCCACTTGGAAGGTGCCGTCGGCTTTAATCGCCCAAACCGTGCCGAGCGAGTTAGTCCAGGTCCCAACGAGTGCGGATTGTCCGCTCTCTTGGAACATGGCGCAGCCGCCAAGCAGCGCGAGGACCGTCATACCTAGAACAATTTGGAAAGAAATTGGTTTCTTCATGCCCGTGATGCTGTCTGCAACGCCCGTTCTTTTCAAGCAAAGAAGATGACTCATCTTTACTGGTCGTGTCCGCAGCTTAAGTTTCGGTAATGGCGATTTCAGAAGAACAAGTCCGCGACGCGTTGCGCTCAGTTCGCTATCCCGGTTTTAGCCGGGACATCGTTTCCTTTGGCCTTGTCAAAGATGTGCAAATCCACGACAGCGAAGTAAAAGTGCAGCTCGCGCTCGCGACTAACGATCCCAACATCCCCGCGACAATTAAGAATGACGCTGAGAAAATCTTGCGAGCAATCAACGGCGTTCGTGCGGTAAAGGTTTTGATCGACATTCACGCGCCGCCCGCAGGTGCTGGTGCAACTGTTGGCGCCACCCGGATTCCGGGAATCGAGCATGTTATCGCTGTGGCCAGCGGAAAAGGGGGCGTTGGCAAGTCGACCGTCGCGGCAAATCTTGCGGTCGCGCTCGAGCAAACCAAAGCGCGCGTGGGTTTGTGCGACTGCGATATTTATGGGCCGAGCATTTCGCTCATGTTCGGAACGCGCGAGCGACCGACCGCCACGGATGAAAACAAAATCGTCCCGATCGAACAGTACCATCTCAAATTGATGTCGATGGGGTTTCTCCTCGACGACGCGTCGCCTGCAATCTTGCGCGGCCCGATGGTCACGCGTTACACGCAACAGTTTTTGCGGCAGGTCGATTGGGGCGAGCTCGATTTTCTAGTTCTCGATCTGCCGCCCGGCACCGGCGACATTCAACTGACGATTGTGCAGACGGTCGCGCTCTCCGGTGCAATCATTGTTACCACGCCGCAGGAAGTTGCACTAATCGATGCCCGCAAGGCCGCGACCATGTTCGAGAAAGTGAATGTGCCGGTGCTCGGCATTGTCGAGAACATGAGCTACTTTGTTTCACCGTCTGATAATAAGCGATACGACATTTTCGGCAGCGGCGGGGGTGAACGCGAAGCCAAGCGGCTCCGAGTGCCACTGCTCGGCCAAGTGCCCATCGACATCGCAACCCGTGAAGCGGCGGACCGCGGGCAGCCGATTGCCGGACAAGATCGACGGTCGCCCGTGGCGGCGGAATTTATGAAGATCGCGCAGCGGATTCGCGAGGCGCTAGCCTAACGAATTCTGCTGCCTAACTTAAATAGGTATGGCTGATGCTACGTCATACTTGGCAACGAGTTATTCACTTACTATTGACTGATTCTCGTTTTTATGGAAAAAGCTGTCTACATGCCGATCGCCGAGGCAGAGAAAGATAAATCGCAGTTCGTTAAAAATTCGGTCCTCTACAAGGAGTTCCTGGCCGAGCGCGAAGAGATTTTGAAACATAAATGGATCGAGAGCGAAAAAGCCGGCAAAGACATCGGCTTTGAAAAAGCGCTTCTCGATTGGATCGTAAAACATCGTTCCCATTGGCGGGAGCGGCGAATGAAGGAGGCTCGCACAGAAAAGGCAGCCTCCTGATTTATTTTCAGCTCCTTTAAAGCGATCCTGCGAGGTCGCCAAGGATGCAGATGGACGAAAAAAAACATAACTCTGGCGTCCCGATCATGGACGCGGCGGCGATCCAGCGCGCGTTGCAGCGGATCGCGCACGAAATTATCGAGCAAAACGCCGATTTGAGATCGGTCGTGCTCGCAGGAATTCCATTGCGCGGAGTTGAGATTGCTCGCCGACTCGCCGGATTCGTTCGCGAAGTTGCGAAGATCGATATCGCAACCGGGACCATCGACGTGGCGATGCATCGTGATGATGTCGGCACGCGCGCGGAGCTGCCGGTGGTGCACGCGTCGAAACTGCCGCTGCCGCTCGAGGATCGCACCGTCATTATTGTCGATGACGTTCTCTTTACCGGTCGCACCGCCCGTGCCGCGATGGACGCGATCAGTTCCTTTGGCCGGCCGGCTCGGATTCAACTCGCCACCCTGGTCGACCGCGGCCATCGCGAACTACCGATCCGCGCCGATTACGTTGGCAAGAATTTGCCGACCGCGACGCGTGAGCAAATTCAGGTCTGTCTCCAAAACGTCGATAACGAACCGGACGCCGTCTGGTTGTTTCAAGAATGAGCACGAATTGGAACCGGAAAGATTTGCTCGGACTGCGAGAACTTTCCGCGGACGAAATTAATTTCATTCTCGAAACCGCAGATGCCTTCAAACAAGTCGGCACTCGTGAGATCAAGAAAGTGCCGGCGCTCCGCGGCAAAACCCTGGTCAACTTTTTCGTCGAGCCGAGCACGCGGACGCGCACGTCATTCGAGCTCGCCGCGCATCGTCTAAGCGCCGACGTGATCAACATTTCCGCCACCACGTCCAGCCTGACCAAAGGCGAAACGCTTAAGGACACCGCGCGCAATCTCCAAGCTTTGCACGCCGACATTCTGGTGTTGCGCCACAGCTCCGCCGGCGCGCCCCAATTTCTGGCGCAACGATTGAAATCGAGCGTGATCAATGCCGGCGACGGCGCGCACGAACACCCGACCCAAGGTCTTCTCGACATGTATACGATCCGCGACAAACGCGGAAGAATCGACAATCTCCACGTCGTGATCGTCGGCGACATTTTGTTCAGCCGCGTCGCGCGCTCGAACATCTTTGGCCTGACCAAGCTCGGCGCGCGCGTAACGCTTGTTGGACCGAGCACGCTCGTTCCCCGCGAGTTCGAAAAACTCGGCGTCACCGTTTCAAACCAGATCGACGATGTGCTGCCGACTGCCGACGTCGTGAATCTTTTGCGCATTCAGCACGAACGCCAGCGGAAGGAATATTTCCCCGGAATCGGCGAGTATACCACGCTCTTCGGCCTGACTAAGGAACGCGCCAAATTATTAAAGCCGGATTGCCTGGTTATGCATCCGGGCCCGATTAATCGCGGCGTCGAGATCGACAGCGAAGTCGCCGACGGATTGCAGAGCGTCATTCTCGATCAAGTCACCAACGGCCTCGCCGTCCGAATGGCTGTCCTTTATCTCTGCGGAGGAATCGCGTCGTGAGCGCGACAATTATTCGCCACGGGCGCGTGATCGATCCCGCCAACAAACGCGACGAGATCGGGGATCTTTACATCGCGGACGGAAAGATCGTGGCTTCAAAATCAGAAATCAGAAATCAGAAATCAGAAATTGATGAGTTTGATGCCCCCAATCTCATCATTGCGCCAGGCTTGATCGACATGCATGTCCATCTGCGCGAGCCAGGATTCGGTCACAAGGAAACGATTGCATCCGGGGCCCGCGCCGCGGTCGCAGGCGGATTCACCACAATTGTCTGCATGCCGAACACTTCGCCCGCGGGGGATAACCCGGCGACGATTGCCTGGATCAGAGATCGCGCGAAAGAAACTGCCTGTCTGAACGTTTTGGCGACCGGCGCCATTTCAAAAAATATCGCCGGTGAAGAATTGGCGCCGATCGGTTCGTTAGGCCAGGCCGGAGTCGTCGCGATTACTGATGATGGCCACTGCGTGCAAAATCATGAATTGATGCGGCGCGCGGTCGAGTACGCGCGCATGATTGGATTGCCAGTGCTCGATCATTGCCAGGATTACAATCTGGTCGGGAACGGCGTCGTGAACGAAGGTTACTGGAGCACGCTCCTCGGCTTACCTGGTTGGCCGGCCGCCGGTGAAGAAGCGATCGTGATGCGAAACATTTTGCTCGCCGAACTTTGCGATCATCAGATTCATTGCCAGCACATCAGCGCAGCCGGAAGCGTGCGCCTGATCCGCGATGCCCGCGCGCGTGGCGTAAAAATCAGCGGCGAAGTTTGTCCGCACCATATCGCGCTGACTGATGAAGCGATCCAAAATTTCGACACGAACTACAAAATGAATCCACCGTTGCGCTCAAAGGCCGATGTCGATGCAATCCTTGAAGGAATTGCCGACGGCACCTTGTCAATCTTGTGTTCAGATCACGCGCCGCACGCCGGATTCGAAAAAGAAGTCGAGTTCGATCAAGCACCATTCGGAATTGTCGGACTCGAAACCGAGCTCGGTTTGTTCATCGATCTGCTCGTGCACAAACATCGCAAGATCGACATCGTGCGGTTGATTGAGATGTACACCGTCGAGCCGGCTAAATTACTGAAACTCGACGCGGGTACGTTATCGGCTGGCGCGCCGGCCGATGTTACGCTAATCGATCCCGATCTGGAATGGACGGTGAAGATCGATCAGTTCGAGTCGGCGTCGCGAAATTCGCCGTTCGACAGTTGGCAATTAAGAGGTCGCGCGGTGCGAACGATTGTCGGCGGAAAAACCGTCTGGTCGTTGTAGTTGCCGATGTCCTCATCGGCAGGTTTCTGATTCTGCCGCCAGGGACGGCGGCAGCTACACTTTATCCTGAATATCCGCCGCTGATGTAGCTCTCCAAATGCGCGATGGTCGCGCTTTGGCAAGAGATTACGTGCTTCACCAGGTCGCCGATTGAAATAATCCCAATCACTTTGCCGCCCTCGACCACCGGCAGGTGACGAATGTGTTTCTCGGTCATTAAGCGCAGACATTCATCAACGCTTTCCCCGGGTTTCGTTGTCGAAACGTTCGACGACATGATTTCATCAACCCGGGTCTCTTTGGAAGATTTGCCACGGATAAAAACTTTTCGGGTGTAATCACGTTCTGAAATGATCCCGACCAGTTTCTCACCCTTCATCACCAGCAGCGCCCCAACGTTCGCTTCCGCCATCATTTCGATCGCCTGGAATACGGTCGCGTCCGGCCCGATCGAAAAAATCCTGCCGTCCTTCTGATTCAGAATTGCACCGATATGTCCGCTTACGTCCATGGCACTTGAAAGGGAGTCCAAAATACAACACCGCTGCGCAGCGATGCAAAAGAATTCTCGGAGAACAGCAACGGGCCGGAGCCTATCGGCTAGTGCACAAATTTTCGGTCAATTAAACTCCGCAAATGCTCTGCGACCGCGGGTTGATCGAGGCGCTGGATGACTTCGTTTAAAAAACCGGCGACGATGAGGCGCTGGGCGACCGGGACGGGAATGCCGCGCGAGCGGAGGTAAAACATTTCCTCTTCGTTGATCTGGCCGGAAGTAGCGCCGTGGGTGCAACGGACGTTGTCAGCCAGAATTTCCAAGCCCGGCATTGAGTTCGCTTCCGAGTCGTCGCTCAAAAGAAGGTTTCTCACCTTTTGATAGGCGTCGGTGAAATGGGCGTGCGGTTCGACGCGGATCAAACCGCCGAAGGTGCAGCGGGCGCGATGGTCGAGGGCATTCTTGTAAAGGAGATCGCTTGCGGTATGCGGCGAGATATGGTCTTGCAACGTGCGAGCGTCGAATTCCTGTTCATTTGTTGCGACCGCGACGGCGAGCAAATCACTCCGGCCGCCTTCGCCGATCAGACGACTGAGACTTTCGAATCGCGAATATTTCGAACCGAGGTTGAGGTTCAAACTCATCGCCGACGCATCGTGATCGACCGTGGTCGTGTTCATTTGCAGGGCCACCACGTTCTCTCCCCAATTTTGCGCGCACACGTAAGTGACTTTGGCCCCTGGGCCGGCGATCAAGTCGTTTACTCCGCAAGCGAAGCCGCTCGCCCGCGGATCACATGAGCGGAAATGCTCTACCACCGTAACCTTGGCCAATTCGTCAGTGATAAGCAGCAGATGCGGAAAGACGGAAACCCCTTCGCCGCGCAACCAGTGAAAGATCTCGATCGGCTGTTCGATCTCGACCCCGCGCGGAACGAAAAGAAATGTGCCGTTCGACACCACTGCTTTGTGCAGCGCCGCAAACTTGGCCGAGCCGAGGACTGCCGGCTGCGACATAAAATATTTTCGGAAAAGATCGGCGTGCTCGATCATCGCGCGTTCGAGCGGCTGGAAAATCACGCCACGTTTCTTCAAGTCGTCGGAAACGACATTGCGCTCGATCAGTTGATCGCCGGCAAAAATGAGGCGCGCCGCGAATTCGTCCAGGCCGCACGAGTACTTTAAAACATTCGCGCGATCATCATCTGAAAGCGTGCTGCTAAACTTAAATTGCGCGAGATCGAGAAGATCGACATTGGAAAACCGCCAGGCCTGATCTTTGCGGGTCGGCCGCGGAATCGATTCGAATTTTTCCCATGCACCGCGCTGTTGCTCGCGAAACCAGTCCGGCAAATCAAGCGACTCAATCGGACCCGAAAGAATGCCTTTCGAGCTTACGGTTTCATCATGAGCGATTAAGGACATTGTCGATCTTAGATAAGAACGGCGGTCCGCAGACCGCCGGTTAAGCAAAATTATTGGCGAGGAAAATTATCCGACCGAGCCTTCCATCTCGAGCTCGATCAAGCGTTTCAGCTCGACCGAGTATTCCATGGGAAATTGGCGAACCAAGTCGTTGACGAATCCGTTCACGCTCAAGCTCATCGCCTGCGCTTCGCTCAAGCCTCGCTGTTGCATGTAGAAGATTTGTTCGGAACTGACCTGACTGACGCTCGCCTCATGTTGCACAGCGTTGCCGGTGCCCCGGACGGTGATTGCCGGATACGTGTCAGTGCGGCTGGTCGAGTTAATGAGCAGTGCGTCACATTCAGTGTTGTTCTTGCAGTTTTTGAGATGTTTCGGGACGTGCACCAAACCGCGATAAGTCGCGCGACCGGTGCCGATCGAGATCGATTTGGAAATGATGTTCGAAGTTGTTTCGTCGGCGGCGTGAATCATTTTCGCGCCGGTGTCCTGGTGCTGGCCGTTGTTCGCGAGCGCGATGGAGAGCACCTCGCCGCGCGCTTTGCGCCCCTTCAACACCACGCCCGGGTATTTCATCGTGAGCCGCGACCCGATGTTGCAGTCGATCCATTTGATCTCAGCATCTTCGTGCGCGAGGCCGCGTTTCGTCACCAAATTGAAAACGTTGGCCGACCAGTTTTGGACGGTGATGTACTGGATTTTAGCCCCCTTAAGAGCGACCAGCTCTACGACCGCGCTGTGTAAGGTCGTGGTCTCGAACTTCGGCGCGGTGCACCCTTCCATATAAGTGACTTCGCTGCCTTCGTCGGCAATGATGAGGGTGCGTTCGAATTGGCCGAAATTTTCGGCGTTAATCCGGAAATAAGCTTGGAGCGGATGTTTCACTTTCACCCCGGGCGGCACGTAAATGAACGAGCCGCCGCTGAATACGGCTGCGTTGAGTGCGCTGAATTTGTTGTCGGCAATCGGGATCACTTTGCCGAACCATTTCCGGAAAATGTCCGGATGCTTCTTCAGACCTTCGGTGGAGCCGACGAAAATGACACCCTGCTCACCAACGGCCTTCTTGATGTTGGAGTAGACGGCTTCGCTGTCGAACTGCGCTTCGACGCCGGCGAGAAATTTGCGTTCCTGCTCCGGAATGCCGAGCCGCTCAAAAGTACGCTTGATGTCCTCCGGGACCTCTTCCCAAGTGCGCTTGGCGGCATCGCCGGACGCAAGGTAATAACGGATTTTGTCAAAATCGATTGCCTCGAGATCCTTGCTTGCCCAATGCGTCGGCAACGGTTTCTCGAGAAAAGTTTTCAGACCGCGCAGCCGATATTCGCGCACCCAATCCGGGTCTTCCTTCGCATCGGAGATGTAATGGATGGTCTTTTCGCTCAGGCCGCTGCCGGCGTCCTTGGCGTAATCCACCTTGTAGTGAAAATCGCCGATGCTCCGATTAATATTGACCGCTTTAGTTTCAGTTTTCATTCGATCTTATCTCGTCAGCACTGGTTCGTCCGCTCCCGCGCGCGCCCAATCGTAACCGCGTTCCTCCAGCTCAAGCGCCAAATCCTTGCCGCCGCTGCGCACGATCCGGCCCTGCACCATCACATGGACGTGGTCGGGAACGATGTAATTCAAGATACGCTGATAGTGCGTAATTAAAAGTATTCCGATCTTCGAGCCGCGCAATGAATTGACGCCGTGGGCGACGGTCTTGAGCGCATCGATGTCGAGACCGCTGTCGGTTTCATCGAGCACCGCATAGTTTGGCTCAAGCATCGCCAGTTGCAAAATCTCGGTCCGCTTTTTTTCGCCGCCGGAAAAACCTTCGTTCACCGCGCGCGACGTGAACGAACGATCCATTCCAAGCAGCTCCATCTTCTCATAAAGCTTCGCGTAATATTCAGTCGCCTCGAGCTCCTCGCCTTCCGGCAAACGAGCTGCTAACGCGGCGCGGAGAAAATTCGCAATTGTTACGCCAGGAATCTCGCTCGGGTATTGGAATGCGAGAAAAAGTCCTTTGCGCGCACGATCATCGGGCTCGAGCGCGAGAAGATCTTCGCCATCCATCGTAATTTTGCCTTTGGTCACATGATAATCGGGATGACCCGCCATTACTTTGGCCAGGGTACTTTTTCCGGAGCCATTTGGGCCCATAACCGCGTGAACTTCGCCCCGGGGAATGGTCAGACTAAGGCCTCGAACGATCTGCAGATCGCCAATATTAACGTGGAGGTTGTCTACCCGAAGTTCGTTCATAAAGCGGGGGGTCACCAATATACGGCCATCCGGGGGGATTGCGAATCGGATTTCCGGGCAATGACATCAGTCCGACAGCGTCATATTGGCACACTCTCGGAACTATAATTTCTATTAAACGGCATCCCGATTGCTGCAGAAAGCTCCGGTGAACTCCGAAGGCAAACCGCCTAAAGCAACGCGCAAGTCGCTCTCGAAAGAGTCCGTTTCAAAAGCGACCAGCGAGCTGAACAATCTTTTGCAGATCATTTCCGGCACCAGCGCGGAAATCGGGAACTTGTGGGAAGGCAGCGAAGGATCCGAGCAATATCTTAATATGCTCCGTTCGAGCATCGATCGCGCGGAAGCGGTCGCCGCGCAGTTGACTGAGCAGGCTGGGGGCGCTGAGCAAAAAATGCTGATGCATCCCGAGCTCGCCTCGTTCTTGAAACCCAAGACGATTAGCGAAATGCCGCGCGCTAAGCAGACGATTCTGGTTGTCGACGACGAGTCGATGGCCCTCGTTTTGATCAAGCGCCTGCTGATCGAAGCCGGTTATCAAGTTGTGACCGCGCAATCGGGCTTCGAAGCTCTCGATCTATTTCGGCGTCAGCCTCAGGCATTCCAATTGGTTCTGCTCGATCTGACAATGCCGTTCATGGATGGAGAAGAAACGTTCCATCGGCTGCGCGAAATTCGAGCCGAAATACCGGTTGTTCTCTGCACTGGATTTATTCGACAAGATCGACTCGATCGACTGATGAAGGACGGCATCGCAGGGTTTCTCCGAAAGCCACTCGCGCCGGATGAAATTGTCGATCATGTCCGGTCGGTCCTTGCGAGTTTGAAGTACGCACAAACCAGCGGCTCATTATCTGACAGCTCATCCGTTGCCGGCTGATTCGGATTGCGAATGAAGGCGACTCAGCGGGCTCGGGCCCTCGAACGATTCTACGACAACCGGTTGTTCGATGGAGTCGAGGCCGATGTCATCGAACGGATCGCACCGAAAATTGACGTGGTGCGAAAGAAGCCCGGTGAAATCATTTTTCGCGAAGGTGAGCCGGGCGATTCGCTTTACTTGATCGGCCAGGGCTGCGTCAAAATCGCAAAAGCGGCAGACGGCGTTGACCACGAAATCCTCGACTATGTTGATCAGGGAAATTTCTTTGGCGCAACCGCGCTCTTGGCGGGCGAACCGCACTCAACCACTGCGACTGCGGTTGAGCCGGCGCTGATTGGCGCCCTCAGCGAAAACACCTTTCAAGAGATCCTCGAGCTTTCACCCAGCCGCCTGCACCTGAATTTTCTGCGCGCCATCACCGCGCGCGTCCGCAGTGCAAACACCCATTTTATGCGCGAAACAATGCGCGCGGAACGGCTGCGGGTGGCCGGCGCCCTCGCCAACGCGATGATCCATGATTTAAAAAACCCGGTTTGCATTGCGCGTTGCTGTTCCGACTTGATTGCAACCGAATCGGCCGACGGACATTTGCGCGAGATGACCAAAATGCTCACCGACGCAGTCAACGGCATTCTCGGAATGACCCTGGACTTGCTCGATTACACTCGCGGGTCGGTTTCTGTAAACAAGCGATCGGTATCAATCTGGCGCCTGCTCGACGAAGTGAACCGCCAGTCGCTTCATCTTTTGCCGAGTAAAAACATCGAGTTCGTCAAACACATCCGTTATCAGGGCAACATCGACATCGAACTCAGCCGGTTCGCTCGCGCGCTCGGCAATGTGATCGACAATGCGATCCACGCAATGGCTCGCGGCGGCGCGCTCACGTTCACCATCGATGCAGTAGAAGACCAAGTGGTCCTGCGAATTTCGGACATCGGCATCGGGATCGCGCCCGAACTAATGCCGGCATTGTTCGAACCATTCGAACGTCGCGATGATTCCCACGCCAGCGGCGTCGGCCTGGCCGTGGCAAAGGCCATTGTCGAAGCACACGGCGGTAAAATTGCCATCCGCAGCGTTGTCGGCAAAGGGACCACCGTCGACATCCGGCTACCGAAACCAGCCGGCGAATGATTGCGCGCCCAACCGAGCGCGCTACCGTTGGCAGCTAAGTTAAGCGATCATACCATCGCCGCACTTTGCCCTGTGGTGTAACGGTAACACAGCGCCCTTTGGAGGCGTTATTCTTGGTTCGAATCCAAGCGGGGCAGCCACGTAAAAGGCTTCGCCTCACGTGGCCGATGGAGTAGGAAATTTTTGCAGATAATGCGTTAACTGACGACGCAGGAAGCGTCTGCCGCCACCGCTCTTGAGATAACGTTCTCGTCCCTTCGCATCGAGCTGTTCGGTGTAACCCTCGTAATATATCAGTTTCCACGGTCCACGGTACTTCGTTGCGAAGGAAGCGCCCTGTTTGTGTTGGGGATAGTCGTCGTTTCAAATCTTTGGAGTAGCCGATATAAAAGCCGTTATCCGCAACGGAATGCAAAACGTACACGTAAAACACGCCACGATTAATTCAGTTGAACCGCGTGAAGCGAAGTTTTTTTACGCGGTTCGAATCCAAGCGGGGTAGCCACGCAATAGACTGGCACCCTCACGCTTCGCGCGCGCTGCAGTCGTATTTACCTGTTCGGCGTCGCGCTCGAGATCGGAAACGCGAACGTCGCTGCGGGCGATGCCGGCGGCGGACCGGTCGGCCCCGGTGAAGATGTCGATGTTGCCGATGGTTCCACCGTTGGTGTCGGCGAAGGCGTCGGAGTAGGCGGAGGAGGGATAATATTTTCCCAGTGATGCAGCGGCACTGTCGCGCCGCCGATTTCGTCGACCAACTTCTGACACCGGTCCTGGAGTTTTTCCAAATCAGGCGGACCAAACTGCGGATCGGCTGTCCCCGGAAAAACCAGATACGTCACTTTCAGATCGCTCACCGGCCGATTATAAGGCGTTGTCTGAGGGTTAATTTGTTTCCCAATCCGAAAAGACGCCTCGCCGACTTTATCGTTCGGGCCGATGTCGCCAACGATCGCCGGATAAACTCCATCGCCGAAAACAACCACTGCATAATCGCCCGTCTTGGCCGCGTCATTTCCGTGGGTAAACGCTCCGGGAATCACGATGTAGGGATCGGTCGTGCCAATGAGAAAGCTATATTTTTTCAGCGTGGCGACTTCGGCACGCAATTGTGTGATCGCGTTCCGCAAGTCGCGTTTGCGTTCCGGCGTCGTGGCCCTGGCGGCGAACTCATCTTCGGCGCGCTTCAGTCGCTCTTCGGTTCCCGGGAGATAAGGATTGGGCGCCGACGTTTTCTTCGCCCACTTGAAACTGGTGAACGGTTTGAAATTTGTCGGCGCGCCCGTGCCGACAGGCATCCGATCACCGTCCGAACCGTCGGCATCGACATCCATGTCAGCTTGAAGAAGCAGCGCCATGCGATGGCTCTGGGGGTGTTGCAATTGCAATACGGTTTGGCAATCGAAGAAGTTGTGCCGCGAAAGAAGCAGATCGAGCCGGGCGAGATTTTCACGGAGCATTCTTATTTTCGTATTGTAAAGCTCGGCAAAAAGCGGCGAGACCGAATCCGGACGCGCCATCGCGGCAAGGCCCGGTAACAGTTCCGGCAGTCGCGGCGTCACTTTCGCCAGTTCGTCGATTGTTCGATTCGGCGTCGGCACGCGCGCGTTCAATTTCAAATCGAGAACGTAACTTTCGGGATCGACGCGTTCGGTCGAAGCGTCCGCGCCGGGAGTGGTTTCCACGCTGGAGTGAAGCGTGATGCCGTTGAACAAACGGCCGGTGTCGAGTTTGCCGCCGATCGGCGGCGGACGTGTCGGTGTCGGCTCCGGCGTCGGCGAAGTCGTTGTAGCTTCCCGCGGCGCGAAGTATTGCAATCGCTCCTGTGAAATCCAGCGATACAGAATCACGGCGAAAATTGCGGCCGCCAAAACGACCACCAACCTTCGCAACGTGCCCAGACGAAGTTTTGCCACGCGATTACTTTTTCAGCCAGGCGACAATCGCGACGATCAGGCCGATCACACTCAAGATCGACATCAGGCCCGCGGGCATCACTTTGCCGGTGCGAATGAATTTCGGAACGAACTGCGCCGCGAGTAAAAGGGAAACAACGAACGCTGTTGCCAGGCCGATTAACCGGTGTGACGACAGCAGCGATCCAGCAACGAGCAGCAATACGCCGGTGATCGAGCCGGCGATGATCGATGGTAAACTGCCGGCTTTCACGTAGCCGATGATTCCGCCGATAATCGTGAGGGCACCGAAAATTAAGAAGTAAAGTTTTGTCGCGTCCATCGTCGTCCGGTAGCGCACTCGTAATCCAACCGCCCAACACTGTCCAGCGGCGCGATTACTCCGTCCCGAGACCTTCGATTTTCTTCACCGGATGAATTTCCCAGCCGGTCGAGCGCCAGAGGTGATGATAACTGACAAGCCGGATGTTTCGATTCGGCGTTTGCGACAAACGCCCCTACATTTGTCGGTGCACTCGTTCCGCTATCGCGACGGAAGACTTTACTGCGAAGATGTCGATCTTGCGAGAGCAGCGGAAGAATTCGGCACACCACTCTATATTTATAGCGCGAGCACAATTGTTGATCACTACGCTCGGCTCGATGCCGCGTTCGCGCCGCTCGATCACCTCATTTGCTACGCGGTCAAAGCGAACTCGAACCGGGCGATCTTGAAATTGCTCGCCGAAGCGGGCGCAGGCTTCGACATTGTTTCAGGCGGTGAACTCTTTCGAGCGATCAAAGCCGGCGCCGATCCGAAAAAGTGCACCTTCGCGGGGGTCGGCAAAGCGCAGGACGAAATCGAATACGCGCTCGCGCAAGGCGTTTATAGCTTCAACGTCGAGAGCGAAGCCGAGCTTGAGTACATCGACAAAATCGCCGCTGCCCAAAAGTCGCGCGCGCCGATCGCATTACGCGTCAATCCCGATGTCGATCCTCATACGCACGAGTACATCGCGACCGGGTCTCACGAGAACAAATTCGGCATCGCGCTCGGTGACGCCCCGACGGTTTATGAACGGGCCGCGCGAATGCCAAATATTGACATCGTCGGCGTGCAGATGCACATCGGTTCGCAGATCACGGAGACAAAACCATTCGTCGATGCCATGAACAAAGTCGCGCCGCTCGTCCGCGACTTAAAATCGAAATACGGAATCAAGTTCTTCAGTATCGGCGGCGGCCTTGGGATCGTTTACGAATCGTCCTTCGAAAGCGGCGCCAAAGAATGGTGGAGCGATTCCGGGTCGGCGAAACATCAGCTTTCAATTAAAGAATACGTCGACGCGATTCTGCCGGCGCTGCGCGAATTGAATCTTCGCATTCTGCTTGAACCGGGACGCCTGCTCGTTGGTAACGCCGGGGTTTTGCTCACGCGCGTGCGCTACATCAAAGAATCAGGTCACAAGAAATTCGCGATTGTCGATGCGGGGATGAACGACCTGATTCGACCGGCGTTGTATCGCAGCTACCACGAGATCGTCACGCTAGAGCAAAGGAATTCGCCCTCACCTCAATCCTCTCCCTCAGGGAGACGAAGACCCGAAGCGGCAGGTGAGGGAAAAATGGAGAAGATCGACATCGTTGGACCGGTTTGTGAATCGGGCGATTTTTTCGCGCTCGATCGTGAGATGCCCGAAATCCACGAGGGCGATCTGCTCGCAGTCATGAGCGCGGGCGCTTACGGATTTGTGATGGCGTCGAATTATAATTCGCGTCCGCTCCCCGCGGAAGCGCTGGTCCGCGGCGAAAAGGTCGCGTTGATTAGGAAACGGCAGACCTGGGAGGACTTGGTCCGAGGCGAGACAGAATGAGCGACCAAGTTGCAGATTTTCGTTTCCTGCATAAATACTGCTTCCCCTCGAATTCGATGAAACGCCTCCTCCTCATTGTGTCGCTGTCGATCCTGGCGCTATCGGCCAAAGCGGGCGACAACGTCCCAAAAGGCGAATGGATCATCCTCGTCGGCGGACCATCCCTGAAGGAATGGGAGCAATACAAGGCCCAGCCTCATGATCACTGGTGGGCAAATTTCGTCCGGGCCGCACGCCTCCGGACGGACCAACTGCGCGATGGTCTCGGGCCGGACGCGCCCATCACCTGGCTGGTTTACAAGCAGGGTTATCTCGATCGCGCCCCGCAGGAACATCAGGACCTGATTGCTTTCATCGAATCAGTCCGCGACAAATTTAATCTTAATCTGGTCTGGTTCCGCAACGGCGACGACGTCATCAATTATTTGAACAACGGCCAGGACCGCAAACGCCTGAAAGTGGCCGGGTTTGAATATTTTGGACACTCGAACAAGGCCTGCTTCATGTTCGATTACAGCAGCAACGTGGACAGCGCGGCCAAATCGTTCCTCCATGAGTCGCAACTCCGCCAGATTCGGGGGTCGATCTTCGCACACAACGCCTACATTCAAAGCTGGGGTTGCCACACCGGAGAAGAGATGAGCGAATGGTGGTATCGCGCCACCGGCACCAAAATGATCGGCGCTCTCGGCAAAACCCAGTTCATGATGGAAGAATTGCCGATCCTCACCTCGCCCGGCGGCAAATGGGTAACCGCGCCGGAGAAACTCGCGACCAAGACAAACTAGAGGAATGACGAAACTGGACTGAGACTGCTACGACTCGAAAGCGATTCGTCATTTGGAATTTGTTTCGTTATTCGTGCTCCGTCATTCTCTGCTTCCCGACTGTTGAAGTTCAGCTTACTTTCGCTGGCGCGATGACGCTGGCACAACTTCAAGGGCTATATCGCCAGCCGTTGTTCGGTTTGATCTCACAGAGCCGCGAAATTCATCTCGCGCACTGGCGCGCCGAAGAAGTGCAGCGCTGCAGTCTGCTCAGTATCAAGACCGGCGGCTGTAGCGAGGATTGCGCTTACTGCGCCCAAAGCGCGCACTATTCTACCGGCGTGGAGCGCGAAGACTTATTGTCGGTCGAGCAGATTGTTGAGTCCGCAAAACAAGCGCGCGCTCAAGGCGCCACCCGATTTTGCATGGGCGCAGCCTGGCGCGGTGTCCGCGATGGCACCGAGAAATTTAAGCGCGTCCTGGAAATTGTGCGCGAAGTCGGCGCGCTCGGCATGGAAGTCTGCGTGACGCTCGGCGAGATCGGCCCGGCGGAAGCGCGCGAACTCAAGGCGGCCGGCGTCACCGCTTACAACCACAACATCGACACTTCGCCCGAGTTTTATCCGGCGATCGTGAGCACCCACACATTTCAAGACCGCCTCGACACGATCGCGGCTATCCAAGCGAGCGGAATGTCGGTTTGCAGCGGCGGAATCATCGGCCTGGGCGAATCGGAAGATGATCGATTGCGAATGATCGAAATTTTAAGCGAGCTTGCTCCGCAGCCGCAAAGCGTCCCGATCAATTGTTTAATGCCGCAGCGCGGGACGCCGCTCGAAAATCAACCGCCGGTCGATATCTTCGAACTCGTCAGGCTGATCGCAGTCGCGCGGATCGCGTTACCCAAAGCGCGAGTGCGGCTCGCGGCCGGACGCACCCGGATTTCACGCGAAGGCCAGGCTCTCTGCTTTTTTGCTGGCGCGAATTCCATTTTCTTCGGCGACAGACTTCTCACCGCAAAAAATCCAGAGATCGATGTCGATCTTGCCTTGCTCCGCGAGCTCGGATTGAACATTGAAGGCAACGATCGCGCGCCCAGTTTGGAACCAGCCCGGCAAATAACAACGCTTGAATTTTAAGGCGAAATCGCGGATGCAATTGCGAATAGCTGTTTGATGAAAGCGGACGACGAAAAAGGTATTAGCGTAGTTTTGATCTATACCGCCCTGCTTTTTTTCCTGCTCGGCCTCGCCGGACGGATGAAGATGAATTTCCATCATCGCATGGAAATCTCGACGGCGGGATTTGTCGTCGCAGGTGTTCTGGCGGCGCTCGCGGTCGTGCTCTTTCTCTTTTCCTTGAGGAAGCGCCGCGGTTAGCTTCCGAAGAACACGCGCTCGCCCTCCACCCGCCCAGCGCGTTTCAAAAATAATTCGCGGATTTCCTCCGGAAAATAACGCTTGTCCTTACCGGAGTTGATCTCGAGCAAGATTTCGCCGCCTGGCTTGAGATGTCGATCCAGGTCGTCCAGGAAGAATTTCCATTCTTCCGGATTCCAACCGCGCGACTCGTCTTCATTGCGATTAAACGCGGCAGAAAAACCGGTGATCAAATCGAATTCGCGGCCGAATTCTGGCAACGGCTGAAACGCGCGGATGCGCCACGTCACACGCTCCAAGCCGAAGAGCTCAATCAACTCGTTGGAAAGCGGAAAGTCTCCAACGTCGAGGCCGACGCATTTGTGACCGAATTGTTTGGCGAGAAATAGGAAAAAACCGGCGCCGCATCCGAGATCAAGAATCTGTTTCGGCGGTAAGCGGTCCAATTTCAGTCCTTCGACGCGCGGATGATTGATTTTCAGCCAGTGCCCGACATCGGCGTACTTTGCGTATCGATCGCTTGAGCCGGCATAGCGCCGTTGAATCTCGTGCAATCGCTGATTGTCGATCTTCTCGAGGAACGGTTCGATTCGAAGTGAATGGAAAAATTTCACGCGCTTTTTGGAACTGTAGAGGCCGCTGTCCTCAGCGGCAATTCCCCGCGCGCGAAAGCCGCCGGGACGGCGCCGCTACAGAAAGAAAAAGCAAAAATGGCGGCGAGCCGTTTCCAGCCGCCGCCATCTTCCTCCCTTTGACCCCTGAAGTTATTCGGCCATCGCGCTGTGCAACTCCTGCATCGCATTGCGCATGTCCTGCCGCGCCTTTTGCAGGGCGTCGAATTTCTTCTGCTGATCCGCCGTCAGGATCGGACGAATCTGCGTCATTGTGTTGTCAATAACCGCCTGTGTTTTTTGCATCGCGTCCTTGTGAATAGCGATGATCTGCGGCCGCGCCTGATCGATGAGCGGTTGGACCTTGGATTGCTGATCCGTTGTTAGATTCAGCGACTTGGTCAAATGCCCCATCGCCAATCCCTGGCCGTGCCAGCCACCGTGGCTTGCGCCAAATCCGTCCTGGGGTTGTGCAAAAGCGTAGCCGGCGACCGCGATTGCGACGACGGCAGCGAATGTAAGTAAGTTTCGTTTCATATTTGTTTTCCTTTGAATGGTTCGCACTGTTCATAACTTGTGACCGCACCTCCGCCGCTTCGGTTACATTTAATTTTTATCTGCTTCGGCCAATGAAAGTTGTAACCGCCACCCATCCACGCCCGTCATTGTCAGTAGTGTGGATACGACTTCGACGACATGGATGATTCTGACGCAGATGCGCTGGTTCAGGGCGCGCTGCGCCATGATGATGAAGCATCTCGCGAGCTGGTTCGCCGTCTCTATCCGCTTGTCGCAAAAATGGTCCGCTCGCATCGACCGCGACGAACTAGTGAAGAGGATCTTTGCCAAATGATTTTCATCAAAGTCTTTCAAAAGCTTTCCCAGTTTTCCGGTAAAGTGCCGCTCGAGCACTGGGTCTCGCGCATTGCGGTCAACACCTGCCTGAGTCAGATCGAAGCCGAGAAAGTGCGGCCCGAGCTGCGTCATGCGGATTTGAGTGAAGAGGAACAGGCGGTCGTCGAGAATCTGGCGACTTCGTCTGACGAACTGGCGCCGGACCGGCAATTGGCCTCGCGTCAGTTGGTCGAACATTTGCTTCAGCTGCTCAAGCCGGTCGAACGTTTGGTAATCGATTTGCTTTACTTGCAGGGCCGTTCGGTTGAAGAAATTCACAAGATCACGGGAATGGGCGTGGCTGCGATCAAAGTGCGCGCGTTTCGGGCCCGGCAAAAAATGAAAACCCAACTCACAAAAATATCGGCCGGAATAAATCTATGAACCCGCCTTCGGATAATGCCAGTCCGGTCGAAGACTCGCCGTGGAGAGCTCGGACCTCTGGCGTGGCACGCGATGTCGATCTTGATCGGTTGCTGCGGTCTGCGGCGCAGGCAAAAGACGAGGCGCCGGTCGAAATGCCGTTTGGTTTCGACACTCGCGTGGTCGCGCTTTCGCGCCGAAACGGAAATGGCGCGGCTTTCGGCGCGCTTTTGCGTCGTGTCGCGTTGACTGCCGCGGGCGTCATCCTGCTGGCGACCGCCGGCGCTTATCTCGAATTTAACCGGAACGGTGATGCGATTGCGACGTCCGGTAATGAGTTCGCCATCGCCGATTCAGTCATTCAAGATGAGGTTGCGCAATGAATAGCGCGCTGAAATGGAAATTGATCGCCGGCTTCGTGCTCGTTTTTTTGGCCGGCGGCGCCACGGGTGTATTCGTAAGCGCGGCCACGGCGCATCGCTTCTTTTTCGGTCCGCATCGTCACGGTTTGGTCGCTCAGGCGATGAAGAACCGTTTGCAATGGCAGCTTCGCTTGACGGACGAGCAAATGGCGAAAATTTCACCGATCATCGAAAAAACGGGCGCACAGCTCGAAGAAATTCGAGGCGACACCGGTCGTCGCGTGCGGGAAACGATTGCCGAAGCGCACCGTGAGATCGCGCCGAATCTCACGCCGGAACAGCAGCAGCGGTTGAAACAGATGGAGGAACGGCGCCAACATTGGTTTCAAAATCGACAACGACCGGCTCGCGTTTCTCCCGCCGCTCCTGAAGCATCGCCGGAATAACGGATCAATTTCGACCGCGCAATTAGATGCGATCGATGTGATTGAGAAACCAATCGCTCGCAAGCTTTGCAACTTTTTCAAGCGCGCCCGGTTCTTCGAACAAATGAGTCGCGCCCGGCACGATGTCGATCTTGCACTCGCATTTCATCTGCGCACGCGCCTGCTCGTTCAGCTCGATCACGACACGATCTTCGCCGCCAACGATAAGAAGCGTCGGCGCTTTCACTTTCGACAAGGCATCACCGGCTAAATCGGTTCGACCGCCACGCGAGACAACCGCGCCGATTTCATCCGGCGCTTCTGCCGCCGCGACCAGGGCAGCACCACCGCCAGTGCTCGATCCGAAATAACCGATCCGCAAATCCCGCGTTCTCTTTTGCTGCTTCGCCCATTTCGTCGCGTGGACCAGTCGCTCCGCCAGCAAGTTGATGTTGAAACGGTGCTCGCGTGTGTAAAGATCGACCGATTCTTCTTCCGGCGTCAGCAAATCGAAGAGGAGCGTGCTTAGTCCAGCTTGGTTCAAGGTGCGGGCAACGAATTGATTCCGCGGACTATGCCGGCTGCTGCCGCTGCCGTGCACAAAGAGAATCAGGGCTTTCGCTTGACCGATCCGCCGCCGGACGGATTCGCCGTGGCGAACAATCGTGAGATCGCCGTCGAGCGTTGCGCGGCCGGCCGGAATCCGCACTGCGTTCATGACGCAGGTTCGTCATTTTTCTGTGTGGCCTTCGCTAACAGTTCGCGTACTTCTTCGTCGCTGGTTTGCGAAAAGTCTTCGTAATACTGGCCGACCGCCTGGAAAAACTCCGGAGCGCTCGCGCAGATAACTTCATCGGCTTCGTCCTCGAACTCACGGCAGGTGTCGGGCGGGCCGACCGGGACCGCGACAACGATCTTCGCCGCGCCGCGTTGCCGCAATGCCTTAACGGCCGCTCGCATGGTCGCGCCCGTGGCCAAACCGTCGTCGACCAGAATGACCGTTTTGCCTCGCAGTTCTGGTGCCGGCCTTCTATCGCGATAACTTTGTTCGCGTCGCTGCAATTCGGCCGTTTCTTTCGCGGTCACAGATTCGATTATTTCGTCGGCGTTCGGCAATGCCCCCGCCACGTCTTCATTCAACACCCGCACGCCCCCGGAAGCGATCGCGCCGACAGCAAGCTCTTCAAAACCCGGCACGCCAAGTTTGCGAACAATGAAAACATCGAGCGGAACCCGAAGTGCTTGTGCCACTTCGTAAGCTACCGGAACGCCGCCGCGCGGCAGGCCGAGCACGATCACGTCGCCGCCGCCGGCGTACTTCGAAAGCTTTAGCCCAAGCACTCGGCCGGCTTCGGCGCGATTTGGAAACGCTCCTTCCATACGATCACGGCTGGCACCGGATAAGTTGGGATGCGATCACACCGATCCCTGCGACCAATTGTGCCATCGCGTTGATGATTTCCAACTTCAAGCCTCACGTTTAACAAAAGCGATCAACCCTGACGATGTCGATCTTGCTTGGAGGGGCGCGCGCTGTCGTGCCCCTAAAATAATGGGACGCGACGGCGCGCATCCCTCCAGGATTTATCGCGGCAACGGCTGTTCTGAATTCGCCATCGCGTAGGCGAAGACCGCGACCACCGCTGAATTTTCGGCCAGCTCTTTCGGGACGATTTTATCGAGCGTGTCGGCCGCGGTGTGATGATAATTAAAGTAAAACCGGCTGTCCTGGATCGGCGCGAACGCGGGCACACCATCTTTCTCCATCGGTTCGATGTCAGCCCCGGCGTGCTCGGCAAGCGCCAACATTCCGGCGCCGGATTCCTGCAAAATCGCGCCGATTGGTTTCAGCATCGTTTTCACTTCCGGTTTTGCCTTGATGTTGAGCCCGATCGGGTGACCAGCGCCGCCGTCGGTTTCCATCGCCGCGAAATGGTTCGACCAATCCTTCTCGTGATCTTTGGCGTACTGCTTGGAACCTGCGCTACCGTTCTCTTCGTTCATCCACGCGATTACGCGAATGGTGCGCTTCGGCTTCAAATGCAGTTTCTGGATCAGGTTCGCCGCTTCCATCGAAACGGCGACGCCGGCGCCATCGTCGATCGCGCCCGTTCCCAAATCCCACGAATCAAGGTGGCCTGAAACAATCACGACTTGTTCCGGATGTTCGCTGCCTTTGATATCGCCAATCACGTTCGCGCTTTCGGTGTTCGGCAGAGTCTGCGGCGTTAGCACCAACTTCATTTTCACCGGTCCTTGCTTCACAAGATCGACAATCAGGTCCGCGTCCTCGGACGTGACCGCGCCAGCTGGAATTTTCGGCGCATCGTCGGCGTATCTTGTTTGCCCGGTGTGCGGGATCCGATAATCCGCGCCGCCGACGGAACGGATCAAACACGCGACCGCGCCTTGTCGCGCTGCTGCGCTCGGACCGTCGCTTCGATAAACAACCGCTTCGCCGTAAGCTTCGCCGCCGCGACCTTCCGCCGCGATCCGCTTGTCGAACGGATAATTAAAGAGAACTATTTTGCCCGCGACTTTATCGCGCGGCATAGCTTTCAACTCCTCGAAATCCTTAGCGGTGACCACGTCCGCCGTGATTCCTTCGTTCGGAGTTGCAACGCTTCCGCCGAGCGCACAGAGCACAACTTTCTGGGTCGTGTTTTCCGCCATTCCAGGAAATTGGACGAGCGCCGCGGTCTCCTCGCCACGGACCCAATGCGGCACCGTCACTTTCTCGAGCTGCACTTCGCAGCCGATCGCTTTCAATTCGCTCGCAACGTACTCAACCGCCTTCGCTGCCTGCGCCGATCCGGTCAATCGCGGTCCAATGTTGTCGGACAGATGCGCCACCTGCCGATAAGCGTAATCACTGCTCAGCGCGGCTTGTTGCAGACGTTTTAAGTCGGCCAGTGTTTGCGGCGAAAAAACTACCGGCGTCGCGGTCGGAGTAGGAGTCGGCGTCTCGAATTGTGCCTCGCAGCGCAGAGCGCAGCAAACAAGCCCCAAAGTCCAGATGATGCCGATCTTCATTGTTCGTCACCGAAAAATTTCAGCAGTGGGTGGTTAAATCTGTCGGCACATTCAACTTGGGGCATGTGCCCGCAGTTGTCGATTACCTCCAATCGAGAACCCGTTATCTCTTTGTGAAATCGCTCGGCGAAATTCAATGGGATGAGTTTATCTTCGCGGCCCCACACAATGAGCGTCGGTTTATGGATCCTGCCAAGTCGGCCGTCCAGAACATCTTCGCCGCGGATCATCGAGTCGAGAAACTGATTGATAGTGTAGTTGTCGCCAGCGGTCACGCGCTGCTTCAACACAAGATCGACATCTTCATAGAATCGCTTGTCGTGAAATGTCAGCGGTCCGAGGTAACGAATGTCTTCGCGGTTGGCCAGACGCAGCGCGCTGAAAGCGCGCGGATCCATCGTTTTGGTCACGGCCGCGTAACCTGCTGCGTCACACAGGACAAGCCGGTCGATTCGCTCCGGGTGCGTTAATGCAAAGGAGGCGGCGACCCAGCCGCCGAGTGAATTCCCCACCAGCGATGCGCGATCAATTTTGAGCTCGTTGAGAAACCCATCCAGGAAATCAACGAACGTGGCGACTCGATAACCCAGCAATGGCTTGTCCGAACGGCCAAAGCCGATTTGATCAAGTGCGATGACACGGTGCTTCGCCGCCAGCGCCGGCATCACTGATTCCCACACTCCAACGTCGTCAGCTAAACCGTGCAGCAACACCACGACCGGGCCTGATCCAGCATCGACATAATGAAGTTTCGCGCCAAATACGCTGACGAAGTTTCCAGGAGGTCGTTCCTTGGGCTCCGTTTCATTCTGCCCGTTCGAACAAAACATAAAATCAGCGAGGTCGAAACCAGCCAGACCGGTAATTTCATTTCGAATCGGCGCCGTAAGAGAAATAGTGATAAACGATCTTTTGTTCCGCGCCGGCGCCGGCCTGGTTCAGCAGGTCGAATGCTTTTTTGTCCGCCGCGGCTTGCGATTTTCCGCGACCAACGCCGTGAAAGTCTCTGGCAGATTTATCCTGGCCGCGGGCGACGGCGACAAACCCGGTTGAATCGGAAAATGAAAGAATGTGCGTCGTGGCGATGGCGGCTGGCTTCGCCTGCGCACATCGCGCAACGCAAACTCGCGAGCCTGGTCCGAAGTTCGGTAATCTTTCCCGCCTTTGGACGTCGCCGACCGAAAATAGGTCACGTCCGTCCAAATGCCGTCGCCATTGTAGCCGATTGCGACCGCATCACCGGCAATCAACCGCGAGCTGACGAACATCGAAAAACAGATCAAGACACGGCTCATTTTGATTGGAACGTATAACGAAAACCGACCCTCACCTGCCGCTTCGCGTCTTCCTCTCCCTGCCAGGGAGAGGATTGAGGTGAGGGTTCATTCGTCAGCTCGTCAGCTTTTCCGCCCTTCTTCGAAATCCATCAAATCGGGAACACATGCGATATCGTGACGATCGGCGATGCCCTGTTCTTCCTTTAATTTTTGAAACCGCGGCGACATGAAATCGCGCCAGCCAAGTTTCGAGGCAAACCCGTTCCAGACCACGAGATCGCCCTCGTTCAAGCGCCGGCCTTTTTCAAAGCACCACTCCAGGATTTCCTCGTCGGTGCCGCCTTGCAACACCCGCTCGCGAAGATCGGCATAATCAACACGCAAAAAATTGCAGCACGCGCCGTCGGCGGCCCTCATTGCGCCGAGATTCTTATGATAGTCCTCGTGCAGCTCGCCGCGCGCGTGGAGTCGGATCTTGTCCAGCATCCGCGGGAAATAAATCATCCCGTTTTGCGTTTTCTCGTTTGGGCTCTTTGGATATTTGGCGCTCATTCGTTGAATATTGATCTGCGAGGCCGATTACAATACGCGGCGCGTGTTTATTTGTCATTCCGAGCGAAGTCGAGGAATCTCTCGATATTTCTGAAATGTCGCGTGATTACGATTTCTGGATCTATATCGTCACCAACCAGCACGATTCTGTGCTCTACATCGGGATAACGAATTCTTTAATACGTCGAATTAGCGAACATCGCTCAGGCGAACTACCTGGCTTCACTGCGGACTATCGCTGCCACAAATTAATTTATTACGAGCATTATTCGAACGTGGACGAAGCCATCGAGCGCGAAACACAGCTAAAGAAATGGTCGCGAGCGAAGAAGGTCGAGCTAATCGAACGAATGAACCCGCGATGGCTTGATCTATTCGAGGAGATTTCCGGAAATAATTAGAGATGTCTCCACTCCGGTCGACATGAAACCGGAAAATTGTTCTAAACTAGTCCCTGGTCCATCATCGCGTCAGCGACTTTAACGAAGCCGGCGATGTTGGCGCCGTTCACATAATTGCCGGGCGTTCCGTACTTCTCCGCCGTCCGCGCGCAAACTTCGTGGATCGTCTTCATGATGTTGAACAGCCGGGCATCGACTTCTTCGCGTGTCCAGCGGATCCGCATACTGTTCTGCGCCATTTCCAATCCTGAAGTCGCGACGCCGCCGGCGTTCGCGGCTTTGCCGGGGCCGAAAAGAATCTTCGCGTCGAGGAACTTGTTCACGCCGTCGATGTTGGTTGGCATGTTCGCGCCTTCGGAGACAACGTAAACGCCGTTCTTCAACAGATTGGCGGCGTCTTTGCCGTTGATCTCGTTCTGGGTCGCGCTCGGGAAGGCGCACTCGGCCTTGTGATCCCAAAGCGGATTGTAATCGAGCTTCGGATCCACTCTTGTGAACACCGCGCCTTTGAACTTGTCAGCGTATTCGGAAATGCGGCCGCGGCGCACATTTTTCAGGTCCATTACAAACGCGAGCTTCTCGCGGCTGATCCCTTCCTCATCAAGAATGTAGCCGGTGGAATCGGACACCGTGATCGGCTTCGCGCCTAACGTGATCAATTTCTCGATCGTGTATTGCGCCACGTTCCCGCTTCCCGAAACGAGCGCAGTTTTGCCTTTGAGATCTTCCTTCCGCGTTTTCAGCATTTCTTCCGCGAAATAAACCGCGCCGTATCCGGTCGCTTCCGGTCGAATGACCGATCCGCCCCAGGTCAACCCTTTGCCCGTCATCACTCCGGTGAATTCGTTTTTCAGACGCTTATACATTCCGAACAAGAATCCGATCTCGCGCGCGCCGACGCCGATATCGCCCGCCGGCACGTCCGTGTCCGGGCCGATGTGCCGGAAAAGCTCACACATGAACGCCTGACAAAACCGCGTTACCTCAGCGTCGCTTTTTCCTTTGGGATCGAAATCCGAGCCGCCTTTGCCGCCGCCCATTGGCAACGTGGTCAGCGCGTTTTTGAACACCTGCTCGAACGCCAGGAATTTCAAAATGCCGAGATTGACCGTGGGATGAAATCGCAACCCTCCTTTGTAGGGGCCGATCGCGCTGTTCATCTGGATGCGGAAGCCGCGGTTAACGTGAATCTCGCCCTTGTCGTCCTGCCACGGGACGCGGAACATGATCACGCGTTCCGGTTCAATGATTCGCTCGAGGACTTTCGCTTTCCGATAATGCGGATTTCGATCCATCACCAGGGTGAGCGACTCGACGACTTCCTGCACCGCTTGGTGAAACTCGACCTCGTTCGGGTTTTTGGCCTTCACCTCGGCCATCAAATTCGAAACGTAATTTTCCACAGGTGGCCGGAACTCTGCCAGAAAACTCCCCGTTCAGCAAACGCGACCAGACAGGTGGATCGGACAGTCCCTTGTCCGATGCTAGATTCAACCCGGCTTCGCCGGCATCTATCTTGACAACGCGCAAGGGACTGCGCGTTCCACCTTTATTGCTACGCCAGTCCGGCGCTGACTCCTGCTTTCCTAATTCAATTTTCCTGGATTCCTGGTTTCCAGATTGAACGCTTCGGCTTAGTGCCGGTCCGGCTCGGACTTTTCAAACAGCGCGTCCGCCAACGGTGGATTGATCTTGATACTCTTGACCTGCGAGGTTTCGAGCACCTTGCCCGTCTTGAGGTCGGTTTCCGAACCGGCGAAGGCGAACCGCACACCCGAGATCGTACGGAAATCCGAGCTTCTCTGCTCGATCGTCGTCGGAGTCGGATCGATGTCCACATGGAGAGGGCGAACGTCGCGACGGCGAGTAATCAACCAATTCTCCGTATCCACATAGAGCGTCGTGCGATATCCGTCCTTCAATGTCACAGCAATCGCGTAGTAGTTGATCCCCTCGATCTTTTCTCGTCCAACAAGTTCGACCTGATGGCCTCGTTGCCTCAGTTCGTGCAAACCGAAAAGTTTTCCCGGCAACTCGACTCCGTGCTCAAGAGCCGCCGTCGCGCCAGGTGAAGTAGTTTTAGATTCCTTGCCGTTCCATTCCCAACCGCGCCGCCCGTCGAACGCTTCCGTGAAAACATGTTTGCCTGCCACGGAAATGTCGATCCGCATCCGGCCCGGCCGCGCCCCGTAGTAAATTCCATCCACTTCAGAACCGGGGTCGCTGATATGAAGACTCACTTCGATTGAGCGAATCGCTTCGATCGCCGCACGGCCGCCCATTGCCTTTGTATTCAAGTCGATTACCTCGTCGGTCGTCGTGGCGGTTCGATTACAACCAAACAGTGCGACGGTAAGGACTGATCCAACTAGGAAAAAGATCAGATTGCGGTTCCATCGTCTGGCCATCCCAGAAGTGACGTCGCCGAACACAAGATTTGTCTAACGAATGCACCGCCGCAAAGCAAAACAGCCGAGCCCTTTCGAGCTCGGCTGTTTGTTAATTGTTGTTTTGGTTTATCAATAATCCATGCCGCCGCCCATTCCGCCCGGTGGCATCTGAGGAGCTTTTTCCTTTTCAGGTATCTCCGTCACGATGGCTTCGGTGGTGAGCAAGAGGGCCGCGATCGACGCGGCGTTTTGCAACGCGCTTCGCGTGACCTTGGTTGGATCGACAATGCCGGCCTTCACCAGATCGACATATTCACCCTTGGCCACGTCGTAGCCTTCGTTGCCTTTGCGCTTCTTCACTTCCTCGACAATGAGCGCGCCTTCCGCGCCCGCATTGTTGGCCAGTTGACGCATCGGCTCTTCAATCGCGCGACGCACAATCTGGACGCCGACCTTCTCATCGGCGTCGAGACCTCTCATGTTCTCGAGCGATTTCTGAGCGCGGATAAACGCGACACCGCCACCCGCGACGATGCCTTCCTCGACCGCCGCACGCGTGGCGTGCAACGCGTCTTCGACGCGCGCTTTTTTCTCTTTCATCTCGGTCTCGGTCGCTGCGCCGACGTTGATGACGGCAACACCGCCCGCGAGTTTGGCGAGGCGCTCCTGGAGTTTCTCGCGATCGTAATCGCTGGTCGTTTCTTCAATCTGACGACGGATTTGAGCGACGCGGCCCTGGATGTCGGCACCCTTGCCTGAACCTTCGACAATCGTGGTATTTTCTTTATCGATGGTAACACGCTTGGCTTTGCCGAGGTCTTCCAGCTTGATGTTCTCAAGCTTGATGCCGAGGTCTTCGCTGATGAGTTTTCCGCCGGTCAGCACCGCGATGTCTTCCAGCATCGCCTTGCGACGATCGCCGAAGCCCGGAGCTTTGACCGCGCAGACTTGCAACGTGCCGCGCAATTTGTTCACGACCAACGTAGCGAGCGCTTCGCCTTCCACGTCTTCCGCGATGATGAGCAATGGCCGTCCAGCTTTCGCGACTTTCTCAAGCAACGGAAGCATGTCCTTCAAGCTCGAGATTTTTTTCTCGTAGATGAGGATGTGCGGATTTTCGAGGATGGCTTCCATATCTTCCGCGTTGGTCACGAAGTAAGGCGAGAGATAGCCTTTATCGAATTGCATTCCCTCGACCACTTCGAGGGTGGTGTCGATGGAACGCGCTTCCTCGACCGTGATCGTGCCGTCCTTGCCGACCTTGTCCATGGCGTCGGCGATGATCTCGCCGATCGTCTTGTCCCAGTTGGCCGAAACGGTCGCGACCTGCGCGATCTCGGTGCGATCGCTGACTTTCTTGGAGATTTTTTTCAGCTCCTCGACGATCGCCTCGACGGCTTTCATGATGCCGCGTTGCAACGACGTCGGGTTCGCGCCGGCGGTGACGTTGCGGAGACCTTCGCGGTAAATTGATTCCGCGAGGACAGTCGCCGTGGTCGTGCCGTCGCCCGCGACATCCGAAGTTTTGGAAGCAACTTCGCGAACGAGCTGCGCGCCCATATTTTCATACGGATCTTCGAGCTCGATTTCTTTCGCGACCGTCACACCGTCCTTGGTGATCGTCGGGCTGCCGAATTTCTTGTCGAGAATCACGTTGCGCCCGCTCGGTCCGAGGGTGGCCTTGACGGCCCGCGCCAGTTTCTCGACTCCGCGCAGCAAGGTGTGCCGCGCGGCTTCATCGAATTGTAATTGTTTAGCTGCCATAGTTTTTTAGTTGAGTAGTTGAGTTGTTGAAATGTTGATTCGGCGACTATCCGATGATGCCGAGGATATCGTCCTCGCGCATGATCAGGAAAGTATCGCCATCGATTTTGATTTCGGTGCCGCCGTATTTCGAAATGAGGACCTTGTCCCCTTTCTTCACGGTGAAATCCACCTTCTTGCCCTCTTCGTTCACCTTACCGGTGCCGAGAGCGACCACTTTGCCTTCCTGCGGTTTTTCTTTCGCAGTATCGGGAATGATGATCCCGCCTTTTTTTGTTTCCTGCTCTTCGAGCGGTTGCACCAGCACCCGATCCCCGAGCGGTCTTACGTTAACTGTTGCCATAAGCGTTTAGTTTTTCTCTTTCTGTTTTTTGGGTTGAGCCGGCGACCCCGAAAACTTTCGGGGCCACCGGCAAATTGTTTCGGTTACTTCTTCTTGTCTTCGTCGACGACTTCGAACTCAGCATCGACCACGTCGCCGTCACGTCGCGCACCTTCGCCTTGCGGTTGCGAACCGGGACGTGATTGCGTCTCGGGGCCAGGTTGCGGACCGGCTTGTGCACCTGCACCTTGGCCCGCGGAAGCCTGTTTGTAAAGCTCGGCGCTGATGTCCTGGAACTTGCTCTGGAGATCGTCGTAAGCGCGCTTGATCGCGTCGGTATCGTTCTTGTTGATGGCTTCGCGCACCGCGGCGATCGCGTCCTCGACCGGTTTGCGTTTCTCGGCCGGAATTTTGTCGCCCAGTTCTTTCAACTGTTTCTCGGACTGATACGCGAGCGTGTCAGCATTGTTCTTGATCTCGATCGCTTCCTTCGCCTTTTTGTCCTCTTCGGCGTGCGCTTCCGCTTCCTGACGCATCTTGTCGATTTCCTCTTTGCTCAAGCCGCTCGAACCGGTGATGGAGATTTTCTGCTCCTTGCCGGTGCCGAGATCCTTGGCCGAGACGTGCAGGATGCCGTTGGCGTCGATGTCGAAGGTGACTTCAATCTGCGGAACGCCGCGCGGGGCGGGCGGAATTCCATCGAGATGGAATGTGCCCAGATTTTTGTTGTCGCGCGAAAGTGGTCGTTCGCCTTGCAACACTTTGATTTCCACGCCTGGCTGGTTGTCGCTGTAAGTCGAGAAGATTTGCGATTTCCTGGTCGGGATGGTGGTGTTGCGCGGAATCATCGGCGTCGCTACGCCACCCGCGGTTTCAATCGCGAGCGTCAAAGGCGTCACGTCGAGCAAGAGCACATCTTTCACGTCGCCACGAAGCACGCCGCCTTGAATAGCTGCGCCAACGGCAACGACTTCGTCCGGGTTCACACCCTTGTGCGGCTCTTTGCCGATCAGATTGCGCGCCGTTTCAATGATTTTCGGCATGCGCGTCATGCCGCCGACGAGCACGAGCTCGTTGACTTCGCGCTCGGAAATTTTCGCGTCTTTCAAACACGCTTTGACCGGCGGAATTGTCCGCTGAATCAAATCATCCGTGAGCTGCTCCAATTTGGAACGGGTCAGCTTCTTCTGAATGTGTTTCGGACCGCTCGCGTCCGCCGTGACGAACGGCAGATTAATTTCGTACTCCTGCGAGCTCGAAAGCGCGATCTTCGCTTTCTCGGCTTCTTCCTTGATCCGCTGAATTGCGTCCGGCTGCTTGGTCAGATCGAGGCCGCTGTCCTTTTTGAACTCGGCCACGATCCAATCCATGACTTTGGCGTCCCAATCGTCGCCACCGAGGTGAGTATCACCGTTGGTCGCTTTCACTTCAAAAACGCCATCGCCAATTTCGAGAACAGAAATGTCGAACGTGCCGCCGCCTAAATCGTAAACCGCAATCTTCTCGTCTTTTTTCTTATCGAGGCCGTAAGCGAGCGAGGCCGCCGTCGGCTCATTGATGATTCGCAAAACTTCGAGGCCCGCGATTTTGCCCGCGTCCTTGGTAGCATTGCGCTGTGAGTCGTTGAAATACGCCGGCACAGTAATGACGGCCTGCGTGATTTTCTCGCCGAGCTTCGCTTCCGCATCGGCTTTCAATTTCGACAAAATCATCGCCGAAATTTCCGGCGGCGAAAAACTTTTGCGCTCACCCGCGACTTCCACCTGGACATGGGCATCGCCGTTCGCGGCCTTCACAATTTTGTAAGGAACGCGGTGCTCTTCTTCGTGCACCTCATCGAACTTGCGGCCCATGAAACGTTTGATTGAGAAAACGGTGTTCTGCGGATTGGTCACCGCCTGACGCTTCGCGGCCTGGCCGACCAGCCGTTCGCCACTTTTCGTGAACGCCACGACCGAAGGCGTCGTACGCGCTCCTTCAGAATTTTCCAAAACTACCGGGTCGCCACCTTCCATTACGGCCATGCAGGAATTGGTGGTCCCCAAATCGATACCTAAAACTTTAGCCATAAATAAAATTTCCTTTCCGGTCGAAAGAGACTCCGACCTGCGGGCTCCCTTTAGCACACGGCAAGCCACAGGCGTACGCCGATGCACAAGGTGCTGATGATCAGGGCATAAAGTCGAAAATGACGTCTTACGTTCCCATCGAATTCGAGACAGTGCGTCACAGTCTGCCTGTTAGCACGCGCTCCAGCCGCGCCAACGCGACGCACGTCTGAAAATCCCAAACTCCAAGTTCCAAATCCCAAGGAAGCTCCAATATTCAACAGCCAAAATGCGTACGGTGGCGTTTTCCAGTTTGGTGCTTGGAGCTTATGTGGGATTTGGACGTTGGGATTTGGAGGCTTCCGCTTCGCGGCGGCATACCGCCTGCTCGTCCGTTTGCTGTGGAAACGGCGAAACATTCTCCGCGCAAAGTCGCGTCCAATCCCGATATTTTCTTTCATTGCCAGCATTGCAAAGCTGCGCTGGTCGCGAATCGATCGGCCGCGGGAGTGACGCTGACCTGCCAGAAGTGCGGCCAACTCACGCCCGTTCCGAAACTGGAAGAGCCGAGCGCAAGCACTTTGTCGTATGCGGATGAGATTCGAGGAAAGCTGACCGAAAACGAATCGCAGCGCGCTGAAGTCACCGGTAACATTAATCAACTCACCATTCAGCTGCATCGCTGGCAGTTGCGATTGCAAACGCTGAACGAGCGCAAAGCGCAGCTCGAAAAAGAGCTGGGGGGTAAGCCGTAGGTGGAACGGCTTCTCCGAAGACGTTGCTAAAAATAATCGCGGCTGCGCCGCCACTCGACCATCGCGTTAGGGACAACGCGATCCACCTTTGCGTGTCGGACATGCATGCGTACGTTTTCGCGTGCGGCAATATCATGATCTTCTTCGACTTGTTTTAGAAGAAGGTCAGCCGCGCGCCGATCGTACCGGCACCGGCACCTTGTCGATCTTCGGCGCGCAGGCGCGTTTCGATCTGCGGCCGAACGGTCCGGGATTTCCACTGCTCACGACGAAGAAGCTGCACATCAAATCGATCGTTTACGAGTTGCTCTGGTTTTTGCGCGGCGATACGAACATCAAATATCTCAACGAGCACGGGGTCACGATCTGGGACGAATGGGCCGATGAAAAAGGTAACCTCGGCCGCGTTTACGGCGCGCAGTGGCGCGATTGGCGCGGCGAGAACGGCGTCCGCGTCGATCAGATCGACAACGTTATTGCGCAGATCAAAAATAATCCGGACAGCCGCCGTTTAATAATCAGCGCGTGGAACCCGGCTGAAATTGAAAAGATGGCGCTGCCGCCTTGTCACGTGCTCTTCCAGTTTTACGTGCAGGGCGGCGAGCTAAGCTGCCAACTCTACCAACGCAGCTGCGATTTGTTTCTCGGTGTGCCGTTTAACATCGCGTCCTACGCGCTTCTCACGATGATCGTCGCGCAAGCTGTCGATCTTACGCCGGGCGATTTTGTCCACACCTTCGGCGACCTGCACCTTTACAACAACCATCTCGAGCAAGCACGCGAACAGCTGACTCGCGATTGTCGATCTTTGCCGCGGATGAAACTCGACCTCGCGATCAAAAACATCCGCGACTTCAAGTTCGAAGATTTCCAACTCGTCGATTACGACCCGCATCCGTCGATCAAGGCGCCGATCGCGGTATGAAAACGCTTCTGATCGGATCGTTGCTGGTTGTCGCAGTAGCAAAGATTTCCGTCGCTGCTCCAATTCACATCGTCGCGTTCGGCGATAGCGGCGTGTACGGCAAAGGCGTGGCCAGAAACGAAACGTATCCGGCGCAACTGGAAGCGATGCTTCGACAAAAAGGTTACGACGTCACCGTCACCAACGACGGAGTTAACGGCCTGACGTCGAACAATGCGGTTGCCTACGTAGGCAGTGTCGGAAAAGCAGACGTGGCGATCGTTCACGTTGGAGTCAATGACGCGAAGCAAGGCGTGCCGCCGGGAACGATTCGTCAAAATGTCGCATGGGTAATCGACAAACTGAAGGCGAACGGCGCGCGAGTGTTAGTGGTCAGCAATCCATTGGCCGACGTCTGCGACGTTGCGTCATCGAAAGGTGCGCCGTGCGTGAAGTGGGGCGGCCGTCCACCAGATACACAGTATGTCGTGCCGGGTGATCCGCAGCAGCATTTGAACGCGGCCGGTCTTCACGTGTTGGCGTTGAAAATCTTGCCAGTGCTGGAGAAGTTGCTCGTCGCGAAACACTAAGGCGTCGATCGCAGCGTGGAAGGTGGAACGGCCTCTCCGAGGGCGTTTGCCAATCGCGCTCGGAGGTGCGAGCCGCACCGGCATTTGCGATCCACCTAAAACTTTTCACAATCGCGCGGGTTGAAAGAAGATGTGAGGGCATTTTGGGGAGCAGTCATTTGTTGCTTTGTCGGGACCATCGCGTCCGCGCAGACCGAAAATCCGTGTCGAGTTGAAATCGACTTGGGCCAGCAAACTGCGTATCTGATTCGCGGACGGCGAGTCGTCATGCAGTCGCCGATCTCGAGTGGCCGTTATGGACATTTGACCGGGACAGGCTCGTTCAAAGTGATCGAGAAGGAGCGAAACCATTACTCGAGCATTTACGGCAAGATTGTCGATGCCAGCGGTCGCACTGTGGTCGCCGACGCGGATGTGGACATGAAGGTGCCGCGCGGCTGCAAATTCGTTCCGGCGCCGATGCAATATTTCATGCGGTTCCATGGCGCCGACGGAATGCACGCAGGTTATTTGCCCGGCTATGCGGCATCGCACGGCTGTGTGCGAATGCCCGAACAATTGGCGATCGCCTTTTTCAACGCGGTGGAGGTCGGAACTCTGGTGCACGTGTTCGGGCGCACACCGCGGACGAATGAATATTATCGCTCCGGTCCCCAGCCACAGCGCGGCGCGCGAGGCCTGGCCCTGGTTTAGGCACCCGATCGGCCCCCAATACGAACCGCGTCCTCAGATTTACGGGAAATCGCGGTTTACCCGTGAGACTGAAGTGTCAATCGTACGGAAGCTCCAATCGCGGTGTAGGTGGAACGGCTTCTCCGAAGACGTTGCTAAGTAAGTGCGCCTTCGGCGCCTGAATCGACTTCGCGTTGGGGACAACGCGATCCACCTCGGATCTTACGGCCGCTGTTCGGCCGACTTTTTGACGTTCGTGCTGGCGGTCTTGGGTCCGTGGGAAAGATCGACCAGATCCGCCATAATATTGAGTGTCTCGTCCCGTTCGGGATCGATCGCGGGCTCTTTGGTGTCGTCCGCTGCGCCAATCGTGTCGGTGTCGTCATCCGGCGCGGCTTCGGGCGAAACCTTGGTCGCACCGGCTTTGGCTTTCGCTTCGGCCAGTTTCCCCGGATACATGATCAACTGCAGATTTGGCTTATCGACAGTATCGAGCGTGAGCCGATAAATATTCGGTTCTTCTTCCTGACGAGCCAGACGCTCTTTTGAGCGGACCTCTTTCCGCAGTTTATCATCCTGGATCTCTTTGCGCCGCGCGTCTTCGTTCAGCGTGATGCGGTTTTCGTCCAGCTTATGGCGAAGCCGCTCCATATCTTCCATCACGTAATGGAATTCCGGATCATGTTGCACGCGCTCGGCCGAACGGCGCTTCAGTTCCTCGACAAACAAAGGATGACCATCGGACCATTTCGTGAAGCGCGCTTTCGGCACTTCGTCATACGGCAGACAATTCTTCAGCGCGCCTTCGCCAAATTCCGGCAGATCGGTCAAAGTCGGAAGGACAATGTCCGAAGCCACGCCGTGGAGTTGAGTTGAGCCGCCAGCTACTCGATAAAATTTCTGAATGGTCAACTTGAGCTCGCCATCGTCATCGGAGCGGCTGCCGAGAAGCGAAGTGAACCGACCGATCGGTAAAATCGTCTGCACGGTCCCTTTGCCGAAAGTGTTTTTGTCGCCCACGATGGCCGCGCGCCCGTAATCCTGGAGTGCAGCGGCGAAAATCTCACTAGCCGACGCGCTTTGCCGGCTGGTCAAAACAATCAGCGGACCGGAATAAGCGATCCCAGGATCGGGATCGCTCGAGATAACGATGTTTCCGTTGGAACCTTTCGTCTGCACGATCGGTCCCGATTTCAAAAATAAACCGGTGAGCGAGATCGCTTCTTCGAGCGAACCCCCACCGTTCCGACGAAGATCGACAACCAGCCCGGCGATATTTTCTTTTTTCAGGCGCTTCAGCAGCGCAAGCACGTCGCGGGTGGTGCTCTTGGAATGACGATCCATATCGGCATAAAACGAAGGAAGCGTGAGCCAGCCGAGCTTCACCGGATTGCCGTTCTCGTCCTTCTTAATGATAATGTCGGCGCGCGCTTCCTGATCCTTCAGTTTAATTTCGTCGCGCACGAGATCGACGTTCTTGCGCTGCGACGGGTCGGGAGCGTTGGCCGGAATCGCGAGCAGGCGCACTTTGGTCCCCTTTTTGCCGCGGATCATTTCGACGACCTTGTCCAAACGCATGTCGCGAACATCGACAAATTCACCCTGAGCCTGGCCGACCGCCGTGATTCGATCGCCGACTTTTAATCGACCGTCGGCTTGCGCCGGGCCACCCGGGACCAGACTTTCAATTTTGGCGTAGCCATCTTCTGTGCGCAGCATTGCGCCGATGCCAACCAGCGAGAGTCCCATCTGGATGTTAAAATTCTTAAAGTCCGCCTTGCTCAAATATTCCGAGTGCGGGTCGTAGGTTTGGGCAAGCGCATCGAGATAGAGTTTCACCTGTTCGTCGCGGTCTTCCTCATGCACGTTCCGCGCGATGCGATCGTAACGGCGGCCAACCAGTTGCGGGCCGGGTTCGATCGGATGCTCGCTCAATTGTTCCTGGAGCAACTCGCTCGCGATACGGCCGCGCCAGAGCTCGTCTGCTTCGCCTTCATCTTTTGGCCACGGAGCTTTTTCCCGACGCAATTCCACACTCGCGTCGGTCTTGAAATCCATTGGCTGCTTCAGCAATTCTTTAATCTTGGCGACCCGCTCATCGACCCGCTTCTGATACAGATCGTAAATTTCATATGCCGGCTTGAGATTCCCGAGCAAAACATCGTCGGCCAAAGCAGTGCCGTACTTCGCCGTCAACGCGTCGACATCTTTTTGAGTGAAGAAGAGATGGCTGAAATCGAGCAACTCGATGTAATTCCGCAGGAATTTCTGCGACATTTCGGCATTGAGTTGTTGATGGGTATAATGGCCTTCTTCGAGGAGCCGGCCAACGGAGACGCAAATTTGCTCGGCGTCCGATTTTGCCTGGAGCGCCGGGGGCGTTGCGCTGATCAAACTGGCTGCTGCAATCGCTGAGAGAACGGAAAAACGTAGTTTCATCGGAAAAGATCGGCCTTCAGGTTCGCAGACTTTGTGCCCAAACGCAAACAACCAGGGAAAATCGACATGTAAGAGGATGAGACAGCTTGCCTGCGGAAACATTCAAAATCTGCTCTTGGCGTCGACCTGAAGCCAGCATCGGTGGATTCCTGACTTTGTCGGGCCTGGCTGGCATTGATCGTCTCGGTTAGACTCAACCGGATGACTTATGAAGCGTTCTGCGGCGGGGTCTTCGAGACGAACTGCTATCTCGTTTCCGCGCCCGAGGGCTGGATTCTCTTTGATGCGCCCCAAGGCGCTTGCGACTGGGTCCAGTCGCAGGATGTCGATCTAAAAATGTTGCTCCTTACCCACGGCCATATCGATCACGTTCAGGACGTCGCTAAAATCAAGGATCGCTTCAAATGCCAAATCGGCTGCCACCCCGAGACCGCGCCGATGATTTCCGATCGAGAGTTTTTTCGGAACTTCGGCTTCGAATTGGAAATCGAGCCGGCAAAGCCGGACTTCTTGATCGAGGAAACGGCGGCTCGAGATTTTCTCGGTGCGGAATTCCAAGTGCTTGAAGTGCCGGGACATTGTCCAGGCAGTCTTTGTTTCTTTTCACGCAAGGATGATTTGCTCATTGGTGGCGACGTCCTCTTTGCCGGCGGCGTCGGACGATGGGATTTGCCCGGAGGAGACGTCGATCTTTTGTTTAGCGGAATCCGCCAGAAAGTTTTTCCACTCGGGGACAATGTAACTGTCCTGCCCGGTCACGGACCGCCCACAAAAATCGGCACCGAACGCCAGACGAATCCATTCGTGAGCTAGACGCCGACGACTAGCTGTCGGTGGGAATTAATCCCAGCGATAGAACGTAGGCAGTGCGGTTGTCCTGCCCATATTCGTAAGCGAAAGCCGAAGCGCTTCCCAAGCTTAGTCCCAGCGCCATAACTAAAATCAGTTTCTTCATAGCGAACTCCATTATTTGCGGAGTTCGACGTAAGACGTCGCCGCGCATTCGAGCGATTGCGCGAAAATTACGGAAGATCGGCCAGAAATTTCTCGAGCGATTCGAGACCGGCGATTTCTCGCACAACTTCACGAAGTGAGCTCACTGCTTTCGGAATGTATTCAAGAAAATCGCTGTACCCTTTGACCAAGCCGAGAAATCCGTACGCCCCCAAAGCCTGCATCAATCGCTGCATCGCGCAGAGGCGCAACGTTACCAGAAAATCCGCGCCGGGGGTTTCGCCACAATAATGCTCGAGCAATTCGTTCCGCTCAGCGTCACTCAGTTCGACATATGGATCGAAGAGCAAGGAAGCCAGGTCGTAGTGGGCGAGACCCGGACGCATCCCTTGAAAATCAATCAGGTAAGCCTGACCATTGCGCAGCAGAATATTTTGCGACTGGAAATCGCGGTGGACCAAAACTCTCGGCAGCTGCGCCAATTTCTCCGCCGTGTTCCGCAACGCCGGAGCCGCCGCTAATTTGTCGATCCGGGCCGGTTCCACTTCGAAATAGCGGCCGAGGCAGTTTTCGAAAAAATAATTCTGCTCCCAAAGATAGAGAGCGGCATTGAATTCGGCCGGCAAATGCTGATGCATTTCGATGCAAACCGATTCCGGCAGTTGGTGCAGCTTTCGGACTTCGTCCAACGCTGATTCGTAGAATGCGCGGCGCACCAACCAGGATTCGTCCCGGTAACCAAACAGATCGCGCTCGCCGAGGTCTTCCAGCCAGATCAAACCTTCGTCAACATCGTGATAATAAATCCTCGGTGCATGAATGCCATGCGTCTCCAGAAACTGCGCGATCTCGACGTAGTGACGGTTCTCTTCGCGCTCGAGATTATATTTTACCAGAATGAGCGACTGCTCCGAAGAACAACGAACCCGGTAAAATTTCCGGTCCGAGCCGCCTTTTTCGATCGGCGAAATTTTTACTTCGTCGACATTGAAACGCGGAAAGTGTCGCCGCGTCTGGCGGAGAAGGACCTCGGTTCTCATGAATCAGATGTCGATGTTGCGATGCGTGCCAGTGACGGTTTTTCGGGCGCGGACAATACAACCAACCAGCTCGCTTTTGGAAGCAATTTGTGCACCGGCCCATAAGATTGTGTCTTCCAGCACCACGCCAGCCCCAACGCGGCAATCCTGCCCAACAACTGAGCAGCCACGAATGCGCACGCTTGGGTCGACAACGGAGCTGGGATGGACCGCGGCCCACCAATTAGACGCTTTCACATGCGCCGGCCGCCAGCCTTCGCTAGAAATCACGCGATGGACTTCGAAATATTCCGCGCGCGAGCCGAGATTGAACCAGTTCCCCTGTTCGAGCACAACGCCTCCGATTTTTCCGCCTTGCGAGATCCAATCCCCAAGGACCGGAATGAAGGAGATCTTTTGCTTTGGCGGGATCCGCTCGAAGACCGACGGACTCCAGATTGCAATGTTGGCAAAATCGTATTCGCCCGGAATGCCGTAGCGGTTTGAAATATCGACCACGCGGTTTGCGCGGAGGGCGATGGCAGAACCCAAGCTGGTTTTCCGCAGCGCGAGAGTGACGTCGTTACCTCGATTGAAATGCTCATCGATCAAGGGCTGCAAACGAATGTCGGTCAAAACATCGCCGCTATAAGTAATGAACGGTTCGCGTCCGAGATCGGCCTCAAGGTTCTTGATCCCGCCGCCGGTCTCAAGGATCACGGGTTCGTTGACAAGCTTGAGGCTAACTCCGGCATAGCTGTTTTGCGGAAATGCTTCGGCAAAAACTTGCGGCAATCGGTGGGTGTTAATGAGAAATTTACCGATGCCAACGTCGATCAAATGATCGAGCGCGAAAGTAATCAGCGGCTTCTGAAAAATCGGAACGAGCGGTTTTGGCAAATCGTCCGTGAGCGGGCGAAGTCGCTTCCCTAGCCCGGCGCCGAGGACGAATGCTTGTTTGATCGCGGCCATGGCGTTAGAAATCCAGAATGGCGGAGGAAACTGTCTGGAGTGGCAGCACGTCGCAACGGAAAAACTTTGGATTCTTCGTCCTCCAAATTTTATTCCTTGCGGCAATCGTCATCATTTTTTTCTTAATCTGGCGAAGTTCGTCGCCGGAGATGAGGAATTTTAGTCCGTACATTTTGATTCTTCAGGCGGTGCCAATCTTTATCGCTGGCAAACGTTATCTCCAAACGAAATGCAGGATCTACGAGCTAACGACCGAACGATTGAAAACGACGGAGGGTGTTTTTAGCAAAGTGACCGATACGCTCGAATTGTATCGCGTGAAAGACATCGAGACCCGGCAACCATTTCTCTATCGGCTATGCGGCATCGAAAACGTCCAACTCAACACTTCGGATACTTCTTCACCCTTCGTTCTGGCCGAAGCGATTCCGCATCAGGTCGGACTTGCCGATAAGATCCGAAACCAGGTCGAAACGATTCGTCAGCAAAAAGGCGTTCGCGAGATCGACGTCGAGTAAGCGCCGAAGTTCAATTCGACTCCGGCTTCAGGTCTTCCAAGCCATGGGTCAGATCATTTAAGGCGCGAAGGCAGGCGGCTTTGTGTTTGTCGATCCAACGCTCGGAAATTTGCTTCAGTGGAGCCGGGTTGAGGTAATGCAACTTTTCGCGGCCCCGCCAAAGAGGGACCACAAGATCGGCTTTGATTAGGAGACCCAGGTGTTTGGTAATCCCTTGGCGGGTCATGCGGAGATGCCGGCAGAGTTGATTGAGGGTCTGCCCGTTGTTTTGATGGAGCTGATCGAGAAGGGTTCGCCGGTTTGGGTCGGCCAAGGCTTTAAAGACTTCATCCATACCGGGAAGTATATGCAACCAAAAGGTTGCATATAGACTCGAAATTGCAAACCCATTGCTTAGCCTTTGGCTCGGTTCGGCACCAACGCCCTGAAGGATCGATCAGTTCTTCAGGTAGAGCGTGCGGGTCCCGAAATCGATGATTCCGTGGTGACTGCGCAAGATCTCGGCCCCGAGCAAACCCGCCACTGGCTGCGAACCTCGAAGCAGATCGCTATGGATAAGACCTTCGAGATCAATCACCGCCACGTCTTTGCCAAGAATATCTACCGAGCCCACCGATAGTCGCCGGATCCGGGCAATCGCCACGCCACGCTGCTTTAAGTTAACGGCCGATGAACTAAAGGCGGTCTGATGAATCGGCACGTGCAATCGGCGAACAAATCCGCGGTGCAACAGGGTTGCGAAGGCTCCGGTATCGACCATTAATCGCGCCGGTTCTCCGTTGATCGCAACATCAACATACAGATTATAAGTTTCACTCACCCGAATCGGCACACTGCGGAATCCGCGATATTGCACGCCCGGCGTTTTACCAGGCAGCTCAGGATCCATTTTCAGAATCAACATTTGCGTCTGGCAGTCCAGAACCGCGCCGGTCGGAAAGAGAATATCAGCGCCCAGAATCCCATCGATTTGCTGTTCCTGAAACAAGCGGGAAGCGCGGCCGGAACCCGAAAGGTCGACAACAACTACGGGCTCTTCGACCAAATTGAGCGCACCGATGCGGAAGTTATGAGCGATCGCGACGTTGTTAAACGCACCGTTAATTTGGAGGTGGGCCGGCAAAGTCGAGCTGCCGGGAATACCGGTCAGTCCAAAATGGGCCCGGCGATTGAGCGCGATCGCGCTGATTGGAGCACCGCTGTCGACGCCGAGCAAAGCAGGCTTGCCGTTGATGAATGCGCGAACGAGCAAATGATTTTGACGCGACCGTGTTAGCGGCAGCGCTTCAAAGCGGGGAGAAGAGGAATCGGTTGCGCGCGGATTTCTCGGAGCAGCCGAGCAAATTTCCACCGCCGCGAACAAAGTCGCGACAAAGATCGACAATATTTTGGGAATAAGTGATCTGGCGGAGATTTTCACGCGGCGGAGAATAGCATGGTTCCTTCTACACGAAAGCGGTTTCGCGTTTTCCAACTCGCTTTTTAAAGGAGAAGTGTTTTGGCGTTGCTCAATCCAGTCGGATGATGATTAACTCTCGCGCAATGACTTCGCCGCCGCCGCCCGCCGACGAAAAATTTGTCAGAGGACTTGGTTTGCTCGACTCGACCATGCTGGTCGCGGGCTCGATGATCGGCTCCGGCATTTTCATCGTTTCTTCAATTATCGCGCGGCAGGTTGGCGCGCCCGGCTGGCTGCTTGTCGTCTGGCTCGTTACCGGCCTGCTCACCCTCATGGCAGCGCTCTCGTATGGTGAATTGGCGGCCATGATGCCGAAGGCCGGCGGGCAATATGTTTATTTGCGCGAAGCCTTCTCTCCGCTCTGGGGTTTCCTCTATGGCTGGACGCTCTTTCTCGTTATTCAGACCGGTACAATCGCGGCGGTCGCTGTTGGGTTCGCGCGCTACACCGGTGTGCTAATTCCCTGGGTGTCGGAGAAGAACTATCTGATCGCTCCCGTCCGTTTCGGCGGCTATGCGTTCTCTCTTTCTACCGCGCAATTCATCGGTTTGGCGATGATCGCGCTGCTGACGTACATGAACACGCGCGGGTTGAATCTTGGCAAACTCGTCCAGAACATTTTCACCACCGCGAAGACCGGCGCACTCATCGCGCTTATTCTCCTTGGCATCATCGTCGGTGTGAAGTCGGGCGCAGGCGCAGCGAACTTCAGAGATTTTTGGACGCTCCGCGGCGGTTTGCAGGAGGTGGGTCAAGGTTTGACCGCCGCCACCGCCTTTGGACTCTTCGTCGGCATTTGCGTCGCCCAGACCAATTCGCTTTTCTCCGCCGACGCTTGGAACAACATCACCTTCACCGCCGGCGAAGTGATCAACCCGCGGCGCAACGTTCCGCTCTCGCTCGCGTTCGGCACCATTCTGGTCATTGGACTTTATCTGCTGGCCAACGTCGCGTATCTGGCGGCGCTCCCTTTCGCCGCCATCCAAAACGCGCCGAGCGACCGCGTCGCGTCAGAGACAGCCAACGTAATTTTTCCCGGCGCAGGCGCGACCATCATGGCGGTCGCGATCATGATTTCCACGTTCGGATGCAATAACGGACTGATCCTCGCCGGGGCGCGCGCCTACTATGCGATGGCGCGAGACGGTCTCTTCTTTCGCCGAGTCGGCGAGTTGAACAAAAACCACGTGCCGGCGTGGGGCCTCATCATTCAGGGGATTTGGGCGGGCGTGCTCGTTTTGCCGCGCACCGTAAAGACAGACGCCGCCGGCAACGTAACGGGTTACGGTAATCTTTACGGAAACCTGCTCGATTACGTAATTTCGGCAGCGCTCATCTTTTATATCCTAACCATCCTTGGCATTTTTTTGCTGCGGCGAAAACGACCCGACGCCGAACGCCCCTACAAAGCTTTCGGTTACCCAATCGTGCCCGCGCTCTACATTGTCGGCGCATCGGTCATTCTTTTCGTGCTTTTCATCTACCAAACGGCGACGACCTGGCCCGGTCTCATCATCGTGCTGACGGGTGTGCCTATTTATTTTCTCTGGCGAAAGACGCGACCGACTTAACCGGTCCGGCCTGTTGCATGCTGCATTTTGTAAAATCAAAACCAGTTCGCACACAAACCAATTCCAGGAACAAGGAGACCTAAAGCATGGCAAACTTATTCGCGAGAAAGCCTCTTGAGAGGCTGATGGCAGAAGCGCAGGAGGTCGGCGAGCACAGTCTCAAGCGCTCGCTCGGGCCAATCAATCTGGTAGCGCTTGGAATTGGCGGAATCATTGGCGCCGGTCTTTTTGTGCGCACAGCGGCCGCGATTGCGGACCGGGCTGGTCCGTCGGTTGTGCTCGCCTTCATCGTCGCCGGCATTGGTTGCACGTTTGCGGGTCTCTGTTACGCGGAATTTGCATCGATGATTCCGGTCGCGGGCAGCGCCTACACTTATTCCTACGCGACCATGGGTGAGTTCGTCGCCTGGATCATCGGTTGGGACCTGATCCTCGAATACGCGGTCGCCGCGTCGACCGTCTCCATCGCGTGGAGCGAATATGCGAATCGCGTGCTCGATTGGTTCGGGCTGCGCATTCCATACCAATGGACGCATTCGCCTTTCGAGCATGACCTGGCCGGGGTCCATGGAATGATGAACATTCCCGCGGTTTTCATTCTCCTTCTTCTCACGCTCCTGCTTATCCGCGGCACGAAGGAATCGGCTTTCGTTAATGGTCTAATCGTCGTCCTGAAGGTCAGCATCGTCTTGCTCTTCATCGGTATCGGGTGGGGATTCATCAATCCGGCCAACCACACGCCGTTGATTCCGGCGCCGACTACTTACGTTACACCGCAAGGCATCACGCACGCCTACGGTGGAATCCTTGGTATTCTGGGCGCTGCCGGTGTCGTTTTCTTCGCCTATATCGGTTTCGACGCTGTTTCGACCGCGGCGCAGGAAGCCAGAAATCCGAAGCGCGACATGCCGATCGGCATTCTTGGATCGCTGGGCTTTTGTACAATTCTTTATGTCCTGTTTTCTTATGTGCTGAGCGGTGTTGCCACGGTCCAGGACTTTCGTTCGGCCGGGCGTGAAGCTTCAGTCGCGTTCGCCATCACGAAATACATGACCGGATACGAATGGCTATCGAAGTCAGTAACCGTTGCTATTCTCGCCGGGTTTTCGTCGGTCATCCTCGTGATGTTGTTAGGCCAATCGCGCGTCTTCTTTTCCATGAGTCGCGACGGGCTTGTGCCAAGAGTTTTTTCCGATGTTCATCCGCGGTTTCGCACGCCTTACAAATCGAACATGCTGTTCTTTCTCTTCACCGGCCTGCTCGCCGCACTCGTTCCGGCAGACGTCACCGGTGAGATGACCAGCATCGGAACGCTCTTCGCTTTCATTTTGGTCTGCCTTGGCGTGTGGATCATGCGGGTGCGAAGCCCTGAGTTGGAACGAGGATTCCGTGTCCCGGCGGCGCCCCTTGTTGCGATCCTCGGGATCATCACCTGCGGCGCGATGATCTACGGCCTCGGTTGGACAAATTGGATGCGGCTCATCGTTTGGCTGCTGATCGGGTTCGTCTTCTACTTTAGCTACGGAAAGCACCACAGCCGCATCAACTTACCGCCGCCGGAGATGCCGGAGGGAATAAAGCTGACCCGGTAAACAGGTTGCGGCTAACTCGAACTGCTACCGCCGAAACCGCGCGAAGGACTACTCGCGCCCAATCCAAGCAAGGCTTCAGCGCGCCGGCGCAGCGCCGCGCCGTTTCCGTGTTTGAGAAATGCGCGCCGCGCGGCGTCGATGTCATCAATCGACAGATTCATTGCCCTCAGGATCTCCCATTCCTCCGAACTCAACAACGCTCGCTCCTCATCGCTGACCGCACGCTCTTGCAAGCGCGAGACGATTTCACTTAACGCATTTCCGTTCGACGCGCGAAACGTGTCGATCAACCGCTGGAAACTGAGGTGAAACGGAATGGTAGCAACATCGACGTCGACACTTTGAGCCACACTTTCCGGCGGCATCGTAACCGGATCAGATTTCGTGACTGAATTCCAAACGCCTTCTGGCTGATAATAGCCGATTTCGAGGCGATACTTTTCTCGCGGCTCCGACACCGTCACGTAGCAGTTTCCCGCCATCGGTTCGACCGATTCGCTCGTTTCTTCGGCCCCATCGTTTCGATAAACGCGAAGATGAACTTGTCGATCTACCGGAGCGGTATTTTCGAAAATTGATGACCAGTCGATAATCCAATACGCGAAGAGAGTGCGCGGGTCGCGCGCGATGGCGAACAAAAGTGGAGCGCCGTAAACCCGGGGTAGTTCGATGACTTCGGGCAAATCGTTGGGAAGCTTGGGGTCGCTGCGAGCTAAACGCACCACCGGCCCATTTGAAATACGGTATCCCATGGATTGAATGTCGGTTTCGTTGTCAGTTGTTTCCGGCATCACGCTTTGTACCCAATCTGCCGAGAATCGCCAAAACGAAAAGCGGAATGTTGCGCGACGCGTTCAAAGATCGACAGTCGATCTGCTGATTTACTCCGCTCGTGAAGCCCTATATTATTTTTAATCCCCGTGCCGGGTCCGCTACCGATCGGAAGAGAGTTCTTTCACAACTGACGCAATTAGATCCGATCGCGTTGCGGATCACGCGAAAGGCAGGCGATGCCGAAAAATGGGCGCGCGCTGCGGTCAGGACAAAATGTGATTACGTCGTTGTCGCAGGAGGTGACGGAACTTTAAACGGAGTGGTGAATGGATTAGGGGCGGAGGCAAAGAACGTTCGCATCGGAATCGTACCGCTCGGAACGGGGAATGATTTCGCGCGCACACTCGGACTGCCGTTTTCAATCGAGCAGAACATCGACATTCTTCGTTCGGCCAAAACAAGGCGAATCGATCTCGTCCGAGTTAAGAGCAAGCGCGCGCGATATTTCGTGAACGTGTCGGCCGGCGGTTTTAGCGGCATGGTAAACGAAAAAATGACGTCGAAGATTAAACGGACATGGGGACCGCTCGCTTACATCCGCGGGGCAGCCGCCGCGTTGCCGAAACTACACGCATATCACACGCAGATTTTGTTAGACAACGACGAGCAATTGTCTGCTGAGCTTTATAATGTGGTCGTTGCAAATGGCCGCTTCGTCGCCGGCGGCCTGCCAATCGCGCCTGATGCCGATCCGAGCGACGGTCTTCTTGAAGTCGTTTTGATTCCAAAGCTCTGTGTCACCGAAATTGCATTGCTCGCGGCCGAAATCGTTTTGGGAAAACATCTTTCGAGCAAGGCGACGATATTTCGACGGGCCAAGAAGATTTCTGTCCGGTCGCGGCCAGGAATGTGTTTCAACGTCGACGGCGAACTGGTTGGCAACGCACCGGCAGTATTTCAAATCCTGCCCCGCGCGCTAAACTTCGTGGTAAAGCGATGATTAGCGACAAGGTTGTGCCATTGGAAGAGCTTCAGCGGCGTGCAAAAGCTCTGCGCACTGCCGGAAAAAAAGTCGTAGCAACGAATGGATGTTTCGATTTGCTTCACGTCGGACATGTTCGCTACTTGAAGGCGGCTCGCGCGCTGGGCGATGCGCTGATCGTAGGAATTAATGGAGACGAATCTGTTCGCGAGCTGAAGGGACCCGGTCGCCCAGTCAACAATCAAAGTGATCGGGCTGAAATCATTGCGGCGTTGGGGTGCGTTGATCTGGTCGCAATCTTTCCGGAACTGCGCGCAACCAGATTTCTCGAGCTCGCTGCGCCCGACATCTATGTCAAAGGCGGCGATTACAACGCTGACACGCTAAATGCCGAAGAACGGGAAGTTCTTCGAAAAATCGGCGCGAAGATCGACATCGTCCCGCTGGAGCGCGGCTATTCGACATCGGACTTATTAGGCCGTTTGCGCAAACTCGAAAAATGAAGCGCCTTCGCCTGGGAATCCTTGGGTCAGGAAAAGGATCGAATTGCCGCGCAATTCTCGAGAGCATTCGCACGGGAGCGCTTTCCGCCGAAGTGCGAGTAGTGATTTCCGATGTTCTCGATGCGCCAATCTTGGAGATTGCGCGCGAATTTTCCGTCCCGAACGCCTATCTTCCGCCGGGTCAATTTCGCACGCGGCTCGAGCCGAACGCTGAGGCAGAGCTCGTGCAAATGCTGCGCGACGCCGAGGTAGACTTCGTGGTGCTCGCTGGATTCATGCGAGTTTTGAAATCTGCGATGTTGGAGGCGTTTCCGCGGCGAATCATCAATATTCATCCATCGCTCTTGCCGAAATTTCCCGGATTGGAGGCGTGGAAACAAGCGCTTGCTGCGGGCGAAACCGTTACCGGCTGCACCGTTCATTATGTCGACGAAAAGATAGATCACGGAGACCTCATTGCGCAGCGTAACGTGCCAATCCTGCCTAATGACTCCGCGGAAAGCCTGCACGCGCGAATTCAGATCGCTGAACACGAACTATATCCGGCCGTGATCGAAAAACTTTGCCGCGAAAGCGATCCCGCGATCTAAATGCTCTCGGCTTTTTGATCGCGCCGAAGCAACTCTTCCATCGCCTGCGCTGGCGGCTTTTGTTGGTAAAGCAACGAGTAGACCTGATCGATGATGGGTGTGTCCACTTTAAGCTTACGCGCGCACTCCTGGGCGCTCTCAGCGGTTGGAATTCCTTCGGCAACCGTACCCATCGCAGAAGCAATTTCGTCTAACGAGCGACCCTGGGCCAATTGTTCCCCGACGCGGCGATTGCGGCTGTGTTGACTAAAGCAGGTCGCGACCAGATCTCCGACACCGCTTAATCCGTAAAACGTTCGCAGTTCTCCACCCATCTTCGTCCCGAGGCGCACCATTTCGGCAAGCGCCCGGGTGACGAGAGCCGCTTTGGAATTGTCACCTAAACCAAGACCGTCGCCGGCTCCAGCTGCAATCGCGTATACGTTCTTGAGTGCGCCGCCCAGCTCGATCCCGGCTACTTCTTCGCCGGTGTAGATTCTGAATCGCGGCGTGCCGAGAAAGCCTTGCAGGTCCGCCGCAAATTCTGGTTTTGTACAGGCCAAAACAGTAGCGGTCGGCAATTCACGCGAAACTTCTGCGGCCAAATTCGGCCCTGACAAAACGGCGATAGGATGTTTGGGAAAATTTTCGATAAGTATTTCACTCATCCGCTTACCGGTGCCATGCTCAATACCTTTGACGCAACTCAGAAGCACTGCGTCGGGATTGATCGCAACTTCTCTGAGTTGAGTGGCAGTTCCACGCAACGCAGTTGAGCGCGTAACAAAAACAATTAAATCAGCATCGGCACACGCTCGAAGCTCACTTGTTAGGCCGACACCGTTGGGAAGATTTACGCCGGGAAGATAGGCCGCGTTCTCCCGCGATTTTTGCAGTTGCTCAATCCGTGATGGGGTTTTTCCCCACAGCAAAATCGCGTGACCCTGGCGCGCCCAAATTACCGACAACGCTGTTCCCCAGCCGCCGGCGCCGATCACTGCAATTTTCTCCGGTTTCACTTTCGAGCGAAGCGCGGTTCAGTGCCTTTCAGTAGGCGCGATAAATTAGAGCGGTGACGCATGAGTACAATCGTTGTCAGACACAACGAAAAATAGAGCGGAATCGGCGTAGGAAGTTCTCTCAGAAACAGCATTATTGCGACCGCAATCGGAAGCGCGACGGCAGCTGCTATCGAAGCGAGAGATACATACCGGCTCGCTTGAAATACTACAATCCAAACGACGCACACGATCAGGGCCGTTATCCAGTTTATGCCAAAAAGAGCGCCAATCGACGTAGCGACGCCTTTTCCACCTCTAAATCCAAGCCAGATCGGATAACTGTGTCCGATCACAGAAAAAAGAGCACCGATAACGCCGCAAAGATCGACAAATTGCGCACTCGATTGAACGGCCCTGGCCACACTCACAGCCAGCTCAACAGCTGCCAGGCCTTTAGCTAAGTCCACAACGAAGACCGGATATCCAAACCCCTTACCTAAGGTCCGGGTAACGTTTGTTGCACCGACATTCCCGCTTCCGACCTTTCGAATGTCGACGCCGGCTAATCTGCCGACGATGTAACCAGTTGGAATAGATCCAAGCAGATACGCAAGAAACGCAATGCTAGCGAGAGTGGCCACGACAGATTAATCCGCTTCTGCTTCAACAATCGAGACAGCAGTGTCACGCCGTAAATCGTTCTTAGTTAGCCATATAGATAGAATAGAAATGTCGGCTGGCGTTACTCCGCTCACCCTCGCAGCTTGTCCTAAAGTCGTTGGGCGTACTTTCGAAAGTTTTTGCCGCGTTTCGGAGCTAAGACCTGCAACGGTTGCGAAGTTGAATTCCTCAGAAATCTTCTGAGAATTTCTCCTCGAAAGCTCCTTATTGTGTTGGGCCTGTCGAGCCGTGTAGCCTTCGTATTTGATATCAGTTTCGACCAATTCCCAAATATCTGGAGGAGCCACCGATTGGATTTCTGGTTCCAAGTTTCGGTAGGTGAGATTGGGCCGTTTCAGAAGTTGAGAGACAGAAACTCCTCCACATTTGGTGCTATTTGCTATGGCGCGGCATTTTTGGACCAGCGCCATTCTTGATTGAAAAGCCGCCCATCGCGTTGCGCCAACCAGCCCTAGTTCGTACGCCTTAGTTGTGAGACGCTGATCAGCATTATCGTGACGAAGCTGCAGGCGGTCCTCTGCCCGACTGGTAAACATCCGGTAAGGTTCCTCCGTCCCCTTCGTAACAAGATCATCAATAAGCACACCTATATAGGCTTCGTTCCTGCCAAGGACGAAGGCGGGTTTCGCCTGAGCGCGGAGCGCCGCATTTGCGCCAGCAACAAGGCCCTGGGCAGCAGCCTCCTCGTAACCGGAAGTGCCGTTGACCTGCCCAGCAAAATAAAGACCAGGCACTTTTTTTGTTTCAAGGGTATGAAATAGCTGGGTCGGCGGAAAAAAATCGTATTCGACGGCATAACCTGGACGCATTATTTCAGCGCTCTCCAAAGCGGGTATTGAGCGCACGAACTCGAGTTGGACTTCATACGGAAGACTGGTCGATATTCCGTTTACGTAAAATTCCTCTGTGTGACGGCCCTCTGGCTCGAGAAACAATTGATGTGCCTCGCGATCCCCAAACTTAACGACCTTGTCCTCGATCGATGGACAATAGCGAGGTCCGGTGCCCTTAATCCTACCAGCATAAAGGGGTGACCGGTGAAGGTTTCTGCGGATTATTTCATGCGTACTGGCACTTGTATGCGTGATCCAACAAGGCATTTGTTCCACGTGGAACGGCGCCCCGCTGACGTCATTTAAGGTAAATACATCGTCGAGCTCGTGCGATCCATCGCCGAAAAATGAGAACCGTGGTGGCGGCTCGTCGCCCGGTTGAACTTTACATTTCGCAAAGTTGATCGACCGGCGGTTGATTCGACAGGGGGTCCCGGTCTTAAATCTCCCAACCTCGAAACCCAACTCGCGGAGGTTTTCGCTCAAGCTAGAACTGGCATCGGCCATGCGTCCGCCTGGTCGGCTGTCGCTGCCGACGTGCAGCAAACCGCGCAAAAACGTGCCGGACGTCACCACAACGTTCCTGCCTCGAACCGTGAGGCCGAAATCCGTCTCGACGCCGACAGTCCTTCCTTCCGTGACGAGGACCCGCAAAACATTCGCCTGCTTCAAATCCAAATTCGGCGTGCGCTCCAAAATCGCCTTCATCCGAAATTGGTAGGCCTTCTTGTCGCACTGAACTCGTGGTGCACGCACCGATGGGCCTTTCGATCTATTCAGCATCCGGAACTGAATGCCTGTCGCATCTGCATTCAGGCCCATTGCTCCGCCGAGCGCGTCGATTTCTCGAACAATCTGCCCTTTTGCGAGGCCACCGATCGCCGGATTGCACGACATTTGGCCGATCGTATCTAGATTTTGAGTCAGCATCAAAGTTCGACAGCCTAGGCGCGCCGACGCGAGTGCCGCTTCAATTCCGGCATGGCCGCTGCCTACGACGATCACGTCATATTCTGTGGGAAGCCTAAACACTGCTGGTCGCCTCCAAGATTCCTTGTGCTGGCAGTGGCAGTCGCTTAGACAATCGAAAATGCAGTTTACGTGGCTTCGATGCCGCGTCCATCAGGCGGATATTACACATAAGTACATATCCTACAACGAGTTAACGTTAAGCGTTTCGTTGACAGAGGGCGCTCTTCGATGATCGAGTGACGCTAAATCTTGCGACTCTCGCACGGTACTCGAGGCCATGCGCGTTAGCATAATAAATAACAGCACCGTGACGAAAAATGCACCTCCCCAGGTCCAATATTCCACAATCTGCGGATGCGTCTTCCCACGCGCGAGATTTAGGCTGAGTTGGCCCAGTGTCCCCAGATACGTGTACAGAAAAAGACCGGGAGCGCGGCCGACCGTCGACCAGAATAGGTACTGGCCGAAGCGAATTCTCGTCAGCCCGTACAAGTAATTCAACAGGCTGGTCGGAAAAAGCGGATGCAATTGAGTGAGGAAAATTATTTTCCAGGCATCGCGCTCGACCGCTTTCTCCACAACTCGTAGCATTCGATTCGCGGAAAGTTGTCTGCTCAACCACCGTGCTCCTAGCCACCGACTGAGTCCGAACGAGATTGCTGCTCCGATAATATTGCCCAGAAGCACGATAAAAAATCCCCACCAAAGGCCAAAGAAAAAACCAGCGCCAACACTCAGGACCCCACCCGGCAATAAGAGAATGTTGCACGCCGCAAAAAGCAGCGGATAACAGACCGCGCCCAAGACACCCCAGCCGATGACACGCCCTTGGAGCGCAACAATAAGATCAACGACTGGAAAAAAGTGCGACAGCAACAGCAACGCTGCGATTACAACGACGAGTGTCGCGACTTGCAAATACACTGCGCGCCGAGCTTCGAGCATTCCGAGATTCTGCTCGCTTCAGAGACTTCGCGCAAATTTCGTGGCTTAGTCGACTAAACGCTGGGGGCCGGTGCGTTTCGCCGACGCGGAATGCCGAGGCTGTCAAAAATGATCCGCGTGGCGTCAGAACGATTAAGTGTGTAAAAATGGACGCCGGCTACGTTGTTATCCAAAAGATCGTGACATTGTTCCAAAGCGAAGTGAACGCCAACGCGCCTAACGCTTTCCGGATCATTTTCACATCGCCGTAGAGCGCGCAGAAGTTTGGCCGGGAAGCGCGCACCGCCGGCGAGCTCGGCGATCCGTCTGAAACCGCTCATGGATGTGACCGGCATGATGCCAGCGATAATAGGCACGTGGATGTCGGCGAGTGCGCAACGCTCGCGGAAGTCAAAGAAGTCGCGATTATCGAAAAATAGCTGGGTCACGATGTAGTCGGCGCCAGCGTCCACTTTCGCTTTGAAGTGATCCATTTCGATCAATCGATTCGGGGTCGCGGGATGTCCTTCAGGGAAACCGGCCACGCCGACTCCGAATCCACGCGGATCTGGATGTGCGCCCGATTCGTTGAATCTTCGAATGAATTTTACTAAGTCGATCGCGTGCTGAAACGACTCTCGCGATTTGTCGTAAGGAATGTCATGCGGCCGATCGCCCCCGAGCGCGAGAATGTTCCCAATCGCCGACTTGGCGTATCGAAGTAAAATATCTTCGATCTCTTTTTCATTATGACAGACGCAGGTCAGGTGAGGGATTGGATCCAGTTTTGTTGTGTGTTGAATGCGCTCGACGAGACTGTGAGTTAAGTTTCGCGTTGAGCCACCGGCCCCATACGTCACGCTAACGAAGTGCGGCATGTACGATTCGAGATCGCGAATCGTTTGGTAAAGAGTCTCCGCCGACGCCGGCGTTTTCGGAGGAAAGAACTCGAACGAAAACGTCGGCGAATCCTCCCGAATAATGTCGGCGATGTGCATGATACGTGCGCTTATCTTCGTTCCTTCCGCGACTTGCGGTCAACTTGACCAAGCACATTTTTGACCACGTAGGAATTGAGATCCGCCGTCAACAGCCTGAACAGCGAGCACGCGTCATACTTCCTAGGGTAAAATCGCAAACACCCTGGCTGGAAACCCGGATCCGCCTTTCGGCTTCGGAAAACTAACCACCACAATCGCGCCAAATTCCGGCACCTGATCGAGATTCGCCAGCAACTCGATTTGATAGTGGTTCGTGCTCAAAATGTAGGTTTCGAGCGAGTAATCGTCCTTGGTCGTAGCGATGCCCGGATCTGTATCTGTCGTCTCATGGCCTGATGCTGTGATCTTCCGCTCCTCATAGAGAAATTTTAGTGCGGGCAAACTCCAACCCGGATAATGCGCCACCCCTTTTGAGTCTTTATTTTGCATTTTGGCTGCGTCCGGCCAGCGCCTCGACCAATCGGTTCGCATTGCAACAAAAGCGCCTGCTGGAATCTGTCCGTGATCGGTTTCCCATTTTTTCAAACGTTCGACCGTTAAGATGTAATCCGGATTCTGTTCCGCCTCGCTATGAACATCGACCAGGGCGAGCGGCAGAACCATTTCCTTGAGATCGATCTGATCCACCGTCCGCAATCCCTTAACGAAATGCGCCGGCGGATCGACATGCGTGCCCCATTGCCCAACATGGGTAAAAACCTCGGAAAAGAATCCGGCGCCCATTGTGTCGGGACGCTTCTCGTACCAATAAATTGTTTTCCGTGTTTCATCAGGAAACCCTGGCCATCTTGGAATGCCAGGCGCAAACGAATGCGTTAGATCGACATATTTTTTTGACGCCAACGTTTGCTGAACATTCCAAAGCGACTTGTCATCGGCGCCGTGCAGAGTCGAGTTACAGAAAGCGACGGCAAGAACCGAAAGGAACCCTCGGAACTTAAAGTTCATTTTGCTTTGTTAACCGAAGCCACAGGAACAAGCCAACAACTTCGAATAATGCACAATAACTTCCGCCTTTTCGCCTGCGATCAATGTTGTATGCGGTTGTTGGCAGTGTTATCAACAGCTTGCTCTGCGGCTACGCTGCCGGGTAGCGCTACAGTTGTTGGCGCGGAGAAGGAGAAGAATTAATGGGCCCTCAATTAGAAACTCTAATTAGAAGTGCGAACAACTTCGTCGTCTTGTGCGAAATCAACTAATAGAGGTCATGCCGCCAAACGCAGCCGCATCTACGCACGAAGTCGGCGAGAAGCCGATTTGCGAACGGGCGGATTCGCCGGGGCGAATTGCGACGCCGCGAGGAGCGGCCGAATCGACAGATAGCTTATTTGAACGTGTCGCGTGGCTTTATGCGTTTTGTCGAGAACGTCTGTTTCGTGATGACACTGCGCGAATGATCTCAGCGATCTGGCAAAATCAAACGCCGGCGCCTGGAACTAAAATCGTCGAACTTGGCTGTGGTCCTGGATTTTATTCGAGAAAACTCGCGCAACGCTTTCCACAAGCTGCCGTTACCGGGGTGGATCGTTCCGAAAATCAGTTACGCTGGGCGCGCCAGCGGGCCACTGCGCAAAATGTAAACAACTGTGTATTTGAACGCGTAAACGCACTCGCTCTGCCGAGTGAAGATGCATCGTTTGATGTCTTGATTGCTTCACGCATTTTAACGGTGCTACCGGATCACGAGCGCGCCGTCGGCGAGATGTTTCGGGTCTTAAAACTGGGCGGCCGTTGTTTTATTGCCGAACCACGCTACGCGTTTTGGGCTTCAATTCCCCTCGTGGCGATGTGGTTATTGGCGAGTGTCATCCACTCCGGTAACGGCTACCGCGAACCAAGAAAAGCCACTGTCCTTACGACTGATGCGTTCGCGAAATTATTTCGGCAGTTGCCATGGAAATCTGTTCAGATCTGGCAGGATGGGCGATACCAGTACGCACTTTGCGAAAAAAACTGAGCGGGGGTAATTCAGCCAAATGCCGGTCGGCCATCGTGTTCTCGATCCCGCTGCGTCCGTGACGATTACGAAAAATATTTGTGCGCTGGCAGTGATGACCAAGGCGCCGCGTGCCGGTCAGGTGAAGACCCGGCTCGTGCCGCCCCTGACACCGGAGGAAGCTGCGCATCTCAATATCTGTTTTCTCCGCGATACCGCGGCGGCACTCACAAAAACTTGTGGCACGAATGCACGCGGGGTTGCTGTTTACACCCCGATCGGCGCTGAAACAGCTTACATCGATATTTTGCCGCGCGAATTCGAGCTGATTCCTCAGCGTGGCGACGGGTTTGGTGAGCGACTTGCCTTTGCCGCAGCGGACCTTTTTCAATGTGGCTTTGCTTCAGTTTGTCTGATCGACTCCGACAGTCCGACAGTTTCCGCGGACGCTTACGCGAAGGCAGTCGAGTTGTTATCGAAACCAGGCGACGGCGTCGTCTTGGGCCCCTCAGATGACGGCGGGTATTATTTGATCGGGCTAAAACGTAATCATCCGCAATTGTTCGAACGAGTCGATTGGAGCACCGAGCGTGTCTTGGATCAAACAATGCAGCGCGCTTGCGAGCTTGATCTCGAGGTCAGCTTGCTGCCGACTGGCTACGATGTCGATGATGCGGCGGCGTTGCGTCGTTTGTGCGGTGAATTGCTTTCCGAAAGGTCAACCGATGACATCGCGCCGAACACGCGAAAATTTCTCGCTTCACTGACGACGCGCGTGAAATTGTAGGGCAGGCGCTCCGCCTGCCCATTTGCATTATGGCGAAGAACGAAAAACGTGCGCTTGTCACCGGTGGCGCCGGCCTGATTGGGTCGCATGTGGCTGATCTGCTTGTGCGCGAAGGCTGGAAGGTGCGCGTGCTTGATAATCTCGAACCGCAAACGCATCGCCGCGGCAGGCCAGCTTGGATCAATCCCAGGACCGAATTCATACAAGGCGATATGCGCGATCGCGAAACGATTGCGAGTGCGCTCGATAAGATCGACATCGTCTTTCACCAGGCAGCTTATGGCGGCTACATGCCCGAGATTTCAAAATATGTCCATGTGAACTCGTTAGGCACAGCCCTGATGCTCGAAGTGATTCGCGAGAAGAATTTGCCGATCCAAAAAATTATCGTAGCGAGTTCTCAAGCGGTTTACAGCGAAGGCGCTGGTATTTGCCCAAAGCACAATCTGGTTTTTCCAACGGTGCGTCCGGTCGAGCAATTGCGGAAGGGCGATTGGGAAGTGCATTGTCCGATTTGCGGTGCGATCACGAAAAGCGCGCCGACTCCCGAAAATGCGCCGGTTGGCGGCGAAACCGTTTACGGTCTGACCAAAGTCGATCAGGAAAAGCTTGTCCTGCTTTGGGGCAAACAAGTTGGCGTGCCGACAGTTGCGCTCCGTTACTCGTGCACTTACGGACCGCGGCAATCCATTTTCAATCCCTACACCGGCGTGATCGCGATTTTCTGCACCCGCTTGCTCAACAACTTGCCGCCGGTGCTTTACGAAGACGGCGAACAAACGCGCGATTTCTCATTCGTCGAAGACATCGCCCGCGCGAACCTGTTCGCAGCTGAAAGCGATAAGCTGGATGGATTAGCAGTCAATGTCGGCAGCGGCAACGGCGTGCCCATTCGCCAGGTCGCGCAGATTCTTTCCCATGCTCTCAAGATCGACATTGAACCGGAGGCGCGCGGCGAATTTCGCCCCGGCGAGATGCGGCATCTGACGAGCGACATCGCCAAAATTCGTTCTGCTGGCTACAAATCGCGGGTTGAACTGGAAGAGGGAATTCAGCGCTACATCGATTGGATCCGCTCCCAATCGGACATCCGCGATTATTTCACCGAAGCGGAACAAATTCTAAAGAGCAAAGGCATCGTTCATCGGGTAGAAGTTGGGAATGCCTGAAGCCGCTGGCATTCCCGATTTCAATTCTCCGGTTGTCGAGCACGCGCGCAGGGATTTTCCGCTGCTGGCCGCGGACATGACCGTGGCAGAAGCGCTTGATCGCATCCGGCGCGAAGGCATCGGCGAACGAGTAATCTACTTCTTTGCTGTCGACGCCGACAAACGTCTGGTCGGAGTCCTGCCGACCCGGCGTTTGCTGACCGCACCCCTCGCTACACCGTTGCGGGAGATCATGGTGCGTCGCGTCATCGCCGTTCCCGCCACTGCATCCGTGCTCGACGCCTGCGAGTTTTTCGTGCTCTACAAATTTTTTGCCTTCCCAGTGGTTGACGAGCACCGCCATGTCGTCGGCGTTATCGACGCGAGCCTTTTTGCCGAGGAGATCCTTCAGGCGGGCGAAAGCGAAGATCGACATCGTCCGGCCACGCCCGTTCGCGACGATGTCTTCGAGATTCTGGGATTTCATCTCGAACAAATCCGCGGTGCCTCACCATGGCGAGTTTTTCGATTTCGTTTCCCATGGCTCCTCGTGACGGTGACCGCGGGCACAATCTGCGCTGTCCTTGCGGGCGCTTTTGAAGCCACGCTCGCTCGGAGTCTCGTCGTTGCCTTTTTTCTCACCATGGTGCTCGGCCTTAACGAAAGCGTCAGCGCACAATCCATGAGCGTCACGATTCAAATGTTGCGCTCGGCGCCAGTGACATGGGGCTGGTTTGCCGCGGCGCTTCGGCGCGAATTTACCACCGCGGTTCTGCTGGGCCTGAGCTGCGGGAGTGTGGTTACGGCAATCGTTTGGTTCTGGAAAAACGATCTTCGCAGCGCCGGCGCAATCGGCGGAAGCATCGCGCTTTCCCTCGTGACCGCCTCCTTGTTTGGTCTTGGCGTTCCGTCGTTTTTGCATCGACTCAAGCTGGATCCAAAAATTGCGGCCGGGCCCATTACGCTCGCCCTGGCCGATATCTGCGCGCTCGTTCTTTATTTTACGGCTGCGCGCATCGTTTTGTGATGAGCGCCGTTTCCGTGATTATTCCGGCGTTGAACGAGGAAGAACCGATTGCGGATGTCGTCCGCGAATGTTTCGCGACGAAAATTCCGGGTGAAATCATCGTGGTCGATAACGGCAGCAACGATCGAACTGCAGACCGCGCACGTGAGGCGGGCGCAAGAGTCGTGAGCGAGCCGGGGCATGGTTACGGCCGTGCCTGTCTCGCCGGAATCCGCGCGCTTTCACCCGCCTGCGACGTCGTCGTATTTCTAGATGGCGACGGAAGCGATTGCCCCGAATTCATGAATCAACTTGTCGATCCGATCGCGGCGGGGAAATACCATTTCGTCATCGGTTCGCGCACGCGCGGCCAACGCGAGCCGGGCAGCATGAATTTTCAGCAAATATTTGCCGGCCGGCTGGCAGGATGGTTGATGTCGATCTTGTACGGCGCGCGTTACACCGACATGTGCCCGTTCCGCGCGATCCGGCGCGCTGCCCTCGAGAAATTATCGATGAAGGAAGAGACCTATGGCTGGAACTTGGAAATGCAGATGAAAGTCGCGGGCGCCGGTTTGCAAATTCTCGAAGTGCCGGTCAATCATCGCCGACGCGCCGGCGGTGTCTCCAAAGTTTCTGGCACATTGCGCGGAACATTTGTCGCGGGCGCGCGAATCATTGCTACGTTCGTACGGATAGCACTTGCGAAGTTGTAGCGACGTTCGCCGCGGCGAACGCCGAACTAAGTAATCAGGCGCTTGGCATAAGCGCCTCTGCAACAGATAATCGTTGCGTGTTATGAGCAGATCGAAAGCTCTTTCTGTGGGATTGCTGGCCGGACTTATTGCCGGAATCGCAATGACCGTCGTGATGTTGGTGCTCGCTTGCTTTGGCGTCGCGACGCCGCTCGCGATCATTGGCGATCGGCTTTCGGTTTTTATTAAACCAGGACCGTTCCTTTCAATTATGGGCCGCGTCGGCGGCTACAATCATCTCAAGCAACTCGGCGTCGGATCGACCATGGTCGGCCAGTTGTTCGTGAGCGCCTTAGGCGGCGCAATATTCGGTCTGCTCATGCGACACAATCCGCAGCGCCGCGTCACAGCCTGGACGATGTCGATGTTCGTCGCTCTGCCGATCCTGGCGATTGCAATCGTTTTGTGGCCGGTGCTCGGCACGAGCTACATCGGGTTGCCGATCGCATCGGCAGGAGCTGTTACGCTGATCGGATTCACGCTCAGCGTTTTGGTTTTCGAGCGGACGCTGGTTGCGAGTTTTCACTTTCTCACTCGATCGAAAACTGAAACCGAAAGCGGCGAATTCACTCCGGCAATCGGGCGGCGCGCGTTGATTTTGGGCGGACTTGGAGTGCTCATTGCCGGCGGCGGCGTTGCGCTTCTGCGAAAACTTTATCGCGCGGCCACTTTCAGTTACGACGGGACACAATACAAAGGTCGCATCGTCCAGCCGATCACGCCTAACGAATTGTTTTATTGCGTGACCAAGAACGTGGTCGATCCGCACGTGAACGTTGACCTCTGGCACTTGGAAGTGAATGGGCTCGTGCAAAACTCGACCACGTATCGCTTTCAGGACTTGAAAGCGTTCAATCAGGTCGAGCAGGAGACGACCCTGATGTGCATCAGTAACGGGCTCGACGCTGGATTGATGAGCAACGCGGTTTGGAAAGGCATTGTTCTGCGCGACCTGCTCGATCCCACCGGACCGCTCGCCGATGCGCAACGAGTGCGTCTCTACGGCGTGGACAATTACACTGACACCATTCCCATCGAGAAAGCGCTCGATCCGAATACGATGCTTGCTTGGCAAATGAACGGTGTCGATTTGCCGCATCGGCACGGCTATCCGTTGCGCGCGATCGTGCCGGGTTACTTCGGCGAAAAACATGTCAAGTGGCTCACGCGCATCGAGCTCACCGGTGCGGACGCAAAAGGTTTTTACGAGACGCAGGGCTGGGGCCCAGACTTCATCACGCCGACAAGATCGAGAATCGACGCGCCCGACCACGAATCGCGTTTCTCGTTAGGCCAATTGCGCGATCCGATTCAAGTGAAAGGCATTGCTTTCGGCGGCGATCGCGGAATTTCGCGCGTAGAAATCAGTGACGACGACGGCGAAACTTGGACCGACGCGAAGATCGATTATCCCGGAACGAAATTAACCTGGGCGCTCTGGAGCTACGGTTGGCGACCTGATAGCGCCGATGATTATACGTTTGTTGTCCGCGCCACCGATGGAGAAGGCGCCGTTCAGGAATGGGAAGAAGACCGTAACCCATTCTCCGGCGTCACCGGCTTCCACAGAATTGTTGTGCACGTCGTTGCGTAAGATCGAACCAGGTGGGGCGATTGCCCGAGGCGCCTGCGGACGATTGAGGTCAATCGTCCCTACCTCTGACAACACCGGCACCAGGCGGTGGTTCGGCCGGCGACAGTAGCGTGGCGCAAACGCATGCGGTGTTTCGGACAAACGCCATCGCGTTTCCATTTTTGGTGAATCAGCCAGTTGCGTGGCGGATCGGAGAAATCTTGGCCGAGCGTCTCCAGCGATTTTCGAACAACGAACTTTGTCGCCCGGAAAAGTTCGGCGCGATCGGATGCGGTTAATTTCCGGATTCGTTTCGATGGCAAAACTTTTGCGCGCCAGAGAATTTCATCTGCCATCCAGTTTCCAATTCCGGGAAAGCCGTTTTGCATCAACAGGGCGGCTTTGATCGGCGCTTTTCGATGTCGATCCAGGAATCGACCGAAAAATTCCTGATCGAATTTTTGCGAAATGATTTCGGGTGCATCGCTTTTCCACCAATCGGGTTCGTCGGTGCCGTGGTGAAAGCGGACGCGACCGAATTGCCGTGAATCGGTGAAGACGAGGGCGCGATCGCGTTGAAAAAGAGCGAGGTGGTCGTGCTTGGTCGGGCGATAATTTGCAGATTCCACGTGAATCTTGCCGGTCATTCCGAGGTGAATGCCAAGCCAGCTCCGAATGCCTTCGCGAGCGTCGATTATTTCGGGGTTGTCTCCGGAAAATTTAAAGAGCATCCGTTTGCCGCGCGCGTGCGAACCCAGAAGTTTCGCGCCGATTAATCTTTGCTGAAGCTCGCGCGTATTCGTGCCACGAAAGACGCGGTTTCGCGCGTGCAAGGTAAGACCGACAATTTCCGCGCCGCGCCCGGCGTCCCACTGTTTGCGATACCATTCAACCTCAGCCAGCTCCGGCATCGCGCAGATTACGTGTGCGATACGCGCTGGCGCAAACGAACAACTCATCGATAACACCGGACTTTAGTCCGGTGATCACAGGTGACTTCAGCCTAAACTAGTTGGAGTCGCGCCTGTAATTGGCTGAAGCCAGGTGTTACAAAGACCTCGCACCGCCTCGCACCACTTGCGCGCCATGCTAGATTGATATGTGGAAAAAGTGATCATCGTTGGCAGCGGCTGTGCCGGGCTGACGGCCGCCATTTACGCCGCGCGAGCGAATCTGGATCCGCTCGTTTTGGAAGGGCGCCAGCCGGGCGGTCAGCTTTCCACGACTACCCTGGTCGAAAATTATCCTGGATTTCCCGAAGGGATCGATGGGCCGCAGCTGATCCTGAACATGCACAAACAAGCCGAGAACTTCGGCGCGAGATTTTCCTACGCCGAAGTCACGGATTTCGAACCGCGCAACAATCATGTTCGAGTCAAAGCCGACGACGAATGGCTCGAAACGCAGGCGCTGATCATCGCCAGTGGCGCGTCCGCGCGGTATCTCGGGCTTCAAGATGAAGAGAAATTGATCGGGCATGGGTTGACCTCGTGCGCGACGTGCGACGGCGCATTTTACAAAAACGTGCCGGTGGCGGTGGTCGGCGGCGGCGATTCCGCAGCTGAGGAGTCGCTGTTCCTGACGCGCTTTGCGTCGAAGGTCTACTTGATTCATCGCCGCGACAAAATGCGCGCTTCGAAAATCATGGCCGACCGCGTTTTGGCCAACAAAAAGATTGAGCCGATCTGGAATACGGTGGTGACAAAATATATTCCCGATGAAAAAGGCGAGATGCGCGCGGTCCGTTTGCGCACTGTGAAAACGAACGAAGAACGCGAGCTGCCGGTCGCGGCCGTCTTTATCGCGATTGGCCACGATCCGAACACCAAGGCTTATCAGGGCAAGCTCGAGACCGATCCCGATGGTTATTTGCTAACCCGCCATCTGGCCGAAAGTAAACACCCAGGCGTTTTCATTGCCGGCGATGTGGCCGACCGCGTTTACAAACAGGCGGTGACCGCGGCCGGTTCCGGCTGCGCCGCAGCGCTGGAAGCGGAGAAATATCTGGCACAACTGGAGAGCTAGCAGCTGTCGCAAAATTGTAGGGCAGGCGCATCGCCTGCCGTTTTTGCGATTGGCAAGGTCCGAGCCGGACTGGCATTAAGCGCTTGCTACAACACGAAAACGAACGTGAAGATTTGTGACCTAACGCAGTTTTATTCGCCGGTCAGCGGCGGGGTGAAACGTTATCTTCACGAAAAAATCGATTACATCCAGAACTGCACGTCGAAAGACAAGCATGTATTGATCGTTCCCGGCAAGAAGACAACGGTTCGGGCACGCGGCCGCACACGTGTTTACACAATTCGTTCTCCATTGGTTTCCCGTACGGCGCAGTATCGCGCATTGTTGAACTTGCGTGCGGTCGAGCGAATTCTTCGAAAGGAGCGCCCGGACATCGTAGAATCAGGTGATCCTTATCAGCTCGGTTGGAAAGCGGTTCGAGCCGGCCGGGAGTTAAAAATTCCAGTGATCGGATTTTACCACTCCCATTTTCCGGAAGCCTACCTGCGGAGCAGCGCAAAGTTATTCGGCAAAACCGCGACCCGTCGCGTGATGAAGTTTTCCCGCGCTTACGTGCGCAAACTGTACAACCAGCATGCCGCGACGCTGGTCGCGTCCGAGCGACTGGCGCACGTTCTCCGCGATTGGGGCCTGCGCAACGTCCGTGTTCTCAGCCTCGGCGTTAACATCGGCATCTTTCGACCGGACAAATCGGATGCAGAAGCAACGCGGGCGTCATTGAATCTGAAGCCGAGTCAAACACTCCTACTCTATGTTGGTCGTCTGGCTAAGGAAAAGAACACCACAACATTGTTTCGGGCGCTCGAGATTTTGGAGCGGCGCTGTCCGAATGAGTTTCATTTGCTGGTCATTGGCGACGGCGCGCAGCGAAGTCAGTTGCGGAAACTGAAAGCACGATGCAAAAACGTTTCGTCGATCCGATACTGTGCTGAGCCGAGCGAGCTGGCCCGCTATTATCGGGCCGCCGATCTTTTTGTTCATCCGGGCGTGCAGGAAACATTCGGTTTGGCCGCGCTGGAGAGTCAGGCCTGCGGCACGCCGGTGGTCGGCATTCGCGGGAGCGCAATGGACGACCTCATTTTTCATGAACAAACGAATTGGGCGCATGAAAATAAGGTGGAAGCGCTGGCGGACGCGATCGAGCAGATCAACGAGAAGGATTTATCGCGTCTGGGTCAAGAGGCGGCTGAGCGGGCGGCTCAACTGCACGCCTGGCCACGGGTCTTCGAGCGCCTTTTTTGCATTTACCGCGAGGTCTGTGCAAACTACAAAGGAAGTCCCGCCGGATGAGCCACGAGAAGCCATTTACAATCCGCAGTTACCGAAAAACGGACCGCGATGCCGTGCGGCGACTGTGTTGTCAGACGGGGTTTCTCGGAACGCCAATCGATCCCGTTTATGAAGACCGACAACTGTTCGCCGATTTTCTCACGACTTACTACACCGATTGGGAACCGGAATCGTCATTCGTGATTGAGATCGACGGCGAGATCCGCGGTTATTTGCTCGGTTCGCGCAAACCTTTGCTCAACCAGCTCTACGCTTTCTGGCAAAACATTTCACTTTTTCTCAAAGCGCTGACTCGGTATTTCCAGTATCACGAAAATTCCCGGCGATTTGTTCGATGGACATTGACCTACGGTTGGCGGGAAGTGCCGGCGGCGCCGCGGCGCGTTCCCCATTTCCACATCAATCTGCTGCCGGATGCCCGTAAAATGTCGACCACGCGCGCGTTGATGAGCGCGTATCTAAGTTATCTCTATCGTTGCGGCGAAAAACGCGTTTACGGGCAAATTGTGACCTTCGAAAGCCGGCGCGGCGAAAAAATGTTCGAACGTTATGGCTTCAAAGTCTTGAACCGGGCCGAGATCACGAAATACAAAAGGTTTTATCCGCAATCGGTTTATCTCAGCACCGTGATCAAGAATCTGGAAACGGCTGAGCCGCTTAGAGTCACGTCGCGCTCGCGCTCCATTTAGGATTAATTTCAGGCCGCGCCCGGCTTCGGAATTTTTCGATAAAGGAACAGGTGCACCCCCGACAGCGGGGCAGTCGGATAAGTGCGGACCAATTCGTACCAATTGCCGAACTTGTCGGTGAAGCGTTTCCCGGGAGGCAACGGTTGGACAAATGATTCTTTGTGGAAGACGACCCACTCGGGACCCTCCGCTGGCCAGTGGTCGTGATCGTAATAATTCGCCGGCTTATCGCCCATCATTTCGCGCCAGTAAAACCCGAGCATGAACTGAATTCGGAAATCCTGTTGGCCGCCAAAGCTCGGCGGTTGTTCTTTGGTCTTTTGATCCATGAAATTGATTGCTTCCGCGAGATGGCCTCGTCCGTATTTGAAAAGGCTTGCGACATCCTGCGCGTTGAGAGCGACAAATAGCAGACAGAAAAGTCCGGACAGGATTTGGCCGCCGCTCCCTGACCGCCACAAACGAGCCAGCACGCGACCTAACAAAAGCAGCATGAACGCAAACGCTACGATGAAGTACCGCACGTAATGAAGTGTCCCGTGCTCGAAGAGCGGCATCGAGAGAGGAATGATCACGGTTACAGCGAGAAAGAAGATCCATTCGTCGGAACGCTCCGTGATCAGGATGAAGAAACCGGCAAGGAGTCCGGCTACGGACAGTGCGCCAGTTAATAACTGAAGGGAGCTAGCGTTAGGTCCGCCAACCACCCAAGCGAGCGTCGCGCCATAGCCATCGAGCACACTTATCGGCGTTCCGCCGCCTATTTGCAGATGTCGGAGATCGATAAAGTAGAGCGCCCCGAGATAGATGAAAGGAATCGCATAGAGTGCCGCGGTCCAAGCCGCGATCCCCGCCAATGAAAATTGCAGCCGGAAGAGGCGCACCCAGAACCAGATCAGGGACGCGCACACAAAGATAAGGAACGTGAGATGTGACGTGAACCCGATGACTACGCTCAATGAAAACAGACTTGCCAATTGCCAGCTCGGCTTATCGAAAAATGACTGGAGAATGAGGAAGCACAGAAAACAAAAGAAGATTAGCGGCGCGTAACCACGTGCTTCCGATGAGTACAAGATGAGGACATAGGAAAAGCTGATGAGGAACATGGAGAAGAACGCGGTCCATCTGTCGCGGCGCGCGCCGATAATCCAAGCCAAAGCAATTGCGCCAATTCCGGTGACTTCCGCGAGAATTCGGTAGCCGCCCCAGTTACCCCGTTGTCCGAGAAAATAAATAAACAGGCTATTGAGATAATGATTATTGTCGTGATGCGTCTGAGTAAAGACACCAAGCGCGGAATGAAGTTCGCGAACCAGTTCGATCGACCAGATCTCATCCATCCACAGGTCGTTCATCGCCGCTCGCACTCTGATCAGGACAGCTCCAGCGCCAACCAACACGCAGATCGCGACGTAAAATCCCCTGCGAAAAGTGCTCTTCGGTTTCAACCTTTAGGGAGAGTACTTCCGAAGGATGGTCGCACCGCGTTCGCGGTAATCCAGCGGATCGCCTCCGACGGATGCAACTTGTTCGTAGTTCCGCTCGACCCACTCCAAGATTTCCGCGCCGCTCCCAGGTTTTTCCCCATATCTTTCGATGCCATAGCCGATAAGATCACGACTGATAATCACGATCCAGTAGGGCGGACTACGACTCATGTCGTTTACAACTTGTTTTTCCCGGCCACCGCTGGTGGCACCGGCGTAGAAGAACGCATGCGGCAGAGGGTTGCGTAATCGCGCGAGGTAGTTAATGAATTCGCCCTCTGGAAGCACGGTCAACGTCTTCCCTTGTCCCTTCTCCCGTAAGACATCGGCTATTGAATTAATGATTTTACCAAGCGGGTCGATCTGCGGCGGGAGGCAGTAGAAACGGTCTCGTCCACTCGCCACGGCGAATGTCCTTGATAGGTACCTATGTTGCGAACGCATCGCCAAATTCGTAATTCCTGGCAACACGATGATCAGCGTTCCAATGGCTACGACTATTTGCCCCCGCGATCCTGCTCTAAACCAAACAGGCAACTCGCCTATCATAATCGCCGGTACCACAAGCGCAGCTAACGCGGCTTGGTAGTACCCATAGTGATAAATATGAGGGTTCAGAATCATTCGCGCCATCAGCGCAACTGTTAGGCATGCGATGAGAAGTCGCAATACCCGTCTATCGAAATCGGAATCGCTTTGTCTTGTTTTGTGAACAAAGCTGCCCAATGACGCGAGCAAGTAGATCAGCGTGAGTCCAAACAGGCAGCTGCCTATTTCAATCCAGCTAATGACAGACCACGCTAGCCAGCCAAGTACCGCTGCCAGCGCGGTCCCGCTAAACAGAAGCAACCATCGCGGCATTTTGCGTTCGGCGAGCATCACTGCGATACCGAGCGCAAGGATGAGTCCAAGAGATATGGCGGTTGCGAGGGCTTGATTGACAAGCCCCGACCACGGCCGCCCGAGACCAAGTAAGCGCATCTGAAGAGGATCGGCGGTTAACGAAGTGTCCAGCGTGTTAATCCACGCCCGTGATGCTGCCGCTGCCGCGCGACTCCACGGCATAAACCATGCAAAGTAAAACGTGAACGAGACAGTCGGCAGCAGAGCGCCTAACGCCCAGCTGAAAAAAATGCCGAGTTTTGAAGAATCACCGCGTTTCCAATGGGCTGATCCTGCAAGAACGGTGAGTGCGATGGCGGCCAGAATAAATTCCGGTTTTAGCACAAGCGTCATGCCAAAAAGCAGCCCCGCGAAAAAGGCTCGAGCTAGAGTTGTTTTTTTGACTAATGCCGCCAAGACAAAACAGAGCAGTAAACAAACAAGCATGCCATGAGTGGTTTCATGAGCATAAGGCGTAACATAATTATAATTCCCGAGGTCCACAAAATACGAAAAACCAAAAACGGAAATGAATATTAGTGTTGAAGACCACGCGGCGAGCACTCCCCAGCTCCGCCGGAAGAGGACGTAGATGCTTGTGCAGATCGCAGCAAAAACAACCAGATTTACAATCGCCAGAACGCTTAGGCCCGGGCCAAAGATCCGAAAAATCGCGGCATTGAAGTATTGCGACAAGGGACCGTAAAGAAGATCCACATCGCGGTAGAGAACTGCACCCTGAGACAACTGCCAGGCCGAGTAGAGTTGTTCACCAAAATCGATCAGGGGATCCGACGATTTTCTCCATGAGGTTACGGCAAAAAAGACTGTGGCACATGTCAATCCCAGGATTCCCAGACTTTCGAGCGCTGCCCGGCGGGCATTCAGCTTCATAATTGCCGAAGCTAAATGATTTCGCATAGAGGCGCGATACAGCTGGTGGTTAATCTTATTAGGATTTCGAGTTGCGATTTATCACGCCCTCACGCTTTTCCTCATTTGAAACCGCTCCAGAGTCAATTTCTTGTACGTTTAAACGTGATTTAGGTCGACCGCGCTCAATATCAGGATCAAGGCGAGAAACTCTTTAATGGCTTCGCAAGAATGGGAACGAATATCGCCCAGTCTCAGCGAGGCGAATCTGTTTTGCTTTTTCCTGAATTAGATCCTCAGCGAAAGGTTTCGCTGAAAAGAAGGGCGCAATGTCCTTGTCCGGTGCAGTAGCTTGCGCTAATTTCCGACGCATTTTGCCGGCATAGCTCAGTTGGTAGAGCAGCTGATTTGTAATTCAAGAAAGAGCTTTTGCGCGTGTTTTCACTGCGTTGCACATCGTCGCGGACGCTAGGTGTTTCGGCCATTCAGCATTCGCAAGGCGTTACGCAGAATCGCGTAGTTTTGCGGCAAAATATTCGCTCGCCGTAGAAAACGACCGTGAAATTTCAGGCCGCTTTTTATGTTTGTTTTCTCGGCTACAAACCAAATCAACATTACAAGCCGCTTTCGGTGTCCGCGATCCCCGCCCCGCTGGTTTACGTGGTCACCGCGCGGACTGTTCGCAGATGGGAGTTGGATCGGAACGGAGTCATGTTAATAGCAACTGCGCCTGTGGGTTTAGTGGGTCTAATAAGTCTGGTAAGTGTGGTTCCCGCAACAGGTTATGCAAAGTGCGTAAAAAGCTGGACATTTGTTAGGTAATGGTTCCATGATTAGCGCGATTACGTCACCCGATGTTTCAACGCATCTTCGGCCGAGTTTGAGTTTGCTCGTGGGGCTGCACCTTCGCTGAGACACCGCTTAGCGCGATCTCCAGATCCAACTGGAGCCCCGAGTCAGCCGAAGTGAAGCCGCACTTCAGGTGCGCCTCATCGGAATGGTTCTCGGTTTCTGCGCGGAACTGGATTGCGGTTAAAAAATCCAGCGTCCAAAACATGAAACCAAACCCTGGGCGACTTCTAATTTGGGGCCTCATAATTCTGGTTTGCTCGGCCTTCGAGGTAGAGGCTGCGGTTGTCACATTGGCATGGGATCGCTCTTCGTCGCCGAACATTGCCGGTTACCGCTTACATTCGGGAACAACTAGCGGCGTGTACAGTCAAAGCATTGAGCTTGGCAACGTCACCTCAACCCTGGTCTCCAACCTAGTAACCGGGAAAACCTACTTCTTCGTGGTCACCGCCTATAACACAATGGGCGTCGAAAGCGCGCCTTCCAAAGAAGTCTCCTATCTGGCGCCGCCCACTACCGGTCCGGCGCAGATGGTTAGCCCGGCACCGGGTTCTACCTTCACTTCCTCCAGCGTGACCTTCAAATGGAGCGCTGGCAGCGCCACAGCCTATTTCCTTTTTGTCGGCAGCTCTCTGCATACGGCCGATATTTATAATTCGGGAAAAGTGACGGTCCTGTCGAAGACCGTAAATAATATCCCCACTGACGGGCGCACGATCTACGTGACCCTGGGGTCGCAGGTTAACGGTTCCTGGACCTACAAGGACTATACGTATAAGGCCTTCAACCCGACAGCTACGCCAACCCCAACTGCTACACCTACTCCGACACCCACACCGACGACTGGTGCGGCGGTGATGCTTAGTCCGGCACCGAAGATTGACATCGACGATTCGCTGCGACTCCTCGCGTTCCCGCCGCGATCGTTGCGGGAGCAGTGAAGCGCGGATCGCAAAGCCGAGTTATTGAGACGCGCGCCCCCTTTTAGGACCTGCTCGTAGGCCTCGGCCGATTTGGCAAGCGCACCTTGCTTTTCGTAGGCTTCACTAAGGCGCATCCACGCCATGGGGTCGTTAGGCTGCTGCTTCAAGAGCCTCTCCAGGTTGCCAATCGAAAGCTCCTTCGATCCGCCATCCCACTTAGGGATGGCCGCTTACATGATGGGGGTCAGACAGAATTGGCTTGGTCGGTTCTAAAGCAGGCATGGAGCCTGCTTCAATCCGGAACTATCAGGATTTGCTATAATTACCAGACGATACCAGCGCGCCGCCGATTTAAAACCGCAATTTGCTTGGCTTGCTGCTCGTTCATGCAAATTCAGGTCGCGATTTCCGACACTGGAATTGCCTCGCGTTACCCAGGCGACAAGAACATTGCGCTCGATCCAGCCGTTATCTTTGCCGACGACTTCGAGTCGTACACGTCGCCAAGTCAACTCACCAGCAAGTGGGACGGTGCCTACCAACTATCGAACATCAGAATCGCAACCGAACCCGGCAACGTATTCTCAGGAAACAAGTCGCTAGAATTTTCTCTGCCGATAAGCACAACCGAAGTCTCGAACGCAGTAGTAAAAGACCTCAGTCCAGAGCAAGACACAGTTTTCATCCGCGCCTATATGAAGTGGGATGCTGGGTACCAAATAAACAACACCAGCAACCATAACGGTCTCAGATTGTCAGCTCACTACCCAGGACCTGGCATCACGCCGCCAGCGGACGGTACAGGATTTTTTCTGTTCCTCGTCCAGAACAACATCGAAAGCAGTCCACTGCCTGGGGAAATCACGCCTGGCTACACTCACCTCTACGTTTACTGGCCGAAACAGAGATCGGCTTACGGCGACCACTGGTACCCTACCGGTATGGTGAAACCTGCTGATACCGCTTGTGGGAATCTTGGCGACTGGCTGTGCTATCCGAATCAGTACCCGGATTTTAAGCCAATGCCGAACTTTCTGCCGCAGCGGGACACGTGGTACTGTTACGAGATGATGGTGCATGCGAATACTCCGGGCAAGAATGATGGCGAAGTGAAATACTGGATTGATGGCAAGCTCATAAGTGACTTCCCCGACCTGAACGTGCGATCCATCAGCACGTTAAAGTTGGATCGAGCGCTTGTCATGTTGCACGCGTATCACAGCGAGCGGGTTAATATAAAGTGGTATGACAATGTGGTGATGGCGACTCAGTACATCGGTCCCATGGCGACGCCGACCCCAACCCCAACCCCAACACCAACTCCGACCCCAACTTCAACCCCAACGCCAACGCCGACGCCGACCCCAACACCAACACCAACACCGACCCCAACCCCAACACCAACACCAACACCAACCCCAACACCAACACCAACACCAACACCAACACCAACACCAACACCAACACCAACGCCAACACCAACACCAACACCAACACCAACGCCAACCCCAACCCCAACCCCAACGCCGACCCCAACGCCGACCCCAACACCAACACCAACACCAACACCAACCCCAACGCCAACACCGTCATCCTCAGTTGCGACTCCAACAATTACGCTCTCGGCGTCACCAAGTACGGTTTACGAAGGCGGGAGTGCTATCTACACAGTTACGGCTTCAAGCCTGAATCCGAACACCCCCACAACGGTTAAGTATTCAATGATTGGTAAAGCCCTTTTGGGAACCAACTATACTTTAAGTGGAACTTATGGAAGGGTAACGATTCCGGCGGGTGCTTCTTCGGCCAGCGTTACCTTAACTGCCCTGCCAAACAGCTTCACCCGGGGCGTCAAATCGGCGACCATGAAGCTTGGCTCAGGAACAGGTTACAATCTCCGACTGCATTCGTCCGCCACCATTGCAATAACGAATTCTCCATGAAATTCTCCAGCTGCGCCTGCACTTTCGCCTTCAAGTCCTTGCGTCGGAAAGAGGATGCTAAATTTGAGGCTGCTTTTGCAGCGCTACTTTGATGACGACGCGCGACTTTGAAGCCAGCGTGTTGTCGCGTAATTTTGCCCTCGAAATTGAGGCGATAATTTTTCCTCTTTGAATAATGCTTCAAGCGAGCCCAGCTGTTCTAAGCTCATGTCTCCGTCATAGTAAACGAAAACTTTCCCTGTAAATACCAAATCCTTTTGATAGTCCATCGAAGGATTGCCAGGAATCTGAACGTCAGCATGGGTTTTAGATGTTAGATCGTTAAGAAGAATACGGCACTGTTTTGCTACTGCCTTGCAGACTTCGTAAACGTCAGTCGAGCCAAGATACACGCTGACAAATTCCGATTTTGCGTCGTAGTCGAAATGGGCTTGAAATCTGATCTGTAGTTTTGCGTTGCCACTGTCGGTCTTTGACCTGGCCTCGTACGTTGCTGCAAGCTTTAGAAGATTTGGGAATTCCTTTTCAAATAGATCGTGGACAGTCGGCGGTGCCACAGGACTTGGAGACGGTGGCGTCACGGACGCATCGACTGGGGACAACCGGGCTGGCCTTTCAGGCCATGTCCAAATTCCGAACCTAGCGATTGCCAGAAAGATAACGAGAACAACAACAGCGCCTCGCCACAGATTGACTACTTTATTCGGCGATGAACTAATCCACGGGATACTTAGCGCCGCCCAAGCGAACAAAGCCGCCATTGCAATTAGCAGCAATACATCGGCTAGCGGCGTCGATTTACCGCTCTTGGCTAAGAAATATTGGACCATTCCCAAAGCCGTCGCCGCGATTGTAAGCCCGATTTCAAACGAGACTTTCGGCACGCCGAGATTATAGGGATTCGGATTTGTAATTTCCAGAACCAAACCCTACCAGCACCACTAGATTTTCTGCGACAACAGCTAAGTCCTTGGCTTGAACGTGCCAAGTTAGGCTGGAGGCGGGGAACTATATTTTCGAAAAACGATGCGAATTTTTGCGCGGCCTTGGGCGCCCCCGCTCACGAATTTGTAGCCGGAAACGCGATGATATCCGCCTGTCTAGCCGGACCTGGCGCGAATGTCACACGCTGCGCTTGTGCGATGCTGTGTTCGCGCCGCAAGTGGCCGTAGGTTTTCATTGCCAACGCGCCGCCGTCCTTATGTCCAAGCCAGCGCGAAACGGTCGGAATGTCCACGCCGCTTTCGATGCAGCGCGTTGCGAACAGATGCCGTAAATCGTGATGCGTGATGCGAGCTGTTCCCACCTTCTTGCACGCGCGATCAAGCGCCTTTTGGCACTCGCGAACGGCGAACACTTTCGCATCCAGTGGTTCATCGGCGCGTTCGCTGCGCATCCGCTGAAACAGCGCGCGTGCATCGGGAATCAGCGGCACGCGGCGCAGTTCCCAATTCTTCGTGCCGGTCTCACGGTCGCCGCGCACAACGATTTCGCCAGCTTCAAAATCGACATCGCGCCATTCGAGCGCGTTCGTCTCGCCCTTGCGCATCCCCGTAACGGCCAAGCCTAGAGCGAAGTCCGCGCAGTTGCGCGAATCGCGACTGTGGGCTGCGCGCATCTCTGCAAGCAGCGCGTTGAATTTGTCTAGGCTCGGCAGCGCGATGTCTTTCCCGCGAATGGCAGCACGTTTCAAGGCCGCTGCGGAATTGCTGTAAATCACACCAGCTTCGATTGCGACGTTCAGAACGTGTCGAAGGAGTGCGACCGTGTTGTTGTAGTTAGTCGGCGACGCAGTTTTCGCGTATGCGCCCGCCCATTTTTTGCAATCCGTGTGCGTGATCTTGCGGAGCTCTGTTTCATTCAATCCTGGCCAGCTTTTGATGAGCGCGGCAAGACGTTGTCGCCAGTAATGGCGCGTGCGCGGTTTGATGCTCAGGTTGTCTTCGAGATTCCGCAAATGAGTCGTGGCGGCTTCGCCAAACGTCATCTTGGCCGACACCTCGCCATTCCCGTTGCTACGGCGCTGCCGATGCTCTTTCAGAAATTCGGCCAGCTTCGCTTCGGCCACGCTGAAGTGTGACGTCTTGAGCGATCTCCAAACTTCTTTGCCGCCCGCGAAAGCTCTGGCATAGTAGCGGCCGGATTTATGGCGCAGAAGATTTTGAAGCCGCGTTCTTTCCCATGTTTTCGTCGGTTTGCGGGGCTTCACAAGGTGAACCGTAGAAGAGCACCGTGAAAAACGCAAGCAAAATCTCTCGCGCAAGCGTAATTTACCTCAGTAAACGCCGGCATAGCTCAGTTGGTAGAGCAGCTGATTTGTAATCAGCAGGTCGTCGGTTCGAATCCGACTGCCGGCTCCCTCGTAAATCGACGATTGGCCGATAGCTCCAAAAAGTTCGCTTGGCCATTTCTTGGCCACTTATCAAGGGTATCTCTATATTTTGCGTAGGCTGGGGCTGGGCAGCCCGACGAATTGCAAAGCATTCCCCGCGCGCGGCGCAGGGCGTCAAAGCCGCCGCGCGAAAGGGGCATGGAAAAGGAACAAAAAGAGCAGGCTCAACTCGAAAGCTAAAGAACACGTACGGTTTCGAGTTTGTATCGACAGTGGGGCGCACATCGCAAGAGCGAGTGCGTTGTTCCGAGTGTCCGATTAAATGGAAAATGGCTTGCCGTGCACGGCTTCGCACCCGGTCAGAAAATCCGCGTCATACGAACCTGTCCTTTTTAGCTCAAAAAGGTGTCCGTGTTCATTAGCGTGCGATGTTATGATTGAGTCGTTCGCTATGGAGGGAGGCACTCCTACCCCTCCACAAGCTCGCGTGCGGAAGGCCGCCGCGTCTTGATAAACTTGGCGGCCTTAACTGTGTCTTGGTATTCTGGCTGGCCGGGGCGAATGGAAAAAAAGGTTATAGCAGCCACAGCGGCATTTCTATTTCTTTATGTGGCACCTTTCGCCTTCGCGATCCCGATTCAAATTGATCTCGGCCCAAGCGGAGTCAATTTCGGTGGCCGACAGGTGAGCTTTCCGGCCCCGGATGTCCAGTTTCAAGGTCAGAGTATCGCACTCGATTTTACCTTTCAAAACGCTGAGTTGTTCGGACACGGGCGGCACAGGCGGGCTTATCGTCATCGCGCTCTCCCCGTCAGCCCGGGATTCGGCTTCGGGAATGGCACGTCCGGCGCGATCATTCTTGATGGAATTCCGACTCCGAAAATCATTGTCGGAGTCGATCCAAACGTTCCAGCGAACGTGGTACCTGACACGGGCGGCACAGGCCGGCTTCTCGTCATCGCGCTGACTGCACTCGTTGCGACTCAGTGGATATCTCGCCGTTACCGCGGACATTTCACGGCCTCCGAAAGCTCTCAATCTTAATTGCCCGAGACCACGGACACCGGGTTGTCGGGATGCAGTGGCGCTTCACGCAATTTTTTGTCGGCCGGCGCGCGCTGAATCACGACTGCAAAAGTTGCAGGGAATCAAGATCATAATGCAATGTCCGGAACATGCCGTATTTTAACGAGAATAAGTTAGGTCTTGAGGCGGTAGAAACGCTTCGCCGCGTGCAAAATCTCCCTGCTATTAAAGAGATTGGTGCGGCCCATTGCCGCCCTGTCTCCCTTTGCCCTGTCTCCCGGAGCCCCAAGCAGCCCAAGTCACAAGGGGTCAGGGAACATTGATTCCCTAAGGGCAAAACGGCACTTTTGCACCAATCCGCCTAACGAATCAGGCGTGCGCAAACCGCTACATTCGAACCCGTCGACTCATTGTTACGTTCCTCACGCGTAATCACCAATTTGCACATTTTTACCCATCCGGGTGACACAAAGGGGGCCACCGGGGCGATTACGCATCCAAACCCAGTATCTTGGCGCGACCACATTTGCCATCGGTCTGCCCATGCGGCACTCGAGATGCTTTACGGTTGCGCTCCGAAGCACAACCAATTTCCTCGAATGCGACGCCATACTCTCCCTTGCCAGCTCAGTGATCTTTTGCCGTTCGCGGAACGCATTGCCAATGAGTTGGATACCGATGGTAGATGGCTCGAAATGATAGGGATTGGGGCGGAGGAACTCAGGCGCAGTGTTGACCAAGTCAAAAAAGCCGAGGCCGCATGGTCAGCCGCCAAGAGCGCGAAAGCATCCGCCCAAACACGAACGACCGCCGCGGACGAAGCGCTGACGGCGTGGCTGGCGAAGGCGCGGCTGGTGGTGATGCTCGCGCGCGGCGAAAAATGGTCGGAGCGCTGGATTGAGACCGGCTTCACGCATCGCAGGATGAATGTTCCGAAGCGCGTTGGGTCAAGAGTAGAGCTGGCCAGCCGGCTAGTAGTGTTTTTGGCTCTGCAGCCGGAATTTGGAGTCCGGTTTGCGGACGTCACCGCAGCGGAGGGGCGCTCCATTTATACCCGAGTGATGCAGACGCGCTACGAAATCGAGAAAGCGACGGCTGATTGCATCATGACTAAGCGTCAACGCGACGCTGCGGAACGTATCGTTCGCCAGACACTGCGGCGGGTCGCTCTCAACTTGCCCTCTAACGATTCGCACCTGCTCGCGTTCGGCTTGAATGAAGCGGCGGAGTCGGTGCACGATCGCCCTGATTTTGCCAAAGTGTCAGGGGAACCAATTCCGGTAATCATCCAGGCACATTCTGATTGCCAGCAAACTGTTGCTGCGTAGCCAATCAGCCGTTGTCGGCGAGAATACGTCCGGCGGGAGTCGGCGGGGAGTCGAGCGACATCGACGAAGCCCGGCAGGGCGAACGAGCGGGAGCGAGTGAGTCAATCGAAGTGCGCGTTTACCTCCGTTCAGAAGAGTCTCATGCGCGTACGATCACGCTAAGCGTTCCCGGCGGGAATGGAGCCCGCGGGAGCGGAGCGACATAGACGAAGCCCGCCAGGGTGAGTGAGCGGGAGCGAGCGAATCAATCGAAGTGCACGTCCACGAAAAACAGAAAGAGTCTCATGCGCTAGTGATTACCGAAATCGTTCCCGGCGGGAATGGAGCCCGCGGGAGCGGAGCGACATAGACGAAGCCCGCCAGGGTGAGTGAGCGGGAGCGAGCGAATCAATCGAAGAGCACGTCC
>Ga0193750_1000031_pt1 | contig 77784 bp, 77 predicted proteins | sample L1c1metaG_FD_160569 | JGI IMG/M metagenome (GOLD analysis project Ga0193750, IMG submission 160569) | Soil microbial communities from a riparian zone of the East river system, Colorado, United States - L1c1 | ecosystem: Environmental > Terrestrial > Soil > Riparian zone | place: USA: East River... | reverse complement strand
ACCGCGGCGACCTGCGTTGGGCGCCCCGCCCGACGCTCTTCGATGAATCAGAGAGTTTTCGGCAAGGTGCCGAAAGTCCGAGCCGGACTGGCGTTTGCACGCGAGGCGCGTGCGCTCTCCGGAAAATCTTATGACGAAGGAGCCTCAGTCGGAAAAGCGGCTCGAAGAGTTGCGCGAGCAAGCGTGGAAAGACGGCGTCGTACCGGGCAAAGGTGTCGATGTTGCGGGCGGCCCGATCCCGCGCAAGCCCGGTTACTACGGTCAGCCCGTGGTCAAACCGCCAGTTTGGACATGGCAAGTTCCGCTCTACTTTTTTTTCGGCGGAATCGCCGGAATGTCCGCTGTGATCGCAACCGGCGCCGTTCTCTTTCATCATGTCGATCCATCGTTCGCGACGAATGTCGGAGTTGCGCGCGCAGCCATGTGGATCGCGGTCATCGCCGGAGCGGTCCTTTCACCGATTCTGTTGATCATGGATCTCGGCCGTCCCCGGCTCTTCCTCAATATGCTGCGGGTTTTTAAACATCGATCGGCGATGTCGATGGGCGCCTGGATTCTCAGCGCTTTCGGAGCTTGTGCGGTTCCAGGGTTGATTGCGCTCGAGCTGCACGCTCGTCAGATTTTTCCTGGCACAATCGATCAGCTCCTGCGCCTCGCGGCTGGCATTTTCATTTTTGGTTCAGCGATTTTTGGAACCTTGCTCGCGACTTACACGGGCGTGTTGATTGGGGCAACCGCAATCCCCGCGTGGTTTTTACATCGTGTGCTGCTCCCGATTCATTTTGGGACGGCAGGCTTGGGATCTGCCGCGGCCGCGTTGGAATTGCTCGGCCATCGAATTCCCGCACTCAACTTCCTTGGCTTTTACGCCTCCGGCATTGAGTCGGCGCTCCTGATCTGGCTCAGCGTCGATAAACACGGCGCCGCTGATCGCGCGATCCATGAGCATGGCTCGGGCTGGCTTATTCGCATCGGCGAAGTTCTAAACGGCCCGCTCGCAATCGTTCTGCGGCTGTTCGGCCTCGTTCCTTTAGCAGCGATTTCATTTTTAATCGGCGCGCTCGTCAGCCGCGTTGGCTGGATTGCGGTGGGCAAAGTTTCCGGCTCCGATCCGGAATCTGTTTTTGCCGCTGAGCGTTACTAGCGTTCTTCGAGAATGACGCGCTTGACGTGCGAGTAGACGTTGAACGACGGCGGTCGAAGAAAACCGACCAGGGTCTGATTGCTTTCTCTCGCAAAATTCATTGCCAGAGTTGAAGGCGCCGAGATTGAGGCAACGATCGGAATTCCGGCAGACAGCGCTTTCTGCATGATTTCGAATGAAGCGCGGCCGCTGACGAGAAGAACATGTCGATCTAACGGGACAAGTCCGTCCAGAAACGCGCGGCCAATTACTTTGTCGACCGCGTTGTGCCGGCCGATGTCTTCTCGCACGATTTTCGGTTCGCCCTTCAAATCGAAGAGCCCCGCCGCATGGATTCCGCCGGTCCGCTCGAATTCGCCCTGCTGTTTTCGCAAGAGAGCCGGCAATGACAGCAATGTTTCGATTTCTACCCGAACGTTTTGGGCAGTCGCGATCGCAGGAAAATTTTGCCGGATCGCGGCGATGCTGTTTTTTCCACAAATCCCGCAGCTGCTCGAAATGGTTCCGAAACGTCTGGCGGAACCGAGTTTCAATTTCACCCCGGCCGCGAGTTCAAGCGTAATGACATTCTCGTGAGTTCCCGAAATCGCCACGATCTCTTTGCGTTCGCGAACGATCGCCTCCGAAATAAGAAAGCCGGCGGCAAGTTCTTCGTCTCGGCCCGGCGTGCGCATCGTCGTGGCCAGGCTTTTGCGGCCGATGCGGATCTCGAGCGGTTCTTCGATTGTTAGCTCGTCGGGTTGGTACTCAAGTTCACCGTCGCGTTTTCGGCGAATGATCTTCTCCGATCCGATTCCGAGCTCTTTCATGTGAAACGGTTTGGCGGCGATGGTATCATGATCCCGGTGGAAATCTGTCATCTTTACATCTCGCGCGGCCACAATTTCTTCGGGCATCATGGGCGCGAACCGGACGAATTTCCGGCGGTTGAAGTTCCAATGATCGAATGTGTGGCCGGTCACGGCATTCGTGGCGACCGCTTCTTCGATTACCGGGAAGATTACAAAGGACAAATCACATTTTTCTCGCTCGAAGTTTTGGATGAGCTTTGCGGCGCACTTGGAGTTCAAGATTGCTCGCCTGACTTAGTGCGCCGCAACGTGATCACGCGAGATGTCGATCTTAATAAGCTAATCAACCAGGAGTTTGAAATTCAAGGCGTTCGTTTTCATGGAACGGGAGAATGCCGGCCGTGTTATTGGATGGACCACGCCATCGCGCCCGGCGCGGAAGAATTTCTCAAAGGCCGCGGCGGCTTGCGCGCGCGCATTCTGACTGACGGTGAATTGCGCTCGACCGCGCGAGTGCAAGCGGGATGAAAATCAGCGGAGTCCTGCTCGCCGGCGGCGAATCGCGCCGCATGGGCAAAGACAAGGCGACGCTTTTGTTTCGCGGACAGCCTCTCTGGCAGACTCAACACGCCCTTCTGCGCAGTTTAGATCTGGAGGAGCTTTTCATTTCTGCCCGAACCGATCCGGCGTGGCGGCCGCCCGAAATGCAATTCGTAGCGGACGAGGCGCCCTCGCGCGGTCCGCTGAGCGGTTTGGCTGCATCGCTGGCGGGAATGCGCGGCACCCATCTTCTCGTTCTCGCAGTCGACATGCCGTTCATAAGCGAAATCTTTTTGCGCTCGCTTTGCAATCAGATCGAATCGGGTCGCGGTGTGCTTCCGATGATCGGCGATCGGGCCGACCCTCTGGCGGCGATTTATCCAGCGGACGCACATGTCGATCTTGTCGAAGCGCTTTCTGGCAATGATTTTTCGCTTCAGAGTTTGACGAAGAAACTCGTTAAAGCGGACAAGCTGCGCGCTCTTAACATCGCCAAAGAAGAGGAAATGCTTTTCCGCAGTCTCAACGACCCGGCCGACATCAACTGGTCGCAATAATTTCATCTTTCCCCCGCATTTACCCCGGAAGAGGGAGTTGCAATCCTTTCTTCAGCGGCATCGGAAAATCCTCCGGACGCGCCGTAGAAGCCGATTGAGCACAGCGGTACATTTTTCGCATGAAAACGAACAATTCTCTGGTGATAGCGATGATCGTATTGTCGATCTTCGCTTCGAACGCGTTTGCGTTGATCAGACCGCCTTATCCGCGCCGGCCCTCTTCCCCGGATAATATCGTCGTAATTTCCGACGACAGACGTGATTGGGTTCGCCCGACCGCTCGAGCCTCAAAATGAACATGCCAATAATCGCGTTGATCGCGGTGATTGAGCCGGCCGGTGTTCCGGCGCTGCGCATGGCTTTCACGATCGCCGTGATTATCTTTCTGATTGGCGGCATTCTGATCTTCCGCAAGCGCCACCAATTCTTCGATCGCGATCCAAGCGTTGAGAATGATGTCCCCGAAGTCCGACACAATCGGATGGAGGAAGTCCTGTTCGTTTGGAGCGGGCTGACGCTGGTCCTGATCGCCATTTTGTATCAGGTGTGGAGCGCATGACGTGAACGATTTCAAATTACAAAGACAAACTCAAAACCCTCAGGAGACATAATCATGAGCGCATTTACTCGTCGCAGTTTCATCGGGACAGCCGCTGCCGCAGTAGGCAGCTTTGCCGCACTGCAAAAAGTCGCAGGTGCAGACCGAAGCAGGAACGATCCTGGCCCAACCAATCAGACGCTCGATGGCCAAAACCCGGATTCGATGTGGCCACCCAGCACCGATTCCAAGAGCTTGGTCCAAAACTTCAAATATCCATTCTCTTTTGCGAACAAGCGGACTTACGAAGGCGGATGGTCGCGCGAAGTGACGGTTCGGGAACTGCGCGTCTCCAAGACCCTGGCTGGTGTAAACATGAGACTGACAGCCGGAGGCGTCCGGGAGTTGCATTGGCACACCTCCGCCGAATGGGCCATTATGCTTTACGGGACGGCGCGGATCACGGCGATTGACGCTGACGGAAAGAGTTTTGTCGCCGATGTGAAGAAAAACGATCTTTGGTTTTTCCCGAGCGGGATTCCGCACTCAATTCAGGGTCTCAATCCCGACGGTTGCGAATTCATGCTCGTCTTTGACGACGGTGAATTTTCGGAGTCGGAAACGGTGCTGTTGAGCGATGCGATGGCGCATCTACCGCCCGAGATTTTGGCAAAAAATTTTGGCGTTGGTGAAAAGGCATTTGGCAATGTGCCCAAGCAAGAGCTCTTCATTTTCCAAACCGATGTTCCAGGGGGACTGGAGGCGGATCAGAAGTCCGCGGCGGGTGTGCTGGGAAAATCACCGAAGGATTTTGCTTTTCGCACGATGGAAATTCCGCCGACGAAACAAACGAAGTCTGGTGAAGTGCGGATTGTCGATTCGCGCAATTTCAAAGTCACAACCACATCGATGGCCATGGTTACCGTTCGTCCCGGTGGGCTGCGGGAACTGCACTGGCACCCGAACGCCGACGAGTGGCAGTTTTATATGAGTGGAAAAGGACGAATGACTGTGGTGGCAACCGGCAACAAGGCGAGGACGATGGATTTTCAGGAGGGCGACGTGGGCTATGTGCAGAAAACGCTGCTCCATTACATCGAGAACACGGGCGACAGCGACTTAGTGTTCCTGGAGATGTTCAAGAGCAGTCTCTTTCAAGAATTTTCCTTTTCGGAGTGGCTGGCCCACACCCCGGCGGAGCTCGTCATGGCGCACCTCAAGATTGACAAGGCAACCTACGATGCGATACCAAAAAATGGCGGCGTAATCATGCCGATATAGTCAATGCGAACGAGTAATCGCTGGGTAATCGCAATCGCGGGAGTGTTTTTGCAGATCGCGCTCGGCGCAGTCTATGCCTGGAGCGTTTTCCGCGTTCCACTCTCGAAGCAATTCGGTTGGAGCATCTCGGAAGTGACGCTGACCTTTACGATCAGCATTTTTGTCCTGGGATTTGCTGCGTTCTTCGGGGGCCTGTGGCTGAACCGCAAAGGACCGCGCATCGTTGCTTTGACCGGCGGCGCGCTTTACGGCCTGGGAGTCTTTCTGGCCAGCTTCTCGCACAGCCTTTTATGGCTGTATCTGAGTTACGGCTTGATCGGCGGAATCGGTCTCGGCCTTGGATACATCGTTCCAGTGGCGGTGTTGGTGAAATGGTTTCCGGATCGAAGAGGACTCATCACCGGCATTGCGGTTGGCGGGTTCGGAGCGGGCGCACTCATCACCGCGCCGGTGGCGACGCGACTCATTCAGAGCGTCGGCGTGTTGAGCACATTCGCTTACCTGGGCATCGCATATCTTGTCGTAACAATAATTTCCGGCTCCTTTATGCAGAATCCGCCCGATGGCTGGAAGCCCGAGGGGTGGACGCCGACCACAAATCAAACGTCGCAACGTGCCGGCCACGATTTCGTCCTGAGCGAAGCGCTCAAGACCTGGCAATGGTACGCTCTCTGGCTGCTGCTGTTTTTGAATACTTGCGCCGGCATTTCAGTCATCTCGCAGGAGGCGCCGATCTTTCAGGAGTTGACTGGAGCGAGCGCAATTGTCGCCGCCGGCATGGTGGGACTGGCCAGCATCGGCAATGCAGTCGGCCGAGTATTCTGGGCGTGGGTTTCCGATTTGATTACGCGGCGCGCGACTTTCGCGGTCATGTTTATCCTTCAAGTTCTTTTGTTTTGGTTTCTTCCAAAGATCGCAACGGTCTCGTTGATGACGATCATTACGTTCGTGGTGTTGATGTGTTATGGCGGCGGGTTTGGCACCATGCCTGCGTTCGCCGCTGATTACTTCGGTCCAAAGAACGTCGGTCCGATCTACGGTTTAATGCTGACGGCTTGGGGGTTTGCCAGCGCGTTTGGTCCGTTGTTCATCGCGCACATGCGTGAAACGTCCGGTTCGTACGGCGGCGCGCTTCACATCGTCGCCGGTGTTATGGCGGTTTCAATTCTACTGCCGATCCTGGTGCGACCACCGCGCGCGTCCGCGAGGGCAACCGCTTAACGAGCCGCACTCTCCCAAAAGAGGTGGCTGTGATCGCCTCTCGCGTAAGATCGTAAAATCCTGCCTACGCGCCATCGCGGCGAGGCGACCAGCTGCTGTAGCGTGGGCCATGAAAAGGGAATGGCCTCATGATCGACGAATCTTGTTGCCGGCATCGTCCGTTAGACCCAGCGTCAAAGATCAACTGAATCTGGCGCGGGATTTTCCTGCGATACCAGAACGGCGGCGCCGGACAAAAAAGATTTTTGTCGTTAAACAGACAAGCCGATTGCCGTCAGCAAACTCGACGGGCAGGAAAATACAGCGTGTCCTGATTTTCGATAACCATCCCGACAGTCTTCGTTTGGTTTTTGGAGGCCGCCCACATCCATTTGTCGATCTTTCCCGACCGCAGCGTATCAGCTTGTGGGAGCTACTCATTGTTTCGATTCTGGTTATCGCCGGGCTGGTCGGAATATTCTGGCCGCTCTTTTGAGACCTTCGCGTCGTGAACGCAGCCCGCTGACTCGAAAGAGGGAGCAAGCATCACCCGAACGTGGCATCGCAAAATCCCGCTGACGCGGCGTGGCTAAGAAACCGGAGAGTGGCGAGCGTTAAGTATGAAAAAATTAAGATTACTTAGCTTAGTTGGCATCACATCGATCGCCCTGGCTCAAGTCGGATGGGCAGGTCCCCACGGCGGCGGCGGAGGCGGTGGTGGTGGTTTTGGTGGTGGCGGTGGCGCGCGCGCTGGAGGCGGAGGAGGCTTTCGCAGCGCTGGGTTTGGTGGGGGTCCTCACTTCGCAGGCGGCGGTTTTAGTGCGCCGTACTCAATCTCTAGAGGAGCAGCCTACCGTGGAGGTGGAGTCGGCTTCGGCGCATATCGTCCTTCAGCGGTAGTTCCGCACGTCGCGACTCAGCCATCGGTTGTCCCGTCGCGATCAGGCGTGGTCCAGAGTTCGGGCGCGCGTTCGACTCGAAACCTGACGAATGTCAGCCGTGGCAATCGAACGGTGAATAATCAAGGTCGTGCCGCGACAACAGTTAACCGCCCGAACAGTGGCGGATCACTGAGCGCTCGTAACGGTCAAACTTCGCGTGCGACCACGCCGAGGCCTTCAAATGAAGCAGCCTTAAGCAGAGATCATCATATCTTTGCCCGTGAAGGTAGTGATCAGCATCGGGATTGGGACCGACGCCACGCGCATTTCTTCAACGGCCATTGGTTCTGCTGGGACGGCGCCTTCTGGATTGGTTTGGATGACGGATTCTACCCGTGGGATTTTTATCCTTATTATGCCTACGATTATTATCCGTACGACTACTACACCGACGTTGAGCCAACTTATCAAGACTACGCCAATCAACAGCCCGACTCGAATGTCAGTGTTGTTCAGACCGATCTCGCGCAACTCGGTTATTATAACGGCCCGATCGATGGGCTTTTCGGCGCAGACACGCGCACCGCGCTGACCCGTTATCAGATCGACCGCGGTCTCCAGGTAACTGGAAGCTTAACCAATGAAACGCTGCAATCGCTCGGATTACCGGGTCTGGCGAGCAACTAATCAACGGAGATTGATATCGTGAGTCAAAAAATGAAAACGAACCAAGAAACAGCTGTGAAAACAAAACAGCTCGGCAACAACGTCGAAGAATCGACCTACGCTTTGCTCGTGCGCTCGGAAGACACGAAGCACGCTGTCTTTGAGACGGTCCTTTACGGCTTGGTCGCTGTTGGCGTGCTGGTTGCAATTCTGCAGTTCGCGGACCAGCCCGTTTCATTCGGTGCTTAGAACATGAAAACAAAACAGCTCGGTAGTTCGGACCTGTTCATCACACCCGTCGGCTTTGGCGCCTGGGCCATCGGCGGATCGGGTTGGGAATTTGGATGGGGCGAGCAGGATGACAAAGCGTCTGTTGCCGCGATCCACCGCGCGCTTGAGCTGGGCGTTAACTGGATCGACACCGCGGCCGTTTACGGAATGGGCCATTCCGAGGAAGTCGTCGCGATTGCGCTGCGGACATGGCCGGGCCCGCGGCCCTACGTTTTTACCAAATGCGGTCTGCGTTGGGACGAACAGGGATATGTTCATCGCTCTTTGAACGCGAACTCCATTCGCTGCGAATGCGAGGACAGCCTGCGTCGGCTCGATGTCGATGTTATCGACCTCTACCAAATCCACTGGCCGACCGACGACTTGGAGGAAGGCTGGAGTGCAATGGCTCAGTTGCAAAAGGAAGGGAAGGTCCGATGGATCGGTGTCTCAAACTTTAATGTCGAGGAATTGCGCCGGGCGCAGAAGATTGCCCCGATCACTTCGCTCCAGCCTCCGTATTCGTTAGTCCGTCGCGAAGTTGAGCAAGAGATTCTCCCTTATTGTCGATCCAACGGGCTCGGTGTGATTGTTTATTCGCCAATGGCCTCCGGCCTCTTGACGGGCGCGATGACGCGAGCACGAGCCGCCAGTCTTCCGGGGAGCGACTGGCGGAGTCGCGACGTGGAATTTAACGAGCCTAGACTGTCGAAGAATCTTGCACTGGTCGAGCGCCTGCGAGAGTTCGGCGAAGTGGTCCAACGTCCGCCCGGTCAAGTTGCGATTGCCTGGACGTTGCGAAATCCAGTCGTGACCGGCGCTATCGTCGGTGCTCGCAACGCCAAGCAAGTGGAAGGAAACGTAAACGCGGCCACTCTTCGTCTTACGACTAAAGAAATCGCGAAGATCGAAGGAAAAAACATCTACGAGCCGGAATTGGTCACGGCCGCGTGACGAAAGGAGCAAGAATGAAAATTGGATTCATCGGTCTAGGAATAATGGGCAGCCGCATGGCGGCGAACTTGCAGAGGCAAGGAAACTCGTTGGTTGTGTTCAATCGCACTCGCGCCAAAGCAGAGCCGCTGCTAGGTCCCTGCGGAAGCTTTGCTGATTCTCCGGCAAAACTCGCCGGACAGGTGGACCTCCTGTTCACAATGCTGGCTCATCCAGACGCGGTCGAACAAGCAGCTCTTGGCGCCAACGGATTTTTGGGTCAATTCCGGCCCAATTCAGTTTGGGTCGATTGTAGTTCGGTCAATCCGTCGTTCTCTAAGAGGATGGCCGTCCAAGCTGCGCGCCGCGACGTTCATTTTGTCGACGCGCCAGTGACCGGGTCCGCACCGGTGGCCGCCGAAGCGAAGCTCACCTTTTGGGTGGGCGCTGATGGGCCCGACCTGGAGAGAATCCGTCCGCTCCTGCTTTGCATGGGCAACAGGATTGTTCCCACCGGTGGACACGGCACTGGAACTTCCATGAAAATGGTGATCAATCTTCTATTGGGTAACGCCATGGCCGCGTTCGCCGAAGCGATGGCGCTCGGTGAAGGACTCGGGCTCTCACCAGATTTGTTATTCGATTCAGTTCTTGGCACGCCCGTTGTCGCACCGTTTCTAGCGGCGAAACGGGACAAGATCGACAATCGTAATTACGAGGCCGAGTTTCCGTTGCGCTGGATGCAAAAGGACATGCATCTCGCGGCGGTAAGCGCCTACGAAGCCGGTGTTGCCATGCCGCTAACTAATGTCGCCAAAGAAATGTACCGCTTGGCGATGCGGGATGGACATGCCGACGACGATTTTTCGGCTATCTATGAGTTTGTAGCAGGTAACGACCCATTTCTTCCTGCGAGTAGGCTGCGATCTTCTGTCCTGCTCAGCAATTAAAACGTGGCCAACAGTCAAGCGACGGTTGACGCTTTACTGTTCCTTCGCAAATTACACGCTCTCTTTGGCGCCCGTAGCTCAACTGGATAGAGCGTCTGACTACGGATCAGAAGGTTAGTGGTTCGAATCCTCTCGGGCGCGCTTCCCGCTCCTTCGCAACATGGATCGCCGAATGCCGCTGCTATTCTCGGAGCTTTCTCAGGAACCGCCTTCGGCTGGCCAATCCTCTCCGGCCATTGTTATCTGCGCAGGGTCGGACACATGTGCCACCGATCCACGCAGCGCATTAATCGCGTCAGCCACGGCGCCGCTGCTGGTCGCGGTATCAAGTTGAGTCTGAACGAGGTCGCCAAAGACGACTATCAGAAGACTGACAAGACCTGTAGCAAGCAATCCAATCACGATCCGCGAAGCTGCTGACAGCCAAATGTTTATTTGTGCCAGAATCGCTGCGCGATACTTATCGCGCTCGGCCGAATCAAGGTTAACTGCTTGCTCGAGGGCATCATCAAGGCTCCACGATGTAAGCAACATCTGGCGGACTCCGCCGCGAAGCTGCTCTAGCTGACGAGCAACACGCTCGGAGGGCAAAACCTTACCGTCCCCGTCTGCGCGCGGCTCCTTCGAGGAGGCTGTTGCCGTATCCGGTTGTGCCGCGGTTGATGCGTTCAATCTTTCCGGCAGCAGCTTGGCCAATCGCTCAAGTTGATCTGCAGCCTCGCCGAGTACCACACGATTGTCGGCGTTCTCGGCTCTCATCGCGAGCACCTTAAGAAATTCCTTTCGCTCCTTCAGATTTGCGCTCCGATCATTCGCGTCGGAAGTGCCGAGCTCGAATGAAAACAAAGGATCTTCCCGAGACGCCGGCGCCGGCGTCGCGTTGGAGATGAGATTTTGAGCGGTTGCGGGTGTTGGCGACGGCGACGACTGCAACACGGCTGCGTAGGCATGAAGTTTCTCCTCGATGCTCTTAACGAAAGTCTCAAACCGGCTCACAATTGACTCTTTCCACTGTTGCCGCTCACGATCGATTCTGGAGAGCTCGGCGCCAATTCGGGCAAGATCGTCGTCAGAGTCAATCACCCGCGGAAAACGCGGCGCCTGAAAATTCGGTGCCGTTGATTGATTGCCGGCGTTAAACGACTCGATAATCTGTTCGGTGGCCAAAAAGGCATCCTTCAACCTATCGAGTGCCTGTTGGAGATGGGGCGAAGGCTGATAGGCGACCGCGCCGGCCGCAATCCTGGCTTGGGAATACCACAGTACGCAAAATCCGACCCCGATCAGTATCACAAGCAGAGCAATTCCTTTTGCCGCTCTGACAAAAAGACGGGCGAAGAAATATTGTTTCTTCACAACCCGAGACTGTTCCTCTGGAGTTGACGGATCTTTTCGGCTGTAGCCGGATTCGGGAATGTCCGATAAGCTTCCTGATATTCGCGGATGGCGTCCCCGGTTCTGCCTGCCGAAGCAAATGCTCCTGCTCGCTCCAAGTGGATCTCAGCCTCTTTTTCTAATCGGCTGCACAACAACCGCATTGAAGTCAGATAACGCCACAGCGGTCTCTGAGTATCGACCATTGGTTCGGGATTATCTTTCAGAAAATCGGTTAGTCCGGAGTGCGCCGCAGAAGCGTCGTTGCCGGCAATGTTGCGTGTGCTCTGATCAACCGCTGAGAGCGCGTCAACTGTTTCAGTCTCGCTTCGGCATTCGCTCAGAGCAGTTTCATATCCGACCTTCGCCCGAAAGTCACGCGCCCGATCGACAAGCGATGCCACACTTTCCGATACCGGCGGTGGCAACTGTTGCACCGAATCGAGTCGGTCGATCTCGCGAAAATTCCCCGTCGCATCGCCTACTCGAGACAAAACAGCTTGGGTTTGTTCCTTAAAGTCCGTCATCATGCGGCTCTTTACCTCAGGTTCGACGGCTGGCGGAGTTGAAGGCGCAGGTGCTGAAAGCGCAGGTATTGAAAGCGCAGGTATTGAAGGCGCAGGTGCTGAAGGCGCAGGTGTGAACGGTCGAATTGATGCCGCCGCTGCAAAACGCGGTGGCCCCTCGGCTGGCGGCTGTGCGTTGACTGCGCCTTTGGAAACACGTTCATTCAATTGTTGATCAGTGCGCGGCAGCGGTCCGGCCACCCAGTCATTGGTTTTGGCACCATTGACAAACGTGCCGTGAAACATTTTCCCGCTCGCATCGACATTAACCACGGGCCCATCAAATCTCCCGCGCAGCATTCTGCCTGAATAACGATTAATGACGACGGCACCGGCGGCGCGTCCTCCGGAGGACGGAATGTTGGAGCCAGTCACGACTGCTCGCTGAACTCTATACCATGTCAATGTGCCATTTCCCGTGGCGGATCCGTTCGAGTCTCGCCCGCCTGACCACGTCGCCTCGTCATCCCGTCTGGGATAATTGTTCCAAATGAGCGTCCGCCCGTCCCTGGTACGCTGGAAGGCGCCGTCACCATACGCGCCGTTGGCAAACAGCAGCAGCGTAGTGCAAATCAAAAGACATCGCGCGGTCACAGTCTTCCTTTTTTCCCAGCTCAATCTCCAGCAACGCAGCGGAGATTAAACGTGTTCGAAAAACCAAAGGCAAGATCAAACCCAACGAGCAAGTTCTGCTTCGCTCTAATTCTGCGGCACTTCAAACTGGCTCATGAGTTTAAACGTTTCGTAGCGCTCGTTGATCTGATCCATCGTTAAATTGCGCAAGCGCTCGAGACTGAATGCTTCCACGCAAAAACTCGCGAGCACGCTCCCGTAGATCATTGCTCTGCGAAGATCGGTAAACGTCACCTTTTTGACTGTTCCCGCCAAATAACCGGCCATCCCGCCGGCGAATGTGTCCCCTGCCCCAGTCGGATCGTGAATGTCTTCGAGCGGATAAGCGCCGCAGCTGAAGAATTCGTTTTCGCCAAAAAGCAGCGCGCCATGCTCGCCTTTTTTGATCGCGACATAGCGCGGACCCATTTTGCGAATCGCGCGACCAGCCTTGATCAAACTCGTCTCTTTGGTCATCTCGCGCGCTTCGCTGTCGTTCAGAATCAGAAGATCGACCTGCGGGAGGAGCGCATCCAAATCGGCGCGCGTCGTTTCAATCCAAAGGTCCATCGTATCAGCAACGACAAAGCGCGGCTTCTCCATTTGCTTGAGCACATGCGATTGCAAAGCCGGCGCGATATTGGCCAGCAAGGCGAAATCGGTTTGTCGATAGGACTTGGGCAGCTCCGGCTTAAAATTTTCGAAAACGTTGAGCGCGACCGAACGCGTCTCCCGCGTGTTCAAGTCCCACGCATATTCGCCCGACCAGCGGAAAGTTTTTCCTTTAACGCGTTGCACGCCCGCGGTGTCGATCTTTCTCGATTTCCAAAAGTCAAACTCGGCCTCTGGAAAATCGCTTCCGACCACGCCGACCAATTTGACCGGTGAAAAATAACTCGCGGCCGCGGCGGCGTAGGAGGCCGAACCGCCTAGCAAATCACCATGTTCTTCGACCGGCGTTTTCACCGTGTCGAGCCCGATAGATCCAACGACGAGAAGAGACATCAGGTTTCAGGAGTGAGCAGAGCTTTGCACGCGCGCGCATACTTGACGATGTCGGGCGCTTTCAGCAAACCGGAAACAAGCGCGACGCGTTTTGCCCCGGCGGCCATCACTTGACCAAGATTGTCGATCTTGATTCCGCCGATGCAAAAAATCGGGCCGTTGACTTCGTGATGAACCCGTTTGATGCCCGTCAGTCCGATCGGCTGGTAATCCGGCTTCGTTGGCGTCGCGAAAATAGGACCGAACCCAATGTAATCCGCGCCTTCACGCTGCGCCGCAACCGCCTGCTCTAGACTGTGCGTGGATTTTCCGATGAGAATGTGACGGCCCGCTTTCTTGCGTGCGTGCGCGACCGCGTCGTCATCCTGGCCGACGTGCACGCCTTCTACTGGAACTTTAGACGCGACTTCTGCATGGTCGTTTACGATTAACGGAATTCCAGCTGCCGACGTGATCGCGTGCAGTTTCGCGACAAGGTCGACAATTTCCCCGACCGAATTTTTTTTGGCGCGCAGTTGGAGCAGATCGACATCGCCGTCAATCATTGCTTTCGTCACGCGTTCAGCCTCGGCAACGGCAACGTATCCGAGATCGAGGATACCGTAGAGGCGGCAATCGCTTAGATTTCGCAAAGCTTATTCGTGCAGCCGCACCGGCGGCGGCTTCAGCTCAAAAGTCTCCGAGCTCATCATCCGCTCGACGAAACCGGTATCGTACTTCCCGTCCCGGAATGCGCCGCTCCGCATGATCGCCGAATGAAACGGGACCGTCGTCTTGATTCCAGTCACGTAATATTCGTCGAGCGCCCGACGCATTCGAGCGATGGCCGAATCCCGCGTCGCTCCGATCGTGATTATCTTCCCAATCAGCGAATCGTAATAGGGCGGGACCACGTAACCGGTGTAAGCGTGCGAATCGATCCGAACGCCGCGACCGCCCGGCGCGTAATAAAAAGCGATCCGGCCTGGCGACGGCTGAAAATTGTTTCCCGGATCCTCGGCGTTGATCCGGCATTGAATCGCATGCGAGCGCGGCACAGCGCGAGCGACGTGCGGAGATAGTGACTCACCCGCTGCGATGCGGATCTGTTCCTTAACCAGATCGCAGCCGTAAACTTCTTCCGTGATCGTGTGCTCGACTTGAAGTCGCGTGTTCATTTCCATGAAGTAGAAACGTCGATCTTCATCGACCAGAAACTCGATCGTGCCGGTGTTTTCGTAGCCAACTGACTTGGCCAGCTTGACCGCGGCATTCCCCATTTTTTTTCGGAGCGATGGGGTCACGATCGGCGATGGACACTCTTCGATCACTTTTTGGTTACGCCGCTGAATCGAACAATCGCGTTCGCCGAGATGCACAACGCGGCCGCGGCTGTCGGCCACGATTTGGAATTCGATGTGGTGTGGGTTCAGAATCAGTTTCTCGATGTAAACGTCGGGCGTTCCGAAGGCCTTCTCCGCTTCCAGACGCGCGCTGTGATATCCGGCCATCAAACTCGTTTCGTTGTGGGCCGCGCTTTGATCATCACCGGATAACCGATTTGTTTTGCGATTTTCGCCGCGTCTTTGTCGCTTTCGACGACGCCGTCACTTCCCGGCGTCACCGGGACGCCGGCTTTGCGAGCGCACGCGCGCGCAGTATTTTTGTCGCCCATTTTTTGAATCACGTGCGACGGCGGACCAATGAATTTGATCTTGCAGCTCTCCACCACCTCCGCGAAGTGCGCATTCTCAGCAAGAAAACCGTAGCCGGGATGAATCGCGTCGACGTCGCCCACTTCGGCCGCGCTCATGATCCGATCGATCTTTAAATAACTTTCCGAGCTCGGCGCCGCGCCGATGCAAATCGCTTCATCGGCCAACTGGACGTGCAACGAATCGACGTCCGCGTCGGAATAAACCGCCAGCGTGCGAATACCGAGTTCCTTGCATGCGCGAATCACGCGCAAGGCAATCTCACCGCGATTGGCAATCAGGACTTTTTCGAACATCCGTTGCTCCCGCGATTCGGCGGGCCGCGCTCAATTATCGCACGCGGAAGAGGACTTGGCCGAACTGGACTGGCTTGCTGCTTTCGGCCACGACTTCGGCAATGACTCCGCTGGTTTCTGCCTTGATTTCGTTCATCACTTTCATCGCTTCGATAATGCAAACCACCGTCTCCTCGTTCACTTTTGTTCCAATGTCGACAAACGGCAAAGCATCAGGCGATGCCGCCCGGTAAAAAGTCCCGACCATCGGGGAAACGATATCTTTGGTCGACACGCTTTCGGCTGGAGTGGGCGCCGCCGGACCGTTGGCCACTGCTGGCGCCGTCGTCGATGTTACGACCAGTTGATCGCTCAAACCTTTTTGCAGCTTGATACGAAAACCGTCTTTCTCCATTTCGAAAACGGAGAGATCGTTTTTCTTCATCAAGTCGATGAGTGCTTTGATGTCTTTTAGGTCCACGCGCAACTCTCCTAGGAGATGAAAGTGAGGCGTTTACGTAAAGCGGTTTTCCCTGCAAGGTCAAGTCAACGAATGCTGATCAATGAAGAAGCACGAATGACAAATGACGAAAAAAGCCCGAATGACCGAATAAGGAATGAGCCAGGCCACCCCTTCGATTGTCGTTCGCATTTCGTCATTCCTTCGGCATTCGACATGGGGCATTCGTCATTTAGTAGCATCGCTGGGATATTCTTGGCGCAATGTTTTCACCTGTGACTTCGCCCGATTTTAAGATCATCGACGAAACTGACGGTTACATCGTGGTCGACAAGCCGGCGTTTTTATTAACGCACCCAACGAAACCGGACCAAAGAACAACGCTTTGGAAAGAATTGCGCGAACTGCTCGCGTTTGAGATTGCCAATGGCGGACAGGTTTCAATCGTAAATCGATTGGATCGCGAAACGAGCGGCCTTGTCCTGGTCGCCAAAACTTCGGCGGCCGCACGGCGATTCGGATTGCTCATGCAGGAGCACCGCCTCCACAAAGAATATCTGGCGATCGTTTGGGGCTGGCCGGACTGGGAAACAAAAATTGTCGATGCGCCGCTGGATCGACAGGGCAAACATCGGCCATCAGCGATTTGGCTGAAGCAAATGATTCACCCCAAAGGCGCGCGGGCGCTGACCGAGTTTCAAGTCGAAAACCGTTTCAAAAAGCATACCGCCGTTAATCACTCCTCACCTGGCGCTTCGCGCCTTCCTCTCCCCTCGAGGGGAGAGGATGAAGGTGAGGGGTGTCAGCACGACAAATTCACGTTGATCCGCGCGATTCCGAAGACCGGACGAACACACCAAATCCGCGTCCACCTCGCCTCACTCGGTCATCCGGTCGTCGGTGACAAAATCTACGGGCGTAACCAGGAACTCTATCTCGAATTTATCAAAACGGGGTGGACCGCGAAGCTTCAACGCGACCTCCTCCTGCCCCGTCATGCGCTTCATTCGCGCAAACTTGCGATCGAGAATGGGCAGGAATGGACAAGTAGTGTGCCGGAAGATCTGGGGCGATTTGTCGAACATTCTCACCCAGCCAAGTCGGCACAATAGAGTGTCATCCCGAACGAAGTGAGGGATCTCTCACAGACACAATTGAGCACGCTCACTGCCTTGTGTGACCCAAACTTCGACTGTGAGATCCCTCGCATGCGCTCGGGATGACAACGGGAAGATGTAAATCACAGATATTTCCAGTTTTGCGGTTTGCCCTCGGCCAGCCACTGGATCGCAGTCTGCAATCGTCGCTTACGCGTTTCATCGCGCTTCGCATCAGTGATCCAGTCCACGTATTCCTTTTTGTGGCTGTAACTGAAATCTTCGAACGTCTTTCTCGCCTTGGCATTCTTTTGCAGCGCCGCTTTCAGATCAGACGGCACGTTTATCTTCTGTTTCGCGCGAGCGCGTGAAGGCGACTTTTTAACGCCGGCTTTGTTTAATTCTGCCGCTTTACGAACAAAACCGATGAGCGCTTTCTGATCTGGCAAATCGCTGATCGAAGTGATCCGGCCGAAATGTCCCATCGCGCCTTTATTTTCCTTACCAAAAATCAGCGCACCTTTCCAAAAACCAAAGGCGCAATGCTCCTTGAACGCAGCCATGAAACACATGGTTCCCTTGTGTTCGAAAAACGGCGACCGCCACTTGATCGTTTCTTCGACATCCCGACAGCCGACCTGCACCATTTTGCGCAAATGTTTCAGAATCGGCCGGGCAAACGGCGCGGCCCGCTTAATGTAAGCGTCAACGCGCGGATCATTTTTCGCCATTGGATTTCTATTCCGTTTCGCGCGGCTGCTGTGACGGCGTCGCAGCTGTATAAGCAAGCCGGCGTTTACGAATCAGCATCAGATTGCGAATGTAAATGACCGAATTTGGCAGATACGCCAAAATGCCGACCGGATCCCGCCGGAAAAGAAAGTACAAAAACATGAGAATGCTGCCGGCGATGCTCCAGTACCAGAACGAAACCGGGATTACGCTCTCGCCCTGGCGCTCCGAGGCCAACCATTGCACCAGAAACCGCATCGAGAACGTGGCGTTCCCGATCAAGCCGAGGATCACGAGATAATTCCAGTCCAGGCCAAGAAAACGATGTTCCTGGCCGAACCATGTCACGGCAATAAATAATTGGGGATTCATAAACAATTGAGAGACTCAGCGATTTCGTAACGTAATTTTCTCGATTTCATCCAACGGACTGCGAGCAGATCGCGGAAAGATTTGAACAGACGATTCCAAACACCGTAATGACTTTTACCGGCGCGCCGCGGATTGTTCGATACCGGAACTTCGGTCACGGTGAAGCCTTCGAGCTTGATCAACGTGGGAAGAAAACGATGCGCACCGTTGAAGAATTTGATCTTTAAAATGCATTCGCGCTTGAACACTCGATAGGTGCAGCCGGCGTCGGTGATGTTCTCGCCGGACAATTTATTGCGGACCCAGTTGGCAATACGCGACGAAACAATTCGGAGCCAGCTGTCTCCCGCGCCGCGTGTTTCAACACGCGTCCCGCACACGCAATCGTAACCGCGCAACGCTTCCATCATCGCCGGCAAATCTTTCGGATCGTTTTGTAAATCGGCATCGAGGGTCGCGATGTAGCGGCCGCGCGCAATTTGCATTCCGGCCCAGCTCGCCGCTGACTCGCCGCAATTGAATTTGAAACGTTGCGCGCGCACACGCGCATCGGTCGCCGCCAGCTCCTGCAAGATGCGCCAGGAATCGTCCGTGCTGCAATCGTCCGTGATCACAACTTCAAAGTCCAAACCGAGCGGATCGATCGCGACGTGAATCGCCGAAAGCAACGGGCGAAGGTTTTCCGCTTCGTTGTGACAGGGAACGACAACACTCAGTTCGGGTGCGGTCATGCGGCATGAATTGCATTCGATTCTTGGGATTGCGCAATTGATAAACTTTTAACCCTCGCCCTCCCCTCTCCCTTGAGAAGGGAGAGGGAACAGAACCTTGTCGCGTTAGTCATCATCGTTTGCCGAAGAATTCCAGGACCGCGTCGCAGACATAATCGACATCTTCCATCGGCAGATCGCCGTAAATCGGGAGCGAAAGAATTTCACTCACAGCCGCTTCCGTTTTCGGCAACCGCGGCAGGTGGGAATAAAGTTTCATGATGGCCGGCTGTTGATGATTTGGGACCGGATAATGAATTCCAGTGCCGATGCCTTTGCCTTTCAAAAATTCCGCCAGTGCATTGCGCCGCTCGGTCCGAATGACATACATGTGATAAACCGCGCGGGCCCAAGGTCTTTCCGGCGGGATTTGCACGACACCTTCCAGGCGATCGTTGTAATGCGCCGCGACGTCGCGCCGATGCTCATTCAAGCTGTCGACGTTACGCAATTCGACCCGCCCGATCGCCGCTTGAATTTCGTTAAACCGAAAATTGTAACCGACGAAGTCGTGCACGTATTTCGATTTTCGTCCGTGATCGCGCAGCATCCGTAGCTTTCCGGCCAACACTGAATCGTTCGTCGTGATGCAGCCGCCATCGCCCATGACGGTGAGATTCTTCGACGGAAAAAATGAAAACGCGCCCGCGCCTGCAATCGACCCGACGCGTTGGCCGCGATACTGCGCGCCAAAAGCTTGCGCGCAATCTTCGATCACCCAAAGCCCGTGTTTCTTCGCGGCCAGGAAAATTCCATCCATGTTCGCGGGATGCCCGTAAAGATGGACCGGGAGAATTCCAACAGTGCGCGAAGTCATCGACGCCTCGAGAAGATCGACATCGATGCAGTAGGTCTCGTCGATGTCGATAAAGACCGGACGCCCGCTGCGATGAATCATTGGCTCGATCGATGGAAACGCAGTGTGCGACGGAACGAGGATCTCGTCGCCCGGACAAACGCCCATCGCGTGATGCAGCATCAAAGCGCCCGCCGTCCACGACGAGCAGAGCACCGCCTCTTTGGTCCCGACATAGGCCGCGAGCTCGGCTTCGAACGCTTCGCACTCCTTGGCAAGGATGTACCAGCCGGAGTTCATCGCGCGCGTGCCGGCTTCGCGAACTTCGTCGTTCACGAAAACGCGGGATAACGGAATTTTTTTCACAACAGGAGTCGTTGTTCGCCTCTCCCCTTCGTGAAGCGGAGAGGATTAAGGTGAGGGGCTAAAAATTGGACGCATCCAAAATACTGAACCCTCGCCCTACCCTCTCCCTTAAAAAAGGAGAGGAGGTATCGCGGGCCGATAGAACGTTTAGAATTCACGTCAGATGTCGATCCACTTTCCAGTGCGCGCCGATTCGACCGCCGCCTCCACCACTCGCACGGCTTCCATTCCATCCGCGCCGCCAACCAACGGCCGGCTTCGCGTTTCAATCGCATCGAGAAAGGCGGCCAATTCCGCGCGGAGCGGTTCTTCCGGAGGAAACTCGAGTTGATGCATCGCTCCTTCCGTTGCTTTTATTTCGACGCCGTTCCTAACATGCCGGTTTTCGAATGTTTTAATCTTGTATTGCGCCACGTTGTAATCGCACACCGCGGAAGAATCCTTACCCACGATCGTCAGCTGGCGCATTTTGCAGGGTAAATGATAACCAGCCTCGATCGTCGCTAAAATCGGAGCGCCATCGCCGCGATCGTATTCCAGGACAATGAGCGATTCGTCGTCCATCTCGCCGGAGCGTCCGAGAAAATTCCGCATCACCGCATGCACGCGCCGCGGGGGTTTCCCGAGAAGAAACTTAAACAGATCGATAAAGTGAATGCTGTCGGCAAACGTTACGCCCGTGTCCTGGCGCGGACGTTTGAAGCCACTGAAATTTGCGCGCAACATTTTGATTTCGCCGAATCGCTCGTGCGCGATCGCATCGCGCATCCAGACCGACGCCGGGTCGAATCGAAAAATATGTCCCACCTGCAAAATCAATCCGTTGCCTTTCGCCAACTCGGTCAATTCTTTCGCGTCCGCCGAGTTTAGACTGATCGGTTTTTCAACGAACACGTCCTTGCCGGCTTCGAGCAGATCGCGACAGAATTCAAAATGGGTCTGCGCTGGAGTCACAACGACTGCCGCATCGATGATCGGAAAAAGAGAAGATGCATCCGCGGCGCAATGGCTCTGCGAAACTCCGGAGGAATTCAAACGCTCCGGATCGCGCTCGGCCACGAAAAGTTCGATTGGCATCGATTGCAAAACCCGGAGATGGTTCGCACCCCAACGCCCGAGTCCGATGAGAAGAATTCGTTTCGCTTGTTGCATCTGTTACCGCTGATCAGCAAAGTCCGTCATTTAGCGCGCAACATTAGTTGGCAGCAATGAGACTCTCACGCAAGCTCCAGAAATTACTTTCGCCCGACCTGTTCGCCAGCGCGTTCGAACATCTCAGTCGTAGCACCCACCCGGTCAACCGATGCCGCATTCTCAACACGCTCGATCGCGCCCAATTCGAAAAACTGCGCTACCAATATCCGTATCGGCCGAGCTCGGCGCGGATTAATCGTTTCGAAGACGTCGTTTATTGGATCGAGATCAACATCGAGCGCGCGCAAGATCTTTGGCTCGACCGTGCACCGCCACTGCGCATGGTCGATCTTGGCTGCGGCGCCGGTTATTTCCTCTACGTTTGCAAATTTTTCGGCCATCAGGTTCTCGGCTTCGACACCGATAACGAGCCGCTCTTCCGAGCTACGACTGCACTCCTCGATGTTCCGCGCGTTATCGGCCGGATCGAACGACAAACTCCCCTGCCCGATCTCGGCCACAAATTCGATCTTGTGACTGCTCACCGCATTTGTTTTCACCGGATTGGCCGGGTGCGCGACGGCGTGGAATGGTTCCCGGCCGATTGGGAATTTTTTATCAACGACATTCGGACGCGATTTTTGAACGAGAACGGCCGGTTGCTCCTCGATTTTAATCCACGGCCAGATGGTTCCTCGTTTTTTACTCCCGAGCTGCGCAGATTCTTCTTATCTCAAGGCGCGCGGATTTTTCGCTCAAAAGCATTGTTGGCTCCGGATCCTAAGATTCGGCCGCGATTCAAACACGTCAGGTAGGGGCGATTGACCTCAATCGCCCGCGGGCGGTTCAGGTGAACCGCCCCTACCTTTCCAATCCGAGCAATCCCAGTCCAGCATTTGCTCGAGCTTCCCAATCTCAGCGGAGAAGACTGCCAGGAGATATTTTCGTTCCTCCGGTGTCATCGCGCGCTCGTACGGAACAACGTTTCGATCTTTATCGCGGACACCGCGGAGCGGTTTCACGCCCAGAAATTCAAAAATCCCATTCAGCGATTCCTGCTTTCGATCTCGAAAATCTTCGAATTTCACGATCTTGACTTGTTCTCGCGGGAAAAATTTGAAGACACGTTCGAGTTGCTCGCAATAAAAGCCGCGATCGACATAGGCAAAGCGCCGCGATTCCACCGTGAGCGGCTGCGCGATGCGTCGCGGTTCTTCTTTGAGCGCGTCCAGAAAATCGAGCGGCTCGCAGTCTTTGAACCGTTGCATGTTCCAATGCGCAAACGCGCGATCGACCGGATTTCGCAGCAGGATAATGAGTTTGATTTGCGGATTGTAATTCCGAATCCGCTCCATCGCCGGCTTCCAATACAAATAACTCGGCGTCACTTCGCCGGCGAGTCCGGGCCGGAATGGCAGTAATCGAACCGGAAGTTTTTGAAAATGGCGATGTAGCAATTCGTAAGCGACCGTGCGCGCGAAAATTTCGTCGTCGTCGAAGAAATGCATCTCTTGGCGGTCCGGAAGCGCGATCTGCGGATGCTTTTTAAAAAAATAATGCAGCGCAGTCGTGCCCGACTTCTGCGCGCCGGCGACAATGAAATCCAGTCGCTCGACCTTTCGCCGTTTAATACCAAACACGTGTCCAATCGTTATACCGCTGTCGCTCGATGTCCACGGTCGAGTTCCTTCCCCATGCAGTGCGACAACTTTTTTGTAACCGATATAGGCCGTCCGCGGTCTTAGATATTAATGGTGCGTGGACTAGCGAAGTTGATGTCGGGCATACTCGCAGTCGTCGAATTTGCGATGGTTTTGGCGGTGCTTCTGGTTCTCGGCGCCACCACCCTTCCCGGGCTCGTTCGGATTCAGAGGCGCTAGCTTGTAGGCAATCGCATCGCGATTAATGTGGCGGATGCGAAATATTCTCTCGCTGCTGTTTCTTTGCACAGTCGGGGTCGGTCTGAGCGATCGGGCATTTGGCGATGAGGGGATGTGGCTCTACACCGCGCTGCCGGTGAAACAGTTGAAAGAAAAATATAATTTCGAGCCGACGAAGCAATGGCTCAACCATCTCCAAAAATCGAGCGTGCGCTTCAGTTCTGGGGGCAGCGGATCGTTCGTTTCCGCTGACGGTTTGGTGATCACGAATCATCACGTCGGCGCCGACGCGCTCCAAAAATTCTCGGACGAACAGCATAATTATCTGCGCGACGGCTTTTATGCCAAGACACGAACCGAGGAAAAGAAATGCGTCGATCTCGAGCTCAACGTGTTGATGTCGGTCGAAGACGTGACCGCCCGCGTCAATTCCGCGGTGAAATCTGAAATGACGAGCGAGCAAGCGTCCGATGCGCGCAAGGCCGCGATTGCGACAATCGAAAAAGAAAGCAAAGACAAAACCGGACTGCGCTCCAATGTCATCACGCTTTATCAAGGCGGCGTGCATCATCTTTACCGCTTCAAACGCTACGACGATGTCCGCCTGGTCTTCGCACCCGAACAGCAGGCGGCATTTTACGGCGGCGATCCGGACAACTTCGAATATCCGCGGTTCGATCTCGATATCTGCATTTTTCGCGCTTACGAAAGCGGCCAACCGGCAAAGATCGACGATTACCTGAAAATCAATCCGCGCGGTCCGAGCGACGGCGAGCTCACTTTTGTCAGCGGTCATCCTGGCAAAACGGACCGGCAATTGACCGTCGATGAGCTCGCTGACATGCGCGACCGCGAGTTGCCGCGATTTCTCTCATTCTTCAAGCGTCGCGAAGTTTTGCTGCACAGCTTTGGCGAACGCTCATTCGAAAATGCTCGGCGCGTTCGGGAAGATTTCTTTGGCGTGCAAAACAACCGCAAACGTTACGATGGCTATCTGGCCGGTCTGCTCGATCCCGAAATTTGGAAAGCGCTGCAGGCGCGCGAGCAAAAGTTGCGCGATGCGATCAGTGCCGACCCGAAATTAAGACCGACAATCAGCGCTTACGACCGAATCCAAAAAGCGCAGGAGCAGATCGCGAAGAACGCGCCGATCTACAATTATTTTGAGCAGGAGCGTCCGAATTTCGGGATTTATCGTCAGCCGCGCGCCTTTTACAGCACGCTCTTCAAATACGCGCGGTTGCTCCTGCGCGCCGCAGACGAGCGCGCCAAGCCGAACAACGAACGCTTTCAGGAGTTTCGTGACAGCAATCGCGAATCGCTCGAGCTCGAACTCTTTTCTACGGAACCGATTTATGATGATGTCGAACTGCTCACCCTCACGGATTCATTGACCGATCTGGCCAATGCGTTCGGTGCGCTGCATCCGCTCGTCCAAAAAACTGTGCTCGGCGATAAATCACCGCGCGATCGCGCGTCTGAACTGATCAAAGGGACGCAACTCCGTGACGTCGCGGTTCGGAAAAAACTTTACGCTGGAGGCAAAGCGGCGATCGAAGCGGTGCATGATCCGATGATCGATCTCGCGCGGGCGATCGATTCAACAGCGCGCACTGCGGAGAAAACTCTCGAGACGCAGGAGGAAATCAAGCATCAGGCCTACGCCGAGATCGCTAAGACCCGGTTTGCCGTCGAAGGAACGGGCGATTATCCGGACGCTACTTTCACGCTTCGCCTTTCTTACGGGACGGTGCGCGGTTATGAGCAAAACGGAAAGCAGGTCCCGGCGTTCACGAATTTTCAGGGACTATTCGACCGCGCGGCTGAGCACCAGAATAAAGAGCCGTTCGATTTGCCGCAGCGATGGATCGACAAGAAAGAAAAACTGGCTTTGACCACGCCGTTTAATTTTGTTTCCGATGCCGACATCATCGGTGGCAACAGCGGCAGTCCGGTCGTGAATAAAGCCGGCGAATTTGTCGGTATTATTTTCGACGGCAACATTCAATCACTCGTGCTCGATTGCATTTTCACCGACAAACAAGCGCGCGCCGTCTCGGTCGATTCGGCCGCGATCATTGAAGCACTGCGAAACGTCTACGACGCGCAACCGTTGGTGGATGAATTGCTGACGGTAAAATAATTTGGTAGGGTCGCCGCGCTGCGGCGTCCGCTCCCTCACAATTCGGCTACAAAAATGTAGGGCCAATCTTCCGGCTCTTTCGTGAGTCCAGCTCGCACTGGATTCGCTAGGATATAATCGGCTTTTTCACGAAAGCTCTCTTCTTTGCGAAGACGATGCTCGAAAAAATCGCGTTGCCACTTAATCTTTAGGCTCTTAGCCGTCCATTCCTTCCATTTCGTCATGATTGTCTGAATACGTTTTTCACTTTCTGGGAAGGAAATGAGCAGATGCAAATGATCAGGCATGAGTAACCCGAGATGAACGTACCAAACACCGATAGTGTTTCGATGTTTGATAGTTTCAAACACCTTTTCTGCAATTTTCGGATAGGCGAGCTGATTTACCCGACGTTCTCGGCAGCAAATCGTTATGAAGTAATTCTCTTCATTTGGATCAACCCACAACGGAAAGTCGTGCGGTAATCGTTTGCGACTCAGCAGTTTCTTGGTAGGGACGCCGCGCTGCGGCGTCCGCGGACAGCGCAGCGCGCTGTCCCTACCATCCGGGCGAGTTTTGCGCATCTGGGGAGAGCAGTAAGTTTAGCATTCTAAAGTTGCTTGAGCAGCGTTTTCCAACGGGCCCAGGCCTCGTCGCGCGCTTTTCTGTCGCCTTCGCGAACATTCGGATTGTTCGGTTCGCCCGAGCGCATGAAGCCGTGACCGGCGCCTTTGTAAATCACCGGTTCGTATTTTTTGCCGGCCGCTTTCATTAACTCTTCCGCTTTCGGAATGGTCGCGTCCACGCGCTCGTCGTTCTCGGCGTTAAATCCGTAAACCGGACACGCAATTTTCTGCGCATCGTCGGCGTTATCGACTGCGACCCCGTAGAATGAATACGCCGCTTTCAGTTTCGGATTGATGCTGGCGTACTGGAATGCCCATCCCCCGCCCCAGCAAAATCCGCAGATCGCGAGGGTGCCGTTACACGCTGGAATTTTCAGTGCATAATCGGCGGTCGCATCCAGATCGGCTTTGACTTGATCCTTTGGCAACGCGGAAGTCGCTTTCCGCGCGCCGTCGAGATCTTCAAACTTTTGTCCGCCGTGCAAATCGGGCGCGATCGCGATGACGCCGTTCTCGGCGAGCTCGTCGCACAAGCTGCGCACCCAATCGGTCAGGCCGAAGATTTCGGAAATGACCAGCACTGCCGGTGTCTTGTTTTTCGATTCCGGATAAACGACGAACGCTTTGATCGTGCGATCGCCCGATTTGATATCGACCCAGTCGGCGTGTCGCGGCGAATTGTTGAGCCGATCACGGCCGAAATCCTTGATCTCTTCGGCAAAACTCGTTTGCACAACCAGCATGCAACCTAGCGCGATAAGAATTGGTTTCATGATGATAAAGATACACTTATTCTCGTTGTCGATCTTGCTTTCAGCAACGCGTCGATACTCCAGCGACCGGGGCCGTAGAATATAATAGAGAAAAACACAAAACAGGACATCACCGGCAATTCGCCGTAATTGAGGATCGTCAGGAAGCGTTCCAGAGCAGTCGGCGCGTGGTGGAGCGTTTTTCCTAAAAAGGAAGTCATAAAATACGCGACGGCCATTTCGCCGCTGGCAGTGAAGGCAGCGAGGCGAGTGAGCAGACCAATCGCGACCAGAAGTCCGCCGGCTAATTCAATCCATCCCGCGACGAACCCAATCGGATTCGTGGCCACGCCGAGTCCGCCCGGGGAAAACCAAGAGTCTTTTGTCCACCGTGACCAGCGAACATGAGCCCGACGATTAAACGCACGATGCAGTAAACCGCATCTGCGTAACGATTGAGCCAGGTCGCCACGAAACCAGATGTCGACCTTAGGGAGTCGCTGGCGTTGCGTCCGACTTCTTACAGAATATCGCGTCAATGCTCAAACGCCCAGCGCCGTAAAAGATGACGAAGAAAAAGAACCAGCAATAGAACACGGCAAGCTCGCCGTGATTCAAGATTGGGAAAAACTTCGCCGCCGGGGTCGGCCCGCCAGCCACATGAATCATGAAATAAGCCACCGCCATCTCGCCGCTGCAGATGAATGCGGCCAGTCGCGTGAGCAGTCCAAAAGCGATCATGAATCCGCCCACCAGTTGAATCCAACCGCCGACCTGCATCATCATGTTGTCCGAACCTTTCATCGCGCCGAACATGCCCAGCACCAACTGCCCGCCGTGGCAGGCAAACATTAAACCAACGATCAGTCGCGTAATACAATAAACCGGGTCCGCAAATCGATTGAGAAAGTTCATGGCCGTTCAAGCTGAACGATTTCGATCTTGTGTGTCAAGAAAATGACGAATATCGAATGTCTAATGCCGAAGGAATGACGAAGCCCGAATTACAAAACGAGAAACCGCCCGCCTGCTCGTCATTTGATCGTTCGGATTTCTTTCGTCATTCGTCATTCGTGCTTCGTCATTAGTTTCACGCCGCCTTCTTCTCAGCATGCGCGTGCTTTGCGCGAGCCCTGGTCTTTTTCTTGGTCCCCTTCGTTTGCTCCAGGCTTTGCTGCAACACTTTCACCAGGTCGATCACTTTGGTCGGTTTGGGCGCCGCCTTCTTCGGTTTCTCTTCAATTTCTTTTCCGCCGGCTTCCACTTTTTCTTCGATCACCTCCATCAGTGCTTCGCGGTAATCGTCCTTATATTTCTCAGGATTCCAGTTCGAGCTCATGCTGTCGATCAATGCCGTGGCCATGTTTATCTCGCGTTTTCCGACCTCGACCTTTTTTGGAATGCGGAGTTTGGTCGTATCCGCCAGCTCGTCGGCGAAATGCATCAGCTCGAGAAGGAGCGCTCCGTCTTCCGGTTTTACGCCCGCAAGATATTGCCGCGTTTTGATCACAACCTTTGCGATTCCTACCTTTTTCTTTTGCTTGAGTGAATCGCGCAAAAGCAGGTAGGCCTTGTCACCGCCTTTTTGCGGCTCTAAGTAGTACGGCCTGTAGAAAAAGATCGGATCGATCTCGTCAAGATCGACAAAGTCCTGAATGTCGACCGTCTGCGTCGCCTCCAGATCCACTCGCTGAAAATCTTCGTCTTTCAGGACGACGTATTTTCCTTTTTCGTATTCGTAGCCTTTGACGATGTGGTCCCACGGCACTTCTTTGCCATCCTTTTCCGCCACGCGTTTGTAATTGACCGGACTCAAGTCGGTTTTTCTCAACAACCGGAAGCTGAGATCTTCTTTCTTGGTCGCCGGATAGAGAGCGATCGGAATATTAACCAGACCGAAACTGATGCTGCCTTTCCAGATTGCGCGCATAACAATGATTATTTCGCGGCGCAAAGGGGAATCGCGCGTCAGGGTTCTTGTCATGTCGGGCGAAGTCGAGACATCTCTAGACATTTCCGAACCTTCCGAGCGCAGAAATAGTAAGAGATTCCTCGACTCCGCTCGGAATGACAAAGCCTGGAGGGCGCCGCGCTGTCGGCGCCTTAATTCTTGGGACACGACGGCGCGTGTCCCTCCATTGTCGATCCTAGGCGGCGAGCTCGAGTTGCTGGCGCGGGATTCCGCGCAATTCGAAAAGCCGAATCAGAGTTTCCTCGATCAAGTTGTTCGGGCAAGACGCGCCGGCGGTGATGCCGACAACAGCCGGGCCGGGCGGAAGCCAGAAGTGCGAAACGACTTCGCGCTTTTCGTGAAGATTGTAATGCTTGATTTCATTCCGCGAGACGAGCCGCGAAGCGTTCAGAACGAAATAGGTCGGCAATTTTTCCTCACCCATTTCTGCGAGGTGCGAAGTGTTCGAGCTGTTGTAACCGCCAACAACAAGCAAGATGTCCATCTTTACATCGAGTAATTCGCGCAGTGCGTCCTGACGTTCCTGGGTCGCGCCGCAGATAGTGTCGAAGAAACGAAAATTTTTCGCGGCCTCATCCGCGCCATCGCGATCCGCGATCGCCTGCCGCACGCGCCGCTGCACTTCCTCGGTCTCGCCGCGCAACATGGTGGTTTGATTTGCGACCCCGATAGTTTTGAGGTGCACGTCCGGATCGAACCCGGGCGAATACGCGCCTCGAAATTTTTCGAGAAATGCCTGCTTGTCGCCGCGGTTGCGAATGTAATTACAAACGTAATCCGTGTCAGCGAGCGTGAGCACGACCAAATAATGTCCCTTGCCGTCACCGAGCGCGCGCGAACTGGTCGCCTTCGTCTCCTCATGCTCCGCTTTTCCGTGAATTATCGACGTGACCGATTCGCTCGCGTATTTGCGGACGCGCTTCCAAACGCTCATCACGTCGCCGCAGGTGGTGTCGACAATCTGGCAGCCTCGCTCTTTGATTTGCTGCAACATCGACAACTCGGTGCCGAACGCCGGCACGATCACGATATCTTCCGGTTGCAAATCGGAAATCTCGGCCTGCTTGTTGCGACCGGTTAGATTTTTGATCCCGAGCGACGCAATCTGATGGTTCACCTCCGGATTGTGAATGATCTCGCCAACGATGAAGAGGCGTCGGTCTTTGAAAACTTTGCGCGCGGCATAAGCCAGATCGATCGCGCGCTCAACTCCGTAACAAAAGCCGAATTGCTTCGCGAGACGAACCGTGGTCTCGCCAACTTTAATAATCCCGCCGGCGCGCCGCACTTTATCGACGATGTCGCTGCGGTAATGCTGTTCGACCTGTTCCTGCACCGCCGCCATCACGTCCGGGGTACGCAAGTTCACTTTCTCGCGCGCCGTCGTTCCGCTGGATATGAGGTTCGTGCTCACAATGTCCTGCGGTAATCTGCCGCAGGAACGCTATTCGAGCAACGTGCCGGTCGGCCTTTGAAACGCCGCGTCGGAAACCATGATATGCGGGTCCGGGTCCGGCGCCCGCGAATCATCTACCCGTTGCACTTTTGGTCCGATCGTCTCGTCCTCGGGCTGGGTGCCGGCGATGTTGACCGGCGTGCCGATCCGGACCAGCGCATAAAATTTCGGCGCGGCTTCGCCATGAAGGCGAATGCAGCCATGCGTCCGCGGGACCGGATGGACAAAGCCCTGATGAAATCCGTAACCCGGCGCGAACTCACACCAGTAACCCATCGGATAGCCGACATAACCTCCGCCACAATTCCCGCTGCACGGAGTGACGTTGTTGCCGTTAACAGTGAAGCCGTAGGACCCGGACCGCTTGTGCTCCTGTTTTGAGTAAATCGTGAAACTGCCGCGCGGTGTCGGCTTATTAGGCAAACCGACCGAAATCGCAGCCGCCATCAGGCACCGATCGCCTTCCATCACGTAAACGTTTTGTTTCGACAACGAAACCCTCACCTGCACGGCGGAAGGATCGTTCGGTTTGTAAGCGGTAACATGATATGGGCCGCCACCGCCGGCGCGGGAGAGCAGGCCCCCAGTTTGGCAACCGGTGAGTAACGACAACGCGAACGGAACGGCAACAAAAGCTAAGCGGGAAACAATGCGCATGGCGGTACTTGAGAAGGAGCGCAGACTTTGTCAAACATTCTGACGTCGTTCCATCTTCGCCGGCATCGGATTATTTTCGACGCCTGCGTCGATCCGTTTGTCGAAGCGGGGATGCGGCCGCGCATAAAACGGATAAGGCCGGTCGGCCACGGCCGGTTTGTACCGCCAATGTTTGTACATCCAAAGCCAGGGCGCGGGATTTTTGCGGACGTATGGCTCGAACGAATTCCAGCACGCCTGCGCGATTTGCTGCAGCGTCATCGCCTCTGTGTTGTCGATCTTGCGATGAAAAACCACTCGATAGCGACCGCCCCCGCGCGGTTCGCAGTGCACTGGAATAATCGGCACGCCGGTCTGCTTGTGAAGCCACGCGTGCGCCGAGGTCGCACTCGTTTTTAATCCGAAACATTCGATCGCAACCGCGCCCTGATTAGGCGGCACCGTAAGATCGACAAGCAGCGCCGTCCGCCCCTTTCGCCGCAGCACTTTGTAAAGCCGGATGATGCCGCGCTCGCGCGGAATTAGTTCGTGCCCCGATTGCTCGCGCAATTTTTTGAAGATCGGATCAAGCAATGAATTTTTGAATTCCTGCGAAATGATCGTGCCGCCCAATCCTGAATACCCACTTGCCAGGCTAAACCATTCGAAATTGCTGTAGTGATAACACGCGACCATGATACTGCGCTCGGGTCCGGTCGCTCGGTCGATCTCTTCCAAGTTTTCGAACTCGATGTAATCGCGAAAATTTTCGCGCGTTAGACGCGGGCTCCACAAAAGATCGAGCATTGTTCGCGCAAAATGTTGAAATGAGGCGCGCGCGATTTGTTCGCGTTCGGGCTGCGAAAATCGATCGCCAAATGCGACCTCGAGATTACTGAGCGCAACTTTGCGACCGTGCCGATCGAGGATCGACATCAATGCGCCGAGGGCGAGCGCGAACCGGTAACAACCTTTGCGCGACAACAACGGCACGAGTTTCGCGGCAATGAGCAAGCCGGCCCACTCCAGCCGGTAGCGGATTCTTTTCCAAATCGAGCGCACTCGCGGAGTGTAACGCCTTTCCCGGCGGCTGCGAGTTTCCAAGGCAGCGATTCGCCAAATGGCTCATTCGATTGACCTTGTTCGCGTTCAAACTTACGTTGTCTGCGCGTTCGCAGGCGCGACGCCACATCGTGAAAAGCGTCCTTTTTGTTTGCACGGGAAATATCTGTCGCAGTCCGATTGCGGAAGGATTGTTTCGCCGGTTGATCGGGAATCGTAAAGACATCGAAGTCGCTTCCGCCGGCGTGCACGCGGTCCGGGGTCAGCCGCCGAGTCTCTACGCGGTGCAGGTTTGCGAAGATGACGGCGTGAACATCAGCAATTTGCGCAGCCAACCGCTCACCGCCGACCTGGTGGGCCGCGCGACCCACATTTTCGCGATGACCGGCGCCCATCTTGAAACGATTCACATGCTCTTTCCCCATGGCGCGGAGAAAACCTTTCTGCTCCGCGAATTTGAAGAACCCGGCGCGACTCTCTGGCGCGATGTGCCGGACCCGATCGGTCTCGGACGCGAAGTTTACGAAGATTGCGCGCACACGATCAAAAATGCGTTGCCGAGCGTGCTCAGTTTCGTCGAGCAAAGCGAATTGGTTCCTCCTGGTGCGACCCGAAATCGCGGAATATCTTCCTACTCAATGAGCGATCTTCCGCGACAAACTCAAACCAGCGCTGGATCGACATCCTACGGCGGCAGTTCTCTGGAAGCGCTGCGCAAAGTTGATCCCGAAATTTACGATGCCATTCGGGCCGAAGAAAAACGCCAGCGCGAAAATGTCGAGCTGATCGCGTCGGAAAATTTCACCAGCCGCGCGGTGATGGAGGCGCAAGGCTCCTGCCTTACCAACAAATACGCCGAAGGCTACCCCAAGAAACGTTGGTACGGCGGCTGTGAAAATGTCGACACCGCCGAGCAACTCGCGATCGATCGCGCGCTCCGATTGTTCGGCGCCGAGCACGCCAATGTCCAACCGCACAGCGGCGCGCAAGCCAACATGGCGGTCTATTTCTCGGTCCTGAAGCCGGGGGACAAGATTTTGGCGATGAATCTCGCGCATGGCGGCCATCTCACGCATGGTCACCCGGCGAATTTCTCCGGCAAGTTTTACCAGGTCGCGCAGTATGGCGTGAGCGAGAAGACGGAACAGATCGATTATGACGCGTTGCAAAAGCAAGCGGCAGAAGTTCGGCCGGTAATGATCACGGCCGGCGCCTCGGCTTATCCGCGGATCATCGATTTCCCACGGCTGCGCCAGATCGCCGATTCAGTCGGCGCGCTCCTTTTCATCGACATGGCGCACATTTCCGGCCTGGTTGCCGGCGGTCAACATCCGAGTCCGGTTCCGCATGCGCAATTTGTTACCACGACGACGCACAAGAGTTTACGCGGACCGCGCGGCGGAATCGTCCTGTGCAAGCAGGAATTTTCGAAACAGATCGACGCGACTGTTTTTCCCGGAGTTCAGGGCGGACCACTCATGCACGTCATCGCGGCCAAGGCGGTTTGTTTTCACGAAGCGTTGCAACCTTCGTTCCGCGATTATCAACGCCGGGTTGTGATCAACGCCAAAGCGCTCGCCGCCGGTTTGGCAAAGCACGGTTACCGCATTGTTTCCGGCGGCACCGATAATCATCTGATGCTGGTCGATCTTCGTCCGAAGGAAATTAACGGTAAGGAAGCGCAGGAGGTTCTCGATCGCGCCGGTATCACGGTGAACAAAAACGGAATTCCATTCGACACCTATCCGATCTTCAAACCGGGCGGTATTCGCGTCGGCACACCGGCCGTGACCACGCGCGGTATGAAAGAAGAAGAGATGCTCGAGATCGCGGACCTGGTCGCAGAAGCGTTGGCAAACCGAAGCGATGAAGCCGCGCTCGGACGCGTGCGCGAAAAAGTGCGCGAGATGACACGAAGATTCCCTCTACCTTCGTGATTGTAGCGGCGGTCTATGACCGTCGGATGAATTAATGCGACGCTGATAGAGTGCCGCTACAGAAGATTCCGCGTAGCGAATGCGCCGACTTTTGTGTAACCTGCGGGGAATCCATGAATCGAGCGGCCGATCAATCGCAGGCGAATCCATTACGCGAAGGTTTGTCTACTCGCGCGGTGCCGCAGCCGTGCAGCGTTGTCATCTTTGGCGCCACCGGCGACCTGACCCATCGCAAGCTGTTGCCGGCGCTTTACAATCTGGCCGCCGATGGCGAACTCCCGCCCGCTGTCGCCGTGATCGGTTTTGCCCGCCGGCCAAAAAGTGACGACGATTTTCGGCGCGAAATGGAAGAGGCGGTCCGAAAATTTTCGCGCCAGGCGGTGCGCGACGAAATCTGGAAGCCGTTTAGCCAGTCGATTTTCTATCATCAAAGCGACTTTGGCGATGAAGCCGGCTACAAAAGTTTGGCGGAACGCCTCGATAAGATCGACCAGGAACGCGGCACGCGCGGCAACCGGCTCTTTTATTTTGCAGTCGCGCCCGATCAGTTCGAGCCGATCCTCAAACATCTCAAAGCCGTCGGTTTGAGCAAGGCGTGCGAAGGAAGTTGGGCGCGCGTGATCATCGAAAAGCCGTTCGGCAGCGATCTCGCTTCGGCGCGTGAGCTCAATCGCGTGGTCAGCGACGCGTTCAGCGAGGAACAAACGTATCGGATCGACCATTTTCTTGGAAAAGAAACCGCCCAAAACATTTTAGTGCTGCGTTTTGCTAACGCGATTTTCGAACCGCTCTGGAACACCCGCTACATCGATCACGTCCAAATCACCGCTGCGGAAACGCTCGGGGTCGAAGGACGCGCTGGTTATTACGAGGGCGCGGGCGCGTTGCGCGACATGGTCCAGAATCATTTGCTTCAATTGCTTTGTCTCGTCGCAATGGAAGCGCCGAGCGACTTGAGCGCCGACAGCATTCGCGACGAAAAAGTAAAAGTGGTCCGTTGTCTCCGGCGAATGGCCGGAGACGAAGTTGCGAGCAATGTTGTTCGCGGGCAGTACGCCGAGGGCGCGATCAATGGGCAATCGGTCCCGGCTTATCGCAACGAAAAGAATGTCGATCCAAAATCGATGACCGACACCTTCGTCGCCTTGCGCTTGAACATCGACAACTGGCGCTGGTGGGACGTGCCAATTTACATGCGGGTCGGAAAACGATTACCGAAGTCAGGCACGGAAATCTCAGTCCATTTCAAGAAAGCGCCGATGGTTTTGTTCAACAAGGAAACCAACGACTCGAACGTGCTCGTGATTCGGATTCAGCCGGACGAAGGAATTTCGTTGCGGATGCAGGCAAAAATGCCGGGAACAAGTTTTCGAATCGAACCGGTGAAGATGGATTTTCATTACGGAACGTCCTTCGGCAAAGCGAGTCCGGAAGCGTACGAACGCTTGTTGCTCGACGCCATGAGCGGCGACGCCACTTTGTTTGCGCGTCGCGACGAAGTCGAAGAAGCCTGGGGGTTCATCGACATCATCGAACATGCGTGGTCGGCAAAAGAGAGAGCGCCCGATTTGTTTTTTTATCCATCGGGTTCATGGGGACCGGAAGCAGCAGACGAACTTCTCGCGCGCGACGGCCGCTCCTGGAGGAGGCTCTAAATTATGCCGGCGACCGCTGAAAATTACTCGTTAGGCCAGTCGGTTGAGCTCGGTAAGATCGACAAGGAGTTGAAAAAACTCTGGCGAGAAGGCGAAGGCGCAATGACCCGCGCGTCGCTGATCAACCTCGCGATCTATAGCGAAAAGCCGGGTTCACTTGAGAAAAACACCCAGCTGATCGCCCGAATTACGGAGAATCATGCCTGCCGCGCGCTCGTGATCGGAGCGAACCGAAAATCGAGGGAGAATCGCGTCGAAGCCTGGATCAACGCCCATTGCCATGTTACGCGCGCCGGAAGCAAACAAATTTGTTCCGAGCAAATTTCTTTCTCGCTGGAGGGTCCATGCGTGGAACTTTTGCCGAGTATTGTCTTTTCCCATCTCGATTCCGATTTGCCCCTTTATCTTTGGTGGCAGGATGACTTCCCTGAATCGATGGATCCGCAGCTTTGGGCTTGGATCGATCGGCTGATTTTCGACAGCCAGACTTGGAAGGACTTTGGCGCTCAGATGCATCTCGTCGAAACCGCGCAGCAGGAAGCGAAACAAAGAATCGTGCTTTGCGATCTCAATTGGACACGGCTCGACAAGGTGCGCCATGCTCTTGCGCAATTTTTCGACCACCCGGCGTCGCATCATCATTTTTCCAAAATCGAAAATCTCAATATCGATCATGCGTCCGGATTTAAATCGACCGCTCTCCTTTTGCTCGGCTGGCTCGGTGCCCAGCTGAATTGGAAACTGAATGAGCCCGCCCGCAATGGAAGCTGTAGATTTGTCGATGCCAATAATCACAAGATCGACATCGAGTTGCGCCAGCGGGAAGGCGGCCCAATCGGCGAGATCACGCTAAATTCGAGCGGCATCCAGTTCAGGGTCGCACCGGCAAAATGCGGGGACCTTCTTGAGATTTCGCGCAGTGGCAAAAATGAAACCGCTGGGCCGCAGATGATGCCGGCGCAAAGCAACGATCCGGTCGATCTAATGACCCAGGAACTGTTGCGCGGCGGCCCGCACCGCATCTATCTCGACGCGGTGAATTCCGTGCGCGAATTGCTCTGAAATTGTAGGCGCCGCTGTCCTCAGCGGCGAGAACACCGCGATAACCATTGCCGCCGAGACGGCGGCCGCTACAGCTCGCACGGCTTGTGCTCCAGAGAGGGTGTGCACAATAAAACCCTGCCTCTGCTCCTCATCTTCGCCGTTTCGTTTAGTTTCGACGGTTGCGCCTACATGAGCGCCAACGGACGCCGGGAAATGGCTTATCGACATTATGTGGCAAAGCACATGAAGCAGCGCAACCGCCAGATGGCCCGCGCCCAAAAAGCGGCCAACCGCCAGCTAAAGCTGAAGATGAAATCCGCAGCGCCGAGCGAGCCGCAAATTACGTCGCGTGCTGAAAGTGTCCCGGCCGGCTGGTCCGAGCCGATGGCTCCGCCAGTGAGCGTTTCCGCGTCGGGTGCAATCGCGAACGGAACCGACAACGAACCGGCCCAGCCGTAGCGCTAATCGCGCTTCACCGGGGTCGGCTTTCCATCCGGTCCGAGCGCGACGTAGGTGAAGACGCCGTTTGTGACTTTTACGCGCTCGCCCGTCCGATAACGCGTCACCCAAACATCGACGCAAATTTTCATCGACGTGCGTCCGATTTTCTCAACCCATGCATAGCAGGCGACAGTATCACCCACCCGCACAGGATTAAGGAACGACATTCCTTCGATGGCCACGGTCACCACCCGCGACTTTGCCACTGTTCCAGCCAGGATCGCGCTACCCAAATCCATTTGCGAAACCAACCAACCCCCAAAAATGTCGCCATCGCGATTAGTGTCCTTGGGCATGGCGATCGTCTGAATCACGAGCTCGCCTTGCGGTTGATCGGCGTCGGCCATTTGCGCGCAGAATAGCACTAACCACTAATGCACACGAATAAACACGAATCGGAATTCGAATCGCGATTCAATCGACCGTCGTAAAATCCAAGACCATTTGTGTCCATTTGTGTTAATTCGTGGTTTGGAATTACAGGATCAACATGCAATCGCCGTAACTGTAAAAGCGATACTGTTCGCGGATCGCTTCTTGGTATGCTCGCAGCAAAAATTCGCGACCGGCAAACGCGCTCACCAGCATCAGCAAGGTCGAGCGCGGCAAATGAAAATTCGTCAGCAGGGCATCGACCACCTGAAACTCAAACGGCGGATAGATGAAAATCTTCGTCTCGGCCGATTGGGCATCAATTTTGCACTCGTTAGACTTGACTGCTTTAAGCAGTCGAGTTTTACGGGCAGCGGATTCAAGCGCGCGAATGGTGGTCGTGCCGACGGCTACGACCCGATTCGCCTTGTCGATCTTGTCGGCCGCTTCTTTGGAAATTGAAAATGATTCGGCGTGCATCCGATGCTCCGCGACATTTTCTGAATGCACCGGACGAAAAGTTCCCGTGCCGACGTGCAGCGTAACAAACGCGTGCGGAATTTCGGATAAAATTGCCGGCGTGAAATGTAAACCGGCGGTCGGCGCCGCGAGCGCGCCCGGCGTTTGCGCAAAGACAGTCTGGTAACGCTCGTTGTCGGCGAGGTCGCTATCACGATCCATGTACGGGGGCAACGGCATCGATCCGTGCGCATAAAGATCGACATCTTCGGCGAGCGCGACGAGCCGCTCGCCGTCGGGCAGAATTTCTTCGACCCGCAACAGCACGTTGTCGATCTTCGCCGTCGCGCCAAGTCGCATTTTGCGGCCGGGCTTAACCAAACATTTCCAGCGGGCCGGTCCGAGCTTCTCCAGAAACAAAAACTCGACCGCGTGGTCATTCGAAAATCTGCGCGCGGGCAGGACGCGGGTGTTGTTGAGAACAAGCAAGTCACCTTCCCGCAAAAAGCTTTTCAAATCGCGAAACTGCCGATGTTCGATTGTCTGGGAATCGCGATGCAACACCATCATGCGCGATTCGTCCCGCTGCGGCAGCGGCCGCTTGGCGATCAGCGCTGCCGGCAACGTGTAATCGTAGTCGCTCAATCGTTCGCTCATACGTGAAGGTAGGGACGATTGGCCTCAATCGCCCGCAAACGCCAATTCGCCTCGGGCGGTTCGGTGAACCGCCCCTACCCATCAACTCCGAAAGCTTTCGCGAGTCAAAATCATTTGCCGATTCGCGCAAAACTTCACAATATGCGGCCGATGCAATTTCCGCAGGCGCTCGAAACGGTTCTGCAAAATCTCAAGCGCATGCGCGACGGAAGCCCGCATCGCCCGTGCGCATCGCGAAGCGCGCTCGATGCCCTGAACCAAGTTGCGCCGGTTCGCACCTCCGAAAGCTTTCACGAGCCAAAGATCGACCCGCCTTCGCCAAGCCCACAGCGGGCAGGCGTCGACAAGATCGAACAGTTGGCCTCGATTCAAGGCCGAGTCGCTGGATGCACCAAATGTCCAAATCTCGCGAGCACCCGGACGCAGACCGTTTTCGGAGTCGGTAATCCCGATGCCGATGTCATGTTCATTGGAGAAGCGCCTGGCGCGGACGAAGACGCGCAAGGCGAACCGTTCGTCGGTCGCGCGGGGCAATTGCTCACCAGAATTATCAAGGCGATGGGATTCGCGCGCGAGGAGGTCTACATCGCTAACATTCTCAAATGCCGGCCGGATGTTCCGGCTGGTTCGTTCGGAAATCGCGCGCCAACCCCGCGCGAGATGCAAACGTGCCGGCCGTATTTGATGGAACAGATCGACATCATCAAACCGAGAGTCATTGTCGCGCTCGGCGCCGTGGCAGTGGAAGGACTTCTCGGGACCCGGGCACCGATGCGCGAGCTGCGGGGACGCTGGAATTCGTTCAACGGCACGCCGTTGATGGTCACTTATCATCCGGCGTATCTGTTGCGAAACCAATCACCCTCGGAAAAACGGAAGGTTTGGGAAGACATGATGCAGGTTCTGGAGCGGCTCGAGAAACCGATCAGCGAAAAGCAGCGAAATTATTTTTTGTGAGGTAGCAGCGGTTGATTCGCGCACTCCCGTGCGCTCACCCTCTCGGGCTTTCATGTCGCTCGGTTTCCACCGGCTCCATTCACCGAACCGCCCGCAAACGCCAGTCCGGCTCGGACCGATTGAAGTCAATCCCCTTGCCTCAAAAGCGTAAGCGTTGAGGCAAACGTCCAACCTCAATGGGCAACACTATTGGATGCACTAGCGGGGAGCGTAATCGCCTCTACCTGGATAACTCACGATGCAGCGACTCGATCTGCGATCGCGCGCCGAACGAAAAAACCAGTGATCCGACAATCGCGCGGACTTCGCGTCGTGGGACTTTGATGTGCCGCTGCAAGGCGGTCGCGCCGGCAGCGCGAAGAAGCGCAAGTGTGCGCGCACCAATCAGTCCGGGAAGCGCGGTCGCGACCCGGACACGACGATTTCGAATCGAGCTCGCATATCGCATTCCGGCTTCGATTCCATTCGCCGCTTTCTCGCGCCATTTTCGATAGATTGCCTGAAAGCGTTCCGGTTCGCGCAAAATCTGAGACGGCTCCATCGCGGCCGCGGCAAGTTCTTCATTTGGAAAGTAGCAGCGGCCGGAGCGAAGATCGGTCTCGGCATCGCGCAAAATGTTAATCAATTGCAGGCCCATGCCGTAGCGTTTCCCCGTGGCAAGCATGTCGTCTTCGCTTCGCGCCGTAAACTTTGGCAGATGGCGAAAACAAAGCCGGGTCCAAAATTCGCCCGCGCTGCCGGCAACCAAATAGGTGTATTCATCGAGCTGCGCCGACGTTTCGAGGGCGACGATTTGCTTCGGATTCCGAAAACGCTCGAGATCGAGAAGTTGACCGCGATTAATTTGCTCAAGCACGGCCCGGACTTCTTCGCGATCCAGCACGTCGCTCTGTTCGAGCCAATCCAAACATGGTTGGATCGACTCAATCAACGCGCGTTCGTCTTTGTTTTTCTGCAACGGCGCCAGCGACGCGCTAAGATCGACAATTGCATCGCCAAGTGCTTCGCCTTGAATTCCGCGCGCGAGGAGCCGCAATTTTTCGGTTCGCAGATCGATCGGCACCTCGGTTGTATCGGCGATGGTATCCGAGGCCCGCGCGAGCAGGTAACCCAGCGAAACCGGATCGCGCAGTTTTTTGGGCAACAACCGGATTGACAGATAAAACGAACGTGAAACCCGCGCCAAAATCGATCCGCGCAATGTCGAAAGGGAAACCTCGAAACCTGTCTCCCGGGGTAACAAATCGTTAGCGGCCGACATTTTTCACCTCGATCCGGCCCATGTCTGAATTGCCGAGGCCGACCGTTGTCGCCGTTTGTAGGTAGCTCGCCAAGCGGCCGATCGGCGGAAAATTTGATTTCGATCGCCATTCATCCAATCGCTTGAGCGCAACCATATCCAGCGCCACCGGATCCTTACTCGCGTAAATAGTAGCGTGATGGACGGCAAAGTTCGGCTGCGATTGCGGACCGCCGCCGTATTGTGCGAGCAAGCCGTCCATGATGTTCAAGACTACTTTCTGCGAGATGATTGGATTGCTGTAGATGATGGCAACGCTTTCCGCACCGAAGCCGGTGCCTTGCGCGAACCGGCGCCAGTTGTCGATGTTCGGAATGCTCACGTTGTAAAGACAGCCCGCGATGCCGTTGGTCGTGCTGTTGCTCATCACCGGGACGTTGATGATTTTTGTTACTTCGCTCGAGAGAATGCGCGAGAAGTGGCTGACGTCGCTCGTGTTTTCAGTGTCCGACAAAGGCTCACTTTTCCCTCGGTCGCTGATGTAATCGACGTCGCCCCAAACAAGTTTTCCCAGCAGCGGCGCCGTAAAACTCGCCTTCGGATCGTAGCCGTCCCGCGGCGCGATTGACTTTAGTTCAAATCCGTCCGCCGCTTTTTTGTAACCGGCCTCTTTCGTTCCTTGCAATGAGCGGTCCCAAACAATGACGCTGCTGCGCGGGTGCCCAGCCGCGACCAAGCCATCGACGATCGCGGTCACAACATCGTGGTGAGTCGTGAACAATTCGCCGCCGGCGGCCGAAATTTTAATTCCGATCTTGTCGTTAGGCGCAACCAAGGAGTTCCATGCCCTGGCCAGATCCGGCTGACCCGTCGCCGCTAAAATCAATCGATCGACCATTGCCCGGACTGAACGGCGATCCGTTTTGTAACTCACAATCGCGCCGGAATCATGCGTCGTATAAACGACCGATTTTTCCGGCAATGGAGTTTGGGCCAACACGCTGCCGATGGCGCAGACGTAAACCAGAGCTACATTTCGGAAGTTTGTCATGTCGAGCAAAAGCTTGTGGTGAGCGAAGTCGAATCCATCGAGACATCTCTTACTATTTCTGTTGCTGGAGTGCAGTCGGAAACATTTAGAGATTCCTCGACTCCGTCCGGAATGACAACCAAGACTAAGCGAATCTGTGAGTAGTCCCGCGCATTACATTTCGACCAGCCTTTCAGACACCATCCGCCATATCTATGTTCACATTCCTTTCTGCGCGCGGATTTGTCCCTACTGCGCATTTTATAAGGAGCTGCTCGATCGCTCCCAAACACCGTGGTTTTGCGAAGCCATTCTGAGCGAGCTCCGGCAACATCAAGGAGCGGCGACTTCCAAGTCGCCGCGGCAGTCTGGAAACAGCCGTTCCTTGCTTCTTCCACGAACAATCTATTTCGGCGGCGGCACGCCGACGGCGCTGACGACCGCGCAATTGGAATTCTTACTCGACGGTTTCCGCGACCAGCTCGACTTGTCCGAACTCATCGAATGGACGATGGAAGCAAATCCGGGAAGTGTGTCGGCCCGCAAAGCAACGCTGCTCCACCGGCTCGGGATCAATCGAATCAGTCTCGGGATTCAATCGTGGGACGATGATCTGCTGAAATTGCTCGGACGCGAGCACAACGCGAAACAGGGCGAGGATTCATTCGGTATTCTCCGTGACGCCGGATTTTCCAACATCAATGTCGATCTGATGTTTGGGCTGCCGGGACAAACGATGCGCCAATGGCAAGACACCCTGGAGCAAACGGTGGCGATGATGCCGGAACACATTTCGGCTTACTGCCTGACCTACGAAGAAGACACGGAATTTTTTCTGCGGCACGCACGCGGCGAGTTTCGGCAAAGTTCCGATAGCGATGCCGAATTTTTCGAAATGACGATGTCGAACCTGGAAACAGCTGGTTACGAGCATTACGAGATTTCGAATTATGCGAGGCATGGTTTTCGATCGGCCCACAATCGCGCCTACTGGTCGGGTTCGGATTATCTCGGCATTGGGCCAAGCGCGTTCTCAACCGTCGGGATGACGCGACGCCAAAACATTGCGGACTTTCGGCGCTACGCCGAATCCATTCTCGCCGGAGAATCTGCGGTCGAATCGGTCGAACATTTGACCGCCGAAATAAAACGCGCCGAAAGGATCGCGCTCTCATTGCGCACAGATCAGGGCGCTCCGGCGCAGTTACTGGAGACCTTTCCAAACGAAACGCGCGAATTTGTGCGGCTCGGTTTGCTTCGAAAAGCACGTGACAATTTTGTTTTAACGCGCGCCGGGAAATCGCTCGCCGACTCGGTGGCTGAGGCGTTCGTTTGATTTATTCGACCGCGCCGTAACGCCGCTGGCGTCGCCCGTATTCTTCCACTGCGGCAAACAAATCTTTTTTGGTGAACTCGGGCCACATCTTCTGGGTCACGTACATTTCGGTGTAGGAAAGCTGCCAGAGAAGAAAATTCGACAATCGCATCTCGCCTGAAGTGCGAATGAGCAGATCGGGATCGGGATAATAGCGGGTGTAAAGATGTTTGCTGAACATCTCCACGTCGATCATCCCCTTGTCGATATGGCCGAGCTCGATCGCGCGGAGCAGGCTCTTGATGCCGTCGATGATCTCTAGTCGACCGCCATAACTCAGCGCCAGAATCAAGGTAACGCCGGTATTATTCGCGGTCGCTTCAATCGACTTGTGCAACTGCTGCTGGCAGGCCTCAGGCAAATCGGTCAGACGTCCGATCGCTTGCACGCGAACATTCTTCTCAATTAGCTCCGGCGTTTTCTCTTTGAGGAACTTTTCCAAGAGCCGCATCAGGGCAAATACCTCGCTCTTCGGCCGTTGCCAGTTTTCGGCCGAGAAAGCGTAGAGCGTTAGATATCCTACTTTCAACTCCGCACACGCTTCGACACATTCGCGCGCCGCCCTGGCGCCTTCCTCATGGCCCCTGATCCGGGGGAGACCTTGGGCTTTGGCCCACCGACCGTTCCCATCCATGATGATTGCGATGTGCCGCGGGACGGATTTGGCGCTGGGAGGCATCGCTACAAAAAGATGGTCTGCGCGCGCGTCGGACCGACACTGACGATGGAAACCTCCGCGCCGGTGAGTTGTCCAAGTCGTTTCACGTAATTTCTTGCGTTTAACGGCAGTTGCGAAAGTTTTTTTGCAGAACTCGTGGATTTATTCCACCCCCGCATCTCTTCGTAGATTGGCTCGCAATTGTCGAGTTGGACCGCGTCACAAGGAGGAACTTCCAGCCGTTTCCCGTTTAGCCGATATCCGACACAAATCCGGATCGGGTCGACATCGTCCAACCCGTCCAGATTCGTAACCGCCAGCTCATCGATACCATTGATCATCGTTGCGTATTGCGTGGCCACGGCATCGAACCATCCGCAGCGACGTGCCCGACCCGTGGTAGCGCCAAACTCGCGACCGAGCGAATGCAGCATCTCCGCCAGATGTCGATCCTCGGTCGGCAACGGCCCCTCGCCCACGCGCGTTGTGTAAGCTTTCATGACGCCGACTACGCGGTCCATTCGATGCGGCGGCACCCCGGTTCCCGTGCATGCCCCGCCGGCGGTCGTATTGGATGAAGTCACATATGGATAAGTGCCGTGGTCGATATCGAGAAATGTCCCCTGTGCGCCTTCAAACAAAATTCCTTTTCCGCGCTGGATCGCGCGATGCAGATAAACGACCGTGTTCGTGACAAACGGCCGCAACTTTTCGCCCGCCGCGAGATAACTCTCGTGCACTTCGCGGTAATTGATCGCCTTGGCGCCGAGTGCCTGGAGAATGCTGTTGTTCTCACGAATCTTTGCCTGCAGTTTTTTCGCGAACAAGATCGGCTGCATCAAATCGGAAACCCTGAGACCGGTCCGCGCCGCCTTATCGCCGTATGCCGGACCAATCCCGCGCTTGGTCGTTCCAATTTTTGCCCGGCCTTTTCGTAATTCGCGCTGCTCGTCGAGCAATCGGTGATAAGGCAAAACCAAATGGGCGCAACTGCTCACCAAAAGGTTCTTTCCGATTTTCACCCCGACGCCGCGCAAATGTTCGATCTCGGCCACCAGCGCGATTGGATCGACCACCACGCCGTTGCCGATGACGCAAACTTTCCCGCGACGCAAAATTCCTGACGGAATGAGATGCAGAATATAGGTCGAGCCGCCATGAACGATGGTGTGACCCGCGTTGTTACCCCCCTGACTCCGAACAATCACATCGGCCGTGCTCGTGAGCACGTCGATGATCTTGCCCTTTCCTTCGTCGCCCCATTGCGCGCCAACTAGAATCGTGTTTGCCATTTCAATTCAAATTCGGGCAAAAAATTTTCCCGACGCATCTGGCAAGACGCAGTCGGGACTTGCCCACGAATGATAAGAACGGCGCGTCTCCGCGCAAGCGGTTTTCAGGACCAGGCGATTTCTCAAAAAAAAGCGACCGCCCGCCGCGGCGTCTGCGTAGCTAGGGTTATGCGCACTATTCTATTGATCATTCTGGTTATTCTATTGCTGGGAGCTTTGCCGACATGGCCATACAGCGCCGGCTGGGGCTACTATCCAAGCGGCGGCCTCGGATTGATTCTTGTGATCGTGATAATTCTCGCCGTGACGGGGCGACTTTAATCTAGATCAAATTGTCTAGTGAGCGCTCACGCTCTGCGAGACGAGCGCTTTCTTCAGCGCGTAGGCTGATTCGCTCGATCCGCCGCCGGTGTGCGCGTGCGAATAATTGCGGAGCTTGTCCCAAGGAATTCTGGAATCGTAAGTGAAAGTATTCATCGCCACCCGGGTGCTCGCGCCGCTGCTTTGCAGATGTCGATGTGATGCAATGAATTCTGACGGCTCGTAATAATTGGTTAAATCCTGCGCGAATTTGTCCCGGCTCATCCCGATCGCGATATTCTTCCGCACTTCGAGATGCAAATGCGCATCGTAAAGACCATGGGCGTTGCCGATCGCCGCGATGTGCTGCCCGCGCTTAACGGCCTGGCCACGATGAACCAGAATTTTATCGAGATGGCCGTAAAGCGAATCGACATTGCGAACGCTCCCACCTTCGCGATACGCGTGCCGGACGATGATCACGTTCCCCCAGCCTTGATGGCAGTCGCGCGCAAAAACAACCACGCCGTCGCCAATGCAATAAACCGGATCGCCGAGATCGGTGTCGCCGCCGCCCACTCCGTCCCAATCCTCCCCGAGATGACCATGCGAGCTGAACCCACGCGCTTTGTAATATCCGCGCGCATCAGGTTTACCGACCGGCAAATCAAAACCGTCCGCCAATTTCGTAAACGCGGTCTGCGAGGAAAAACTGATTGATTGCGCTGGAGGAAGCGGTTCGCTTTCGTGCGGTTGTCGGTTGACCGCGCGCACTGCGTTTGCGGTGATTTGTTTTTTCGGGCGCGGCGCTGGCAAATCCGACTCGCTCGAATCTGTTTCAATATCGTGATTTTCTTCCTTCACCTTCTGCGCGGCCAACGCTCCGGCCTGCCGCATCTGTTCGATGGTCAGTTTGGGCGCAGGGATGCTCGAGGTCTCAGTAAAGGCAACCGTTTTCGTTCTCGCCTCGACCGCCGGCTGCTCGGTCGGAGGTTTTGTTTGCTGAACGATCTTGCCAGCCTTCTCGCGCGGGATCTCGACTTGTTGGGCATAAGTCGTCCCGACTGAGATTAAGACACAGCCCAACGCTCCGATGACTACCTTCCCGACCATGGAAGCGTTTGTGATAAACAAAGCGCGCTTGGCTGGCAAGCAGTTATTCACAACCGCCGCTTGGGCGGCGCGGTTACCAGTTATCCGTTATCAGTGTCCGAGTTCAGCGTTCTGTCCTCGAGTAACAGAAGGACGCGCTCCGTCGCGTCCGATTTTCCTCTCCCTTGTTCGGGAGAGGATTGCTTGCCGCGCCGTAGCCTGGCGAAGGCGGGAGGTGAGGATGATTTCACCAATCACAATTAACCGATAAACCGCGGCTTTCGGCCGCTCACCCTTTCCGCTGAATTCGCACCACCGGGAGCGGAAAACGCAACCGCAATTCGTCCTGCAAATAAATCTCGACGTGATGCAGACCGAATTGCTGGAACTGAACCCCGCCGAAGTAATGAACATTGGTGGCGTGGCCTTCCATTTCCTTGAGCTCAAATTCCACCTCCGCCTGCGCGAGCACATTTTCCTCGTCTACTCCGACAATGCGCGATCGTTGCTTGAATTTGCCCGCGCCGCTGCACCAGCGCGTCCAAATGCATAACCGCATATAATTGATCGGCAACGACGGCGCAGCGATGACGTTGAGCACGCCGACCAGCGTGTTCATGCCGTTGAACTCACAACGAACATCCTCGCACAGGACGCAGCTTTGCAGGTCGGGTAGAATTGCTTCCGTGGTTTCCATCGATTCGGGATCAGATCAAACCGCGCATCAGCAAAATAATCAAAACGATTGCCAACGCGATCCGGTAAATTGCGAATGGCGCAAATCCCTTTGTTCGGACCCAGCGCATGAACCAGGCGACCACCCCGAGCGCGACGATGAACGAAACCACGAACCCGATGGCGAGCACGATCCATTGGTGTGAGTCGACTGCCAGCGGCGCGAGATTGCCTTCGTTCATCGTGTTTCGGCTCGGCTTCAGCGTCTTGTAGAGATCGTAGCAGGTCGCTACAACCATCGTCGGCATCGAAAGAAAAAATGAAAACTCCAGCGCCGCCGGACGCGACATTCCCGCGATCTGGCCCGCCGCGATGGTGGACATCGAACGAGAGGTGCCCGGAAAGACCGCGGAAAGAATCTGGCAGGCGCCGATCCAGATTGCTTGGGGCAAGCTCATCTCTTCCATATGCGTCACGCGCGGTCGCGTGAATGTTGCATCGACAATCCACATCACGATTCCACCGACGAGTAACGCAATGCTGATCACCCAGAGGCTCTCGAGATTTTTGCCGATCACTTTGGTCAACGCCCATGACGGCAGTGCCGTGACCACGAACGCAACCATTGTCAGGCTGAGCGGATGCGTCAGGAAATTACGATCGCCGCGTTCGCCTTTTGGGAATGTGCTGAAAAATTCGAGGATCCGTTTCCAAAAATAAACCGGCAAGGCCAGGATCGCGCCGAGTTGGATCACGATTGTGTACATCTTCCAGAAGCTGTCGCCCAGATTCAAATTGCACAGCGCTTCGACGATGCGGAGATGTCCGGTCGAACTCACCGGCAAGAATTCGGTCAATCCCTCAACGACCCCTAACAAAACGGACAATAAAAAATCGTTCATTATTTCCTCCGCTTTTCTGTTAACTGCCGGTCCGGCTCGGACTCATGAAACCGCTTCTCCTCCGCGTTCATCGGTCCGAATGCGAATCGCTTCTTCGACTTCGGTGACGAAAACCTTTCCGTCGCCAATCTTTCCGGTCTTGGCCGAGTGCAAAATTGCTTCGACCACACGCTGGGCGCGGTCGTCTTCGACCACGATTTCAAATTTCACTTTCGGCAGGAAATCCACCGTGTATTCGCTGCCGCGATAAATTTCGCTGTGACCTTTTTGCCGGCCGAAGCCGCGGACTTCGCTCAGCGTCATCCCTTCAATTCCGACAGCGGCGAGCGCGTCTTTCACCGCTTCGGTTTTAAATGGCTTGATGATCGCCTCGATTTTTTTCACCGCGCCAAACTAGAACCCGCATCACAAAGCGCAAGCAAATGGGATTTTGAGCTCTAGCGCGCGTCACTTGCGTTGAATGAGCAGTTTCTCGATATTGGCCCTCGTGAGCCCAGAATCTTCGTCCGCCGCCGCATACGCGGAATCGGAATCGATTTCCGCTGTTACGCCACGGCGACATCTAGTGCCAACACTTCGGATCCGGCCGACGAAAGGTTGGGCCGCGTTAAACCTTCGCGAGCTTTGGAGTTATCGGGATCTCCTTTGGATTCTGGTCGAGCGCAATATCAAAGTGATTTACAAACAGACTGCGCTCGGCATCGGCTGGGTCGCTCTCCAGCCGCTGATTGCAGCGATCACTTTGGCCGTGGTTTTTGGCCGAATAGCTAAACTTCCCAGTGACGGCGTGCCGTATCTCTTGTTTGTTTTTTGCGGCTGGACCGCTTGGCGTTATTTCTCAGAAACGGCCCAACGCAGCAACAACAGTTTGGTCAACAACGCCCAACTCGTTTCAAAAGTCTACTTTCCGCGAATGTTGATTCCGCTGTCGCACACTTTTTCCGCACTGGCCGATTTCGCGGTGATGTTGATCATGCTTTTCGTTTTCATGGCGGTTTACCGTGTGGCGCCGACACTTCGCCTGGCCGCGATCCCTGTCTTTCTCTTCCTCACCGCCATGACTGCGACTGGTGTTTCGCTCTGGTTTTCTGCACTGAGCGTGAAGTATCGCGATTTGAACTACGCTTTGCCTTTCTTTCTCCAGATTTGGATGTACGCCAGTCCGGTGGTCTATCCAACGAGCATGGTGTCGCCGCGATGGCAGGCGTTGTTCGCACTCAATCCAGTCGTTGGGCTTGTTGAAGGCTTTCGTTGGTCGGTGCTCGGCCGCAGCGCGCTGAACCCAGCCATCTTTTGGGTCACAGTCGCGATGTCTGTGTTTGCGTTGGTCAGCGGCGCCTTTTTCTTCCGCCGCATGGAGCGTTCCTTCGCGGATATCATTTAGTTTCCCCTTGGTTCGAAAAATGCCGAACATCGCCATTTCTATCGAGAATCTTAGCAAGTCTTTTAAGATCGCGCATGGGCGCGGCGGATTGCCAGCTTATAGGACCTTGCACGATGACTTGATTAATTTGCCACGACGATTGGTAGCGCGTTTGAGGCGCACCGAAAAATCCACGTCGGAGACGTTTTGGGCGCTCAAGGATGTCTCGTTCGAAGTAAAGGAAGGCGAAGTCGTTGGCATCATTGGCCACAATGGCGCGGGCAAGAGCACCTTGCTGAAAATCTTAAATCGCATCACCGAGCCGACCTCTGGAACAGCGAGCATTTATGGCCGGGTAGGCGCGCTTCTGGAAATAGGCACGGGCTTTCATCCTGAGCTAACCGGACGGGAAAACATTTTTATGAACGGCGCGATTCTGGGGATGACTCGCGCCGAAATCCGGCGAAAGTTCGATGAAATTGTTGCCTTCGCCGAAATCGAGAAGTTCCTCGATACGCCGGTGAAGCGTTACTCCAGCGGAATGTACGTTCGCCTGGCCTTCGCCGTCGCAGCTCATCTCGATCCCGAAATTCTCCTTATCGATGAAGTCCTCGCCGTCGGTGATGTGCAGTTCCAAAACAAATGTCTCGGCAAGATGGAGGATGTCACTCGCACAGAGGGGCGCACTGCACTTTTTGTTAGTCATAACCTTGGCGCTGTGTCCCAGCTCTGTGCAACTACCATCTGGATCGACAATGGCGTCATTCGAAGGGCGGGGCCATCTTCAAAAGTAATAACTGACTATATGACCACTGATGCTCAGCGGGGCGAAGTTATCTGGCCTGAAGGAACGTCGAATCGCGGCGTAACCGAGTTAAAGCTTTATTCCGCCCGTGTGCGTAATAGTCATGGAAGCGTTTCGTCAACAGTGGAAAGCACAAAGCCATTTTCTGTGGAAATCGAATATGAGATCACTGGACCCCTGTGGAACCTGCGGGTAGGATTTTTCCTCAGAACGAGCGCCGGTGGCTATGTGTTCGATAGTCACGATGCCGATGATCCGGAATTTCGTTCCAGGCGGGGTCCGGGCCATTATACAGCCTGTTGTCACATTCCGGGAAATCTCCTTGGTCCAGCAACATATCTTATTTCGTTAAACGCCGACATTTATAACGTTGGACATCTCGCTCGGGAGGAGAATACGTTAGTCCTTGAGGTCGTGAATACTTCTGCCCGCGGAACGATCTCTCCACGCGGGGGAGTTATCCAGCCACAGTTTACTTGGAAGCAAGAAACGCACAATGTTCGGGAAGCTTCGTTCCGTTAGTAAATCTTGCTGCCTGCACCGCGCCGGGAGTCCGTCTATTGGGAGAAGTTTTATTCGGGACTCAGTCAGTATCTTGATATTGGCCGAAAGACACTTCGCCGCACTTATAAGTTATGCAGACCGCTGGAGAACGAGAGCGAGACGGGGCATCGGCGTTCCGGCAAGCCTGGGGCATACAAGCGCAAACTTTTAACATCGACAGTGGACGCGCTTAACATTGTCTTTGCGCCTGTTCTCACACGCTTTCATTACGAGCCATGAGCGTCCGTGTCAGGTGCAGCCCCTGCTAAAACGCTCTGGATGTAAGGTGTCGGTGTTGCAACGCTATTTGGTGAAATCGCCCCGGCAGCGAAACGTTGCTTGTCTTCCAGAAGTAGCGGGCGGCGCGGCTTTATTGTTCGACCCGTACTCGGTGGAAGGCGTTGTGGCTACACTCGGACGGATGGCAACCGAACCTACCTCACGAGCGGATCTGCGCACAAAACGTGAACCACGGTTGGGCGCTTTAGCTCGACAGCGACGGCAAAGACGTTTCTCCTTCGGAGATGTGCATATGCGCGCAACCGCCGGGCTAAACGTTGATAGCCTTGCTCCCGTCCAGTAGTTTTTCCACCTATGAGTCTGAGTTTTCTGCCGGTTCCAACGGATGCGACTTTTTTTCACTTGACGCACTGGAAAGCCGGCTCGCAGTGGTTGCGCGCCATTCTCAAAGATCTGTACGGCCCGGCGACCGTGGCGCCGAAGAATTTTGAAACGCAATTACTGTCGCGTCCCATTCTTTCGGGCAAGATTTACCTTTGCGCTTACCTTAGCAAACAGGAATTCGATTTGCTCTCATTGCCGGGCCGTCACCGCCGCGTCGTCTTGATTCGAGATTTGCGCGATACACTGATTTCAGGCTACTTCAGTATTCGCGACAGCCATCCGGTCGACAATCCCCTGCTGGAGAAGTGGCGCACCGTGCTCTCCAGATTGAACGAGGAGGAGGGGATCACCTATCTTTTGGAACTCTGGCTGCCTCTGTGCGGCAACATTCAACGGACCTGGTTGAAATCAGCTGAGCCGGTTTTCCGCCTCGAGGACTGCATGGCCGATCCTCCTGGCACGCTGCGGAAATTGCTCGAAACCGGCTGGGGCCTTTCAGTGGAGCGGCAGCGTGTGGAAGAGGTTAGTGCGAGATATTCTTTTGAAAAACTCTCAGGCGGGCGCGAGCGCGGTGAAGAAGACCCTAAATCACATTATCGCAAAGGGATTCATGGTGACTGGCGAAACCATTTTACTCCGGCCATCACGCGCCGCTTCAAAACTCTTTATGGCGATTTGCTGGTCATGGGCGGCTATGAAAATGATGCGGACTGGTGAGAGCCGACAAGAATTTTAGCCTCCCGCAATGATTTCTTCTTCCGAAGAAATCAAGCGACGCTTTCGGAAACAAAGCCGCGCCAAGGAGACAGCTGGAACTTCGATCAGAACGCTCCTTTAGCACAAATTTTTGGCTAAGGCGCAATCGGTTCCGCAAAAATTCGGCCATGCATTGAAACCAGCCGCGCTTGGAGGCAGTTCGTTCGGCAGTCGCCCTATTTAAAAACGCGCATCGACCGCCAAGAATTCTGCCGTACGTCCAGCTTCGCTGTCCGCGCCAATATTCAGTCGAGAACTCGGAGCCAACCGATGGATCGATCAGGCCGCCATCAGGACGCTGCGCAAACTCTATTTCACGCCGACCACAACGCTCGTAAAGCCCTGCGTATGTGTATGGATGCCTAACGCAGTAAAATGTTCCATCTGCCTACTTATTTCGCCTTCCGAAGTCACATTCTCCAAAGGTAGCGCACTCAATCTGTAATATTGTTTGATCTCTGAAAATCCCGCTCTCTGCATCAACAATTTTTGCAGCTCAAATGGCATATCTTTTTCTGTCGTACCGTATTTTCTCGTCGCATCAAGTGTTTCAGTAGTTTGGGAATGTCCCCTACCTGGTTCGACTGTTATGAGTAAACCGCCCTTTTTCAGTACATTGTAGGTGTTTTTTATTACCTTCTGTTCATCCGTTGAATGATGCAGCGCATCGTAGATTGTCGCGCAATCGAAGCTACCAAAATCCATACCCGCCTCATAATCGCAAACGTGGAACTCGATGTTAGCTAAACCGTGACAATTGCGCTTAGCTAATTCGATCATTGATGGCGCAATGTCGACACCGACGACGTCATAACCGGACAGCACAAAGATTTTCGACGTCCATCCTGAACCTACGCCTATATCTAAGAGACGTGCAGGGGGCTGGGGAAGATGTTTGAGTATTTGCGCGATATCCATTAGGTACCAACCGCGGCGCTGATCGGAAAATGGTTTCCTTATAAGGTAGCTTTCGAATTGTTCTAAAGGAACGCCTAACACTTCAGAAACGTTCGCGATGTAGTCGATTTCGTGAGTCTTGGCCATGATGAGCTTGCTAGGTGACCGGTCTGGTTTGTTGGCGCTATCCGCCTCCAAATTTTATCAGGATTTTCTCCTGACATCAAGGGGTAGCGATGGAGTGCTGGCGAGTTCCGGAGGAAGAGTACGGATAGAGCGCATCCGCCGAGGCCGCGATCGATTCGCCCCTCGCGCCCGACAATTTAGTTCAGGGCTGGGTGCTGTGATGCCCATTACCGCCTTTGTTTCCGACGATATGGCATGCCAAAGGTTGCTTAAGGCGCATCATCTGCCACGGTCTCAGTATGTCGCCTAGTTTGTCCGTCACGATTCTTTGGAATTGAGGAATCGTCGGCGCGCGCTTGCTCGGTCGACGCAAGGCGTGAAAGGGAAAAAGGTTGGATAATTCTTCCGTCTGACTAAGGGACAAGCAATTCCCGCGTCGTGGGAGAGGAGGCTCGTTTAGGGACGAGACGCCGTTGGCAGTCACAGCCGATTTCTGCCAAGATTTGGAGATTTGCCAGCCGCCACGGCAATCTGTAGAGCAGCTTGTAGCAGTTATCTCTCAAGGACTTTGCGATAAAATTCCAGGGTAGCAATGGCAGTGCGGCGCCAACTAAATTGACTGGCGCGATCTACACCGGCTTGACGGTATTTGTGACGAAGAGCGGCATCCTCTTCTAAAGTCAGCATGGCGTCGCAGATCGATTCGGGATTTTTCGGATCGATATACCAAACCGCATCGCCGCCGATTTCCGGGAGGCTGGTGCGATCACTACAGACAACAGGGCATCCACACTGCATCGCTTCGAGAACCGGCAAGCCGAATCCCTCGTACCAGCTGGGAAAAACGAGCGCCAACGCCTGCTGGTAAAGGGAGCCAAGAGTTTTGTCATCTACATGGGCAAGAATGCGAATCCGGTCTCGTGCTGCGAGTTCACTTGCTTTCCTTTTGAGCTCGTCATTCTTCCAACCCGCCAATGCCACGACGCAGACCGGCGATGGTTGCTTACTACGTTGCCAGTAGATGTCGATCGCTGAAAACAGCGCGGCGTAGTTTTTTCTTGGCTCCATCGAACCCACCACAAGCCAGAAACGGTCCCCCTCTTTATGTCCGTTCGGTGGTTGCAAACGCGAAGCCAGAGGTATCGCAGCCGTTGGCTTGTTATTCCGTTTCAACCAGCCAGGCAAAACTGTCTCAAACTCGTTTTTGGCTGATTCGGAAATAAAAAGAAATCCGTCTGCTCGTCTTAATGCGTCGAGGACGCCTTGCTGACAGTGAAGGCGATTAACTTCGGTGGTAAATTCCGGGCAGGCCCAAAAACTTACGTCGTAAACGACAAATACCAGTTTTGCGCCGGCAGTTTCAATGACCTGAAACGAATTACTCTGTATGACTTCAGGATTTCCAGGCAGTCTCTCTCCAATGCCGATTCGCTGCCATGTTTCGCGTGAAATATCAGCGTTGGCGCGCCAAAACGGCATGCGAACCGATGGATGTTCGATGTAGGTACCGGTGCCTGTCTCCGCGTTGATCAATCTTCCGAACTGATGGTAAAGGATGTACTCGTTTTCGGGCGCTACAGCGACCATGCCACGCACGAGTGAGTCCGCATACCATGCGCAGCCGGCTCGCTCTTGACAGGTCTGAGCCACGTCGAAACCGATTTTCATGAGCACGCTGCTAAATGGCCAAGATTTGCTCGAGGGACGTCAGAAATTCAGAATCGAGTGGAATGTGATATCGGTCCGCGTTCTCGATCACCGCCTCGACGAGCCGGCCACGTCTGCTCGGCTCATCGAGATCGCCGTTCTTGTGTTGGCTTCGCTCGGCCTCGACAATGACGGAGGCAAGATTCATCAGCCAGCGATAAGGTGGTTTCGGGCTATGCCGCATCGCCACCTGTAGTATCTCATGATGCACGGGCACCCGATGTTTTAAAGTTATACCACCTTGATGCAAGCGCGAGCCAGCCAAGTACGCTCCCTCAAGGTAAAAGAAATCGATTTCACGCCCGACTCGGAGCCAGTAATCGTAGTCGGGCGCATAATGGAGCGTGTCGTCGAAAATACCGAAGAGTTCCATTACTTCGCGCCGCCAAAAAACAGCAGGCTGGCAAAGATAACAGACGTCGAGAAGCCGGGGGTACGACCATCCCTCGGTGTAATAGCGTTCCATGATAGAGCCATCTTCGTACAGATGCCACGCATCTCCGTACAAAGCGGCGCACCCCGAGTGCGCCTCAAAGTGATTTGTAACAGTTTTGAGTGCACCTGGGAGATAAACATCATCGGAATTTAGGTACGTGAGGATGTCACCCGTCGCGCGCTGCAACCCTTGATTGATCGCGTCTGCCTGGCCGCCGTCTTTCTGCGAGACCCATTCAATTTTCCCGTCATAGCTTTCGAGGATGGAAACCGTGTCATCGCTACTGCCACCGTCGAAAACCAAAATTTCAATGTCCGGGCAATTCTGCGATAACACACTATTGAGTGTTGCGCGTAAGAACTTCGCTTGGTTGTAGGAGGGGATAACGATGCTTAGCTTCATGCGTTGAACAACGTCGCTGCTTTCTCATACAAAATGATTCGTCGACCGTGAAGATCGTGCGCAACAATCCTCGTCACCGGGTGATCAGAGCTGTGCGACTGCTCTGCGCCATTAGAATTAGTGCTCCGACCGCGACGCACGCTAAGAATTCGTCCTTGCGGTCGACAGACAAAGGAAAACGCTTCCTCTCCATCGCCTCGGTGGAAAGTGCCGTACGGAGAATCGTCAAGATAAACTGATAACTTCTGCGGCGAGCCCGCGCGACAGCATGCTATTTCGATTTGCCAGCGTTCTTCTGAAGCTGGAGTTGGCGAAGTCAGTATCGCCGTTTGGCCGGCACAATCCGGCCTGCGCGGAAAGTCCTCTTCTGTTCGAATCGCCGAATAGAACTGATCCAACAGGATCCTGGCCGCGATCTTCAAATCAAAAAGCATCAGGCGCTCCCGTCCACGTCGAACCAATTCTGCGCGAAGCTCGGCGTTACTGCTGATTTGCAAAAGCGCATTCGCCAGCGAAGATGGCTTACGAGGATCGATCAAATAGCATGCATCGCCTGCTACTTCCTTCAGCGAGAACTCAGCGCTGGTGATGATAGGCATGCCGTAATGCATGGCCTCAAGCAGGGGGATGCCAAATCCTTCGTGTAAAGACGGAAAAACCAACGCTCCAGCGGTTTGCCAGATGTTGTGTAACTTGCGTTCGCACACAAAGCCCGCGAAGCGCACATACTCAGAAATCCCGAGCGTGCGTGCGAGCGATTTAAGTTCTGCGGCCCTCGGCTCCTCGTGGAACGTAAGAAGTAAGTCCCAGGCAGCCCCGCCGGCTTGCTCCCTATATCGCGCGTAGCCCAGGAGGAGGATTTCGTGGTTTTTGTGCACCCAAAGATTCGCTGGATAAAAGAAGAACGGGCGAGGTAGTGATTCCTTCGCTTGGTTGTTAGCAGTATTGCTCGAATCTCCTAAGCGCAAATGGATTGGAAGATAGGTATAGAAAAGTTTCGTCCCTTCGATTTTATTGTAGTTCGCGAGCATCCGCTCCATCCCCGAACGACTAATACACTGGATCTTCGTTGCGACTCTGATCGTTTCCTGAATGTAACCCTCGCGTTCCGAGATCTGTCGTTCAGTTAAGGTAAACGGATAGTCCCGGTGCAAGACATCGGCGATGAGCGCGATTGTCGGAATTCCCGGAACATGAAAAGGCGTCATTCCGAAGGGACAGTATAAAAGATCGACGTCAATTATTCGAAGCAGTTCGCGTGGCGGCGGTATCAGGTTGAATTCGGCACATTCAGCCTGCCCGATGCCGTCCGCAGCATGAGGTTTGTTTTCGAGAGCGCAAATCAGAATGTCGTTAGGCCTCGCGATCTGCCGGACTTCGCCGTGTGAAACGGAACTTGTGAGGAACACGAAAACGACGGAGCTGTCGGCCTGGCGCGCGAGTTCTTTTAACAAACTGAAAACGCCCGGTTTGAGCCCGCCGTTTTCTCCGCCCGGTAACAGCGGGACAAGATCAACTGCGACGACGATCGGCCGGGATGCGCCTCTCGCTCGTTCCATCGCCGACACATGCGGCCCGTAAGCCTGCTGCTGCGCAGCAGCTTGACGACGCACCTCCCGTATGTTGTGGCGAAGGTCGGTCAGCTGACGTTGATGCTTGGCGGCTTCATTAGTCTGGTCCGAAAGACGAGGACGGAGAACGGTCAAGTTCTCTCGCAACCAGGTATTTGTATCGAGGAGTGCTCGCACCGCACTGATAATTGCCTCGTTAACAGCACCCTGAGTACGACGAATTGCGCGAAGAAATCGCAGCCGTTTAGTCCTGACTGCTTGTAAAGAAGAATCCGACGCTCGCCGCCGCATTTGGTGTGGCCGGTCCAAGAGCAACTTCCTCCTCCGCACTTCACTGCGGAGGCGCTCCGCTACCGGCGATCCGCGCAGCATCTTCAGCGAGTCTTTCATCAAAGGTATGGGATCGATACCGGTGTCGGCCACTGGACTCGCAACACCGAAACCACCGCCCGTGCGTCGGGATTCACAAATTCGGGGGCCTCGTTATAACTTGGCACCACAATCGAGATCCCAGGCTCCATCACTCGTCCTTCGCCCCTAATCTCCGGCGCTTGCCCCATCACCCTTGCTTCTGGAAGCAAGTCTTTCTTCCATGGCCTTGTACAAGGCATCCATTTTCAAGGGTGCCTGCAACCGTCGCAGCAGCCGGGCCAAGCCGTATGACATCTGCAGCTTGTACGAGGCATCCATTTTCAAAAGAACCTGATGGATCGCCTCACGGTCGGCCTCGATCTCCCTAATTCGGGCGTCCGCCTCGCGCAGCAGCTGCAGCCTCGCCTCACGGTCGGCCTCGATCTCCCTAATTCGGGCGTCCGCCTCGCGCAGCAGCTGCAGCCTCGCCTCACGGTCGGCCTCACTCTCGTCATAACGGCGGGCCAGCTCCTTATATTGAGCGTTTGCATCCAGCAGCGCCTGAACGATCCGTCCCTCGGGCTGGCGCAGCAGCGCTTCCGTGGCTTCCTGTTCACTATGCGGAGTCAATTCCCGCGCGCTCACGACGGCAAACATGTCGTAATCCTGAAAAATCGCCGGTTCAAAATAAACAAAACGCGATCCAACTTCCGAGAATAGTCGGGCGATGGATTCCTGGCTAAATATGTACAGGTGTTCCGCCGGCTTGAACTGTTCGAGAAAACGATCCTTGTCCCGCACCATGTCTTCATACTTGCGCCCGGCCGGAAAACAGGGGGTTTGAAGAATCATCAAACCATCAGGCTTCAGAAGTTCCACGCAGCGCCGCATAGTGGAACGCGGATCGGGCAGATGCTCGAGAACGTCGAAGTGCAAGATTATATCCAGGCTGGCCGGCTCGATATTCTGCTTCTCGATCGGACCTGTGAGCATCGGGACGCCAAACATGGACTTCGCGTATTCCACCAGCCAGGGACTGAGTTCCAGACCCGTTGCGTCGAAACCAGCCCAACGCATCAAAGCAACGAATCCTCCGTGGGCGCTCCCTAGTTCGAGTGTCCGCGCCGGCGGTAGCCGGTACTTCAGCACAGTTCTCATCCAATGCATACAGCGCTCGTTCAGATCGTTGCGCGCTCGCTCCCCAAGGCTTGGAAGCCCATAGTCCTGGATCACATGCGATTCGTAGTAACTGCGTCCGTAAAAATCGCTCTTATCGTGAACGACGTCGAATTGCTCCGCTGCTGGCCAGTTCTTGAGCACGAGGGTCTGGCAGTTTTCGCAACACAAGTATTCGGGTGAAAAATCGGCGAGATCGGTCTGTCCGCACCAGCAGGGGTGAGTGGAATTCATCGTCGAGAAATATGTCGCCAAATCGATTTAGCGGCGCGCCGCGGGCCCACCAGGACCGCTTCGCGGTTAAGCGTAACCACTGGCATGACTCGCAGCAGGCGTCAAGCGTCTCAAGAATGCAGGGCCGTTTATTCATCCTCCGTTGCCCGAAACGCGACCAGCCCCGCGAGCATGTAAAGAATCCGCGAGTTCAAACGCCGATCCATTATCCTATGGCAAGCCATCGGCAACCTGCTATAGGGAGGCTGCGGACGGAAACACACAAAGCCTACTGACGAGTCGCCTCTCTCCCGGAACCAACTTATGGAGTTGCAAGCGGACATAGACACTCTTAAGGTCCTTGCCGCTCAACCGCTGATCCATACCTGCAAGTCGCGCGGACTAATCTTGGATTTGCAGCAGGCCGAGTTCAAAGTTTTCTCCCAATTCGGAGACGATGGCATCATTCAATATCTGGTTCATCGTTTGCAGCCGTTGCCTGATACGTTTGTTGAATTCGGGGTGGCGAATTATCGAGAATCAAATACGCGCTTTTTGCTTCTGAACAATAACTGGCGCGGTCTGGTCTTGGATGGAGACGAAAATTCCATCAATTACATTCAGCAAGATGAGATTTATTGGCGCCATACGCTCACTGCGCGTCGCGCTTTTATTACTCGGGAGAATATCAACGAGCTCTTGCACGAAGCTGGTTTTGCCGGTGAGATCGGGCTTTTGAGTATCGACATCGATGGCAATGACTACTGGGTTTGGGAGAAAATCGCGATTGTCGATCCTGTAATCGTGATTGTGGAATACAACAGTGTCTTCGGCCCAAATCTCGCGGTCGCGATTCCGTATGAGCCGCAGTTCGCTCGTCATCAGGCGCATTACTCCGGGCAATTTTGGGGCGCATCACTGCAAGCGTTAACGCTGCTCGGCGGTCGAAAGGGCTACTCTCTTGTCGGTTGTAATAGCGCGGGCAATAATGCCTATTTTGTTCGCAATAACAAGGTTGCCGATCTGCCTGTTATCACCGTGCATGAGGCGTTCGTTGAGGCACGATTCCGGGATTCTAGAGACGAAAAAGGAAAGCTCACTTATCTCACCGGTGCTGAACGTTTTCACGCGATCGCGGAGTTGGAGGTCTATGATCTCCGGCAAAACAAGATCGCGCCCCTAAGCTCGCTTCGAGGTGCGGCGATCCCATCATGACTGCGGAAGTTATTACTTACAACGGCATCAAATAGGCGAAAGTGTATCCGGCGAACAAATTGGAAATTGAACAAGCGCTTAGATTGCTTTTCCACGATCGTCGCAACCGGCTACGAGAGGGATCTAAATTGGTAGGCCATTATTATGATTGACCAGCATTTCTGGCCCTCTGATGAGGCGTTCCTTGATCTCTGTGACGTGCGGCAGATCACCGACGGCCGCGCGCGCTGCATCGGGGTGGCGGTGTGCGATGCGGAGGGCCAGCCGACCAACATCTTCTACCAAGGTCAGCCCGCACACTTCTTTTACGAGTTCGAGCTCCTGGACGAGATCGGCGTCCCGAGCGGCGGGCTGGAGTTTCACGATGTCACAGGCCAAGTTATTCACGGCAAAAACACGCTGCAGTATGGGACATCGCCCCCCGATTTCGTCCATCCTGGGATGCGCCTGCGCTATCACCAGGTTATCAATATGGAGGTCGGCTTCGGTGAGTACTGGTTTAGTGTGGGGCTGGCCTCTACTGACAAGAGCTCGTTTCTAGGGTACCAGCAGGGTCCGGTCACGCACTATGAGCTTATGCCACGCGTGCACGAGCACTGCCGCGTGGTTGACGCCGGGTCGTTCAGCGTCACGACCGCGTCGACCGGCAAGCTGCTACATCATGGCATAGCAAATCTGTCCGGTCGCTGTCACATGATGGTCGCCGAGGCGGCGCCACCGGAATCCACACCCGCTATCCAGACTCGAGCTGAGGACGAGGCGATTCCGACCATAGTTCACGTAACGCACTGGAAGGCCGGATCGCAGTGGATCTACAAGATCTTACGCGAGTGCGCCCCGGAGAGAATCGTCGAGCCACGGTTGCGAGAAACCCAGTTCTTGCGCGGGGCGCTGCAGCCAGGCAAGGTATACCCGGCTGCATACGTAACGAAGGAACAATTCGACAGCGTACCACTTCCGCGGAACTGGAGCCGTTTTGTGGTCATCCGCGACCTGCGCGACACGCTGGTCTCGGCATATTTCAGCATCAAGCTGAGCCATCAGATCGTCGACCCCCGACTGGCGCACTGGCGATCGGTCCTGCAAGCATTGAGTCCCGACGATGGCATGATCTATCTGATGGACGGGCTGGTAAACTCCGCGCGCATCCAGATATCCTGGGTCGAAGCGGGTGAGCCGCTCATTCGCTATGAGGATCTGCTGGGGCATGATCTGGACATCCTTGAGCGCGTCCTGCTGGACGAATGCCAACTGCCGGTCTCGCGAGAACGACTCCGGGAAGTGATTCTATCCAGCCGCTTCGAGCGACTCAGCAACGGGCGTGAGCGCGGGCAGGAGGATATCATGGCCCATGCGCGCAAAGGGATCGCCGGCGACTGGCGTAATTATTTCAGCGATCGAGTCAAGCAAAGCTTCAAAACCCGCTATGGTGGATTGCTGGTGGCGACTGGCTATGAGCAGGATTTGAGTTGGTGATCAACATTATGAAGGAAACTCTTCTGCCGGGTTGGAAATGGGTTATTTTCAAGTGTTGTTAGGCAACGGCTTTGTAGTTGTCAAGGTCGTGGTTATGCAGGGCGCTTTTAATCGGGCAAGATGACCGTAGCCGCGGACTTTTCTAAAGCCGCTTTCAGCAAAGAGCAGCGCGGCCGCGCTCCAACGCAGGAACATCTCCGTGCTTCGCCAACGTTTGAACTCGCCGGGTGAGTTCTTCGGCGCGGGAAAAAGCGCTTTCAATCAGGTTAGTGGAAGCAAAGGTTTTGAGTAAGTCTTGATGCAAACCTAAACGAGTCACGGTCAGGGTTCTTTCAAGCCTTCCTCCGGACTGCGCGCCGGCGGCCGCCCTGTGCTTTGGCGGCGAGAAACTCTTGCACGACTTGGGCAACCGACTTGCGGACCGGCTCGCGGGCATGACGCGCGCTGCTATTCCTTTGCCGCAGCGACGAGATTCGCGCCGCCGGCGTGTCGCCGTGCTTCGACAAATTCCTGCACCGCGACGTGCAACGGCATTTTGAGCGGACGCAGTGCGGCGACTGCATGCAGGTAACTCTCGCGATCCGCGCTCGTGAGTTTCAAAACATCGGCTTCGCCGCGAGCCAGGGCGGTCGCGATGCGCGTGGCTTCGAAGCGCGCCGTTTCTAACAAGGAGAAGGATTGCCGAACTCGGACCCGCTTCTCATCGTCCAAACGATAATGCGAAACCGTGAACCGCGGATAGCGTCGCCGGTTCTCGCGATAGATGAAAACTCGCGCACTGCCGATTCTTACGATCTGAGGGAAGCGCGGCTTTGTCGGGTGCGGCATTATTTGTGTCGACAATTGGGGACAAATAGACTGTCGCAATTTGCAAAACTTTGCAAGTCGGGAATTGTCGTTGCAGCGGCCCGTTTCCTCTCGTAAAATGCCTTTTCAGAGGGAAGATTTTAACAAAGTTGGCCTAACGAATTTACGAGTTCGAATCCCGTTAGGGTCGCTTCCATCGTAGGACGACCGTCGGGAGCTGAAAAATCAAAGGGAAACTTGAAATGTTTTAAAAGCTAGACGCAAAAGCTTCACACCGGTGAATCGGAGACGTCTATGCAATTTTAGCGTTACCAGCAACAGCGGTCGAGCGGATACCAAACACAGTTTGGGATGTAAAGAGATCTGCCTCTATATGGGGAACGACATATGGTGGGTGCTTCAACGGCAGTTGAATTTCGGATACGGGAAGATTCGCATGTCTTGGTGTACCAATTGAATGCGTAGCGAACTCCCCGAAGCCAATATTAGAAATCAAATTCACACTCGAGAGAATGGTGAGACCGCTATTCAGCCAGCAGGCAAACATCCATTGATAGTCCCACGTATCGATTCCACCCTCGTAAACTCTTTCAAATACGTTTGACCAGTATTGAATGACCTCCGGCGTATTAAAGATAGCAGACAAAAAAGGAGTATCCCGCAAAAGCGGCCAGAGCTTCATATCAACGTCGTAATGCTGCCACGCACGACGCCACGATGCCCACCCCCAGACGTGATTGTAGCGTGAATAGTAATAACTATAGTCTGTCGCATTGTGACCAAATTGAAAATTATCCCCACTGATCGACATGATCCGCTCGTCGTCTTGATATCTCTCTAATAATTCCTCACAATAGCGAAAGAAGCTGGGGTGCGGGAGACAGTCGTCCTCAAGGACAATAGCCCGATCAACCTGCTCGAACGCCCATGTCAGTCCACTGGAGGGACGGTGTTTGCAGCCCATGTTTGTCTCCGTATAATTGCGGATGACGTTACAGTCCCAATCGATCCGCTCCACCACTTTTCTTGTTTCATGGCAGCGTTCCGCCTCGCCCGGGCGATCGGGACGGGGTCCATCGGCAACGATCAACAGCGTCGACGGGCGAGCGCGTCTAATTTCGGCGAAGACTCGCGCGGTAGTCTCAGGCCGGTTGAAAATCAGAAAGACAACTGGAGCCGTAAGCGACATAAGGTCTGCTGACTAGTTCTTTGTTTAGGGGCTCCTTACGGTACAAACACAGCGATCATTTCCTTGACCGAGAACACTACTGTAATCGCTCCTAGTTCACCCTTTCTCGATTCCACTGCGTCACGCTTATGGTAGACCTGATCGACATAATCGGCAACAATTCGAGAGTTTTGGATGCGGATTCGAACCGAGATCGAATTATCGATCTTGTAAGCAACTTGGCGTGTGATCTCTGCGTCCGAGAGTGAGTTATATTCGACAATATTCGACAGGCGGACCGACTTTGATGGGGAAGCTTGCAATTTGTTGAGCTTTACCGGGCGCTACTATTTCCGCCAAACGCGTCTTGTGGCTTTTGCGGCCAATCGCTCTGGTCGGGAGTCATCCGGATAAGGTTTCCTGTAAAAAAACGGCCGTCCTTTACTTTGCCTTCGCCTGTTTTTCAGCTCCGCGCGCACCTGGTGAGCATGTTATCAAGAAGCATCGCTATAGCGGTTTTTTTGGCACGGACTTGGACATTATCCTGCGCGAGTGGGGAGTGGATACCGTCATCATCTCCGGGACGACCACCGAGAATTGCTGCCACGCAACGGCGCGGGACGCGATGTTGCGTAACTATCGAGTCGTCTTTCTATCCGACGCGACCGCTACCTATGACTATCCAGATCGAGGATTTGGCGCGATGTCGAACGCCGACGTCCATCACGCAATGCTGGTGATTCTCGCGGACTCGACGGCGCACGTGATGTCAGTCACTGACATGAATGCGCGAATCCGCACCTAACCAATCGCTGGAGCGAACCGCTGGCCGCTGTGAAGTCCACGCTTGATTTTATGAAACAGTTCCCAATGTTTGCCACGCTCGCCGCCGCCAGCGGTGGCTCAGCTTTGTCTCGTTAGACCAAAAAAGAATTCTTTTTTTAAATCAGTTACCACCCGTCGCAACGTGTCGCTGCCTAATTGCCGCATTGCAACCCTTCAACGTTGATTCCCTGTAACTGGGGCAGCAATGATTCCGTGCCTTCGTGCAGCGGGGCGGCAATTGCTACCCGACAACCCGAGTTCAGGGCGACCGGGCGACAGCGATACTCGCAGGATAAAGCAGGCGTGTAGGATAGAATCCTACGTATTTTGTGTGTCAATTTGCTCGACAATTATTCTTGGACTTGTCAGTTTTCCAGATCGTCAGCGAATCTTACTGACAGTCAGTCTTACTTAATAGGAGGTTGCGATGAAAACGACGAAGACGTTCCTGCTCTTGGCTGCCACAGCCGCGGTCGCGATCCTGCTCGTGACCGCCAACGCCGGCTACGGCCCCGGCGCCGCCTACCAAGTTGAAATCTCGTCCAACCCGCCGGGATTCGGGTTCTGGTTTTGGGCCGAACTCGACCCCAGCATGACCAGCGGCGACTACCAAGAAACAGACTGCATCCATTCGGGTCAGGGCGGCCCCAACGGCGCCCTCCACGATGCAGGCAGCGTCACCGGCTGGAGCATCGACAACACCGCCCAAACACTGACCATGCACGGCGTCAACATCATCGGCAACGCCGAGACCGTCGATATCATCGTGCCGCTACCGGCCAACGGCCAACAATACGGCCACTCCAACTCGTCGATGACCCTCATCTACATCAGCGGCGCACCAATCCTCTCCGGAACCTTCCCCGCCCAAGTCCAACTCGCCCCCTGAAAGTCAGGAGTTAGCACCGCTCCGTGCTCGAGCAAGACGGGTCACCGTGTTGCTTAATCGACGATGCTACCCTGATTCCCTGCCACCTTCCTGCCCGAGTAAAGGGCTTTCGGGTGACCGGGCAAGCCTATGACCGGGGCTCCCTTTGGGCCGCGATGTAAGAAGATAAAAGCGATTCGGAATCTCTTGATAAGAAATCAGAGCGTGACTTGGTGTGCGCTCTGATTTTTTTCTGTCACCTGCTCAGCGCATACACTACCGAATCAGGATTCTCTTCATTCACTTCAGCCAATTTGAAATTATTTTTCTCAAGGAGCCGAACCGATTTCAGATTCCGCGGACTAAGTTCAGCCTCGATTGTTTGCAGTTTCATTTCTTCAAATCCAAATTGAATCACTCTCGGAATTACTTCCTGCATAATTCCTTTGCCGTGATTTTCAGGGAGCAGCTCATAGCCGATTTCTGCCGTCGCATCCTCTCTTGAAATTTTCCAGAGACAAATTGATCCAAGAAATCTCGGTTCACCTTTTGGCGCCACTACCCAAAATATCGCTTCGTTCTCCGCAATGCCGTTTATGATTTTGGTTATGAAGCTTTGCGCATCGTCGAGCGTATTTGCTTTCGGGCGATCAAGATATTTGTTGATCTCATCACTGGATCGCAAAACGAAAATTTCCTGCTCGTCTTCTGGCTTGAGATTCCGCAATGCATAATTCTCCGTCGTGAGAAATGGGAAGGGTGTGAAGGAAATGTCAATCATGAGTGCGCAAGTTAAATGCTTCCTACATCATGAGCGCATCCTCGCTAACATTTTGAAAAGATCGTTTGCCTTTTGCTCCCATCAATCGCTCCCATTCTGAAAGGCTCCCGCGATAGCCACGTTCGCATGCGGTCTGCCAGCTTAATCGGGCTGCAATCTCGCTTCGTTTCCCGCTCTTTGTGTCTGGCATATTTCGATACTGGCGGCGTGCGACGAAAATATGGACGGCGAGCGGGTCTGAATCCGCGCGCATTTCTTCCAGCGCCGCTTCTGTTTCGCGCAAAGCGTTGGCCAAATTTTTTACGGCGATGCGAAGGCGGTTCGCCTGCATAATGTTCACTCGAACATATTCAGTGCCGAGAGTCAATCTCACTTGACCTTAATCGCGGGTTCAAGGGGCTCGCTTGCACCCCTGATGCCCTGCACCAGTGGATTCGTGAGGCGGAACAGTCCGCTCCCGCTGCGGCAACCCACAATAAGCCATGGCAAAATCCAAGCTCTACGAGGGTTTTTCAGTTGAGCGCCTGACAACATTACAGAAGCTAATCACCGGCAACGGCTTCTAAAAACGTGAGGGTCCTTCCCTTGCGGTTGGCCTCGCACCAATCAAAGTGTTTTTTCAGATGCGAGGGATCGTGCAACATAAAATATATTGATTTGGGAAGGAAGTTGTGGGCATAATAAAAACTAGATTTTTAGATAGTGACAAGATATACCGTAACAGCAGGAATACTTAAGATGAACAAAGTAAAATACACATTATTACTGATGGCACTATGCGCAGGAATGACTTCCCTCGCGAGCGCTACCCTAACACCGTTAGGAGCCTTTAAGCCTGCTAACGAAAACCCGTCCACGCTCGAGGACTTCTTCCAGGCTCAGACGGGCGACACCACCGCGATAGACTGCCTTCGTGTGGATGGTCAAGCTAGCGGAACATCGTTCACTAGCCCAACTGGCTTGGGTGGCACGGTGACCGTGAACTTTTTCGATGTATCCGTAATCGTGAAGGGGGTTACGAAAACAGAGCAAGAAGCCACCGTTACCTTTAACCTCACCGGAACGGGACAGGTTATTTGCGGATTTTTCGTCTTCGGCGGCAACCTTGGCGGTAACCTCTACACGGTAAGCGCAGACGAGGGGGTTAAAGGGACGTTTACAATCAATGCGCCATTGGCAGGGAAGTCAGGCACGTTCGCGACTATTTCGCACATTGACATCTTCTGCTGCCCCACCGCTGCAAATGTTCCGGATGGCGGCCCGACTGTGATGTTGCTCAGTGTTGGTCTTACCGGACTTGGGTTGGTGCGACGCTTCATAAAACGTTAATCGCCATCGCAGGCTTCACAAAAAGCCGGAATGCAATTTACCGGGCGGGGGCAACAAAAACCCCCCGCCCGGGCTCCCAGTGTTTTTTGGCAAAAAATTTTCTCGCAACCTCTAAATAGTAGAGGCGGTCTTTTGCTCAGGGGGTGCCGGCGGAGGAGAGGGATCGTGATCGCGACTACATAATCGCACACCTGTGACGGAATACGTTCTGCCGCGCAGCGACGTATGATGCTCTACACTAGCTACTTACGCCATTCGAACCCTTTATGGAGAGCTGTCACAAAGTGACGCCCGAAATGGCCAGCTTTTGCACTGCGTCCAATCGACTTGCTGCTGGGCGACCGTGTTACCTTGAAACCTTGTTGTGTTGCACTGTTCCAATGTTGCAGGGCTGCGTTTCGCTTTTCATGCGGCTTGCGCGAGTCGGACGATCTTGCGCCCGGTCGCCGTCGGGATAAGCGACCAGTAACGCTTTGCCTCTTTGGGCCTCACAATCTGGCGATAATTCTGAAAGACGAGGTTGCTATTCGTATGGCCAAGTTCAAGCGCAAGCTCAGCCGCCCCGGCCTTCTTGAAGTGTGCGAGGTAGTAGCTCGCGAAGCCGTGCCGCAATGCATTATTCGGCCACGTCTTGATACTGGCATCTTCTCGGGCCTTGTCGAGCAGTTCGCAATAATCGGACGGTGTGACCGCTCCGCGCGATTGAGCGTAGGGCTTCAGCCATAGCAAGAGGTTAGGCTTGATTTTCACGAAGCGCCGACGGGCGCTCTTTGCTTTGCTCGCCGTGACTTCGATTAAGCGGGATTGAAGATCAACTTCCTTCCAATCCAAACGTTCAAGCTCTGCGCGGCGTATCCCCGCGAATGCACCAATTGCGATATATGGAACCAGTTTTTCCGGCGCGTTTTCGAGAAGCCGCGAAGTTTCTTCTACTGTGAGAATCCCCGGCACGGTGTCTATAGCTTTCGCTTTCGCACTTTTCCCAACTGGATTATCGACGCAATAACCGCGATCCCGAGCGAAGTTGAATGCTACCATCAACACACGGCGGAAATTGTTGCGCGTTGTCGCTGCGAGTAGTTTGCCTGTGTCCGAATCGCTCAAGCTGCGCAGCCAACTATCAATGTCCGTTGACGTGATCTCAGCGACGGATTTGCCGTCAAAGCTTTTTGCGAATTGCTTCAAGCGGCTTCGCAGGTCGCCGATGTAACGCTCGCTGGCACCATCCGATTTTTTTACCTTCACGACCTCTTCGGCAAGTTGCGCTGCCGTGCATGTGCGATTCGTTGCCTTAAGATATGGAAGGTAAAATTTGACCGCGTCACGCAGTGTCACGTTGAACGGGCGAAGTTGATCGCGGCATTCTAGATATTCCGCTCGCTGTTTCTCGTCGAACGCCAACCCCGCCGTCCCGAAGTTCTCCTGCTCGATTAGCTTTTGTTCGAGGAATGTGTCGGCATCCGATTTGGTTTTGAAAAATTGACGGTTCCGGCCCCTGCCGATCTTGGGCCATGTCACACAATAGAATCGGCGCCCGTTAATCTTTACTTTCGTCAGCTTCGTTGCAGTCTTGCGCATGATGCTTAAAGACTACCAAAAAGAGCGCCAGATGTCAAGTATTTGTAAACTGGTAGCATTCTGTTAGGTAATGTAACGGACTTAAAATCCGTTCTCGTGAAAACGAGGTGTGGGTTCGAATCCCGCCATCGGCACAATCTGAAAAGAGATTTTACAAATGGAGAGTGGGTCAACAGTGGGCGTTCAACCGATTCCGCAAGTTTGCGGTTTGCGTATCGAAACACGCGGATTATCCGGTTTGTTATGAAAAACTGGGAATTGACTAGAGGAACCGCTTGCCCTTAGAATAATGGATTGAATACCGAGCAAACACTATAAAAACTATGAAAACTCCCAACTCGCTTAATCGTCCAGGTCCTATTCTGTCTCAAGTACGCATCCCAGTTGCAGCCGCACTCTTCATCCTTGGCGCTGCGATGGTGGTTCTCGGCGCCGGTAAAGGCAGCGGTGGCTCGTCAGGCGGAGGCAGCGCCGCCTACAATGCTAGCGCCGACAACTTCAATGCCGGCGCAACGGACGACACGACAAGTGCGATCGTTCAGCTCAAGGGTAATCCGGTGAGCACTTATTCGGCTACCCGGCCACCACCAGGCAAAAAAATTGATTTCAACAGCAATACAGTGAAGTCGTACCGGGCGCAGCTTGCTGCGGAACGAAATGATTTCCAAAATTGGCTGCAAACCTACGCACCGAAAGCGAAAATAACGAGTTGGTACGATATTTCGCTGAACGCGGTCGCCGTGCAGCTAAACGGCACTTCACTGAACACGATCGCAGGCGCGCCGATGGTGCAGCAGGTCCAGTACAACGCGCTGTATCACCCCGACCTAAGCCAGAGCTATAAAGTCATTAATGCTTCGGGTGCGTGGACGAGCGCGCGAGGCAGAGCCAATGCGGGAGCCGGGATCAAGATCGGCGACATTGACACAGGGATCGATCAAACCCACCCGTTTTTTGACCCGACCGGCTTCAGCTATCCGACCGGGTTCCCGAAGTGCGACGCGGCAGATAGCACGACGCATACGCCAGACAGCAACTGCAAGTACGTCTCCTCCAAGGTCATCGTCGCCAAAGTCTTCTACAACAAGGCCAACGTCACGGGCCTTGACGCACAGGCGGTGCAGGATCACGGGTCGCACACAGCTGGAATCGCAGCCGGCGTAACCGGCAAAACAGCCGTCGTCGATGGCGTTTCGATTACCGATATGTCGGGTATCGCGCCGGGCGCCTGGCTAGGTAATTACAATGTTTTCCCTGGCGGTGTGGCGAACGCCCGCAGCGAGGATATTCTCAACGCGGTTGAGGCGGCGATCGCTGACGGAATGGACGTTCTCAATCTGTCACTCGGCGGGTCGCCGCGACTCGGTACCGCGTCTGGTATTGACGTGCTTTCCATCGGCCTCAACGACGCGGTCGATGCGGGAGTTGTGGTCGCGGTGGCGGCAGGCAATAGCGGACCCGGTGCGCAGACTGTCGAATCGCCCGGGCGCGCGTCTAATGTGATCACTGCCGGCGCGAGCACGAACCAGCACTTTATCGGTGAGCCATTCACTTATCCGCCCAGCGGCGGCACTACGATCGGGGCTGCGGTAGGCGATTTCCCGGCGTTGGCGACGGGTTCATATTCGCTGTTCGATACGGGAGACATCGCCTGCACGAGCGTCTCCAGCTCGGCTTCGGGCAAGCTCGCGATCGTCAACCGCGGAACGTGTACGTTTAGCGCCAAGGTTCGCAACGCGATCGCGGCCGGTGCGGTGGGCGTCGTAGTGGTGAACAATGTGGCGGGCGATCCCACGGCAATGGCCACTGACGGCCTCGGCGGAGACAACCTGCCGGCCGTCATGATCGGGCTGAAGGAGGGTGCTGCCCTCCGCGCGTCTGGATCGACCACTGCCAGCGCGACCGATGTCCTTCAGGATATCGTCACGAATAACGCTGATATCCTGGCCGGCTTTAGCAGCCAGGGCCCGACAACTGTCGATCTGGCAATCAAGCCCGATGCGACGTCGGTCGGCGTCAACGTGCTGAGTTCGATCACTTGCGTTGGCAAAGCCATCACATGCGGCGGCGAAGGCTCATGGGCCTTCTTTAGTGGCACCTCGATGTCGACACCACACTTCGCCGGCTCATCGGCCGTCCTACTCCAGCTCCATCCGGGTTGGTCGCCGGACGACGTCAAATCGGCGCTGGCCAACACTGCCGATCGCGTCGTCAAGGACGCAAAGACGGGAACGATGGACATCGGCCCAACAGCTCAGGGGGCGGGTCGTGAGAATCTGACCAATGCGGCGAACGCGACAATTTTATTCGAACCAGACTCGGCGAGCTTCGGCCGGATCAGCAACTCGACCAACGTCCCGACTTCGTTCGCGTTTACCCTGTCGAATACGACCGGCGCGTCCCGGACATTCTCGCTGGCGGCGTTGAAGTTCACGCCGAGCACGAGCGCGTCGCTTGTCCCATTTGACGCTGGGACGACAACATCCGGCGACACCCGGATCAGTTTCCCTGCCTCAGTCACAGTCCCAGCCAACGGCAGTACAACCTTGACCGTTTCAATCAAGTCTGGCCTGGCGCCTGGGACTGTAGTCCAGGGCTGGATCACCCTGACCGGGTCGAGCGGACCGTATCACTTCGCCTATTACGCGGTTGTCGGCCCATAGAACGGGAAGTAATCGAATAATCGTAAGACACCTCTACGAACAGGGATGCGGATAAAACCGCGTCCCTGTTTTTCGACTTTCCGCGAGCCTCATCAAACTCACCTGGAACGTGTCAAGCCGGCACTGGCTCGTTACGAAATTAAAGAAGTGGGAGCGCGACGGTAACCGAGCCTTTACTGAGCTCCGCCATTCTCGAGAGCAGAAATACGAGGGCAATGCTCGACTTCTGTGTAAGGATCGCCAAGGATAAAAAGACGCAGGGTTACACGGATTTAAAATCTGTTCCCCCGAAAGCAGGGTATGGGTTCGAATTCCATCATCGGCGGTGCATCAACATACCGCGTAAATCAGCAATCTTCCTCAGTCTGAATGGCAACCGAACGAGCACTTTTTATTCCAGTGATTCTCGGGACCGCGCGACAAGGCCGGGAAAGCGAGCACGCTGCACGGTTCGTCTTTGAGCAAACAAAAAAGCGCGCCGGCGTGGAAACAGAATTCATCGACGTGCGCACGCTGCCGATGAAGCTTGATGACGCCGGCGAACAAATGAAGGACCCGAAATTCTCGGCGACGATCGAGCGCTGCGACGGGCTCATCATCGTCACGCCGGAATACAATCATAGTTTTCCGGGTCTGCTAAAGCATGCCCTCGACATGAATTTGAAGGAATACATCCATAAAGCGGTTGGGATTTGCGGCGTCTCCGCCGGCGCGCTTGGCGGCGCTCGCGTGATCGAAACTCTGCTCCCGGTGATGCGCGAGCTCGGACTGGTAACGATTTTCGAGGACGTTAACTTCGGCCGGATCGGCTCGCTCTTCGATGAACGCGGGAATTTGCTCGACGAAAACTTCGTCCGCCGCATGGATGTGTTTTTGAATGAGTTAATCTGGATGTGTCGGGTGCTCAGACATGGACGTGAAAACATCGCGCCGGTCTGATTCCCCAGGAGAGCGAGACGCCGTTATTTACACCGCCGCTTCCGATGGTAGATTTTGCGACTCGGCCGTGTATTGAACGCAACCGTGACTTTGGCGGTCACACACCGCAGCTACTGAGGCAACTTAATGGAACAAAATCCACCACCGCCACCGTTTCCTTCACCCGAGGAGCTGAAGACGAAGATCACTGAGTTCATGAAACAGAACTTCGGGGATCGGGTTTCGGTTGCGGCGTTTCCTTCGCCCGAACCGGCGGAAGCTGAGCCGGAGGAAAAGGCGGAGAAGATCGACAATCAGGAGTTCGAGTTCAATTTTCTGCCGCGCGATATCAAGGCGCACCTCGACCGGTTCGTGATCAAACAGGACGAAGCCAAGAAGGTGCTGGCGATCGCGGTCTGCGATCATTACAACCACGCGAAATATCTGCGCCAGCTCGAGAAAGAAAATCCGACGCGGGCCGAGCTGACCGAATACGCCAAACAAAACGTCATCCTGGTCGGACCGACCGGCGTGGGAAAAACTTATCTGATCAAGCACATCGCCGATTTGATCAAAGTGCCGTTCGTGAAAGCGGACGCGACCAAATTCAGCGAGACCGGTTACGTCGGCGGCGACGTGGAGGATTTGGTGCGCGAGCTGGTGCACAAGGCGAACGGCGACATAAATCTGGCCCAGTTCGGGATCATCTACATCGACGAGGTCGACAAGATTGCGTCGGCCGGAAATTTGATCGGACGCGACGTGAGCGGCCGGGGAGTCCAGACGACGTTGCTCAAGTTAATGGAAGAGACGGAAGTGCCGGTGCGGAGCATGAACGACCTGCAGGCGCAATTGCAGGCGGCATTCGAATTTCAGCGCAAAGGCAAAGCCAAGCGCGAGACGATTAACACCCGCCACATTCTTTTCGTGGTCAGCGGTGCGTTTGAAAAATTGAAGGAGCAGGTGGCGCGGCGTGTCCGCCAGGGACAGATCGGTTTCCGGGCCGAGCCGGTGCAGGTGATGGACAACGAACTATTTCAGCACGTCACGACAAAGGATTTTGTCGAGTACGGTTTCGAGCCGGAATTCATCGGACGTTTGCCAGTGCGCGTGGTGTGTCTCGACCTCGATGCGGACGATCTCTTCAAGATCATGAAATTTTCGGAAGGCAGCTTGCTGCGCCAGTACGAGCGCGCCTTTCGTGCGTATGGGATCGATATCAGTTTTGATGATGAAGCACTGCGATTGATCGCAGAAGCAGCGGCGACGGAACAGACCGGTGCACGCGGATTGCTGACAGTGTTCGAGAAACTTTTCCGCGATTACAAATATTACCTCGCCGGCTCGGGTTTAAGCCAGCTGCGGGTCACGGCCGAGCTGGTGCGCGAACCGAGGCGCGTCCTCGAACGTCTCATGGCCGAGGGCGAAAAGCAGGAGGCGGAAATGCTGGAAGCGGCCGCCCGGCAGTTCGCGGAGGCCTTCGGCAAGGAGCACGGCCTCGAAATTGTTTTTGACGAGTCAGCCTTACGGCGTTTGGTGGAACGCGCCCAAGCCGAGCGAATGAACATGAACGATCTCTGTGCCCACTTGTTCAAAGACTACCAATTTGGATTGAGCCTGGTGAAAAAGAACACCGGCCGGACGAAATTTATCCTCGGCGCCGAGGCGGTCGATGCACCGGACAAATGTTTGAGTGAGTTGGTGGTGCAGTCATACTACCCGGCCGCGGCGAGCGCGAAATCCTGATTTGTATCCATGAAACGTCCGCTTCTAGCCACCTTGATAATCGGCATTTTTGCGGTGGTGGGAGTCAGCGCGATGCATCTCAGTCCGCAACTGGTCCAGTTTGAAGACCGGGTCGCGGATTGTATTTCTCCCTACGCCGCAGCCACCCACGTCGTCCCGAAACAATGGCAATACGTGTTCATGTCGATCTTATCTTTCGGCGTGGCGGCGTTGACGGTTACCAGCTTTCGGCGTGGCCGAATCGGTTTGCTCGTCGTCGGATTATTGATCGAGCTCGCTGCCGTTTCCTGGATTTGCTCGCTCTACAAAGTGTTTTTCCAACCGTTACCGTCGATGTTCGCAGTCGCGATCGCTTTTATCGTGGCCGATCGTTACACCGCAATCGCACAACGCGACCGCGCCGTGACTGCGCGCGCGTTTTTCAGCGATCGGTTATCGAATGACCAAGTGCAGCGGGTGATCAATGGCGACATTCCATTTGACCCGGAAGCAAAGACTTATGAAACGACGGTCGTGGTTTGCGACATCGCGAACAAGTACGATCTCGCCGAAGATTGCGAGCCGCCGGTGTTCGGTAAAATCACGGAAGAATTTATCCGCCGGGCGACGGATGTTTTCATGCGAGCGGGCGCCTACATTCAAACCGCGGATGCCGAGGGCGTGGTTGCGCTCTTTGGTTTTCCGGAAGTAGACGCCCATCATGGGGACAAAGCGGTGCGGGTCGCGTTGGACGTGGTCGAACAGTTTCGTCAATCCCAGCTCGCCAACGGCGAGGCAAAATGCGATGTGCACCTGGGCGTGAGCTCCGGGACAATGATTGTCATGCCGCTTCAGAATGGTGAACGTCCGGGATTGATCACCAGCGGCGAACCGGTCGAACTCGCGCGGCGTTTTTGCGTGGCAAACCGCTTCTATGGTTCGCGGGTTTTGATCGGGCCACGAACGTTTGAACTGGCCAGCAGATACATTGTTGCGCGTCCGATTGATTTTCTCAGCGGCGTGAATTCGCGGGAACGCCACGAAATTTACGAACCTCTCTGGCCGGCGGCGGAAGCGAAGCCCGAACAATTGGCGCGGCGGGATTGTTTCTGGAACGGCGTCGTGTTTTACCGGGAGAAACGCTGGGCCGAAGCGTATTCGGAATTTCAAAAGGCCCGCGGGCCTAACGAGGAAGAAGACGCGCCGCTGCAGTTGTATCTCCGCCGGCTCGAGCCGCTCGCGCTGAATCTGGCCGAAATGCCGATGAGGCAGGGATAAGCAGGCGCGCGGTTTTGAGAAAGACGGAATATCCACCTGCGCTGCGGGACTTGGTTGCGCAACTTCGACAAATGCCCGGAGTCGGTCCGCGCTCGGCCGAACGGATCGCGCTCTGGATGGTGCAAGCGCGCGGCGATCAACCCGAACAAATCGCACGCGCGATTTCCGAAACACGCCGCGGAATTCATCCCTGCAAACTGTGTGGCTACTTCACCACCAACGAACTGTGCGATATCTGTTCGGATTCTTCGCGGGCGATCGAGTTGCTCTGCGTGGTCGAGCAGCCGACCGATATTTTACCGCTTGAAAAAACCGGTGCGTTTCGCGGGCGCTATCATTCGTTAGGCGGGCGGATCTCTCCGCTTGATCATATCGGCCCGGAAGATTTGCGGATCAAAGAACTGCTCGATCGGATCGAGAAAGAAAAATTCAGCGAAATTATTTTCGCCCTCGCCTCCGATGTCGAAGGCGAGGCGACCACGAATTACCTGGTCGATCTTTTGAAAGGCAAACCGGTCGCGCTTACTCGGATCGCGCGCGGTCTGCCGGCGGGCGCGGGCCTGGAATCGGCCGATGAATTAACGCTCCAGCAGGCGCTTTCGGGGAGGACGAAGTTGTAGATGCCGCTGTCCTCAGCGGCATGATGGGAATTTGCCGCCAGGGACGGCGGCAGCTACAACACGATGTCGATCTAGCGGGCGTCGCCCTTCGGGAACATGACTTTCTCGGGCGCGGCGTTCAGGGCAGCAAGTAATTTTGGAATTAAACGGCTTTTTACAGGTCCCGCCTCGCGCGGCGCCACTAAATAGCGCACGATCGCGTCGATCCAAGTCATTTCGTCGACCCGAAAAATGACGCGCGGATGTTCGCGCACTTCGAGTTCGTCGACCGGCGTGCGGGCCAACAAATCGCGGTAAACCGAAACCCGTTCCATCATTTCCTTTCCGATTTCTTCTGTGACGATCCGCTGCATTGTCTCGGCGACGAATTTCAAATCGCTCTGATACGCCACTTGAAATTTAATTTCATTCCAAATGTATGGGAAAAGTGGCCAGGAATAATTCCAAACGATCTCGTCGAGCACTTTTTCGTTCGGGAACCGGATGACGCGCCCGCTCGGATGGTCTCCGGAAATGTACTGACCGCCAAATTCCCAGAGTGTGGTGTCGAGATATCCGACGTCGATGACGTCCCCCGTGGCGTCGCCGATTTTAATTCGATCGCCGACGCGGAAAGGCCGGCGCACCAGAATGTAAATCCAGGCGATGAAGCTCTTCATCGGCGTCTGCACTGCCAAGCCGATGATGATCGAGCCGATGCCGAGGGCGGTGAGCGCGCCGTACCAATTTACAAACACGACTGAGATGACGATGACTGCAATTAGCAATCCCGCGACCAGAAGCAGAATGCGCCGAAGCGTGAAACGCGTGACCGTGTCTTCAATCCGCCCGATCGCGTAAACCCGAACCGCTTTCGCGGTGGCGAGCACAATAACGATGAGCGCGAACCCGCGAAGAAACCGGCGGCCCAGATCTACCTCCGATTGAATGAGGGGAAGGAGTTTGGTGCCGATGAGATAGTAAACGACGGCGCAACCGAGCAACAGCAACGCGTGGGTGACAAACCAGAATTTGTCTGTGGTTGCGGCTTTGACTTTCTTGGCCGGCTTTTTCTCGCCAGTTCGCTCGAGTTCCTTGCGGACCTCCGGCTTGTTCGAGATTTCTTCAGCCGTTTCGGTTTCGGGCATCAATACTGAATCGCAGGCGAGAGACAGGTCGAGCGCAACAAGGATGGCGATTAACGCCGCGCTTTAGCGCGGTGTTAGGTCAATGGCGCTTCGGGAAAACCGTTTAAACGGTTTCGCTCTCGGATTGGGGGATCTGTTGTAGAGTCCCGTGTCGGCTGCGATCGCTCACTCACCGCGGCCGGCACGGCCGCCGCTACAGTCGTTAGGCCGTTTCCAGCCAGGCGCGCAAAACTTCCGCTACACTCCACGCTTGTGCGATGCAGCCGCCGGCCAGGTGGGGCTCGCTCGCGTCGAACACTTCGCTGATCGTGCCAATGCCGTCGTCGCTCAGATGGACCGGGAAAGTTTCAAGAAATTTGCGTGCCGCCGCGCGATCGTGCGGATGAACTTTCAGCCAAGAGTCGATAAAGGGCCCGATCAGCCAGGCCCAAACCGTGCCCTGGTGATACGCGCCGTCCCGGGAACGCAGGTCGCCCGAGTAAATCGGTTTGTAATCCGGACTATTGGGCGAAAGCGTGCGCAACCCGACGGGCGTGACCAATTCCTTTTCCACGACTTCCAGAACCGATTTCCAGTGTTTCGCCTCAAGCACCGGATGATCGAGCGAGATGGCGAACAATTGGTTTGGGCGGCATGACGAATCATTTTTGTCGGTGCCATCAACATCGACAACGTCGTAGAGATAACCGCCCTCTGAATACCAGAATCGATTATTGAACGAAACCCGCGCGCGTTCGGCGTGCTCGTCGTAAGTTTGCGCGGACGCGTCATCGCCATTTT